>Ga0209251_1000042_pt1 | contig 112462 bp, 107 predicted proteins | sample SaaInlV_100m_DNA_6_FD_184665 | JGI IMG/M metagenome (GOLD analysis project Ga0209251, IMG submission 184665) | Marine microbial communities from expanding oxygen minimum zones in the Saanich Inlet - Saanich Inlet SI073_LV_10m_DNA (SPAdes) (version 2) | ecosystem: Environmental > Aquatic >...
TGCGCCAGAGTTTTTAGCCATTTCGCCTAACAATAAAATCCCCGCCATTGTTGATCGCAGTAATGGTCAGGCGGTCATGGAGTCTGGGGCCATCCTGATTTATTTGGCTGAAAAATGTGATCAGTTTTGGGGCGAGAACCGTTACCAAACCTTGCAGTGGCTGATGTTGCAGATGGGCGGCATTGGACCCATGTTGGGCCAAGTGCATTATTTTAAGAAATATAATTCAGGTAAGTCGGTATATGCCGAAGAGCGTTTTTATAAGGAGGCGCGGCGCTTATACGGTGTGTTAGACCATCGGCTGGGTGAAGTAGAGTATTTGGCAGGTGAGTATTCTATTGCTGATATGGCCACTTGGCCCTGGATTTCGCGGTTCGAATGGCAGCAAATTACGCTTACCGAATACCCAAATGTAAAACGTTGGTACACGCAGATTGCAAACAGACCGGCTGTGCAAAAAGGCTACGATGTGCCGATGTTTGTAAACGCTATTCCCCAAGCCGACTAGCCGGGGTCAGCGCAGTTTGCTGGCAATTTGTTGGATCAGCGTTTTGGCGGCGTCTTGGCTATAGGGTTGAGCTTCACCCACACCCCACACAGGAGCAGGCCAAGCAGCGTCATTGGTCTGCCGCGCAATGATATGAATATGCAGCTGAGGCACCATATTACCCAGCGCGCCAACGTTCATCTTGTGCGCTTGGGCCAGGCTCTCCAAGACTTCTGAAACTTGGACAATCTCTTGAGTTACGGCTTGGTATTGCTTCGTGGATAGGTTGTGCAAGTCGCGCATGCCACTGACCTGGGGCACCAAAATCAGCCATGGATACCGCGCATCGTTCATCAGCAAGAGTTGGCTCACCTCAAGGCTAAGTACCTCAAAAGTGTCTGCCGCAAGTTTGCTGTGGAGTATGAAATCATTCATAAATTGGCTTCTTCAATTTTTAAAACGGCTGGGTGCCGGCTATTGTGGTGCGGTGCATGACCCGGCGATAACCATTGTAGCCACCTTGAGCGCAGTGCATAACAGTTCTGTTATCCCACATGGTGAGCATATCCTCTGCCCAAGTATGCACGTATATAAACTCTGGTTTAAGGAGGTGGGCGAAGAGTTTTTCTAACAACTCTTCGCTGTCTTTTTCAGTCAGCTCGTTCACTTTTAAAGTGTAAACCGGGTTAATCCACAGACCTTTGCGGCCCGAGTCTGGGTGGGTTCTAACCAATGGGTGCTCTTGTGTGTCCCATGCTTTCTCGCTGGGCAGAATTTTCATGCCAGTGCGTTCGCCGCCTTTTTTGTACGCCTCGTGGCTATAAGATCTTCTGGCGCTGTGGGTTGTGGTCATGGCGTCCAGCGCATCACGCAGGGCCGGGTCTAGGGCTTCATAGGCGCGAATACCGTCGGCATAGTGTGTGTCGCCGCCAACGGGCGGTACTATTTTGGCATGCAAAATTGTCGCGCTGGGTGGGGTCAGTTGAAAGGACCAGTCTGAGTGCCAGCTACCCCCAAAGGGGGCTATGTCCTCGTTAGGCTCGCGCCGCACTTCTAAAATATTGTTGTGGCCCTCTATAGACTCAACATAAGGGTCATCGCCGAAGTGGCCAATGGATAGGCTAAATTGTTCCAGTTGGGGATGATCTAAGGGTTGGTTAGGAAAGTAGACAACTTGGTACTGGTGCCATATGTCCTTAATTTCCTTAACGAGATCTTCAGAGAGTGGCGATTGCAGTTGTACGCCTTCGATGCGTGCACCAAAGTTATTAGCATGTGGGGTAACGGTTAAATTGCTCACTGAACTTTCCTTCTAATTTTTTGCGTCCTAAAGAAAGGCCTGGCAAGCCTCTCATTCGATCTTTTGCCGACTAACCCACGCCGCCATTTTGGCATTTTGCAGTTTTTTTTGGGGAGAGGGCAGTCTGTTTAGTTGTTTTGTAGGTAAACGGCCAACAATGCGGCGATTAATATACCCGCGCCAAAAAGCCGAAAGACTACTTGCCTAGGACCGGCGTGTGTTTGCTCGTCTGCTTGGATTGATTTGCCGTTACGCAGCCGCTTTATGGCAGATGAAATGCTCCATATGACGAGCAAAATAAAACATAGCGGCAAAATGTACTTAATGAAAATAAGCATCGTCTACCTCTTAGTTTGTTGCGTGGTTTTCATTTTAGGTCTGCTTTTCATACTGGGTTTGTTTTTTTGGTCTGTTTTTCTTTTCCGAAGTCGCCTGAGCATAACCATCATCGTGGCGTGAAGTCCATTATGCGTCTAAGTGTTGCTCCGCTTGAATGAAAAGTAGGCATTTATGTACCAATTTGTGGACGAACGGAGGTAGTGCATCCGTTGATGACTTCAAGCACAATGCGTCATGGCTATGGATGCTCAGGTGCTGTAATTTACGCAGGCAAAGCTTTCCATGGCAGTCTGCTGAGGGGCAGCGTGGCAGTTTGGTGCGAAGCAAAAGTATGTTTCAATCCAAAGGTCAAAATAGCAATACTCCAATCCATATTCGAAATAGAACGGGTGACATCTAGAATTATGAATGAAAGAACAGCTGCAGAACGTGACGCTCCCATATACGGATCATTCCGTGAGTTATTTACCAAGGGCTTCGAATTAGACACGCCGACATGCGTCTTCATGATTGGTACTCATATTGCCGCTGTAGTGTTGGGTATATGGCTTTTTGCCTATGCGCCAAGCGAGTGGGTGTGGGCGGCAACGATTTGGATTGTTATTCAATTCTTCCTCGGCTCAGGTTCAACCACGTTATATACCCACCGCCTTATTACCCATAAGGCCGCCAAGCACGTATCAGCGCCGGTGCATTGGTTTTTCTGCTTTTTTGGACAAATTTTTAGTGTTCAAGGCAGTGTGCGCCGCTGGTCAGCAAACCACTCACTGCACCACGGTGTGGACAGACACGGTAAGAAGGAACTCGATCCCTACAGTGCCACTTGGTTCGACGGTCCCATTAGAAATTTCGTTTGGTCACATACCCTTAGCCATATGTGCAACCACCCAGAGTCAGAAGAATATACCCGCTCGCACAATGCCAAACGTCACTGGATCATTATGTTGCAAGACAAGTGGTATGGCTTGCTAACCACGTTTTGGCTGTTTTTGTTTCCCATGGCATTAGGCTATGCCTTAGGCGGCTGGTATGGCTTTTTTGGCCTAATGGCTGGCTCTATGCTGGGCACCATCTTGGTTCAGCACAACACTTGGACCGTGAACAGCGTGACGCACATGTGGGGCAAGACCGACGGTCTGAACAGTTCTGCATCTAATAATTACGTTTGGTTAGGACCGCTAGGCGAGGGCAACCATCACGGCGATCATCACGACTATCCACGAGACTACCGCAATGGTTTTGGTGTTTCAGGTTGGTTGTTAGACCCAACACGGTATGGAATTTTGGTGCTGCGTGCCTGTAATTTAGTACGTGGCCTGAACAGAGCCACTGAGAAGGAAGAAGCCGAAATTATCGCCGGTCGCGAAATTGCTCAGGTGAGCAGTATGACCGCATTCAATCGCGAAGCGGCAGCGCTGAAGAAGCAACTCGACACACGGGTAATGGAGCTGAAGAACGATTGGATAGAAGCCTTGGCTCATTGGGAAACGCTCAAGCAGGAGTCTAAATTGCTTCAGCAAGCGGCGGATCGTCGGGACGAGCTGGCCAAAGAAATTGCTCAGGCTCGCGCCCATGTAAATATGCGCAAAAATGCATTTTTTGCCGAGCTAGAAGCGCTGCGAACGCAAGCGATGAGCTTTTCCGCGTAAGCTCGATGCTTTAAGCGAGTACGCTTTAAACCCTCCTAGTGGGGTGCGTACTCGCCTTTTCCTACCTTCTCCTCACGCCCAGCAGCTTCACCTTACCCAATACACTGGTTGTTCAATAAGGCCCAGAGTGGTCTATGATCTGCACTGCGCAGATGAATTACTGGAAATTAGCCTTGACTCAATGGATGACCGAACACTGGCTAGCAATGGTCCTATTGCTGACTTACTCGCTGCTGCTGGTACACAACGCCTATATAGGCAGCAAGGTCAGCGCCGGGCTAGATGATTTCTACGTTGGCGGTCGCAAAATGGGTGGGCTTGCCATTGGCATCTCCTTCTTTGCCACCTTTGCATCCACCAACAGCTACATTGGGCACGCGGGTAAGGGCTATACCTATGGGCTGGCATGGATGGCTATGCCGCTTATGCTCATACTCTTCACCTACATTACTTGGCGCTGGATTGGCCCAAAGACGAGGCGCTTGGCGGCTAGATTTGATGCGCTGACGTTGCCCGACTTTCTGGCTAGTCGATTTCTTAGACCCCTAGAAGGCAAAGGAGTAGAGCAAAAACACCCTCTGCTGATTGTCTCCGGTCTTATCATTGTTTTTTGTAGCTTGCTCTACTTGGTCGCTATCTTTAAAGGCGTAGGGCATCTATTTGAGCGTTTTTTTGATGTGCCCTATGAAGTGGCCATTGGTATCGCACTTGTCATTGTGATGCTCTATACCAGCGTCGGCGGCTTTGTTTCAGTGGTGCGCACGGATGTCATTCAAGGTGTTTTAATGATGGTCGGCGCGGTCACCATCTTCTACTTCGTTACCTCTGCTGCGGGTGGTGTGGGCGCTTTAGTGGATTTGAGCGAGATGCCCTCTAAGGATTTTCTCTTCGACCTAAATGGCGGCATCCCCTTTGTTGTATTGTTGGGTATTGCCCTCTCAGGTTCGTTAAAACTGATTGTTGACCCCCGGCAAACGTCCCGATTTTATGCCCTCAAAGACGAGGCGTCCTTGCGGCAAGGTATGTGGGCTGCGGTGATAGGTCTGACTATTGTGCAGTTGTGTTTATACCCCGTCGGCATTTACGCGCATCTGCTGATGTCCGGCGTTACGGATACCGATTTGATTATTCCAACACTGGTTAACGACCCCTCAGTTTTCCCTATCTGGGCAGGAGACTTTTTGTTTATTGCCATTATTGCAGCGGCAATGTCCTCAATGGACAGCGTGTTGTTAGTGGCGGCGTCGACGTTTTACAAAAACCTGATTCAGCCCTTTAACCTGTCCAGCGCACAAATATTTCCCCTAGCTTGGACTAGGGCCGCGGTTTTATTGCTTGCGGTCATATCTGCTGGGTTCGCATTGAATCCTCCGGGCGACATTCTCGCCATTACCATATTTTCTGGCAGCTTATACGCAGCCTGTTTTTTTCCGGCGGTGGTCTGCGGTTTGTACTGGCAAAAAGGCAGCGCCTCAGGGGTGTTGGCGTCTATGGCAGTGGGCGTAGTGACATTGCTCGTATGGATAGGGTCTGGTTTGAGCAGTGTGCTGCACGAGGTTTTTCCAGCGCTAGCAGCGTCGCTGCTGGTTTACGTTGTTGTCGGAGTGTATAGCCGCCAAGCAGTAGACCTAGAGCGCATGGTGGGGAGAGATTCGCCGTTGGATCAATGAGTGAGCTAGGCCTAGCTACCTCTATTACCTTAGCGTTAACGGCTATTCGCTTCTAAGATTTTCTGGGCGAATCCATGACACCTCACTGACCCCGAAGGCTTTGCAATTTAATCTTTCGAAGGTTTGGTGCTCACCGAGCGCGACCACCAAACGGCCATTAGCCTAAACTGAACGATTAGTAGACCAAGGGTTATCAGCAATATAGATAGGGTGGCAGCGTTAAAGGGGGCAAACACCCACTCGTAGATGCCATACACCAACAAAAGAGCAATGCTGCCAATAGCGAGTTGGAAGTCGCGCCAGCCTGCCGTGGTAGTGCCGGTAAAAAATTCGCTGTTATCGCCGTCCAGACGGGCCTTGCGCATGGTGCTATGAGCTATCCAATTTATTGTCAATATCAGCGCTGCCACCAAAACCATCCAAGGGCCAATGAGCTGCACTGTTAACATTTGAATGATCGAAAACTGGATTAAGCCAACCGCAAAGGGCATAACAAATTCTTGCATTGTGGGCACCCAGAGAAATCTTGTTACATTTGTGGCGTAGGATACCCAGACTAAAATGGTGCCAATAAGCGTGATCGAAACTTGTAGCCAAGACAGCAGCGCCTGCCAAGTTAACGCAAATAGATAGGGTGTTTCGACAATGAAGGACCAAAGTAACTCCAGCGCAAAGGCCTGCATTATGCCCAGAAGTGTCAGCACTAATGCGGGGACGTTATGTTTTACTCGGCTGGTGATGTCTTGCATGGAGAACACCTTTCTTGAGGGTACGGGTGAGGGTGACTAGAGTTTAACAGGTGCTGATTAGAACCAATGTTTGGGCGTTTGTGTTTTCAAGGCCCGCAGTGCGCTTGGTCGTTGCTGAGCTAGCAATCGTAGCTAAACTAATTGTGTCTAGGCGATTCGGCGCCCTTATTGTGTCAAGGGTGCCGAATTTTTCACGAACTATGTGTAGGCAGCTATGCGCTCGCTTCTTCAGTTACCCGCTTAATGCTTGGGCGCTCAGCCAAATGCTCTATCAGCCCTGCGATCTGCGGGTAGTCAGCCAGGATGTCTTTATTAAACATCTTCTGGCCAATGGTTGAGGCCAAACCAAAGGAGTAGTACGTATATAAGTCCGCAATACTGAATGTGTCACCGGCAGCGTATGGGTTACATACCATAAGTTGACCAACAGCTTTCATGCCTCTGTCTAAATCTTTTTCCGTACTGGCTTTGGTTTCATCGCTCACAGGCGTGTTGAACAATGCTTCTGGTAAACAGCGTCTTGCCACTAGCTCTACATTCAATTTGATGTGGCAGGCTAGTTCTACAGCTTTGGCTGCCGCAAATGGATCAGCTGGCACCATGGACGGTGATGGCTGTAGGCGCTCTAGATAGTCAATAATGGCTAGAGACTCTGAGATGTACTGACCATTAACGCCAATTGAAGGCATTTTGCCCATAGGGGTTCTGGCTAGGTTGTCGTCTTTTTGGGTAGGCGGCGCTTTAACTTCTTCAAAGTCTAAGCCTTTTTCGATGAGTACAGCTTTTACCAGGCTGTAGTAGTTGCTCATTCGTAGTCCGTATAACTGGATCATAAGTCTCCCTCAAATTTTGTTTTATTTTGTGGTCCGAGCTTAACCGACTTAGTCTTGAATTTACACGGTACTGTTTTGGCGGCCGGCGCCTAAGTGCGTCAAACGCTGCTGCCCCGAACGTTTTTCAACACATTTTCTTAAACATTGGCGACCGGTTTTTAGACTTCTGAACAATTATTGCCCCCGCGTGGCCCAAGTTGCCTATCATGGCAGTAGAGCTTTGTAAGCGTCGAGAATTGAGGAAAAAAGTCCATTGCAGTCCGATATAGAAAATCTTAGAGGCGTGATGCGAAAGCACGAGCGGATATTGGTCATTTCTGGCGCGGGTATTAGCACCAATTCTGGAATTGGCGACTACCGGGACCAAAAGGGTGACTGGAAAAGAGTTCAACCAGTTAAGCACCAAGCGTTTATGGCCAGTCATGAGTGGCGGCAGCGGTATTGGGGGCGCAGCCAGCTGGGTTATCCGTCATTTTTGCAAGCACAGCCCAATGAAGGTCACCAAGCGTTGGCGCAGTTAGAGGCCCAAGGCAATGTGTTTGCGCTGATCACACAGAATGTGGACCGGCTTCATCAAAAGGCCGGGCAGCAAACTGTCATTGATTTGCACGGTCGCCTCGATCAGGTGATCTGCACTGCGTGCGGTCAATTGGAAGCGCGTGACGACATTCAGCTTTGGCTAGAAGCCCACAATCCTAGCCTGCAAGCGGAGTCATTTGTGCCTGCGCCAGATGGCGATGCAGATTTGGAGGTGGAGTTTTCGCAAATACAGGTTCCGGGGTGTTCGCTCTGCGACGGCATTCTCAAGCCTCATGTTGTGTTTTTTGGCGATTCGGTGCCCAAGCCCGTTGTCGAGCAGGCGTACTCTTGGGTAGCCCAAGCCGATGCGGTTTTGGTTGTAGGCACTTCACTCATGGTCTACTCAAGCTACCGCTTTGTGCGTAGGGCGAATGAGCGCTCAATACCCATTATCGCCATCAATAACGGTGTTACTCGAGCGGATGAGCTGTTTGCAATGAAGGTGAGTGGCGATTGCTCTGAGCTTTTGCGCCAGTTGGTTTAGTGCACCTTTTTAGATTTATGCAGGTCTATCCAAGTCTGTGCAAAGGAAGAAAAAAGAGTACAGTTGCAGCGTCTCGGTGGCTTTTGTGTAAATACTTCTGTCATGCAGAAGCTCAATAACTGTGCAAATTTTTGAGGGTGAATAGTGATGAGATCCGTTAACTTTTCTCGCTTTTTACAACCGAGTAGTCAACGACTGGGGGCGCGCAATGCTCAATGGGCAATTGGCAAATCTACGAGTTCCTGCGTGATGCGAACTGGGCCCATACTGCTGGCAGTGCTGATCAGCAGCCTTTGGGTCAGCCCATTAGCAATGGCCAATGCCAATGCCAACGCTAATGCTAATACTAATGGGCAGGGTGAAAGCCGTACTACTTCCGATGATGCGGCGGTAGATAATGGTGAGGCAGACCCTGAACTCACACTTGAAGAGATTCTTAATCAAGACCCGCAAAAAGAAGACTATGTGGAAGAGCGCAACTGCATATCCGCCCATAGAATTCGCAACGTTAAAGTTCTAGACGAGCACCATGTTATTTTCAATATGCGCCGCAACAAGCGCTATTTGGTGCAGTTCAAGCACCGCTGTTTTGGGCTTAAACCCAATCAACCTGTTAGTTATGAAGTGAATTCCTCACAAGTGTGTAAGTTTGATTCCATTCAAGGGTTAGAGAATTTTGCTGGGCGTCTACAGGCAGGTCAGCGCTGCAGAATATCGGGATTTCAAAGCATCTCCGAAGAGCAGGTAGCAGTGCTTAAAGAGACGCTAAAGAATGATAGGCAGCGCGCTCGCGAGGAGCGCAAAGCCAGGCGCGAGGCCGAACACAAAGCGCGTAAGGCCAAACGCAAGGTCTAGGCCTGCACTAGTTGTTAGCGCCAGCGTTCTAGAACGCCAGCGATCTTGAATCTTAGCGATCTAGGACGATGTCCGCCAATTGCTGAAGCTCTACAACGCTACGCGCAGAAACATTCAGCGAAGTGACCGGGGTTTCATCCCAAGCTTGCAGACGATCTTTAATTTTGTCTACCGACCCTACAAGGGATATTTCATCAGCCAGTGCAGTAGGTACAGCCATCGCGGCCTCGTCCTTTTTGCCCGCTAAATAAAGATCTTGGATCTTTTCAGCTTCAGCCTCAAATCCCATACGCCCAATTAACTCTTTGTGGAAGTTGCGATCTTTAGCGCCCATGCCACCAATGTACAGTGCCAGCATATGCTTAATGGGAATCAGCCCCTTTTCTTCATCGTTAGTAATGTTAACAACAAGTCCTTGAGTGACCTCAAAGTCTGCTTTGGCATTAGAAAGGGACGCCGAATAAACGTCTTGTCTGAACGGCGAGTAGTACAAGGGTAACCAACCGTCCGCAATTTCGGCTGCTAGCGCTACGTTCTTCGGTCCCTCAGCGCCCATCATAATAGGTAGGTCTGCGCGTAACGGGTGCACAATAGGCTTTAATGGTTTGCCCAAGCCCCAAGATCCTTCGCCAGTAAATGGCAGTGGATAGTGTTCGCCGTCATTAGAAACGGGGTTTTCTCGCGCTAAAACCTGACGAATAATGTCAATGTACTCACGGGTTCTAGCCAACGGTTTGGAGAAAGGCGCACCGTACCAACCCTCAACTACCTGCGGGCCAGATACACCTAGGCCAAGAATCATTCGGCCATTGGAAAGGTGATCCATAGTCAGCGCAGCCATGGCCATGGCAGTTGGCGTGCGTGCAGAAATTTGGCAAATACCTGTGCCCAGACGAATTTTGCTGGTTTGCGCACCAATCCATGCGAGAGGTGTAATGGCATCACTGCCATAAGCTTCAGCGGTCCACACTGAGTCGTAACCCAACGCCTCGGCTTGTTGCGCCATTTGAATATGGTGGGTGGGCGGAGTTGATCCCCAATAACCCAACATCAGTCCTAATTTCATATCACTCATTGTCCTCTCCTCATTTCATTTGGCAGATTGCATTCCACGCCTCTGAGCGATTTGCCCAGAGTCTTTCAACTCTGCCCTGCAACTCTGCCCTTCAATTCTGTTTTTTACCTCAGCGTTTTAACGCTACCTTTCGACTCTTTTCTCAATTACAGAGTGCAGCTATGTGCTAGCCCCATGGCCATTTGCTGCTTTCTGCCGGTCAGCTAGGGTCTCTAAGTTGGCCTGGTGACTCTCACGATCTATTTTATAATGGGAGACAATCCAAATCGCAAATAGACAAAGCGAGCAATATAGTGGCAGGAAGAAGGTGGCTAGGTCGTAGCGAATCTCCCAAGTGACTTGGGTCACCGAGGTAATACTGTCCAGGCCAACCAGAGAAACGATGGTGCCCGCTGAGATAATGCCTCCTGCTGATACGGCTTTGTAAGCAAAGCCTCGAGCAGCGTAAAACAATCCTTCAGAGCGCCGCTGGGTATGTACTTCGCTGTCTTCAACTACATCGGCCATCATTGAGTCTAGTAGTACGCCGCCGATCACCAGCCCAACGACTTCTGCAACGATAAACATGGAATAGCAGGCTAGGCTCAGCCAGCTGCCCATTTCGGGCCAAATACCGCTGAGCAATAAGATGTAGGGTATTGGGTACAGGGCGAGTCTAAAGAGCAGTGCGCAAATGGCCGTGCGCGGTTTACCGTAGCGGGTTGCAAAATACGGGGTTGCCCAATAAGCGATGATGGGTGAGATTAAGACGCAGATGCCTGTCGTGGCTATTTGATTGCCGGAAAAACCAAAGAAATAGACGGTGTTGTACAGGTAAAGGGCGGTGCCTAAGCCGCCTGCAATACCGACGACTAAGCCGTAGCCGAACAGTGAACCAAAGTTACGGTTTTTGACACTTTGAAAAATCTGACCAATTTCTTTAGCGATTTCATTAAGCTTAAATGTATCGCTAGGTCTTTCTAAGCCGGCTGCGATTTTTTGCGTGCCTAAGGCAGACATGATAATTGTTCCCGCAATAACGATTGCGCCAACGGTTCCGTAAATTGCGTAGCCGGTGGCAGACGCCACGCCGTATGCGCCCACCCAAAAGAAGAAGTTCACCGTATGAATGCCATTGCCCCCGTACCAGCCAAAGCCATGCCTTAAGGCAAGCCAGCGATTTCGTTGATCATAGTCTTGCTCTAAATCAGGCAGCAGTGCCGTAGACGGCACTTCAAACAAGGTAGTTCCTGTGCGTATCAGCAGAGCTAGGGTGAGGATGTACCAGAATCCAGTCATTGGTGTGTCGATATCAATCACGGGGTTAAACAAGGCATAAAATGCGAGGGGAAATATGACCAAACTCGAGTACATAAACGGGTGTCTGCGACCATACTTAGAATTGGTTTTATCTGACCAATGCCCAAGCAGTAGATCCGAAACCGAGTCCCACAGCATGGCAATTGCCAGCGCAATAGCGGCCAGGTATCCGGGAATCCCCAGCACTTGGTTTGCGAAAATAAGTAGTAAGTAGCTAAAGGCGTTATCTTTGATGCCATAAGCCATAGATGCTGAACCGTAGAACCAAAATACCGGGCGTTTTTCTAACGGTGTTGGATCGTAGTCGTTTGCGTTATTCACGAGGCTCTCCCCTATTATTATTATTTTTCCTCGCCCTTAAGTTAGCATTAGTTGGGTAAATTAAGTCAAATTTTGCCCACTGGGTTGCAACGGCTGTTGAGGGTTTTAGCGCTCTATTTTTGCTCGGTTGTTGAGCACGTTTAGGGCCTAGGCTATAGTCCCTGCCACCAGCCTAGCCTTAAAAGTAGGGGCGTTACCGCCTAGTTATGAGCAAATTAACTTTGCCAGCTTCACATCGATCTCCGGGTACCAGTGGTTACAGTACTCAAGAGGTAGCAGATCTTCTCAATATTGGCCCAGATCATATACGCCACTATGTGCGCAGGGATCTTCTTAAGCCTATGCGCAACGGTCGCGGGCACTTTCGTTTCTCTTTTCAAGATGTGGTTTTTTTGCGTACCGCGAAGGCCTTGCGCGATGCCTCGGTGGGCGTGCGACGTAGCTACAGAGCATTAACAAAATTAAAGGCTGAACTCGCACAGTTTAAATCCCTCAGTTCTGTGCGCATTTATGCGGACGGCCACGTGGTGGTTGTGCGTGACGATGACAAGGCTTGGGAAGTGGAGAGCGGCCAACTCACCATGGATTTTTCTGTTCAAGCCTTAGCAAAAAATGTGGCGCATTTAGCCCGTGCCAGCGCTGGCGGTGGTAAGCCGCTTGACGAATTGGACTCAGACGACTGGTACAACCTAGGCTTAGATCTTGAAGAGGTAGATCCAAAGCAAGCGCCAAACGCTTATCGTGAAGCTGTGCGGCTGGACGCGCAAAATGCCGACGCGCATGTGAATTTGGGCCGGCTTTATCAGTTAGAGGGCGATGTGCGCGGGGCTAAACGTCATTACGAGCTGGCGCTGGCCATTGCCCCGACTCATGAGCTGGCTAACTATAATTTAGGTACGGTGTTTGATGAGTTAGACGACCTTGATAGGGCCGTAACCTATTACAGGAAGGCGCCGGACATTCCTGATGCCCACTTCAATTTATCGCGGTTGCATGAGCTGGAAGGGGATGAGTTCAATGCGCGCAGACATTTGCGCATGTACGAAAATCTTTTGCAGGATCGAGATTAGCGGCCACTAATGGCGATGATCAAATAGGAAGAGGGGTTTCCGTCCAGCAAGCTTTGCTGATTCAAGGCCGGCTCACGCCCGCTCAGGTAAGTGGCCTCGACCAAGCGCAAAACGTATAACAAGAACTCATAACTAGAACTTATAACTAGAACGTATAACTAGAACCCAAAACTCCGAGCGCAACGCTGCCTGGGTGTGTGGCTGTTAGTCGGACTTGTCTTTCTTGCGCACGTAGAGCACCAGTTCATGGTGTACCAATTCATAGCCGTGTTCTTCAGCAATTTCGTGTTGTAGCGCTTCAATGCGCTCATTTACGAACTCGGTGACATGGCCATTGTCCACGTCAACCATGTGGTCGTGGTGTCTTTCAGCAGCTAGCTCGTACACCGAATGACCGTCGTCGAAATTATGCTTGTCGACAATGCCTGCGGATTCAAATTGCGTGAGCACTCTGTAAACCGTGGCAAGGCCAACGGTTTCATCAGAACTCAGTAGCTGCTTGTAGACGTCCTCGGCGCTCATATGGTGAGGTGTTGAACCTTCTAATACTTCCAAAACTTTAAGTCTTGGTAAGGTAACTTTGAGGCCTGCTTTTTTGAGGTCTAATCCGGGCACTGATATGTCCTGTAAATATGTAATAGGGCGTATTGAAAGCGAACGATACTTGGCCTTGGGCCTCTTTACCACCTCAGTCTGAGCCTTGTTGATGCCGACATAAAACAGTGAGTAAAGTGCGTTTTGAGCGTGCGTTTGCTTCTCTAAACTTTGGTAAAATTGGGCCAGTTTTAGTTAGCTTGGACTTGTTAGGCCTTTTTCCGCAAGGAATTCATCGTTGTAAAGGCGAGACTGATACTTGCCGCCATCATCGCAAAGAATTGTGACAATCGTGTGACCGGGGCCCAAAGTTTTGGCAGCTTTCACTGCGGCGCCTAAGTTAATGCCTGAGCTAGAACCAAAGAACCAACCGTCTTCGCGCATTAGTCGGTAAACCATGTCCACCATTTCTTGGTCTGTTACTTGTACCGCGCTGTCTATTACTGCCTGTTTTAGGTTTTCCGTGATGCGAGAGTTGCCAATACCCTCTGTGATGGACGGCCCAGGGGTCATGGTGGCTTCACCGGTGCTGACCCAGTTATACAGTGCGCTGCCCATGGGGTCAGCCAAAATAATCTGCATGTTTGGATTTTGTTCTTTCAGGTAGGCAGATGTACCGGCTAGGGTGCCGCCAGTACCCACCGCGCAGGTGAACACATCTACCTTGCCGTCTGTCTGCGCCCAAATTTCAGGCCCAGTAGATTCATAGTGAGACAAAGCATTGGCAGTGTTGTCGAACTGATTGGCCCAAATAGCGTTGTCTAGTGTGGCTGCATATCTGCCCGCCTGCTTTTGAAAATTGTCTTCGTTGGCGTAAGGAACAGTGGGCACAACGCGCACTTCAGCGCCTAGGGTGCGCAGCAGATTGACCTTTTCTGTGGACTGGTTGTCGGGCATATAAATAATGGTCTTGTAGCCGCGGCTGTTACACACGTGGGCAAGGCCTATACCCGTGTTGCCGGCTGTGCCTTCAACCACCGTGCCGCCTTGCTTCAGCGCGCCACTGGCCTCGGCAGCTTCTATCATCCACAGCGCGGCCCTATCTTTTACTGAGCCACCCGGATTCATAAATTCTGCTTTGCCCAAAATTTCGCAGCCCGTTTCTTCGGACAGGCTGTCTATTCTTATGAGCGGGGTGTTTCCAATAGAGCCGGTGAGTCCGTTGAGGATGGGCATAAAATTTCCGAAAATTCAAAATACAGCAGGCTATTCTAGGGTGACCCTTGCACTTGAGTAAATGGCCTAAAGCAAATGACCCTGTTTAGGCCACCTTCATTGATTTGCTTTGAAAATGATTCCGGTCAGCTGAATGTCAAATTGAAAGGCAAATGGAAAGGCAAATTGAATGTTGGCGTAATTCGCTCTTTAATGGAGTTCTAATGCGGGGCGAGATTAGAAAAACGCTAGCAACAGCCACTAATGACCTCTAAAGAATAGAACACTGCGTGATGTCTGCGGCCAAACCTTGATACGCCCACGTTCTTAAACGGGAGAAGCAAATGAACGAAGCTCAAATAGACACCTTAAAAGCTAATGGCCTGTCCGTAGATAAAGTCGAGCAGCTACTAACACGGGCGGCAAAAGAGGTGGAGGAAGGCTTGCTACCGGCGGCGCAAATTGCATTAGCGAAAGACAATAAAGTCATCTTGTCAGCGTCTTTTGGTCAGGCTAACGAAAATTCCTTAACCTGTATATTTTCCGCCACTAAAGCAATTACCTCCTCCGCTGCGTGGCTGCTCATGCAGGAAGGTAAGCTCAGTGAAGACGAGTTAGTCGCAGACATAATTGCCGAATTTGCCACCAACGAAAAAGATCAAGTGACAGTGGGCCAACTGTTCTCGCACACGGCGGGATTCCCATCTGCGCCGTTTGCGCCATTGGACTGGGACGATATGCAGGCGCGTATGTCGCGCTTTGCTCGGTGGCGTTTAAATTGGCCTTCGGGTTCCAAGTTTGAGTATCACGCGTCCTCTTCCATGTGGGTGATTGCAGAGCTTATTGAGCGTCGCAGTGGTATGGGGTTTAGAGACTTTGTGCGCACTCGGATTATTGAAGCATTAGGGTTAGCAGACATTTATGTGGGCCTGCCCGATGCCGAAAACCACCGCGCGTTACCTTGTGCCTACGTCGGTGACCCACTCACCGCTGAAGACTACGGCAAGATGGGTATGCCGGTACCGCCTGAAACAGAGGTAACTGAGGCCGCTATCTTGGCCTTCAATCGCCCAGAAGTTCGCGCCGTTGGCGTACCCGGTGGGGGCGGCTTTGCCACGGCTTCTGCTCTTGCGCTGTTTTATCAGGCGCTGTTACATGGTGGAAACGACAAAGCAACGCTATGGCCGGAATCTACATTGACAGATGCGCGGCGTATTCGTTCTGGCGACTTCACTGATGCCTTATTCAAGAAGCCCGCAAACAGAGCGTTAGGGCTGATTATAAGTGGCGATGACAGCCGCCGCTTTAGAGGCTTTGGTCGCTCAAATTCACCCTCCGCCTTTGGCCACAATGGCGCGGGTGGGCAGTTGGCGTGGGCAGACCCAGAAACCGGCCTATCGCTCGCCTATGTAACGCCAGGTCATGATCGCAACGGCATTCGCCAAGGCAGTCGTGGGGTGGCTATAAGCACCTTGGCAGCAGAGTGCATGGCATAGTCAACAGGTGGGGTTAACGCGCCCGGTCCTGTGACTAAATCTATTTAGACGCCCTTCGGCGTCTTTCGTTTGGAGCTAGACGCCACTTGGCGTCTTTTGTTTGGTGCTAGGAGAAAGAAATGACTGATTTTCGGCTTGGATGCTCAGTTTTAGTGTTATCCCTTGTCAGTGGCTGGGCTGTTGCACAGTCTGGTTCACAAGGGCATTCATCTGCTCAAACCCAAAGGGTTATTGAGCTGGTTGAAAGCCAGCGCGAGCGTTCTGTCGCCATTGCAGATGAGCTTTGGCAGCTAGCCGAGATGGGCTATCTGGAGACCCGCAGTAGTCAGTCGCTGCAGGATTATCTGGGCGAACATGAATTTGATGTGGTGCAGAAAGTTGCAGATATTCCCACCGCCTTTGTTGCAACCTACGGCAGCGGCGGCCCAACCATTGCGATTCTGGCTGAATTTGACGCACTGCCCGGGTTGAATCAAGGCGCGGTAGCTAGTCGCCAGATCACCAAGCAAGACGCTGCTGGCCACGCCTGCGGTCATCACCTGTTTGGTGCAGCATCAACCACAGCAGCTGTTGCATTAGCAAAGTGGTTAGACGAAACCGGTACGCCAGGCACCATTAAGCTGGTGGGCACACCCGCAGAAGAGGGGGGTTCTGGCAAAGTCTATTTAGCCAGAGCTGGCGTATTTGACGATGTAGATGTGGTACTGCACTGGCACCCAGGTGACAGCAATTCGGCCTCGCCTTCTAGCAGCACGGCGAACAAGTCTGGACGCTTTACCTTTCATGGACAGGCAGCCCATGCAGCCTCCGCACCTGACCGGGGGCGTTCAGCGTTAGATGGCGTTGAAGCCATGAACTATATGGTGAACTTGATGCGCGAACACGTACCGCAAACCAGCCGCATTCATTATGTAATTACCGACGGCGGCGACGCCCCAAATATTGTTCCAGAACGTGCTCAGGTTTATTACTACGTTAGGCATCCAGAAAAAGAGCAGGTGGTGAAATTGTTTGAGCGCGTATCAACTGCCGCAAAAGCCGCCGCCTTGGGTACAGACACGCAGGTAGATATTGAAGTGATGCACGGCAACTATGCAGTGTTGCCCAATTATACATTGTCGCGCTTGGTATATGACAATTTACTTAAGCTAGGTGGTGTTACCTACAGCCCCCAAGAGCAAAAGTTTGCAGAAGAAATTCGCCAATCATTGCCCGGTGCGAGAAAGGCGCTGGGTTCGCAAACACAAATTCAACCTTATAAATTCCGCCAAGGCATGGGTTCAACGGATGTGGGTGATGTGAGCTGGCTTGTGCCCACGGTAGGTTTTAGAACAGCAACATGGGTGCCGGGTACACCGGCCCACAGTTGGCAGGCGGTAGCAGCGGGTGGCACCAGTATTGGGCATAAAGGCATGCATTTGGCCACTAAGCTGTTGGCCAAAACCGCTGTGGATTTGTTGCAAAACCCCGCCACTATTGACGCCGCCGCAGATGAGTTAAAGCGTGCGCAGGGCAAAGATTTCAAATACTCGGCGCTGCTTGGCGACCGTCAGCCACCGTTAGATTACCGGCGCTAACATGCGTATTGGCATACTCCACCCTGGCGCAATGGGCGCATCTATTGGTTTGAGTTTATTGGCAAGTGCTCACGAGGTGGGTTGGGTCAGTGAAGGTCGCAGTGCTGACAGTCGCAACAGAGCAAAACAGTTTGAGACATTCACAGCCTTAGACGATATGTCCGCATGGGCCGATGGCCTAATCAGTATCTGCCCCCCAGACGCAGCCATTGCGCAAGCTCAGGCCGTATATGCCACGGCGTTTGATGGCCTTTATGTGGATGCCAATGCCATAGCGCCGAACAGCGCGAAAGAAATTGCGCAAATATTTGGCGCCGGTGCTTATGTCGACGGCGGAATCATCGGCCCACCTGCGCTAAGCGCCGGTACCACGCGGCTGTATTTGTCCGGACAACACGCAGCCAGAGTGGCAAGCTGGTTTAGCCACGGTTTTCTTCAGGCAATTGCCTTGCCAGAATCAGACCACGCCAATTCAATGGTTGCAGCGTCCGCATTGAAAGTGGCCTATGCAGCGCATTCAAAAGGTTCTAGTGCATTGCTCCTAGCAGTGAATGCTCTGGCAGCGAGCAGTGGTATAAGAGAAGTGCTCAAGGCGGAGTGGGATATTTCGCAACCGGGACTGAATCAACGCAGCGATATAACCGCCAAAGTTACCTCGCCCAAGGCATGGCGCTTTGCGGGTGAAATGTTAGAAATCAGCGAGACCTTTAAAGCCCAAGGGCTGTCGGGAGACTTTCACCAAGGGGCCGCGGATATTTTTGCCAGCATGGCAGATCTTAAAGACCAGCCTGGCGCTGATCTAGATCAGGTGATAGCGCAGATACTTAGTTCTAGGGATTAGGTTCTATGGATTAGATTCTAGGCATCAAGAGCTTAGAGTTAGGGTGGAAAACGATCTATAGACTTCGGCTAATTCCAACCCTTCACTGCGCTTAAAAGCCGCTTGCTTCAATGTCTTTTATACGCAGAAGCAAAGCGTCGCGTTGGTCGCCGGGAATTTCTTCAAATCCATAGCGCAGATAAAACTGGCGTGCATTTTCATTCAGAGGGTGAGTCATTACACCTAGAGTGCCAACACGCTTTGACATGTTAAAAGCAGTCTTTAAGGCAAAGTAGAGCAGAGATTCGCCCAAGTTTTGCCCAACAAAATTTTCGTCAACTGCTAGTTGTCCCAACAAGGTCACGGGAATAATTTCTGGTTTGCCGTGGCGCAGCCCTCGCTTCATAGCGCCGCGCTCAATTGAGCCGCTACTTAAACTGACGTAACCGACTAATTGCCCACTGGCGTTGTCGCAAACCACATTGGTGCGAGAAGCACCGGTTTGTTGATTTCGCCATGCATGGTTTTGCAACCATTTGTTTAAAGAGGATTGTCCGCAATCGAAGGCCGTGAGGTCATCGCCCTGTTGCAGCGGTCTGGGAGGGGTTATTCCCATGCAGGTTTAGACACAGCAAGGTTGGCCAATTCTTTATTGGGCTGCTCCGGTCGTTCAAGCCATGCTTCAAACGCTTGCCAGCTGTCTTCAGAAATCGCAATTGTGGAGCGGTTCATAAGAGATATTTCAGCAGCGTCTATCGCTTGGCGACGCACATAATCACTGAGGTTGGTGCGCGCCTTACCGGCAGCTTCGTCCAGTAACTCGCGTTCGCTGTTGCTCACCCGGACACTTATGACTGTTGATGTAGGCATTCAAATTCCTCTCTGTATGACAATAGCATACGCCTTTTCTGGGAGTTTGTAACAGTGCGAAAGGTCAGTTTTAATCAACGCCGGTTCTGTTCAGAGAAAGTCGGACATTGAAATACAGGTGTAGGGGGACAGAGAGTTAAGAGCATAAACCGTACGAATTCTCGGGCGTTTGCGCAGGCTGCCTAACAGGCCCCTCAACAGGGGCCTTTCTGTACCGGCTATATGGCCGTTTGGCCTTTAGCCCGCTTCTGAATACGTGGCTTCAATGCTAAGTCAGCTGACCACTGCCATCGTGGAGGGTACTGTTCACGTGGGCATTGTCGTTAAAAGCGCGCACCTTAATCTCGTCGCCGTTAATAACAATCCGAGAGATCGAGCCGTTATCCGCGCCATTAAAAGCGAAGGGCTGGGCGCCACTGGCCTGAGCAATAATATGCCCAATAACCCCGCCATGAACGACAGCCACCACTTTCTGGTTTGGGTGCGCTTGGTGAATGCGCTTTAGTCCGGCCATTACGCGCGTGTTCAATGTCTCCCAACTCTCGGCTCCTGGAATTAAATCCCAGCGCTGTTGCTCCTGCATTTGCGTAAATATCGGGTCGCCTGCCGCAGCGCGTATGCGCATTACGCCGCCTTCCCAGTCGCCCAGAAACACTTCTCTGAGGTCTGCCTCAACAATAGGGGTTAGCCCAAGGTGGCGACACAATGGTGCGGCGGTCTGGTGAGTTCTTTGCAGGCTGGTTACATAAATCGCATCAATGTCCTCGCCTTTTAATCGCTCGCCAACCATTTCGGCCTGCTGCTCACCGTTTGGGTGTAGCTCTGGGTCACCGTGGCCATCCACCAGTGGAAATGGGTTTTCCTCCGATGCGGCTCTAGATTCACCGTGGCGCACCAAGGTGATTTGCGTGGCACCTTCCGGTGCCTGATAACTGTGTTGTCGATACTGGGCCATAAATACTTCTCGTTAAGGGCGGTAGCCAAAGTTAGGTGGATCTGTCCGTAATGCGCGCTGGGCAAGTTTTGCCCATTGGCATAGATATGCTCGGGTTTTGCGTGGATCGATTATTTCTTCAATCTCAAAAAATTCAGCAGAGCGGTAGGGCGAGCGCAAATTGTTTAAACGCTCTTTGATTTTTGCAAGGTGTGCGTCTGGGTTGTCCGCTGCTGCAATTTCAGCCTTATAAGCTACCTCTATGCCGCCTTCGATAGGCAGTGAGCCCCAGTCACCCGATGGCCAGGCCGCGCGAAAATGATGGCTGCCTGGTTTGTGGTTGCCCGCGCCAGCAACACCAAAGGCTTTGCGGATAACCACGCAGCAAAACGGCGTTGTCAATTGGCCAAGGGCTGCCAACGCAGCAGAGCCATAGCGGATGGTGGCCTCTTCTTCAGATTGCTTACCAATAAGAAATCCCGGGCAGTCCTCCAAGTGGATAACCGGCAGGTGAAAGGTGGAGGCCAAATCTAGCAAGCGGATCAATTTGCGTGATGAATCCGCTGTCCAGGCACCGCCGTAAACCCTTGGATTTTCAGCGAATACCGCCACCGGAATACCGTTAAAGCGTGCCAATCCGGTGATCAGCGAGCGGCCCCACTTACGTCCCATCTCGAAAAACGAGCCTTCATCGCAAACGGATTCTAGCAGTTGGTGCATTTTGTAAACTTGCCGTGCCGCTTTAGGCACAAGGCTGAGTAGGCTTTCGTCTTCACGCTTTGGGTCATCTGTGCATTCAATGACAGGCGGCAACTCATCCACGCTGCTGGGCAGGTAGGACAAAAACTGTCGCGCCATGGCAAAGGCTTCCTCTTCAGTGTCGGCAACGTCGTCAATGGCGCCGTTGCGCGTGTGGATTTTGTAGGATCCCAATTCCTCTTTGCTGACATCGCCCAAGCTTGCCCAGTCCACCAGTGCTGGGCCCGCGATCATCATTTGCGCGCTGTCTTTAACAATCACTGAGTAGTGCGATGTAGCAACCCGTGCTGCGCCCATGCCTGCCACAGAGCCCAGTGCCAGAGAGACAGAGGGAGCTATGGAAAGGTGCGAGACCACAGTTTCCCAACCGCGTAGTTCTGGAATGTAGGTGCGCCCGGCGGTTTCAATGGTTTTCACCGAGCCGCCGCCGCCCATGCCGTCAATTAAACGGATGTGCGGTAAGCGCAGTTCGGCAGCTAAACCCTCTGCTCTGGTCCGTTTGCCGGAAATGGATGCATCTGCAGAGCCGCCTCTAACAGTGAAGTCATCGCCAGATAAAATGATTGGGCGGTCATCAATATCCGCTGTGCCAAAAACGAAATTAGAGGGCGTAAAGGCGATCAACTTGCCGTCTTCGTCGTATTCGCCAACACCGGCTAAGGTGCCTATTTCGTGGAAAGTTTCGCTGTCAGCAATTTTGCCAATGCGCTCGCGGATGGTGAGTTTGTTGAACTCGTGTTGCCTGGCGACTTTTTCTTCGCCGCCCATTTTGTAGGCCAATTCAGCCCTACTGTGCATTTCTTCAGTTTCTTTGTCCCAACTCACATCTCTCTCCTCTTAATGTCCCCAGATGAATTTTTTACCCGCGTGTGCCTTTGAAGTCGGCGTTGCCGAAAGCGCCCAGTTTTACAGAACCCGTGATCTCATCCCCAGCAACTACGGCAGAAAACTCCAAGTTCATAGGCATAGGTGAAGTGATGCTGGTGGTCCAAGACAAGTTGTCGCCATCGGCTTTGCCGTCAGCAATTGCCATTTCACCCTGCGGGCTTTGCATAGAGCCGCTGAGCTCGCCGTCGTTGGTGGTCAGTACCAGCGTACCGGTTTGTGCGCCCATAGGGGTATTGATGGTGGTTGTCCAAGTGCCGTCTGCGCTCATTATTATTCTCCAATAGTTAAGCACTGAGTATGTCACACCCTTTAAAGGGCCAAAACTATGAGGGAAAATTTCCTTTTTGGTAAATCTTTGCGGCTTTGTTGGCATTTTCTGAGGTGCTCGAATAAGAAAGTTTTGCCAACTGGTTCACATTTTGGACAGTAATGTCGGCCTGCTAAGTATCGAATTTAGGCATTTGAGCTAGCCTAAGGGTCTAAACCTCAATGCAGGTTATTGAGTTTAGACGGTTGAAAATGGACTCACTTCGAGAGCCGCCAACATCAAGGCGTTGTAGTCTACTGAATAACATTGGTTTAGAGCTGAAAACCGTTGGCATCGCACTTTGATGTTAAGTGATCGGGTTTTGCGATTTACACATTCGTTATCGGGAGCAAGTTGTTCCCGCAAATGTCAGCAGTTCGATATTCAATAGATAGCCCTTAAAGTTGGTCTTATTTGTAGTTTTGGAATTGATGCGAATCTATTTCCATGCATTTGCACAACTTATTTGCACAACAAAAAGGAATTTTTCTAAATGGATAATTTTATTAACACGCTAAAGAGCTATTCTGACTTTGCCAGTAGAACAGGAAGGAATGACTACTGGATGTTCATGCTCTTCTATGTGGTTTTGAGCGTTGCCACAGGAATCGTAGACAGTATTTTGGGTATCTTGCTTGTGAATTCAATATATTCATTGGTCATGCTAGTGCCTCTTGTCGCGGCTACAACGAGAAGACTTCACGATACTGGTCGTAGTGGTTTATGGCAGCTACTCGTTTTTATTCCGGTCCTTGGGCTACTCGTGCTCATTTGGTTTTTGGCTCAAGAGAGCGACGGTGAAAATGAGTTTAGCTAACCGGGTCACTAAATCCATATAGGTTATATAAAACCTCGCTTTGGTGGTGTCCGCTGAATGTTCAGTGAAGGCGCGGCACCATCGAGATTTGCGCTTCATTATTTGCGCTTCATTTATTTAGCTATTTACTCTCTCGACTTTACCCCGATAAAGCCCAATGTGCCCAGCAATAGGCCAATGCTCACGGTTATGCTCAGTGCAAGGGCAGACTGAGCGATTTGAAACATTGCTTGCAGCGCTACGGTGAATACCCAGCCAAATGCGTTGTCTATAGGGTTGCCGGGGTTAATGAAAAATACCCCAACCACTAAGAGATTAACTAAGGCGATTGAGAAAATGATTTTCTGCAATTTGCGCTTAGAACGCTGGGAAGCGATTTTCGCCATGACTGCAAAGGCAAACAACTCGCTATTTTGCAGGTGATATTCGGCCTCTTTCTCGCGCTGTAAAATACTTTCAAATTGGTTCATTAAACTACCTTCTTCTTTTTGTCTCTTCCTTTTGGCGCATTTGGAGCGTCTTGGCCGTCTTGGGCGCCTTGGGCGTCCTGCTCAAGCTTGCCAAGTTTCTGCGTGGCTCTGCTGAGTTTAGATTTCACCGTGCCTGCATTAAGCGTCATCAGTTCACCTATTTCTGCAATTTTAAATTCGTAGACAAAACGCAAAATCACTAACGCGCGCTCTTCCATGTTGAGCGGTTCGATCAGTGCCAAAAAAGCGCTGTCCATTTCCGGCTCTGGTGTATGGAAACCTTCAAGGGACGCACTATAAGGGATGGAGGCGTTAGAGAAATTTGGGGCATCAGCGGAAACGTAAACGTTTTCTTTTTTTATGGCGTCTTTAAAGCAATTAACAGCAATGCCGGCTATCCAATGTTTGAAGGCTTTGGTGCGGTCGAAGCTTTTAAGATAAGTAAACGCATTGAGAAAAGTTTGTTGGGTAATGTCCTGGGCTAACGCCCTGTTACCACTGGTCAGCCGCATATTCAGCCCAAAAATATAATCGCTGTGGCGCTGCACAAGGGGGCCAAAGTGGAAGGCCCCCTCAGCAAGCGTGCGCCGTACAAGTTCCGGGTCTGGAATCATTGGTTAAACTTGGCTGTCTTGCTGCTGAGTAGTTTGCTGAGCGCTTTTTTGGTAAAAACCAAAACCGCTCATTGCCAAACCAAAGAGGGCAAAGCATAGGCCTAACCCCACAATAAAATCGCCATGACGACCAATGCCAACATAGCCCAGACAGGCAATGCCTAGCCCTAAACCAAGGGTTAAAATGCCCCGTCTTAAGTCGTTTTTAGCGGACACTTCTCTGTAGCCGGGAATGCCGCGCAGCATGTCAGGCGCAATTTGCTGGCCACTGTTAATGAGCGCATGCAGCGACTCGTGGAACAAGCGGTCGCGATTACGTTCGTACTTGAAGTAAACGTGGACAATAAAAGCCGGCAGCCCAAAGGCCATAACAATAGCCAACACCGGAATCAGAAGGTCTTCTAATAAGTGCATCATATATTTCTCCTTTGCGAGAGTTGTGCTTCTTTGTTTTAAATGGGGCGGTTAGCAGTTAGCGATTTATAGCTAACAATGAAATGAATCCACGTTGCCGCCGGAACTGGTCTTCAGGTTGTTGCGTTTAACGTTTTCTGATGCGTCAATACTGCCGCCACTGGAAATGCGGCCATCAAGCGTTTTTGCGCCGCACATTTCAGCGGAGCCGCCAGATGAAATGCGCACCGATGCGCTGTCAATTTCAACCTCATCTGCAAATTCAATTTGCCCGCCGGAGCTTGCTTCAACTTTGGCGCTGGTCACTTCCATGGGGGCTTTGATGTCTATTTTTGCGCCAGAGGAAACGTCTACCTCAAGGAAGGTGATTTGGCTGTTGTCGCCATTAATGCGCAGTGAAGATCCAGAACTGGCGGTGAGTTCTACGCGGGCGCTGTCGGAGAAGCATTCACTCACGCGCCCCTCGGCGGCAGACCTCACTTCAATGGCCTGGGGTGAATAACTCAATAGCAGTTCGGCAGAGACAGATTTAGAGCCCTTAAACCAAGATGAAAAGGAACTGTTTTTCGACAGCGAGATTTCGCTGGCGCCTAGGTCTAAGTCAAATGCGTCTTCGTCACTGGCCGTTATTTTGATGATGCCGCTGTCATCGTCATCGCCTGTGCGGACTCGAATACAGGTAAGGGTAAACTCAATACCCTCATCAATTTCAACTTCCTCGGCATCTTTGGCTATGGGATATTCAAAAACCTCAGCGCTGGCGGGCAATGCCAAAGCCCCCGCAATGCATAGTATGAGTACTTGGGAGAGTTCTTTGGTGAATCCTTGTCTGAGTACTGTGCTTAATGTCCGGTTCACGTTCTGCATAATGATCTCCTGTTTTTCTATATACTCTTTGCCTGCCAAAAACGTTGCATGCAGGGCAAAAAACTTTGCTTACACAGACCTCGCCAATCCAAGACGCTCATTCCATGCCCAAGCAGGTCGTTAAGTATCCCAAGCAAAACACGCCGCATGCAGGGACAACGTCTTGAGCGGTATAGGCACGCTGAATGAAGGGCACCTGCATGCCTCACTCAAGCACCTATACGCCGGTGATCAGGGCCAGTTAGAAGTACCCTTCGGTAAATTTGTTGCAGACGTTGTGCGCGACGGCGTGATATTTGAGATTCAAACCTCCAGCTTCAGTGGGCTAGGACGCAAAATGTTGGCCCTTGCAGAACAGCAGCCAGTAGTTCTAGTGCACCCAATAGCCCATAGCAAAACGCTGATTAAACTGAAGAAAGATGACAGCGGAGAATTCACCCGCCGCCGTTCGCCCAAGCGCGGTGCGCTAGCGCACATTGTCAGCGAGTTGGTCTATATCCCCACATTGCTCAAACATCCAAACTTTTCAGTAGAAGCGGTATTGATTGAAGAAGAGGAAGTGCGCAGTTTCGATGCAAAGGCGCGCCGGGGGCGAGGTGGGTGGCGTGGCCAAGGTCGGCAGTTGGTCAAGGTGTTAGACCAAGCGCGCATCTCCACGCCTTATAGCCTGCTAGATTTTTTGCTGGAAGATTTGCCAGACCCCTTTACCACCAAAGATCTAAGCGCAGCGCTAGATCAGCCCCAGGAAATAGCCCAACAGATGGCCTATTGTTTAAGGCACATGGACGTGGTGGACGTGTGCGGTAAAACCGGCAACCTGCTGAATTATAAATTTTTGACTGAATGATTTTGTTGGTCTCGGCAGAGTCATAGCAGATCTGGCGAACGGCAACTACTATTTTGGCATGTGTCGTTCTAGATAAATTCGCAGCGCTACTTGTTCTTCATTGCTCAACACCAACCCTAATTTGGTTCGGCGATACAACAGGTCGTCGGCTTGTTGTACCCATTCGTATTGCACTAAGTAATCTACCTCTGCGGCATAGAGTTCGCCGCCGAAATGCTGGCCTAATGCTTCTAAGCTATTTCTTTGCGCCAGCATTTTAAAGCTGTCGGTGCCGTAGAGGCGCGCGAGTCTGCGTGCCAGCGGTTCGCTGATAAAGGCATAGTCTTGTTTGATTTTGCTGACCAGATCCTCAAAACCCTCTACTGGGAAATGGCCGCCGGGTAGACGCGTGCCAGAGGTCCAAGGTTGGTTGGGTTGGCCTAGGTAGTTGCATACTCTGGCCACAACATCTTCCGCCAATTTTCGGTAGGTGGTGATTTTGCCACCAAATACATTAATGAGTGGGCCGCCGAGTTCGTTGTTCTCTCGCACCACATAATCTCGGGTGGCTTCTTGGGCTTGGCTTGCGCCGTCGTTGTACAAGGGGCGCACGCCGGAGAATGTCCAAACCACATCTTCAGGGGTGATGGCGTCGTTTAAATACTCGCTGGCCGATTCACACAGATACTCTATTTCGCCTTGGGTGATTTTGGGCGGGGTGTGTAGGTCGTTGTTTTCGGTATCTGTGGTGCCGACCAATAAAAAGTCTTTTTCGTAGGGAATGATGAAAATGACCCGGTCATCGGCGGCTTGGAATATGTAAGATCGGTCAAAGGGCAGGGTGCGACGAATGACTATGTGGCTGCCGCCGACAAGGCGCACGTTATTGGCGTGGTTTAAACCGAATACGCCTTTGAGTATTTCGTCGGCCCAGGGGCCGCTGCTGTTAACCACCACGTCGGCGGTCACTTGGAAGGTTGCGCCGGTTACTTTGTCATTGAGTGTCAGCAACCATTTGTTTTGTTGATACACCGCAGTTTGAATGGCGGTGCGCGGCAGAATTCGCGCGCCGTTTTCCGCTGCTTGCTGCAAATTCAGAATGACCATGCGCGAGTCTTCTATCCAGCAGTCTGAATATTCGAAGCCTTTTTTGAACTCGCTTTTTAAAATTTGCCCGGCTGGATCTGTGGTCAAATCTAGGGTTTTAGTGGCGGGTAGTAATTTGCGTCCGCCCAAATGATCGTAAAGAAATAGGCCTAGGCGCAGTAGCCAAGCGGGGCGTAAACCGCTGTGATGGGGCAGTACAAAGCGCAATGGCCAAATAATATGCGGCGCCATTTGCAACAATTCTTCGCGTTCTATTAATGCTTCTCGGACCAGTCTGAATTCATAATATTCTAGGTAGCGCAGTCCGCCGTGAACCAGTTTGGTTGATGCGGAAGAGGTGCCGCCGCCAAAGTCTCCTGAGTCACATAAACACACTGTCTGGTTTCTGCCTGCTGCATCTCGGGCAATGCCTGCGCCATTGATGCCGCCGCCTATCACAAAGGTGTCATAGTGGGCTGGGCTTTGGCCAGCGGCAGCATGGTTAGACTGTTCCATCTAGTGAGCATCCCCGTGGGTTATGCAGAAGTTTCAAGGTTTATGCCGCTTCGTTCTGATCTGATTATTGGCAACACACGCTCAGGCCCTACACGGTAAGTGTGTAAAATTTGAGCAGTTGGCACCGATATTTTAAATAAACAGTGTTAGATCAATATGCGGGAGATCTGTAGCGCTAGGTTAGTCGTTGGACGAGGATTTACTTTGCACGCTGTAGATGCCTAATGTTACGACTAACACGGCTATGAGGTCGAGCCAGTTTCGCGATTCTTGGTAAAATAATGCACCTACTCCCATTGCGCTGACGCCTTCCAACATAATTACCACAGCGGCGACATGGGTACTGAGTTTGCTTAAGCCGTTGGCAATGAGCCCTTGGGCGAATACGTGGGCGACAAGGCCCAAGAAAAGAACCTGCAGCCAACCCTCTACACTGGCAGGTATAAATTTGCTGCCCATGACCTCGCCCATTACTAGGGCTACGGGTAAGAGAAAAACTGCTGAGCCAACAGATGAATAAAACATGGTGGTAAGGGTACTTTGCTCGGAGCGGCACTTGGCTATGGCGAATAAATAGCCAGTAAAGAAAAACCCAGTGATGAGACCGTAGAAGTCGCCTAGCCAATGTGCGTTTGAGAAGGACAAATGCTCGCGGGCCAGCAGCAGTGCGCCAACAATGGCTAAGACCAATCCTAGGACAAAGCGACCACTGAGTTTAACGCCCAGGAAGCAGATGCCAATTAAGGGTACCCAGATGCTAGACATAGTGGCTAGGAAGGTGGCGTTACCAAGGCTGGTGTTGACTAAGGCTAGGTGCCAAAAAATCAGGTCGCCAGCAAAAAAGAAACCTGCCCAGACCAGTGGGCCGATGTTGCCTTGTGGTACGCGAAAGGTGGCTTTGTCGCGTTGAAAAAAAATAACCGAAGCGAGTATGGGTACCGCAATGGCTACGCGCCAAAACGCAGCGGCAATGGGGCCAACATCAATCTCGCGCAGAATTGCCGATGACACACCCAGTGTCAGCGCGCCGAGAATAACCAGTGCTAGAGGGTTATTCAGGCTATTGAATTTGGCGGATGGGTTAACCGGGTGGTGCAAGCAAGTGTCCTTGGTGAGGCGTTAAGTAGCGAGGCGTTAAATAATTGCGCTATTTGACACGCTAACGACGGCGATGAGAAGAACAGAATGCGGGATTTTTTCAATGAAGATGAAGGCGAGAGAGAGGGCCAGGGAGAGTGAGAGGGTGAGTGAGAGGGCTAGGGAGGCAGAGAGGGTGAGGGAGAGAGAGAGAGAGAGAGCGTGGACGGCACTGCTGCTGATCCACGCTCTTGCGTAATAATAGAACTTATAATAAATCGAGGCTTGTCTTAGGTATTCAAGCCTAGTCTTAGTTAGGCAGGCCCCTGAGCCGAGTTGTAGTGACGAGTCTTAGTCAGGCAACTAAGCCTTGCAGTACAGCAGCTTCATGGCGGACATGCTCTGGCGCGCCTAACCACTGCCGGTTTGCGCCAATGCGCTTAAACCAATAGTGCAGCCCAACAAGGTCAGTGAAGCCCATGCCGCCGTGTACCTCGGTTGAGGTTTTGGCTATGGCTTTACCCACTTCAGATAAATGCGCCTTGGTATGACATGCGGTGGCTCTTGCTTCGTCTGGCAAATCTGCCAGTGCGTGGGCGGCAAACCAAACCATTGAGCGGCAAGGCTCTAATGATGCTGCCATTTCCGCGCACATGTGTTTCACCGCTTGGAAGCTGGCAATAGGGCGATTGAACTGCTCGCGCTGCTTTGCGTAGTCTACTGCTTGGTCAAGCATGTCTTGGGCTGCCCCTAGGGTGTCTGCTGCCAGCATCACTCGGCCAATATCCAAGGTGGTTTCAAAGACGCTGACCTGGGTACTGATGCAGATGGCAGCTACGTCTTTGTAGGTTAACTCCACGGTTTGGCGGGTCTTGTCCACGGTGGTTAAAACCGTGCGAGTCAGCCCGGTGTCGCTGGCTGAGACCAAATATAAGTGCTTGTTTTGGTCCGCAACCAAATAGCTGTCGGCCACTGCGTCAAAGGCAAATAGTGAGGTGCCATTCATCACGCCATTGCTGACTTGGATGCCGGCATCATTACGACGCTTAATGGCTTCACCAAATGCAATGCCTACGCGGTGTGTGCCTGCCGCCAGTTCACCCAGCAATTCGCCATGATCGCCGCCACTGGCGATCAACGCGGTAGGTGCCATCACGGCGCTGCCTAGAAAGGGTCCAGGTGCAACATTGTTGCCCAAGCATTCTGCAACTATGGCTGCGTCCAGTGGGGTCATACCAATGCCGCCGTGTTCTTCTGGAATGAGGAGCGCCGCTACGCCCAGTTCGCTGAGCCCAGCCCAGATGTTGGCGTCGCTTTCGCCCTCGGCGTATTTACGCACATGGTCAAGGGAGGCGTTGTCATTCAAAAAGCGTTTTACATTATCCTGTAGGAGGATTTGTTCTTCTGATAATCCAAATTGCATTTAGCCTCTCCTAGCGTGATTTTTCGATTTTGGGTTCGCGTGGCATGTCTAAGCCGCGCTCACTGATGATGTTTTTCTGAATTTGCGACGTGCCGCCGCCAATGATCAGGCCAAGGAAGTACATGTATTCTCGCTGCCAACTGCCGGAGTTGCGCAGGTGCGGGTTGTCTTCATAGGCCAGGCCAATTTCGCCCATGACATCAATGGCTAAACCTTCAAGCTCGTGGCGCAGTTCGGTACCTTCCAGCTTGGTGATCATACGTGAAAGTCCGGCATCTTGACCGGGGTTCAGGCGCGCAGAAAGCACTCTGAGTTCGTTAAAGCGCATGGCCATAACTTGGCCTTGAACCTTCATTAAGCGATCACGATAAACCGGGTTGTCGATCAGGCGTTCGCCGTCTGCGGTGTCGGTTTTCATCAGTTCAATAAGGGCATTGATGCGGGTTTGTGCAGTATTCGCTGGGGCCAGAGTTTCGCGCTCGTGACCCAAAATGGCGTTGGCTACCTGCCAACCCTGGCCACGCTCACCAACAATTTGATGCTTAGGTACGCGCACGTCTGTGTAAAAGGTTTCGTTGAAGTTGGCTGCGCCAGTCATGTCTACCAGCGGGCGAATTTCAATGCCTGGTGTTTTCATGTCGAACAGTAAGAAGGAAATGCCCTTGTGTTTTGGGGCATCGGGTTCTGTTCGCACCAAGCAGAATATCCAGTCAGCAATGTGCGCCGTACTGGTCCAGATTTTTTGCCCGTTTACTACCCATTCATCGCCCTCTAAAACCGCAGAGGTGGTAAGGCTGGCAAGGTCGCTGCCTGCGCCGGGTTCAGAATACCCTTGGCACCAAATCATCTCACCGTGAATGGTAGGGCGAATGAACTGTTCTTTCTGTTCTTGGGTACCCATCTCTAGGAGGGTCGGCACAAGCATGGAAATGCCTTGGCCACCCAGCCCCGTGTTCACCCGTGCATTGGAGAATTCTTCGGCAATGATTCTAGACTTAAGAATGTCTGGTTCTGCACCAAACCCGCCAAATTCTTTTGGAATGGTGCGTGCGGTATAGCCGTTTTCAATGAGCAACTTCTGCCAATCTTTGGCGGTGTCGCCACGCAGGTCGTTGCCTTTAGGTGCCTTGTGGGCGTTGTTGGCGAGGAAGTGTTGTACCTCTACGCGAAATTCGTCGTACTCTGAACCGAATGATAGATCCATGAATGCTCCCCGATATTTATAATTAATATTTGGCGTTGTCTTTATGGTTTCAAACTAGGGTTTAAAACTAAGATCTAAAACGCGCAAAATTTAGCCTACTGAGGCTACCCGCTCAAAACTCTTGTGGCAACTGGGTGCGGTTTTAGCTGCGCAGTACACAACGGCAAGGGCATGGGATAGGCTGCATACTTTGACGCCGCAGGGGCGTGCCGAAGGACTATAGTGGTCTGGGGCAATGCCCTATATTTAGCGGGTCTTTAAGCGTTAAAAGGATAGAACATCGATGTCGACAGAAAATGCATTAGCAATGCTGCACACCATGGCGCAAATGCAAGATGAGCATAATGCTTTGGTACACCCGCAATGGCGCGACCAAGGCCATCAATATTATCGAGCAGTTTGGGTTGAGTGCGCAGAAATGCTCGACCACTTCGGCTGGAAGTGGTGGAAAAAGCAGAACCCAGATTTAGACCAAGTGAAGCTAGAGTTGGTGGATATTTGGCATTTTGGTCTCAGTGAAATGTTACGCAGCGGCCCCGTTGATGAAGCAATCGCCGCCCAGCTCAGCGCCATTGAAGCCGCTGACCTCAGCGCTTCTGCGGACGTGCGCGCAGAGCACTTTCGCCTAGCTATTGAGCAGCTAGCCGCCGCTTGTTTGGCGACCCGGTCTTTTGATTTGTCGTCCTTTAAGCTCGCTATGGCCAGCTTGCCCATGGACTTGCCAGAGTTGTACAGCATGTATATTGGCAAAAACATTCTGAACCGGTTCCGTCAGAACAACGGCTATAAGAGCGGCGAATACCGCAAGCTGTGGCAGGGCCGCGAAGACAACGAGCATTTGGTTGAGCTATTGGACGAGTTGTCTGACGTGGTTGAAGGCCTGCCGGATAAGTTATACGCCGGTTTGGAAGCGCGCTACACAGCCTGATGCCGGTGGCTAAAATTCCTCGGATACAGATCGACACCTTATGGGTAGAGCGGTGGCAGCCTGAGTTAATTGGCACTTTGCTGTTTGTCTTGCGTGTCCACCAAGGGCGTGGGCAAGTGTTGTTGATTCACAAGAAAACTGGGCATGGTCAAGGCCGAGTTAATGGTCCCGGTGGTAAGTTAGACGCGGGTGAGAGTTTGACTGCCTGCGCCAGACGAGAAGTGTTTGAGGAAGTAGGGCTGCGCGTGGCGCACCCGCAGTGTCGCGCCGAGCTGCGCTTTGTAGAGTTAGATGGCGCCCAGTGGCTGGGCTATGCTTTTACCGCAGACCAGTTTAGCGGCCAGTTGATGGAAACCCCAGAAGCGAAACCCTTTTGGTGTGATATTGAGGAAATTCCTTTTGCTGATATGTGGCCGGACGACCAACTCTGGTTGCCCACCATTTTGCAGCAGCATGTGCGTCAGTCATTTGGCCAGTCTCTTAGCAAACCGCCCAGGCAGCTGGATGAGCAAGCATCTGGCGAGAAACTCCCGCCGTTAGTTGGGGACTTTTTGTTTGAAAACGAACGGCTGCTAGAACATCGTATTTATACTGACAAAAGCTTTTCGGTGGCATTGGATACAGTGTTAGACAATACATAGATTTTTTAGGAACGCTTTTTTAGAAAGTTGTTTAAGAAAGCTATTTAAGAAAGCTTTTTTGGCGCGGGTGTAGAGCGGGTGTAGAGCGGGTGTAGAGCGGGTATAGCGCGGGTATAGCGCAGATATAGCAAAGGGCGTTTTCTTTTTGGGGATGCACGCGAATGATTAATGCAAAGTGACGGGGCAACGCTCAGTTTTAAATTATTGAGCCAAATTGAATATAAGGAAAATGACTATGCGCATTGGCATATCTATTAGTTCTAGCTACCGCGTCGAAGACCCAAGTTTGGGTGCCAGATATATGATCGAGCGAGCTGCCACAGCTCGCCAAGCGGATTTAGACAGCCTTTTTATTGGCGATCACCACGTAACCCCTCAGCCTTATTACCAAAATTCGCCCATGCTGGGTCGCTTGTTAGCCGAGTGGAATAATAAGCCAGCGGGTGCGCTGTATCTTTTACCCCTCTGGCATCCGGTGTTGCTGGCCGAGCAGATTGCGACCCTTGCCGCCATTATGGAGGGCCGGTTTATTCTGCAATGTGCGCTGGGCGGAGAGCGTCCGCAAAGTGAGGGCATGGGCATTGATATGAAGTATAGAGTGCCTATGTTTGAAGACAGTCTAGAGATCATGCAGCGGCTTTGGGCTGGCGAAACCGTCACCCACGAGCGGTTTTGGAATATTAAGAATGCCAAAATTTCTCCGCTGCCTGCGCAAAAAATTGAGGTATGGGTGGGTTCATCTGCGCCCGCGGCGCTGAACAGAACGGCACGTGTGGCCGAAGGTTGGCTGGCCCAACCCGGCTTGAGTTTGCAAGGCGCTACGGATCAACTTAATCAATATCGTCAGGCCTGTGCCGAGTATAACCGCCATCCCACTGCTGTCGCAGTTAGGCGAGATGTTTTTGTTGGCGGTACCTCTCAAGAGGCAGAAGCCTTCAAAAGCAAAGCAGTGGAAAAAGGCTATAGAGGGTTTGCGCCGGAGTCGTTTTTAATAGGCAGCGTTAACCAAGTGGCAGATGAACTGGCGGCCTTTAAAGCGGCTGGGTTCACTGATGTCATTATTCGCAACATGTCGTCTAGTCAGTCTGAAGCACTTGCCAGTATTGAGCGTATTGCCGAAGTTAAAGCCCAGCTAGAAGGCTCTGTTTAGCTACAATTTGGCCTCCTGATTAGAGCGGATGAGGGCGAAACTAGAGCGGAAATTTGGCACAAAAACGCTGAAAAAAACTATTTACATCAGCTTATAACGGCAGATAATCCAAGTTAATGACTTTGCGTTTTGCGGGGTGATTTTGCTCGCAAACGACGGTGTTTTTGGTTGCATGCTAGGGTGGTCGTCGCTGTTCAGGCGCCTGTCTCTAGGCCGAAAACTTTTCTACAGACAAGTAACTTAACCGTAAACGAAAGATAGGCATTATCTGTTTCGGGTTGGGAGAACCTTTATGAAGAGCCCGGGTGATGATGTTCAAGATGTTGAAGACGATGTCCTTGATCAAGATTTGATCGAAGAAAGCGCAGATTGGGGAGCTTCCGATTGGGATGATGACAAAGGTGATCAGCTCACCTGTTCTGAGAAGGCCAGAATGACGCGTCAGGCCATAGAAGACTGGCACGAGCAGCGCAGAATTGAGCGCGAGCTAGATGAGCTGTTAGATTAAGCTTCCCAAATATAAGATTAGTGGTCCGGATCGGTTGCAGCTATCGTGTTAGATCCCTATTTTTGGATGCCGTTATGGCTGAGTTACCCAATTGTCCGGAATGTAGTTCCACCCTTACCTACCCGGACGGCGATTTCTTGGTTTGTCCTGAATGCGCCCATGAGTGGAGTGCTGTTGACACCTACAGTGACATTGAGGCTGGCGTAAAAGATGCCCACGGCAACCTTTTGCAGAACGGCGACACCATAAGTGTCATTAAAGATCTTAAAGTGAAAGGCTCATCGTTAGTGGTGAAGGTGGGCACAAAGGTGAAAAACATTCGGTTGGTCGATGGCGACCACGACATTGATTGCAGAATTGACGGGGTGGGTGCCATGAAGCTTAAGTCTGAGTTCGTTAAGAAAGTCTGACCCGTTATGGTGGGCGGTATTACTGCCCTCTCTTAACCTTTTTCCAACCGCCTCACAGCGAAATGGCCCAAACAGCCACGGCCTAGGCCTTCCCTTGTATTCCTACCCCGATAAAGACAGAATCTTGCTCAAGAGGGAGATTCAATCGCTGCGCTAATGACAGCTTTTACGTCTGATTTTATAGTGAATCAGGCCCAAGATTAAGCTGTCCAATGCCATTGTGTGAATCCCAAAAACAATAAAATTTGGGGAATTCAGTGTCTAATTTGAATAAATTACTTATCGCTAACCGTGGTGAAATAGCCATTCGCATCACCCGTGCTGCCCAAGAATTGGGGCTCACCGCAGTTGCTATTTATCCAGAGGACGACGCTCAGTCGTTGCATGTGCGCCTAGCTGACGAGGCTGTTCTTCTGGAGGGGCGCGGTGCTTCTGCTTACCTAGACATTGCGCAAATTGTGCAACTGGCCAAAGACGCTGGCTGTGATGGCGTGCACCCTGGTTACGGTTTTCTCAGCGAGAACGCCAATTTTGCCGCAGCGGTTGAAGCCGCTAACATGACCTTCATTGGTCCCAGCGTTGCAGCGCTGGACGCGTTTGGCGACAAAGCCAAAGCGCGGGCATTGGCTCAAGCCTGCGACGTGCCAGTTGTCGCCGGTTTGTCTGAGGCCATTTCCATCGAGCAAGCACAGGCGTTTTTTGCCGCTCACGCTGACAGCGGTATTTTGCTTAAGGCTATTGCCGGCGGTGGGGGCAGAGGTATGCGCATTGTGCGCAGTGCAGACGAGTTGGTAGACGCATTCACGCGTTGTCAGAGTGAGGCTTTGGCCGCTTTTGGTAATGATGGTTTGTATGCAGAGCAGTTAGTGGCCAGCCCCCGACACATTGAAGTGCAAATTATCGGTGACGGCTCTGGTGCGGTCAGCCATATCTGGGAGCGCGAATGTAGTCTGCAACGACGCCACCAAAAGCTGGTGGAAATTGCCCCTAGTCCCACATTAGACCCGGCCATACGCGATGCCATGTGCGCCGCCGCAGTGCGCCTTGGTCAAGAGATCAACTATGCAGGTTTGGGCACTATTGAGTTTTTGTTGGACACCAATGCCAATGAATTTTTCTTTATTGAAGCCAATGCGCGTTTACAGGTGGAACATACGGTCACTGAAGAGGTTACGGGTATCGACCTTGTGCGCGCGCAGATTGAAGTGGCTGGCGGTGCCAGCCTGAATGATTTGGGATTGCAGCAAGCTGGCGTGCCTGATCCCCGCGGCTATGCCATTCAACTACGGGTGAACATGGAAACCATGACCGCCGAGGGTGACGTTATGCCTGCGGGCGGGCGGCTGTCCAAATTTGAGGTACCTACCGGTCCTGGGTTGCGCACGGACACCTATGGTTATGCGGGCTATACCACTAATCCCAATTATGACTCCCTGCTCGCCAAGGTGATTTGCTACAGCCCCTCAAAAAACTACGCCGACGCGATTAAGCGCGCTCAGCGTGGTTTAAAAGATTTTGTTGTAGAGGGTGTGAGCTGCAATATCGATTTTCTTGCGGCGCTTATCGCATCTCCAGACTTTGCTAATAACGCGGTGACCACACGCTACTTAGACGAGCACATGGCCAGTTTGGTGGCAGCATCCACGCAACCTGTTGAGGATACGTCGTCGTCTTTTGCCGGCGCTCAAGTGAACCTGAATGATCCGCTGGCTGTTCTAGAACATGGCAAGTCTGGCGTTCCAGGTATGGGTGGCGGACCCCAGATTCTGGAGCTTGTGAATGCAGATTTACCTGCAGGTACTGAGGCCATCATTGCACCTATGCAGGGCACGGTTGTCAGCTTTGATATTGAGCCGGGCGATGAAGTCTACGTTGGCAAGCTGGTGCTGGTTATGGAAGCCATGAAGATGGAGCACGAAGTGCGCGCTGACATCAGTGGCGTTGTGCAAAGTTTGGGCGTGGCCGCTGGGGACACTATTTTCCAAGGGCACCCGTTGATTTATCTGCAATCTATGGACGTGGCAGTGGCTGAAGAGGGTGCTACGACTGAGATTGATTTAGATTATATCCGGCCAGATTTGCAAGAGGTCTTCGACCGCAAGGGCGCTGGCTTAGATGAGAATCGTCCTGAAGCTGTAGCCAAGCGTTATAAAACTGGACGGCGGACTGCCCGGGAAAACGTTGCAGACCTGTGCGACGAAGGCACATTTATTGAATATGGCTCGGTGGTAATCGCCGGTCAGCGTCGTCGCCGTTCAATTGAAGACCTGATTAAAAATACTACCGGCGACGGCATGGTGGCGGGTTTGGGTCAAATCAACGGTCAATTGTTTGACGAAAAGCGCAGCCGCGCCTTGATTATGTCTTACGACTACATGGTGCTCGCTGGTACTCAGGGCATGAAGAACCATGACAAAAAAGATCGGCTGTTTGAAATAGCTGAAAAGTATCGCTTACCCACTGTGCTGTTTGCTGAGGGTGGCGGTGGTCGTCCTGGCGACACCGACGGTTCCGGTGTGGCTGGACTAGATTGTTTAGCCTTCACTTATTTTGCCCGGCTCTCAGGGTTGGTGCCGGTTGTTGGCATCACTACAGGCCGTTGCTTCGCAGGTAATGCCGTATTGTTAGGTTGCTGCGACGTGATCATTGCCACCGAAGGTTCTAACATTGGCATTGGCGGACCAGCAATGATTGAAGGCGGTGGCCTAGGGGTGTTTACGCCTGACGAAGTTGGGCCAGTGGACGTGCAGATAGAAAACGGCGTTGTGGATATTGCCGTAGCCGATGAAGCGGAAGCCGTTGCTGCTGCGAAGAAATATCTTTCCTACTTCCAAGGGCCGGTAGATCAGTGGGAGTCGCCAGACCCTCGAGCATTGCGCTTTATGGTGCCAGAGAATCGTCTGCGCTATTACGACATGCGCGAAGTGATCAAAGGCATTGCTGATGTTGACTCGGTGCTTGAACTGCGTGAGCACTGGGGCATTGGCATTATTACTTCGTTTATTCGTGTGGAAGGTCGTCCTATGGGCGTTATTGCCAATAACCCTGCGCATTTATCAGGTGCTATTGATGCGCCGGGTGCCGATAAGGGCACGCGCTTTATGCAGCTTTGCGATGCCTTCGACATTCCCATTCTCTCCCTATGTGATTGCCCCGGCATCATGGTGGGACCGGAAATTGAAAAAACTGCGGTGGTACGACACGCAGCCCGTATGTTTGTCACCAGCGCCAACATTGATGTGCCGTTGATGACTATTGTCACGCGCAAAGGCTATGGCCTAGGCGCTCAAGCAATGGCCGGTGGCAGCTTCAAGGCCACACTCTTTACGGTGACTTGGCCCACGGGTGAGTTCGGTGGCATGGGCTTAGAAGGCGCGGTGAAACTGGGTTACCGCAAGGAATTGCAGGCGATAGAAGACCCTGTTGAGCGAGCCGAGAAGTACGAGGGCATGGTGGCGGACATGTACAAGCGCGGCAAGGCGGTGAATATGGCCTCGCACTTTGAATTGGACGACGTCATTGATCCTGCTGAAACCCGTAATTGGATCAGCCGAGGTTTGCAATCTGTGCCGCCAATTGAAGGGCGCAAAGGCAAAAAACGACCTAATGTTGATACTTGGTAAAGACGCGGGTCGTAGACCCTAGCATGGCGCTTAATTAGGGGGTTTGATTAGGAATCTTGATTAGAAATCTTGATTAGGCGTCTACCCAGAACTTCGATCAAAAACTCGGTCGGAAACTCAGCAGGCATTTAACCAAGCTCTCCCACCGAGCAATCTTGTGTTCACCTAATAGGGGCGCGCACTGTATTTAAGCGCCTGGGATGTTAATATCTCGCGCCATCGGCCCGCTGAATTCTTCACCTAAATGGGCATTTTAAGGAACTTCTATGATCACATTTACGCTTAATGGTGCAGAGCAGTCTTTGGACATTGATCCAAACACGCCATTGCTTTGGGCAATAAGAGAAAACCTACAGTTAACCGGCACCAAGTTTGGTTGCGGTGTGGCTCAGTGCGGTGCCTGCACTGTGCATCTTAACGGCCAAGCCATTCGCTCTTGCGTTACCCCTTTAGCTGCAGCCCAAGGCTCAGCGGTGACAACTATTGAAGGCCTTGCGTCAGCCGAAGGTGTAATGCACCCCGTTCAAGAGGCTTGGGTTGCCGAGCAAGTGCCACAGTGTGGTTACTGCCAGTCTGGGCAAATTATGTCAGCGGTTGCCTTACTCGAACAAAATGCCAACCCCGATGACGCTGCAATAAACGCTGCGATGTCCGGCAATATCTGCCGCTGTGGTATGTACGGTCGTATTCGCAAAGCCATTAAGCGCGCTGCAGGTGAAAGCGTTGTAGGCGTTTTTGATCCAAAAGCAAACGCGCCACAGGAGGCATCAAATGTCTAAATTGGGTAAGTGGAGTAGACGCGGTTTTATCGCCAGTGGTGTGGTGGCTGGTGGTGGTTTGGTCATTGGTGTTGCGTTGCGTCAGGGCGACCGCCGTGGCGATGTGATTTCTGCTGTCACCACAGACGGCGATGAGTTGCTCAATATCTGGGTGAAAATTAACGAGGCAGGCGAAATTACCGCCATTGTCCCGCACAGTGAAATGGGCCAGGGCGCGCAAACTGCGTTGGCGCAAATGCTGGCTGACGAGATGGACGCCAAGTGGTCCGATGTTGGCTTTGAAGAAGCGCCGGCTTCTGACGACTATGCTAACTGGGCATTGGGCAAGGGCTTTATTTTAGGTGACGCTGCGGTGCCTGAAGCGCTGGTACCTACCGTTGATGGTGCGTTTTTCCAGGTTGCTAAAGCCATGCGTTTGCAGATCACTGGTGGTAGCGCCAGTGTGCGGACCACGGGTGTACACGGTATGCGTGTTGCGGGCGCAGCGGCTCGAGAAATGTTGATCAAAGCTGCTGCGGGTAAGTGGCAGGTTGCGGAAAGTGAGTTAAGTGCAAGCGAGAGTGTTATCTCGCACCTCGCCTCTGGCCGTACGGCCACCTATGCTGAATTGGCATCAAGTGCTGCATTGTTCAGTCCTTCGCCAACGCCTAAGCTGAAAGACATTGCTGATTTCAAAATTATGGGTAAGCACGTTGAACGCCACGATATTCCCTCTAAGGTAGATGGCAGTGCAGCGTTCGGTATTGATGCTCAAGTACCCGGCATGCAATATGCGGCCATCAAAGCTGCACCCGTTTTTGGTAGCGCAGTGGCATCCATAGATTCAAGTAAAGCCAGCCAGCGCACAGGCGTTACTCAAGTGGTTAACTTGGGTGATGCCGTTGCTGTTGTTGCCAATGGTTATTGGGTGGCAGAGCAGGCACTGAGAGACGTTGAGGTTAAGTGGACGAAGACGAGCAACGATGGGGTGAGTACGCAGTCAATGCGCGAGCAATTCACCAATGACATTACCACTGCCGCCGCTGATGGCACCAGTACAGCAGATGTAGAGTTAGGTGATTTTACCGCTGCGTTTGCCAGCGCTGATCGTGTATTGGAAGCTACCTACGAGGTGCCATTTTTGGCCCACGCTTGTATGGAACCCATGAACGCAACCGCCAGTGTTAATGGCGAGCTGTGCGAAGTATGGGTGGGCGCGCAGAATCCACTGGGGTTTCGTTACGAGGTGGCAACCGCATTAGAGCTAGATCCTGAAAATGTCACCATTCACCAACACTTTATGGGGGGAGGTTTTGGTCGTCGCTCCTCTGCAGATTCTGCAATACAGGCGGCAATGATCGCCAGAGAAGTGGGTACGCCGGTTAAGTTGATCTGGTCTCGTGCGGAAGATATGCAGCACGATATTTATCGTCCTGGTGTGAGTTCAAAGTTCCGCGCAGCGGTAGCCGCTGATGGGCAAGTTTTGGCATGGGACAATGTGTACCACGAAAAACATGAGCCAGCAGAAGCGCCGGTTATTCCTTATGCAATTACGGCTCAACATATTCACCATACTGACAGTCCTACCCATTTACCCTTTGGGCCATGGCGTAGTGTGGACCATTCCCAGCACGGGTTCTTTACTGAAGCGTTCTTTGACGAAGTTGCCGAGGCGGCTGGCGAAGACCCTTATCAATTGCGTCGTAAGTTGTTGAAGGATAAGCCCAGACACTTGAAGGTCCTTGACCTTGCCGCAGAGAAAGCGGGTTGGGGTGAGCCGATAGCACAAGGTAAGGGCAGAGGCATTTCTTTGCAGGAATCTTTTGGCAGCTTGGTGGCTCAAGTGGTGGACGTCACAGTGACAGAGGGCAAGATTGGTGTAGATCGCGTGGTTTGTGCCATAGACGCTGGCTTTGCGGTTTCTCCTGACGGTGTTGCCGCGCAGATGGAATCTGGGATTATCTACGGCTTAAGCGCCGCCATGTACGGTGAGGTCAGCGTAGTCAATGGCGCGGTTCAACAGACTGCGTTTCACGACTATCCTGTGACCCGAATGGCAGACTCGCCAGTAATTGAAACTTATATCATCAACAGTGGTGAGGCGATTGGTGGTGCAGGGGAGCCGGGTACACCTGGTATAGCGCCTGCGTTGGCTAACGCTATTTACCAAGCAACGGGCACACGAGTGCGCAAGCTGCCGGTTTCTCAGTACGATTTTAATTATCGTATAGAGGAAACAGAAGAGTTGGGTTAGTTAGTCCAAGATTGGATCGGTTAGCTAGATTCAGTTAGATTCGGCTAGTTTCAGCTAGTTTCAGCTAAGAAGAAAAAGCCCGGCATTGCCGGGCTTTTTTTTGCTTTTTGTTTAGTCTTGTCCTGTCCTATTTTTGCTTCTGATCCTGGTTCCACTCCCGGTTTCACTGCCGGTTTCACGCCTGATTTCCCGCCTGATTTCGAAAGAGCTACCCTCTAGGCAAAGGTGTAACCTGGTCCGATAACCAAGACTAGAGACCCAAGACTAGAGAACAGGTTACCTAACCAAGTTACTCTATCTCAAAGGTCACGCCCGCGCTTGCGGGTAGTCTGCTAAGTAATGCATCCCCCATTGCACTTGCCGGTGTCCAGAAGCCACCTTTAACCGGTAAGTCGTCTTGAGCCAAGGCTAATGCACTCTCAACAATCATCTTGGACGTTGAACCATAACCCGGATCTTTGTCGCCCCTAACGTGAGCGGTCATATTCTTGCTGGGGTCGGTGGGGTGTATGCCGCGCAATTCAATGTGGTAGTGGCCGTTTTCAATGGCCTCTGGTGTGGGGCCTTCGCCGGGCTTGGGCAGGAATTTTTTCAGTAACGGACGAGTGATGGGCAACGCTGCCAAGCCCGCAAAAGCCATGGTGCCTGCGCCTACCGCGTTTGCGCCCAAGAAACCTTTAGCACCTTTACTGATGACGGTGCCTTCGTCGTAGCGGAAATCTGTGCCATAGGCGCCGTTCAATAATTCGTTGCTGCGCCGCACCACGCGTGTGTTAACGGCAGCCATAACAAAGGGTCCAACCCAGGCGTCGAAGTCTTCATCGAAGTAGGCGCTCATGCGGTCTGGTCCATCTAGGCCCTTCATCTTGTCATTCAGGCAGTAAGGGTTGGCCATGGTTTTGACGATAGAGGCGTCTTTTTGCGCGCTTTCCATCATCGCCATCATGCTGTCTATGGTGCCGCCACTGAATCCGCCGCTAAAGGCGCGGGGACGATACTTAATGTGCTTGGCTGTGACGCCATGTTTGGCTTGCATTTGTTGTTGTAGAAAATAAACGCCTAGATCTGACGGTATGCTGTCAAAACCGCAGGTATGAACTATTCTCGCGCCGCTGGCTACGGCTTCGTCTTGGTGCTTGGTGATCATCTCGCGCATCCAGTGAACCTCACCGGTGAGGTCGCAGTAGTGCGTACCGTGGCGCGCGCAGGCTGCAACCAGTTCAGAGCCGTAGCGTGCATAGGGTCCTACGGTGGTCAGTATCACTCGGCCTTGTTGCACCAGATTATCTAAAGAGTTTACGTCGTGGCTGTCAGCTTGCAGTACGGGTACATCGCGACCAGCAAGTATTGAGGTGAGCTTCTCAGTGTTTCTGCCCGCGACGGCCCAGCGAACATTGCTGTTGGCGTAGTTTTTGGACATATAGTCCACGACTAGTTTGCCGGTGAATCCGCTGGCACCCCAAATAATGATGTCGTAAGGACGTTCCATATCTTTCTCCCAATATTGTTGATAAGTATTTAGGTAGCGAGTTAGCCGTACTACCTGTCATTCACGAGTGAAAACATAAGTGAAAACACGCGTAAAAAATTGTACATAAAAAACCCCGCTTGAAGCGGGGTTTTCCTAGCAGTTGTCTGCAATTTCGGCTGCGTTAATGATTAACGCGCGTCGGCTGCAGCCTCTTGCTGCTTTGCCGCTCGACGCTTTTCAATGTTGTACATTTCCTTAATGTCCAAGCCGCCGTCGCCATTGGTGTCTACGGCTTTAAAGCCCTGCACCAACTGCTTCTTCATACGTTGTGGCAGTTCTTGCCAGCTCAATTTGCCATCGAGATCTTTGTCGATAAAGCCAAAGTACTGGGTCAACTGTGCCAAACCTTTGTCGTGTATGGGGGCTTCGGTTGTTTCGTTCACCAAGGTATAGCTGAAGGCGCCGTAGAGCATTTCGTCCCAGCTCTGCAAGCCCCAAGTGACGTTTCTGTCTGGGTCAGGGTTGCTCTTGTTTGCTGTAGAGTTGTCGTACCAAGTGGTGTGCACCAACTTAGACCCGGCTTCAATTTGTTTTGGCTCAACCAATTCGTAAGTTCTCTGCCAGTTGAAGTCGTAGTTAGGCACCGAAAGAATAAGTTCTTTACTGCCGTCTGGTTTGATCAATTCGAACTTAGACGCCACGCCCCTGTAATGGGAGTGGGGTACCAAGTCGTGCAGTAGCGCTGGCTTGTCGAATTCGAAGTAGGACACTTCAGGGTGCCGCGCAGTGTTCGCTGGAATGCTGATGATTGGATTAATCACCACGTCTTGGCGATAAAAGTTTTCAGGCTTTTCTTCGTGGAAATACAAACCGATTTTTGAGTTATCTACTGTTTCAAGACCATTGGGTGTGTAGTGAATTTGGAAGGTGAATTCTCCACCGGGTGCTATGTATACGCCGGTTTTTGCAGGGAAAACATTAGACTCGTTGCCGGGTGCGTAACCAATTAGGTAGTTGTCGAATACACCACTGTCGCGTTTTGCCGCGGATGCGTCTGCGTCAATGGAGCCCGCTAGGATGTGGTGCACTACTTCTCGGTTGCCAGCAATTACCGTTGCAGATTTAACCCAAACGCCGGTGTCTAATGGATTGGCTAATCTGGGGAACTTGTACTCAACCACGCCAGAAGCTGGGATTGTGTATTCAGGCAGTTCCAATATTAGGTCAGGCTCGCCCAGCGGCCACTCTACTTGGGCAATAGAAAGTCCCTTTAATGGGTCTTCGCCTTCACCGCGTGGTGCGCCGGCTTCAATCCAATGGACCAATGTTTGGGTTTGCTCAATGCTCAAGGATTTGTCGTTTTTCCAAACGCCCACATGTGGGTCAGCGTGCCAAGGTGGCATGCGCTTGGTGCGGATCACTTCGCGCATCATGGGTGCAAACCCCCGCACTAATTCATAGCTAGACATGGCCCAGGGGCCAATGCCGCCATCGGTATGACAAACCACGCATTTCTCTTGCAGCAGCGGCGCGATGGTTTCGGCGTAGCTGATTTGCTCGTGAGCCCCGTTTTTCTCGGCGAAGTTGATCAGGCAGCCAATGGCGTCGCGTTGGGCAACCGCTACGGTATTACCGGCAATAACGTCGCGGATTGCGTCCTTGGCATAGTGTGCCGAAGCTTCTTGCTTTTGGCGCTCGTAAATTTGGCGGTCGTTAATGGGGCCACGGTATTCGATGTTCCATGTTTTAGGATTAATCACCAATATTTCGGCGGTGCGCACTAGGTTGAGGGCTTCGCCAATAAGCTGGGTTTCATCATGCATGATGGGCATGTCGATGCTGTATTTTTTGGCTTCTAATGCAATGGCGCTGCGGGTGTCCTGCAGGTTTGAATTGAGCATGAAGAACTTAACACCCTGAGACTCGAACTCGTCACGTACTTGCTTGTAGTCAGTCAAAGCGTTGCGCACGATTGGACAACCATTGCCTTGAATCATGATCACAATGGCGCTGGCATCTTGATGGTAATAAAGGTTCTGAGCGTCGCCGTTGTGGTCAAGCAATACAAAGTTATCAATTCTTTCTGCGTAGGAATTGATGCTCATCAGTAATCCGGAAATGACCAGCGCTATAGACAAAAATCTGGACAAGGCTGTAGAAAAGAAGCTGCGGTACATGTGTGTGCTCCGATAAAACAATAGGAATCATTTAAAAATGTGGTGCGGGAATAATACGCCCTTGGATAGGTTGCACAAGGCCCGGAGGCGCAGGTGAATTTTGGCGAATTGGACGCTTATTCTAGTGGCGCTCAAGGCAAGCTTGGGTGTCGAGGCGGTGGTGGTGGCAGTTATACGGGGCTATTCAGTCTTGTTGGTTTGGTTGTGACGCCACAGTAGGGTGCCGCCAGCTACCGCTGCGGGCAGTAAGAAAAAGTTAAGCAGTGGTATTGCCATGGCTAGGCTGGTCATGGCACCGAAACCCATGGAAGGCAGCAGGTTCTTTTTTAGCTGTGCCAAAGAATCTGTAAAGCCGATGTTGTTATTGTCAGCGGCATAGTCAGAAAACTGGACTGACATAATCCACGCGCCATATAAGCCGCCGACTAGTGGTGCAATGAGATTTATCACGGGGATAAAGCTAAGAATAACTAGGCCTAGGAGGCGTGGCAGGTGATAGCGCAGCTTGCGTAGTTCGCGGCCAAGATCCTTCAAGACACTGTTCATTAGAGACATAAAGCTATTGTTGTTAGCAGAGGGACTGTCTAATTCTGATAGCGTGGATGGGGGCGTGCTATGGGCTTGTCTTTCAACCTCGCTGGCTAGGCCGCTAAAGAGGGGGGAGGCGATGATGATTGTAATAAAGCTCACGGACCAAGCCGAGACTAACGCCAGTAAGACGAAGAGTATCGGTACAATAATCCACGCTAGCCAGCTCAGCCAATCGGGTAAGTCTGGGCTGGCCGCTGCAATAATACTGCTGCCAAAAAAGTACAAAGTCACTGAAGTAAGGAAAAGCCCAATTCCCACCGGCAGCCAAAAATAACGGCGCAAGCCCGGCTTATTCGCCAGCGCGATGCCTTGAAAGAAAAAATTTACGCCAACAAAAAAATTCATGCGAGGACTCTACACTTTTGTTGAAAGTGTATGAAGGCTAAGGCGCGGCTGATTGTGCCAGCTTTCTTAAATGCTCTAGCAGCGCGTTTATAAATCGCGACAAATGCCTACAAATGCTTCAGATGTGGGTATTATTCCTTTCCAGAGATGGGGGCGAATAGGTGGCTGCGCAAATAGCCAAGGCCAAATGCAAAAGCGCGCATATGCTTTTGCCTGAAAGGCCCGCGTCTAACATAACAAAACAACATCGGGAGAGCGGCATGGCTTTAGCAAGCGCAGGGGATATTCAGGGCATTAATGTGGCGTCGGTTACGGCTTGGATGCAATCGCACATTGCAGATTTGGCGCTGCCTTTGGAGTTCGACCTTATTGCCGGTGGGCACTCGAATCTGACCTATGGCGTGAAAGATGCCAAAGGTCGCGTATATGTATTGCGCCGTCCGCCGCTAGGCCATGTGCTGGAAAGTGCGCATGACATGGGGCGCGAGCACAAAATTATTTCAGCGCTGAGCAACTCCTCGGTGCCAGTAGCCCAAACTATTGGTCTGTGTACTGACGTGTCTGTAAACGATGCGCCTTTTTATGTGATGGACTATGTCAGCGGGCCTGTTTTACACGACGCAGAAGTCACTCAACCTGTGCCAATGAGCGAGCGTGCAACGCTGGGTGCCAGTGTCATTGAAGTGCTTGCGGCTTTGCATGATATGGATCCAGACGAAGTGGGTTTGGGCGATTTAGGTCGCAAAGAGGCCTACCTGCAGCGCCAAATGAACCGATGGACTAAGCAATGGGCGGCCACCAAGACTCATGAAGTGCCAGCTATGGACGAAAGTACACGGTTGCTTGCAGAGCGTATGCCCGAGCAAGTGGGCGCTACCATTGTTCATGGCGATTACCGCTTGGGTAACATGATTGTGGGTGAGGGCAAAATTGCTGCGGTTTTAGACTGGGAGCTTTGTACCCTAGGTGACCCTCTGGCCGATGTAGGTTATTTGCTTAACTCTTGGGTGCAGCCCGGTGAGGGCGAGGAAGATGTGGTACCTACCGCCGCTGGTGGATTTTGTAGCCGCGAAACATTGTCTGATTTATATGCCGAAGCATCAGGGCGAGATTTGTCTGACATTAACTACTACAGGGCCTTTTCGCACTGGCGTTTGGCGGCAATTGGCCAGGGCGTATACAAGCGCTACTTGGTGGGTGCTATGGGTGAAGATCGCGATGTGGATTTGGATGCCCAGAAAGAGGGTATTACCTTACGCGCCGAGGCGGCGTTAGAATTTTTGAGTTATTAGTAAAAGGGTCGCTCGAAGCTCGCCCCGAACTGCGTTCGGGGTGGCTTAGAGGACTTGAATAAAAAAGGCGCGTCAGACTCAATTGTCTGAAAGCAACTCGACTTCGGGGGGAAGGACACTGTAAGGAAGGGTGTTTTGAGTTGAGAGCGCGCCTGAAACTTGAAGATGCAGAGTAGTGTACAGTACAAAATTACTAAATCAACAAATATTTAGCTTTTTGTACAGGTTATGTACGGTTTTTTGCAAGAAACAGTAGATATGGATCACTCAGCGGCGGGTTTACTCGGTTAGTGAGTGGAAAAGCCGTCCGGGCGCACGCTTTGTACCGAGGTTGGTGCATCAGCCTGTTGTTTGTAGGCTGCGGTAATCAAGGTGTCTAGGGCTGTTTCCAGTTGGGCCCTTGCTTGAGCCGTTTCTGTTCGAGTTTGGGCTAAGGCCTGTAATGCCTCGCGCTTGCCCGTGCTTTCCTTAACTTCCTCCTCGCCTGCACAAGTCTGCAAATAGTCAGTTAACGCGTTGAGTTGGTGTATTTGCTCAACCAGGTGTTGGGCGCACTGGTTTGGATCTTGGTCCTCTGCCGCAATGGCAATCAGCTCCTCATCGCTAAAGCGACGAGGGGCGCTGACGCCATATAACCTCGGCAGGCCAAATTCGTTGATGCAGGAATATTCTATTTCCGCCCAGGACAAGGGCCACTTCAGGGTCGAAACTTGTTGCTCTTGGCAACGGCTGATTTGATTCGCCGTAGCAAACTGGTAAAGCGTGATGATTTTAGTGTTGGGCAACGCCTGTTGGGCTTGCCTAATGGCTTGTTCAGTGAGGACCGGAAGTTGTAACACCAATATTTGGGGTGCATCCATGTCGCCTAGCGGGCCGCTTTGTTCGCCGAGAAACGCGTCTAGGTTGGCCCAGCGCGACACAATGTCTAAGCGCTGATTCCCGCTAACTCGTTGTTCTAATTGCAATAAATTGGCACCAATCAAGCCAATTCTGGGTGACTGGCCGACCAAATTCTGCGCTTGTGGCGCGCTTTGAGCGTTGCCAGAGCGTGCATCAAGTTGTTCTTCGGTTAAGTTAATAACACTGGATATGGTTTGCCCCTGATCGATTAAGCGTTTGATTTTCTTGAGAATTTCAAGCTGATCTTTGCTGTAAAAGCGGGTTTTGCCGTCTTTGTAAGCAGGGCTAAATTGATAACGTCTTTCCCATGCACGCAGGCGCTCAACGGCTATGCCCGTTAAGGATGCGACACTACCAATGCGGTAGTAGTCGTTTGTATTGCCTGAAAGAGTCATTGCGATAATTGTACAGGTACAAAGGGTGAACAAGGGTTGCACGAAATTTTTGCCGTGTCTACCCCTTACGCCTCAGTGGCATTGTAAGCATTTGGGTGATTTTGGTCGGATTGATCTGCATCCTTTATAGGTTTTGCGGCCCAATCCACGCATGTGGATTCCAAGCTATTTCCCAAAGGTGATCATCTAGATCTGCGAAGTAGCCTGAATAGCCGCCCCAAAAAACCATTTCCGGTTGTTTGATCAGCTTTGCCCCGGCGCTGACGGCTTGTTCTATAAGCGCGTCTACTGCCTCCTTGCTACTGACATTGTGGGCCAGTGCCACGCCGCGAAACCCGCTGCCCTTTGCAGGTACTTGGGCGTCTTCCGCCAACTTGTCCCATGGATAGAGAGACAGCCATGTGCCGTTTAGGTTGAAGAAGGCTATCTCTTCGTTGAATGGTGCCAAGCGGGGTAGCTCTAACTCCCGGGCATAAAACTCGATGGACGCCTGTAGGTTGAGAACGCCAAGAGAAATCATGCTGATTCTAGGTTGCATAGATAAAGTGCCTATTGGGTGAGTGCATCCACTATGCCTCAGGTTTTACGTAATGCGGGCTACCCTTAGTCGGATCAATTGCCGCTTTGGGTCGACACATTAGCGTCCAGTGCCGGAGCTTTTGGGCGCTGTGGCTTTTAGCGGGCTAAATCATTGACGGCAGTTCCTGCGCTCAGCCCCTGTTATTGAGTAAAAGTTTGGTCAACAATAGGGGGTCTATATAAATCTGTGCACGGGAGAATAATGAAAAATAATTTGGGGTTATTTCTGAGTAAACGCGCTTTGCTTTCACCTGATCGAGAGGCCTATGTTGAAAGCGACGGTAGTTTAAGACTCACCTTCAAAGAGCTGAACTTGCGCTGTAATCAACTGGCTAATGCGTTTGTTGAAGCGGGTGTAATTAAGGGCGAACGTGTGGGTTTGTTGCTTATGAATTCTAGTGAGTTCATGGAGTCTTATTACGCCCTTGCCAAAATTGGCGCGGTAGTTGTGCCCCTGAACTGGCGTTTGGTCGCCGACGAACTAGAGTTTATTCTCAAAGACAGTGGCACCAGCAGATTGATATTCGACAATGAGTTTGTCGATACAGTGGCAGAACTGCATAGCCGCGGCGATAAAACAGACATCAACCAGTGGCTGCAAGTCACCAATGGTGACGTAGCTTATTTTGCCCAGAGCTATCGTGGCTTTCGCGACGCGGCCTCAACAGATGAGCCTGAAGTGTCTGCTGCTGACCACGACATGCTTTACATCATGTATACGTCCGGCACTACGGGATTACCCAAAGGTGTTGTGCACACCCACCACACTTCAATTTGGGGTTTGTTGAGTATTTCCGCCACTGCAATTTATTACGATCCAGAGCGTTACTTGGCCTGTTTGCCTATGTTCCATGTGGGGGCGTTAACGCCATTGGCCGTGAACGTATACCGGGGCGTTACTTCAGTGGTTATGCGCTCCTTCGATCCTGTTAGTGCTTGGGAGACCATTGAGCGTGAGAAAATCACCAGCGGTTTAGCCGTGCCAGCCATGTTGAGCTTTATGCTGCAGGTACCAAACTTTGAGCGCTTTGATTTCTCTAGCTTGCGCTGGATTATGACCGGTGCAGCACCTGTGCCGCCTGCATTGACGAAGATTTTCCATGATATGAATATCGGCATTCAGCAGGTGTATGGGCTCACAGAAACTTGCGGACCTACTTGTCTAATGGACGCTGAGAATGCGCTGGCAAGACCAGAGTCTACTGGCAAGGCTTTCTTCCACACCGAAGTGCGAATTGCTGACGAGAAAGGTAACGACTGCCCTCCTGGCGTGGCCGGTGAGGTTCTGGTGCGTGGCGAACATGTCATGGTCGAATATTGGAATCGCCCAGAAGCCACAGCCGAGACTATTGTAGATGGGTGGCTGCACACGGGTGATATCGCGATTATGGATGAAGAGGGGTTTGTTTCTATTCAAGACCGGATCAAAGACATGATCATTAGCGGTGGTGAAAATGTTTATCCTGCCGAGATAGAGGGCGTTTTATCAGAGCATCCGGGTATCAGCGAAGCTGCGGTAATTGGCCAGCAGAGCGAGCGCTGGGGCGAGTCGCCATTGGCTATCGTAGTAGCTACTGACGAAAATCTTAAGCAGGCAGACGTGATGGAATTTTGTCAGGGCAAACTGGCACGCTTCAAACAACCCAAGGCAGTTGAGTTTGTGAGCGCGATTCCTCGCAATCCAAGCGGCAAAATCCTCAAGCGCGTATTGCGTGATCAATTTGATAAGAACGCGGCAGACTAAACCCTGCATTGCTCGTCCTGCGGGTAAAGAATGCAGGGAATAGATTGGCAACGATCTAGATCAGTAAAAAACTCTTGGGGAGTAGGGCATGGAGTTAGAAGAACTTAGAGCGCGGTTAAAACCTTTTTGCGAGGCTCGCTATCCGTCGCCTATAGAAATACAGGAAGTCATTACCATGCCTGGCCATGCGGGATTTGCCTATGGCTTTCGTGTGGCTTGTGCAGGTCAGGTTGATTCATGGTTTATTCGTCTGCCTCCGCCTGGAGTGAACTGGGTGGGTACAGCCGATGTGCTGCGACAAGTGGCGGTGCTCAATGCCTTGGACGGCACCGATGTACCCCATTGCTCAGTGAAATGGTCAGGCGAGGACGAGCAGTGGTTCGGTAGTCCCTATTTTGTTGTACCTTGGTTAGAAGGCGATGTTATGCGCTTGGGCGCGGAGGATTGGGGTTCTAGCCTGAGCGCAGAACAAGTACATGAGTTTGGTCGCCAAGCGATGTCGTCGCTGGCTGCGGTACACAAGGTTGATGTAAGCAAGGTCCCTTACCTAGGTGACCCCGTACCCTTCGCTGATGATGTAACTCGTTGGGACAGGTTTTATGCTAAGGCGGCAGAGCCAGAGCGTTTGAAAGATGTACCCACAGTGCGTCAACGATTGCTCGACACCGTACCGCAAAATGCACCTGTTGGCATTTTCCATGGGGACTTCCAAACGGCTAACTTATTTGCCTCTAAAGATGCTCAATTGCTTGCGCTAATAGACTGGGAGTTAACGGGTGTTGGCGCAACTTTGAACGATGTGGGATGGATTTGTACTTTCAGTGATGAACAAGCGTGGGTAGAAAATACTGACCGGACCATGTTCTTAACACCAGATACGCTGATTGATCTGTATCAAAATGCTTATGGCCAAGAGGTGCAAAATATCAATTGGTACCGAGCGCTGGCGGCCTACAAATTCGCCATTATCAGTGGTTTAAACTTGAGTTTGCACAGACGTGGCAAACGCGAAGACGAAGTGTGGGAAACTACAGCGCTGTCAATGAAACCGTTGATAGACAGAGCATTGGATTTATTAGCTACTGGTTAATGTTATGAAGGTAGGCCTTGGTTGCGCAGCACTCGCTGAATGTCCGTAACAACCGCTTTAACCTTCGTGTCTTCACTTATCAGCGCTGCAGCGAGAGCTGGAGTGTTCTGCGATCACTGCCGTATTTTCGTTTGGTATCAAATCTACCAGTAGTGCGCGCTGCTGAAAGTAGCTTGGGGTGAAGGGGTTTCTAAAATCATTCTCGCCTATCGCCTATCGCCTATCGCCTATCGCCTATCGCCTATCGCCTATCGTTTATCGTTTATCGTTTATATTGTGGCCCAAAAAAGTAAATGATCTAGTGTGAGGAAACTAAGCCGGGAGCGTAGGGGAACAAAAGATGGAAAAAGCGCCTAGAAAACGACCATTTATTGAAGCTAAATTTAAAGCACAGAAATTAGCCTTTGCGCCGCTCACTTTTCAAGCGGCTATTGCAATGCGCGATTTAGGTATTTTGGCGGAGTTAGATCGTTGTAAAGAGGTCGGTATCACAGCAGCAGCTATGGTAGATGTTTAAAGCTAACGCCTTATGCAGTTGAAACGTTGTTAGAGGTTGGTGTCAGCGCTGAGTTAGTGCAACGAAATGATGATAAATACACACTTTCTACCGTTGGTTATTTTGTTTTACATGACAAGATGACGCGTATTCATACCGATTTTGTAAATGACGTTTGTTACAAAGGCGCGCATGCCTTAAAAGAGTCGTCTCAGACCTCGAAGCCCGCGGGGCTGAAAGAATTTGGTGATTGGCCGACTATATACGATGGCCTTTCCTCTTTACCAAAAGGGGTGCAAAAAAGTTGGTTTGAGTTTGATCACTTCTATTCAGATTATGCCTTTGATATTGCGCTCAAACTGGTATTTAAGGACGGGCCTTAACACCTCTTGGATATTGGCGGAAACACCGGTAAGTGGGTACAAAAGTGTTTGGACCACTTGCCAGCGAATAAGGTAAGTGTGTTCGATTTGCCCGGTCAAATTAATATGATTAGGGAAAATGTTACGGATGAAGATAAGGTCGATCGCTTGTCTTTGTACCCAGGGAATGTATTAGACCCAATGATGCCGCTACCCACCGGTATGCAGGCTATTTGGATGAGTCAGTTTTTAGATTGTTTTTCGAAAGATGAAATAATAGGCATTTTGAAAAAAGTAGCGAGGGCAGCGGACGAAAACTGCGCAATATATATATTAGAACCATTATGGGATTTACAAAAATTTGCAGCGGCATCCTATAGTCTGAATCATATTTCGCTGTACTTTACCTGTATGGCGAATGGTAATAGCAAAATGTATAGCTTTGCTGAGTTTAAGGCATGTATTGCTGAATCCGGACTTGTGCTAACGGAGGTTCACCACGACTTAGGCCCGCATAGTTATACTTTGTTGGAATGTAGGATCGCTTAGCCTTTGTATTCCGAAAAACTGTAGTTGGCGCAGACAACCGAGCGAGATTACTTTCGGTTGTTGATAGCGCAGATACTAGGACAGTTTTTTAGGCGTCTCTCTAGGGCGTTATTGGCGCTATTGGCTGGAGCTATTGAAGCTATTGGTTGGAGCTATTGGTGCTATTGGTGCTTTGCCCGGGACTTTTCAGTTTAGTACCCCTTAGTGGATCACCTTCAACTCAGAAACTACGCCGCTTTCCTGTGTGAACTTAGTGGGGCTGGTGCTCAAGTGAGTGCGGCCCGCTAGATTTGTACGTGCAGAGCTAATCTTGAATGAAACGAACAACCCACTAGTGGCTGTGTTCGCCGTGATCATCGGGGCAGGGCCCAATTTCAATCTGAATAGTTGAATGCTCAATATTATAAATGTTGCGCAGTACCCGCTTAATGTCTTCTACCACTACTTGAACTTTCGCGCCCTCATTCACTAACGCGTGTAGCGTGAGAAGTGGCTTTTCGGCAGTGAGTCCCCAAGCATGGACGTGGTGTATTTGAATAACGTCAGACACTTCATTGGTCAGCGTTGTTTTTATATCCCCAAGATTTACACCTTCCGGCACACCCTCCAGAAGAATGTGCGCGGACTCTTTGACAACGTAGTAAGCCCCTCGCGAAAGAATAACCACAATAATGAGGGTCAGGATGGGGTCTGCGTAGAGCCAGCCGAATATAAGTACCGCTAGTGAGGCAATGATGGCCGCGGTAGAACCGAGCAAGTCGCCCAACACGTGCAGTGCCGCACTGCGAATGTTGGTGTTGCCACTGGTGTCATGGAGCCAGCGGAAGGCGATTAGATTTACCACAAACCCTGCAATTGCCACTAACAACGCGGGCAGCGGCAGCATGGCTTCAGGAGAGAACAATCGCATAGTTGCCTCCACAGTGATCCAAACAACAAGCGCCACTAGGGTTAGGCCGTTCACAAAGGCGGCCAATACCTGAAAGCGGTGATAGCCGTAGGATAATTTTTGATCAAAACCACGGTCAGCAATGTGCGCTGCCCACCAAGCTAGGCCAAGCGCCGTGGCGTCTAAAAACATGTGTCCGGCGTCGGCTAATAAGACCAGCGCATTGGTCCATATGCCCACACCTAACTCCACAAACATAAAAGTAGAGATAAGGATAAACGCCTTTTTCAGCGCCTTTTTGTCTCCACCGTGATGGTGGTGGGAGTGGCCGTGACTGTGTCCATGGTCATGTCTGTGGCTGGATTCGCTGCTTTTGATAGAGCTATCTTTACCAGGGGTATCTTTAGTAAAGCTTTCTTTATTGGAGCTTTTTCTATTAGAGCGATCTTTATTAGAACTATCTTTATTAGAACTATCTTTATTAGAGCTATCTTTATTAGAACTATCTTTATTAGAACTATGCATCACCGCAGCATAGCAAAGGGCTGCAGGGTGCGTAACCTGCCCGCCTCACACTATTGAGTTGCTGCGCATGTTTAGCCCATTTGCGTGATCATTGCTGGGCTTTGAGGTAGTCTTTTGCGCATTAGTAAAAAAAGTAATAAGGGAGATTTGCTATGGAAAGAATGCACTTAGAGTTTGTCGGTCGTGTCGCGGTGTTGAAGTTTAACCATCCTGAAGTTATGAACGCCATGGGCGGTCAGATGCTGAGAGATTTTGCCGACGCAGTGGCCCAGATTAAGGCCAAGGGCAGCGAAGTCCGCTGCCTTTTGCTCAGCGGTAACGGGCGTGCATTTTGTGCTGGTGCAAACCTTCAAGACGACGACGCAGACCGTAAGTCCGGTGAAGCAGGGTCTAGCTTGCGTAACAGCTATCACCCGTTGATGTTCGAGCTTCGTGGTTTAGAAATGCCAATGGTCACCGCCATCAACGGCGCAGCCGCGGGCGTAGGCATGAGTTTTGCCATGATGGGCGACATTGTTTGCGCCTCTAAAAATGCGTTCTTTTTGCAGGCCTTTGCACGCATTGGCCTAATTCCAGATGGCGGCGCTACATTCCTGCTGCCGCGTATGATTGGCTGGGGCCGAGCTATGGAGTTGTCCATGTTGGCCGAGCGCTTAGGCGCAGAACAAGCCCAAGAATGGGGGTTGGTAAATCGATTATTTGAAGACGGTGAAAGCCTTGAGAAAGGTGCTTTAGAAGTAGCTCAGCGCCTGGCTAACGGACCTCGCTCGCTAACCCTTATCCGCAAAGCCTATTGGCAGACTTGGTCTAATTCTTATGAGCAGCAGTTAGAGCTAGAAGCACAGTTGCAGAACGAAGCGGGCCGCTCAGAAGATTTTCGTGAAGGCGTTTCGGCATTCTTGCAAAAGCGTGATGCGGAATTTAAAGGCCAGTAACCAAGTTTATGGCTAAAGAAATTTGGCCAGCGTAAAAATATACAGGGAGAGGAAATGTCATTATCAGGAAGAGTGGCCTTGGTCACAGGCGGCGGTCGTGGTGTTGGCCGCGGTATAGCGTTGGCATTAGCCGCAGACGGTGCAACCGTCGCGGTAAATTATCGTCGGGACGCGGAGTCTGCTCAAGAGGTGGTTGATCAGATTGTTGCTGCGGGGGGTAAGGCAAAGGCCTACGCCGCATCAGTAGACGACTATGATCAAGATGCAGAAATGGTTGCGGCCATTGAGGCCGATTTTGGTGCCATCAGCATCTTAATCAATAATGCGGGCATTGCTAGCCGTGGCCAAGCGGTAGTAGACACTGAGCCTGCTGAAATGCGCCGGGTGATAGCAACCCACGCATTTGGACCCCATTATCTGGCGGGGCTGGTTATACCCAAGATGCGCGGTGAATCCCGTGGCGACATCATTATGATCTCCAGTGTGGCTACCCGTTCTTTAGGCAGTCATGGTGCGCCCTACAATATGGGCAAAACCGCAATGGAAGCCTTGGCTTATACCTTGGCCAAGGAAGAGCGCCCTCACGGCATTCGCGTCAACATAGTCGCACCCGGTCTAGTGGACACAGATATGGGTCAACGTTTGATTCATGCGGTTCAGGGGGTAGAAGACATTCGCTCACTAGATGAGAGCATGCCGTTTGGTCGTGTTTGTCAGCCGGATGACGTGGCTAATGTGGTGCGCTTTTTAGTGGGTGAGCAAAATTCTTACCTAACAGGCGAGCGCCTCTATTGCGATGGCGGTGGACAAAGTTTGGGTCGCGTTTAGTACCAATATCAGTATCCAGCCAATGCAGGTCTGATGAGGTTATAGCGTCTCATCAGACCATCTGTTAGCCAGCCTCCGCCCCGCTATTCGTTAGTAGTCTCCTCCTCACTAGGCAGTAAACGACACAACAATGCGCCAGCGATACTGAAGTAGAGTATGTAGTACAGCGCGTGGTACGCCACCCAGTTCAAGGGTTGAAACCACCAGATCACTTCACTGCCGTTAATGAGTACGGTTGCTAACACGCCGCTGATTATAACAACCTTCATCCGCTCCCCGTTTTCCTTAACCTTGCTAAGAATAAGTGCCAGTAAAAAAGCGGTGGCTAGGTTGTGCAAAAAACCGATAAATAGATCTAACGGCGCGCCTTCTGCGCTAGGCGTATGATCAATGCTGAGCAGGATTGCCGGCCCTTTTTCTAGCCGCTCTTGGGACTTGGGTCCGGGGCCGGGTATAAGATATGCGCCACTTTCCGGAAACAGCTTTGCCACAGTCAGTTGGCTGATGCCCTCACTTTTGACCTGATTTAGGGCTGAATAAGGCAGGGGATTCACTGCCCAATAGAGAAATCCAAAGACGAAAAGTACAGTGGCTGTGATGAATACAGCTGAAATAGATTTGTTCACGAAAGGTCTCTCTTTTCAAATTTGAGAAACCTAGATTAAGAATAGCGGGTGTCGGCTGGCGAACGTTGCACGATCAACGGTAGAAAAACCCTTTTAGAGCGTGGCTGTATTGACCCAAAAGTGTCTTTTTTTGCTAATTGGCCAGCGCCAGAATGTGCGCCGTTGCAGAGCGTGCCAACGCATCTAAGTGATAGCCGCCTTCAAGCGTAGAAATGATTCGTCCCTTGGCGTATTGGTTGGCAGCGCTGGTGATGAGGTTGGTGACCCAAATAAAATCCTCCTCGAGTAAATTTAGCGATGCCAGTGGGTCTAGTTGGTGGGCGTCGAAGCCTGCGGAAACAAAAATTAAATCCGGTTTATGTTGCTCAATGGCGGGGAGCCAGCTCTTCTCAATGGCGCGTCTAAAGTCGTTGCCATTGCTGCCCTCCTCTAGAGGCGTGTTGACTATATTTGTTCGCTGGGTGTCCGCATGGCGGTTTGGGTAGTAGGGGTGTTGGAAGCTTGAACAGACCAATACCTCTGGACGGTCTTTAAAAATGTCTACGCTGCCATTGCCATGGTGAACGTCGAAGTCGAGGATGGCTACCCGGTTTATATCAACGTGTTCAAGCGCTGCCATTGCACCAACGGCAACACTGTTAAAGATACAAAAGCCCATGGCGCTGTCTATTTCCGCATGGTGTCCCGGAGGCCTGACCGCGCAGAATACTCGGGTATCCTCATTGGCTAATACAGCGTCCACCCCACTGCATAATGCGCCAGCAGCCAAAAGAGCTGCGTTGCGGCTGTGTGGTCCCAGCCAAGTATCTGGGTCCAGGGGCACAATTGCTTCGCCATCCAAAGGTGACATTTGTTCGATAAAGTCTAAGTGGGCTTTGGGGTGCGCGGCTAATAGCCTATCGGTGGAAACGGCTTGGGGCTGGACAAAATTAAGGTCTTGGCTGAGGGAAATTTTGACCCAGTGAGCGAGGAGGTGGCTGAGGCGCTCAGGGCATTCTGCATGACCATCAGCAACTTGGTGGTTCTGGTATTCAGGGTGACTATAAATCAGCAATGTATTGTCCTTAACCGCAAACCCTACTGCCAGTTGGACTGATGTTGAGGGAAGATTCTGGTCTTAATTTCCCACATTGTAGCGTTGTATTGAGCTTTGGTGCGAATGAAACAGCCGCTAAAGCTGGCGAGCCGTAACAGCTTTGCTATAGAACCGCGCTAAATGCGTTTACTATAAACCTCGCTCATTTTACTGGACTCAGCGTGCTGACATTGTTGTTATTTTTACGGACGGGCGTAGCGCTGTCTCTGGGTCTGTTTGTTTGGACGGTCAGTACCGACCTTTTTCTAGGTCTGCCGACCATACTCGCGTTACTCGGGCCAGTGTGGTTGGGCGGCATGAGTGGTGGGTTTGTGTGCGTGCTTTTTTCTCCTCAGCAAGGTTTGTCCTTGGCCTTTGTTGCAGGCTTGCTGATGGCCTTTGGCTTTTTGTTGATCCGTCATGGTTATCTGGGCCTGCCAATGGGGCCTGATACGTTTGTGACCCTTTGGCCCATGTGGTTTCCCCCAGCCTATTATGTGGGCGCCTATGGCTATCTGCTTTTTCTTCATCGGTCCAAGTGACTACTCTTTACTCTTTTTGCAAAATAGTGACCAGAAATTATGTCTAACTTAGAACAAAAACTGTCCCAGCTTATTCAACCCGGCCAGCGTATCTACGTTGCAGGCAGCAGTAATGAGCCTACTGGCTTGTTGAACGCCATGGCTGAAGTAGATTTACCGGCAAACTTGGAATTTATTCAATTTCCCTTGCCCGGTCTCAATGGCACAGATTTCACCTCATGGAATGCCACAGCTACCTTAACCACATTTTTTATGACCGCGACGCTTGCTAAGGCGGATCTTGAACGGGTCAATTATTTGCCCATGCAGATGCGCGCTGTATTTGATTACCTTGCGCATAATGTAGATGTGTATCTCGTTCAGGTGGCCAAAGACGCCGAGGGTATTTTACGTTTAGGGCCGAATGTAGATTTTCATGAAGGGGTGATGCAATCCGCCAAAGTGATTATTGCGGAACTAAACACCGGCTTTGTTGCACCGGCAAGCAGTGCGCGAATTAATATTGCGCAGATTGACCACCTTTTTGAAACGAATCGACCCTTAACTGCGATGCCGGTGCCAAAAATAGATGAGGCGGCTTTACAGATTGGTGCACTGGTGGCGGATTTGGTTGGCGATGGTGACTGCCTGCAAACCGGCATTGGCGCCATTCCTGCCGCCATTTTGTCGCAACTTGGCAACAAGAATGACCTAGGGTTGCATGGTGGTTTAATCGACGATGGCGGCATGGCGCTTATTCAAGCAGGCAACATCACTGGAGCGGCTAAGGCCATTGATAGACACCAGCATGTTACCGGTATGGCGTTAGGCAGTATTGAGCTGATGACATGGCTTAGTGCGCGCCGTGATGTGAGTTTTCGCTGTGCGGACCATACGCATGAGGTGCAGGCTATCCGTCAACTTGAGAATTTTGTCTCTATCAATTCGGCGGTAGAAGTGGATCTGTTTGGACAGGTTAATGCTGAGGTTGCTAACGGCAGACAGATTTCTGGCACCGGTGGTTCTGTGGATTTTATGCGCGCAGCCAAAGCATCTAAAGGCGGGCGCTCTATTGTTGCTATGAATGCCACCGCAAGAGGGGGCACTGTTTCGCGGATAGTGCCGAAGGTTGAAATGGTCACGGCTCTCCGCACTGATGTAGATATAGTGGTTACCGAGTTTGGTGTGGCGCATCTTAAGCACTTGCCCAACCGAGCGCGATTTGAGGCGCTGATTGAAATTGCCGCGCCGGAATTTCGCCAAGGGCTAAGAGACCAACTCTCCTAGCCGCACTGACGAAGATCTGTTTCTTGCGACTTGGTTCGATCGTTACCTGATGTCTTTTTATTGCTTACGTAATGCTCACTTGATGCCTACTTTATATTTAAGGTGAGCAAAAAGAAGGCATATTCTTCAGCCAACTCTTTCAGCGCGGTAAAGCGTCCTGATTGACCACCGTGTCCGGCACCCATGTTGGTTTTTAGCGCAATAACATTGTCGTTAGTTTTGACATGGCGCAACTTCGCCACCCATTTTGCCGGTTCCCAATAGGTCACGCGTGGGTCGTTTAATCCGGCTGTGACCATTATCGGTGGGTAGTCTTGGGCGCTGACCTGATCGTAGGGCGAATAGGATTGAATGAATGAGAACGCCTCAGCATCTTCAATTGGGTTGCCCCATTCTGGCCACTCCATTGGTGTCAAAGGTAGATCCGCGTCAAGCATAGTATTGAGTACGTCCACAAAGGGTACGTGGGCGGCCACACTGCCAAAGAGTTCTGGGGCTTGATTAACAACCGCGCCCATTAGCTCGCCGCCTGCACTGCCGCCGCCAATAGCAATGCGTCCCGCTGCGACGTATTGGGTTTCTACTAAGTGTTTAGCGCAATCAACAAAGTCGTTAAATGTGTTGGTCCGTTGTTGCAATTTACCTTGGGTATACCAGTGATAGCCCAAATCATCGCCGCCACGAATATGCGCAATGGCAAAGGTAAAGCCTCGGTCGAGTAGCGAAATGATGTTGCTGGAGAAGGCCGGCGCAATTGCATGGCCGTAAGCGCCATAACCGTAAAGATAAAGGGGCGCGCTGCCGTCTACTAGCGTGTCGTTACGTTGCACCAAACTTATGGGCACTTGGGTCCCATCTCGGGCTGTGGCCATGAGCCGCCGAGTAACAAAGTTTTTCGCGTCATAGCCGCCGGGTACTTGCTGTACTTTGCGTTGCTGTAAAACTCTGGTGTCCAAGGCGTAGTCGTAAACAGTATTTGGCGTCACCATTGAGGTGTAGCTTAGGCGCAAGAAGTTTGCTCCGTAGTCGGCATTGGTGCCAAAACCCAGTGAATAAGATTCTTCTGGTATTTGAATAAAATGACTGTCGCCATTTTGCTCTACAACCATCATTTGATCTAAGCCGTCTATGCGCACTTCAACAAATAAATGCGCCTTAAAAACCATATGATTGGTTAGGTAAGTGCGCTCGTCTCCAGTAACAATACTTTGCCAATTTGCTTGGCCTAGTTGCATTGATGAGTTGATGGCTGAGTGGGTTAAAGCAACCTCATATAGGTCGAAGTTAGCCTGACGTAGGTTGCTTCTGATCAGCAGTCGCCCCGACTGAGCATCGTCACCTTGGTGGTCTACATAATATTCATGGCCTGATGTGCGTTTGCTAATAAGTTTAGGCACGGCAAGCAGGTTTGCCGTGGGTAGGTAATGTACTTCTGTGGTGACGTGGTCGCCGCAATGTAAAAACACCAATTGCTGACTTTGGCTGAGATCTGCGCTGAGAAAGAAGGACTCATCAGCCTCTTCCATGATGACAGTATCTTCAGGTTCAGTGGCAGTTGCATTGAGATTTCGAAAGGATGCCTTGTTGGGCCGCCATTGCTCGTTAACGGTTAAATAAATAAAGCCGTCGCTGGCACTGTTCCACACGGGTTCGCCGGCACAGTTTTCGATACTTGTCGTTAATGCCTTGCGGGTAGCTAAATCAATGGTATGCAATTGATAACGCTCGCTGCCATTGGTATCCACGCTGTAAGCGAGTTTTTTCCCATCAGGGCTTACGGTAAGCGCGCCCAAACGAAAGTACTCGTGGTCTTGGGCCAAAATGTTTTCGTCTAACAGTGTTTCCCACTGGGCGTCCAAATCTGTTGTAGCAGTTATTGATGGGCTGCGATACCAAGTACGGTACTGGGCCCCTTTGGCAAAGCGCCACTGGTAGTGAAAATCGTTTTCAACAAAGGGTACGCTTTCCTCTTGCTCTGGTTTGCGCGCTTTTAGCTCTTCGAAAAGGGTATTCACAAGTTCGCTGTGAGGGGCAAAAAACGCCTCAAAGTAAGTATTTTCCTCATTCAAATATTGCAAAATTTCGCTGTCACTGACATTGGGATAGCCCGCGTCTTTAAGCCATGCGTAAGGGTCTTCTACAACGTGATTATGGTGGGTAAAGCTATGTGGTCGGCGTTGTGCCTTCGGTGGATTGAGAGGTGGATTGAGGGGCGCATCTGCGGTTCCCGGATAGGCTGGGGTACTGGTCATAATGTAACTACCAAAATTCGCTATAGAGTGGTCGGCTGGGTCGCCTGGCGATACCAGTGCTGACCATACCGTTGCGATAGTACGGTAAACGGCGTGAAACCGCTGTGCAAATCATCCTTTATAAGGCAGGTTGCCGGCGTGGCAAAAGTTGCTAAAGCAAGTGAGGGGGCAAACACGTTTTAATCGTTGCTCTGGGAGTTGTGATGCTCAGGGTTTAACGCCAAGATAAACTCTACTGAATGCGGCGCTTTGCAAAATCAATGGTGAAGCAGAACAAATTGCTGTGCATTCGTTATAGAGCAGCCGTTGCAGAGCACCTTTGTTAAGGATCTTTTGCGAAGCACTTTTATTAAAAATTGGGAGACCCACCGTGGCACATATTCCACCCTTAGATATAGATCAGCTAGACGAACTGAAACCAGTTTTAGCTATGTCCGAAGCAACCATGGGCTTTGTACCGAATAGTGTTCGAACAATGGCCCATATGCGCCAGTTGCCGGTGGCGTTCTCCATACTATTCGGCACCGTAATGGGTGGCGACACCAAGGCGCTGCTAGAAAATATGCTGAAGATTGTGCCAGAGCAAAATGCGCCGGAAGAAAATCTGCCGCCGGCATTGCTGCAACTAATTGCCTTCTCGGTGAGTGTCAGCGCAGGCTGTCGTTATTGTCAGGCCCATACGGGCCACAACAGCAAACGTATGAGCGACGAACCTGACGCTCAAGGCGAGAAACTTTTGCAGGTGCTTAACTATGCCGAAGCGGATTGTTTCAGTGACGCCGAGCGTGCGGTGGTGGGTCTAGCGCTGGCTGCTGGGCAAGTGCCCAATGGCGCCGAAAAAAGTCATTTTGACGCGCTTCAGCCGCACTTTAGTCAGCGCCAAATCACGCAAATAGTGGCTGTGATTTCTACCTTTGGTTTTCTTAATCGTTGGAATGACACCGTGGCCACGGCGTTAGAGGAGGTGCCGACCTCTTTTGGCGAGAGTCAGCTACAAGAGGCGGGCTGGGAGCTGGGTAAGCACCAAAGCTAACTATGTGCGGACGTCTTAATATTCGTGCCAGTGACCTAACTCAGATGTTGTTAGAGTTCTTAGGTGAAGCTTACTCAGGGGAAGACAATTTTAACGCTGCGCCCACTGAGAATATTCCCGTGTTGCGTATGAACGAGCAGGGGCGTGTTGAGCTGACCAGTATGCGTTGGTGGTTAACGCCGTCATGGGCCAGAGAACCCAGTACCCAGTACAGTATGTTTAATGCTAAGTCGGAAACGGCAGCTACCAGTCCTGCTTTTCGCGGGCCTTATGCAAAGCAGCGCTGCGTGGTGCCCGTAAGCGGCTTTTATGAGTGGTGCCGCGAGCAAGGTCAAAAAGTTCCGTATCTTATTCATGGCCAAAGTGAGCAAACGCTTTTGCTGGCCGGCCTTTGGGATTGCTGGTCACCTCGAGGTTCTGCTGGAGGGGCAGCAAGTCTGTATAGTTTTACCCTGTTAACCACTGCGGCCCATGAACAAATGCAGGCGATACATCACCGGCAGCCAATATTTTTGACTCAAGAGCAGGCTAAGTCTTGGCTGGATATGGCGATACCCACTCAGGAATTGGAACCGTTGTTCGCGTCTAAATTACCGGTGCCGTTGCATGGCAGCCCGGTGTCTACTTGGGTGAACAGCGCGCGGAATAAAGATTCGCGATGTCATCAGATAATTGGCCCTGCGTTGGCAATTCAGGCACTGCAGTAGCGGTTGATGGTCGCGCACCCTTGAAGGTAAAAACACAAATGATTGAAAAAATTATGCATGGAGAAAGTATTGATTGTTAAAAAAGGCGATTGGATAGGTAAAGGCAGTGTTTTAGTTGACGGTGCAACCTTGGGCGTGGGCCTAGAGCTTGCGCTAAAAATTGTCGAAGACGAAGACGGCTTTACCCTTACGGGCGATTTGTCCGGTGCTGGCCAAGGTCCTATTTCAATTCGTATTGCGCCTAACGATGTGGGCACCTATGTCATTGATGCGCGCATCTTAACGGCTGCATTAGATGGCATAGCGAAGCTAGAGAGTGAACCGAATTTGGCCTTGGTTTGGAACGAGGCGCAAACTCAGTCAGGCACCATGGCGCTGTTTCTTGTAGACACTGGCATTGGCTGCCGCGGTTTCTTTCGTGAAAACAACAACACAATTACCTGGGAAATGCTGATTCAGCCCAAGCAAGAAGTGATTACTGGCGAAAACATCGTTTCTTTTAGACCGAGGCGTTAGCCTCCAAAAATAGGCGTTAGCCTGCAAAAATAGGCGTTAGCCTCGAAAATCAGCCGTTAGCGACGGACTATGCCAAAACGTTAGCTTGTAAAAAACGTGGGCCTATAAAAAGATGCAAGGCTTTAGGTCAGGCATATTGCGTTATAACTCTTGTCCAGATGAACGTAAACGGTTCGCCGGCATTCGCTGGCGCGGTCGCTTCAAGTTCTAAGTTCTCAATATTCACATCATGATTTGCAAACCGAATAGGCGACGTAAGTAGAGGGTGGCGCAACTCAAGAAAATAGGTGTGCTTCTGCGAAGTGGTTTGTCGGGGGTATGCCTCTTTCTTTGCGTCATCGAGTAAAGACATGTAGCTCCCTCAATTACTGGCATAAAAAAAACCGCACTTGGCGGGATATATGTTCTCTTTGAATTATCCGATGAACAGTTGATTCGAGGGATGAACGGTAAGTCCTTGCTGTATCCTTGGAGATACAATAGACTCATGGAATACGAAATCATAACAACATCGGTTTTCAGTAAGTGGATCAAAGGCGTCAAAGATCACGCAGCTAGAAAAGCGATATTGGCGCGGTTTGATAGAATTGCCACCGGAACTTTTGGTGAATACAAAAGCGTCGCTAACGGAGTCAGTGAGTTAAAAGTACGCTTGGGCAAAGGCTATCGCGTCTACTTCACAATCAAAGACCAGACCGTTGTTGTACTGCTCTGTGGCGGTGAGAAATCAACGCAGAGCAAAGATATTGCACTAGCTAAAAAACTGAAGGCAACACTATGAAAACTGAAACAAAGCCTCTCGACATAAAAGACTTCCTGCACACTGACGCGGAATTAGCCGACTACATCAATGACGCATATCACGACGATGACCCTCGCATGTTTCTGATTGCGATAGGCAACGCAGTGAAATCCAAAGGCGTTAGTACAGTCGCCCAAGAAACGGGTTTGGGCCGTGAAAGTCTTTACAAGATCTTCTCTGGTGCCGCATCGCCAAACTGGAGCACTCTAAAGCGATTGCTCGACAATCTTGGCATTGAGATTACTCTGCAAGCCAAGCGCGCATAGAGACTACCGCTTCTAGCGCCCGGACTGACTGGTCAAAAACACCAACCGAACAGCAATCGAAAACGCGATAGAAATGACAAAGGTCTGTAAACTAAGCACAACCAAAGAGCCAAAAGGTATCTTGATGTCCGCAATTTGGACCTTGGGAGTTGGCCGGTATTCTTCCTCAATCACATACCAAGTATCCCCCTCCTGAACGCCATATAGAGTGCCATTCTTAATACGATCAATCACGTAATGTGGCGGGATGGTATTTAACTTAGGGTAGGTAATGTGGTCTGTTGAAGTCCGGTTTTTCCTTGGTTGGATAATGTTCATAACGACTTTAGGCTCTAATGCGCACACCTAAATCTCGTACAGTAATTTCAAGCTCTGCCGAGGTTCGAAAGCACTAAAGCATATTGCTCTTTAGTTGTTTGTAGAATGGGCCCTTTACTGACTTTCGAGGACCTTAAGTAGCGTGTTAGTGCGTAGTCGGTCAGACAAATGAGTGTATAGGCCAGTAGCTGCAGATCAATTTGAGTTTGCAAATGCCCCATGCCTTGAGCCATATGCAGCAAGCGGTGAGTTCGCTCGTACACTTGCGGGTCTAGTATCGAAATCAGTGACGTTTCTTCAGTGCCTTCACCATGCACGGTACTTTCCACATTGGTATGCATATTATTGGCGATGAACTGCCATATGGGTTTATCTGCCGGGGTGATATGCGCCAAGCGCTGAGTGTCGATTACAGCAAACGTTGCCGCTAAATCTTGTTCGTAATTCTTAACCTCCAGATCTAGCTGCAGGCTCAGTGGCGCAGATTTTTCTTTAAGTAATGCCGCGTAAATTTGCGCTTGGGACGAGTAGTGGTTGTACAGGGTTTGGTAGCTTATGCCCGCGTCCAACGCGATCTGTCGGCTGCTGATCGCACTAATCCCTTCACTCTTATGGTTGTCCAACAAAGACTGAGTTGCTTGGATAATGCGATCTTTAACCAGTATTTTATTTTGTTCCCGGGAGGGCATATTAGGGGCTAACCGGCGGCTTACTTTCTACCATATTTAAGGCGATTTCATCCGGTATTTGCATAGATTTCTCATATACCCCGGGTGGGTAGTTGGTCATGTGCGGGCCAGTAGAATTGTTTATTGCAGGTTGGCCAATGCTGCCGTGGCTGTCAGAAAATGTGTTGGGGTTTTTGTAACCCGCCAGCTCTTCCGCCGAAATACCCGCTAGCTCTACAACCTCTGGATCAATCCATAGTTCGTTGTTGATGGGCTCCGCCGAGTAAGACAATTCCAAAGACAAATTTTCTAGTCCGGCAAAGTACATGCTCACACACATGCCGTGGTCTAAAGGTCCAAGTACGGGCACGCCTTTCGAGCGCAAACGGTCGCGCATGGCCATCAACTCAGTGTGGTCTTTTACCTTAAAGGCTAAGTGTTGCATGGTGCCCGCCGCTGAATTTGCGCCGGGGTTGCCCGCGTGGGTTGCGCCCAGTTGCGTTGGAATATTGGGTATGTCTGGATTCGAGACAAAGGCAAGTGAACTTTCATCGTTCAAGCGTAAAAAACCATGCCAGGTATTTTCTACGCCGTGCATCCAATACAGTGCCTGTAATTGCATGCCCATTTTGTCCGTGAAGAATTCAATTTGGCCCTTCATATCTGCTGTACAGATGGCCAAGTGATGGAGTCCTTCCACTTTGTTTGGGTTGGTTTGCTCGCTCATTAATTTTCCCCTGTGCGTTTTTGTTTGGCTCTTTTTTGGCTATTGTTTGGCAGTCGCTTGGCTCTTTTTCAAAGAGCCGGTGCAAGACCTCGTCTAAAACCCATTTCCTAGCATCTAATGTGCTGTTTCATTTATTACCGCTCCTAGTAGCACTAGTCGCTAAAAGCGCTGAGGGCGTCAAAGCCGTATAATTTTTTCATTGTATTGCCGCCCGCGCGTTTTGCGGCCCTGTTACGTGCCCACGCAGCAATACCTTTCAGGTGAAAAACCTTAGCATTACGTCGAGACAATTGCTGAATCATTGCAGTGCGTTTTTTACGCAACTTTTCGTAGCGCAAAAATGCGGCGCTTGGATCTTGTAGCTGATTTAAACAAGCGGCTATCACCGCGGCATCCTCAATGGCCATAGCAGCGCCTTGGGCCATAAAGGGCAGGGTGGGGTGGCAGGCATCGCCCAGCAGCGTGACTCTGCCAATGCTCCAAAGGTCCATGGGTGGGCGGTCGAATAAGCCCCACTTAAAGAGGTTCTGCTTGTCCACATTCTCTAACAGCGTGTTTATGGTCGGATGCCAGTCGGCAAATTCTGCGGCTAGGTCTGGGAAGTGGCCGTTGATACTCCAAGACTCATCTTGCCATTCCTTAGATTCAACCACGCAGACGCAGTTGACCATGGTGCCGCCGCGCACATAGTAATGAACAAAGTGTTTTCCCGGCCCCCACCAAGCTGTAGAGGCGGGTTGAATAAGATTTTCGGGTAGGCGACTTGTGGGCACCAATGCGCGCCAAGCCACATTGCCGGTGAATGTTGGTGACTGCAAACCGAATAGGCTTTCTCGGACTTTGGAGTGAATGCCGTCTGCGCCAATAAGCGCGCGGCCAGTATGAGTTGCTCCGTTGACCAAAACGTTTACGCCGTTATCGGTTTGCTTAATAGATTCTATGCGGCTGCTTAGTTTCAACTGGATCAGGGGTTGGGCCGCAGCCGCGTCTACCAATAAATTTAGCAGGTCACTTCTATGAAAGTGATAGTAGGGTGCGCCATAAGTTTGCTCGGCGGATTTGCCAAGGCTGGTTTCGGAAATTATTTTGCCGCTACGCCAATGTCTAAACTGGGTGTACTGAGGCAGAAAGCCTTGGTCATCTAACGCTTGGGTTAGGCCCAGAGCGCGCAGTACTCGCGAGCAGTTTGGGCTCAGTTGAATGCCAGCGCCAACGTCAGAAAATTCTGCCGCTTGCTCAAACAAGATGACAGGAATTTGGTGCTGCGCCAGGGCAAGGGCGGTTGTTACACCGCCAATGCCACCGCCGGCAATAAGGATGGGCTTAGTCTCCAATGTAGAGCGCCTGTTTTCTCATTTGCATAAACATTTTCACACGCTGTGTTAAAGGTGGGCCAAAGCGTCGGCTATGATTGCCTCAAACCTCAATGGGTTCTGCACTTATATTTGCTGCAATGGCGTTGGCTTTTTTCGCCGCAACTAAGTCCGGCACAATTTGGTCCAATTCGTCCATGCTCCAAACGCCGGTTTTCTTTTGGAATTGTTTGATGATTTTTGGCTGCTGCATAATGGATACACCGCCTCGGCCTGTGTGGAATATTTCCCCAGTAATGCCTGCTGCCTCTTCGCCAGCGATCCATGCGCAGATGGGGGCAATATGTTGGGGGCCGCCTGAGGCCATATCATCCTCTTCGACTTTCTCGCCGCGATTTTCGCGCAGTGGGATGGTCATGCGAGTTAACGCGCCGGGTGAAATGGTATTGCTGGTGCAACCATACTTGGCAAGTTCCAGCGCCATGACTCTGGAAAATCCAGCAATGCCTGCTTTTGCTGCGGCGTAGTTTGCTTGACCGAAGTTACCGAAGAGTCCTGAGACGCTAGAAAAGTTGATGATTCTGCATCCGGTTCTGTTTTCCGCTCGGATGTAGTTGGCAAATGGGCGGGTGCAGCAATAGTGGCCTTTTAGGTGCACGGCAATGACAGCGTCCCAATCGGCTTCGCTCATTTTAAATATAGTTCTGTCGCGCAGAATGCCCGCGTTGTTGACTAATATGTCCATGCCGCCAAAGTTGTCCAAGGCGCATTGTGTTAAGGCTTCACCACCGGCAACGTCGGCTACAGAATCGGTATTTGAGGCTGCTTCGCCCCCTGCAGCGCGGATTTCCGCCACCACATCGTCGGCGATCATGGCGGTGCCGGTGCCGTCGGTATTGCCGCCTAAATCGTTGACCACAATCTTTGCGCCTTGGGCGGCCATAAGTAATGCGATTTCTCGGCCAATGCCTCTACCTGCGCCTGTGACTACGGCAACTTTTCCTTCTAATCGACTCATCCTCTTCTCCTTGGCCTGTTCAGGCCTGTCTCGATGTGCGTGCGCTCTTGGATTTGAGCATAACAATTGAGTTCCCACTCCAGCTAGGATAGTAATACACGCTTTGAAGTAAGAACAAACCAGACATGTCGAATAATCAGCACGATTTAAGCACCCATCATGATCAATATGGCATTACTACTGCCGCCATGGTGAATGAAACATTTGCTCAAGGCTTAGAGCGCGGGGTGTTGCTTATGCGTCACTCAGCCAGAGAGTTTCGCCGCGATATACATGATCTTGAAAATCCGCTCACTGACCATGGCCGTGGCTTGGCAAAAAAGTTAGGTGAAAATTTGTCTGCGGGTATTAACTGCCGAGCCTACGCCAGCCCACCCCACCGTTGCATAGAGACCGGTGAGTTTGTTTTGGCGGGTGTGAACGCGCGTAGACAGGAGTCCGGTCTAGATTTGTTGCAAGGCGGCAAGGCCCGACCGCTGGAAGCGCTGGGTGTGTTTTATGCCTTAGATCAAATCCGCATGTGGAAGGGCTTGAGGTCCGCAGGGGGCTTGACCAATTATATCCAAACTTGGTTTGACGGCGATATTGCGCCAGATGTCATGATGCGTCCACAGCAAGCCGTGGCCATGGTGTTGGAAGTGCTGCTGGGTAAGTTAGACGCCCAGCCCATTGAACCAGTTGAGGCAGGTGCTAAACAGTTAGATTTATGTGTCACCCATGACATGACCGTTTATACCGTGCGGCACGGCGCCGGTTTGGAATCGTTGTCTGCCGCGCCGGTGGATTTTTTGGACGGTCTATTACTTTATCGCCAAGGCGGCGTACTCATGCTGAAAAGTCACTACGGTACTTGTGTGGAAGTCACCGAGCAAATGTTGCTCCGCTAAGGTGTGATGCTGATGGGGGACTGTGGCGAGAGGCTGGGCTAAGGGAACGCTAGACCGCCTACTTGACCGGCGTTTAGCCGGTCATTTCTTCTAACTCAATCCAACGCTCGGTTGCGGTATCTAGCTCTGCTTGAACTTCGGCGACCTCTTTCAACAGCGGTTCTGTTTCGCTAAAAGGTTTGTCGTAAAAACTCGGATCCGCCATGGCGCTCTGCAGGGTTGCTAGCTTTTGCTCTAGCTCTTCTATTTTCTTCGGCAACTGGTCCAGTTCACGTTGTACTTTATAACTGAGTTTTACTTTGCTTTTGGGCGCGGTGGCCTGGCTGCTGGTTGTAGGTATTTTTTCCGCGAGCGTTTGCTGGTCGGGTAAATCCGGTGTGTCGTTGATATTCAGCGATTTTCCACGCGCAGCCCAATCACTGTAGCCGCCCTGATATTCCACCACATTGCCGTCGCCCTCAAAGACCAAGGTACTGGTCACCACATTGTCCATAAAGTCGCGGTCGTGGCTGACAATAATGAGCGTTCCATTGTACTCAACCAACTTTTCTTCCAGCACTTCCAACATCTCTATGTCGAGGTCGTTGGTGGGTTCGTCTAAGACCAAAAAGTTATTCGACTGCGTAAACAGTTTCGCCAACAGTACTCTATTGCACTCGCCACCAGATAAGCGACTAACCGGGGTCATGGCGCGAGCTGCTGTGAAGAGGAAATTTTTCAAGTAGCCAACAACATGTCTGTCGACCCCATTAATGGTGATGTTGTCTTTGCCTTCGCCCACATTCCAAGCAACGCTCTTGTCCCATTCAAGTTCTTGCCTGACTTGGTCAAAGTAGCCAATGGTCAGGTTAGTGCCCACTTTTGAGCTGCCGGTGTCTGGGGTGAGCTGGCCCAAGAGTATTTTTAGTAACGTTGATTTACCCACGCCATTGTTGCCAATGATGCCAATGCGGTCTCCGCGCATAACGCGTAAGTTGAAGTCGTGCAGTAGTTCATTGCCGCCATAACCGTGGGTGACATTTTTCGCCTCAATGACTTTTTTCCCAGAGCCGTCAGCGCTGGAAATTTCGATCTTGGCTTTACCCTGTTGATTGAGGCGCCGCCCACGCTCTCGGCGCATGGCTTCCAATGCGCGTACTCGGCCCTCGTTGCGTGTTCTGCGCGCCTTAATACCTTGCCTGATCCAGGTTTCTTCTTGTGCCAGGCGCTTGTCGAACAACGCGTTGCGGGTTTCTTCCTCTTCGTTGGCTTGTTCTTTGAGCTGCAGGTAGTTGGCGTAGTCGCCCGGCCAAGAAATGATTTGGCCGCGATCAATTTCAACAATTCTGGTGGCCAGGCGCTGTAAAAATGCGCGGTCGTGAGTAATGAAAATAACGCTGCCTTGATAGCCTCGCACTTCGTGTTCCAGCCATTCAATGGTGGATATGTCCAAGTGGTTGGTGGGCTCGTCTAACAGTAGCAAATCGGGTTTGCAAACCAGTGCGCGTGCCAGTGCCACTCTGCGCCGCCAGCCGCCCGACAACTCCGACATGTAGGAATCTCTCGGTAAGCCGAGCTGGGTGATAATTGCATCTACCTGTTGCTCAGGCTGCCAGCCACCCAGCGTGTCAATCCGCGACTGCATGACCTCCATTTCTTCAAGGTCTTTAGCAGTCTCCGCAGTGGCACTGATTTCGCTAAAACGTTCTATCAGCTCAATGAGCTCGCCCAGTCCTTGCTGAACCACTTCTAGAACAGTCAGGTTTTCCGCTGCGGGCAGCTGCTGCTCTAATACGCTTACGGTTAAATTATCTCTGCGGTGCATAACACCGGTGTCTGGTGGCACTTCGCCCAAAATAATTTTTAATAAAGTGGATTTGCCCGCGCCATTGCGACCAATGAGGCAGACGCGCTCGCCTGGCTCAATAGAAAAATTGGCGTCGGTCAATAAAGGGTAGTCACCAAAATGGATATTTAGGTTGTCGCAGCGAAGTAGAGTCATATGTGTAGGGTCTTTCTTTTGGCTTTTTGCGGGTCTTTTCGGCTTTTTTTGCGTTTCGGGCTGAATAAACAGCGCGGCAGTATATCCGTGCAACCTCGGGATAACTGTAAAAACTTGCGCTGAAGGCAAGTTTTATCTGCTTTGACGTTTGGGTTTGTCAGCCGTAGGTTGCCATCAGTCGCCTAATCCGCCGTCACGGTCAGCGTAGTGCGCTTTTTAGGCCAATGCCCTTTGTAATGATGACGCGCAGCTTTGGGGCACTACGTTTTCAATGACTACTTTTTCGCAGCCTTGAAAGGTCGAAAATGTATCTAAGGCTTTGGCTAATGCTCGGCACACTTGAGGCTGCATGTTCTCATCAACTTCAATGAATGCTGCATTCACCCGCAGTGTTTTTTCTGCGCGGAGGGCTTTGCAGTCTATCCGCCCAACCATTTGATCTTTGAATAACAGGGGCAGCGAGAAATACCCATAACGACGCTTTGCCGCCGGTACATAGCATTCTATGAGGTAGTCGAAAGCGAAAATATCAGTGAGCCGTTTGCGCTGAATGACTAAGTTGTCGAAGGGTGAAAGTATTTTTAAGTTTGGGTCTGCTGTGGGCAGAGGCCTGTCCATAAAATCCCTAGGGGCCAAGTATATTTCACCGTTGGGCAGGGTCAGTTCCACAAGATCATTGCTGGCAAGCCGGGCTTCAACCAGCTTTTTAATTTCCGCCCGTAACTGCACGCCTCGTCGGCCATAGGCAATGCTCTTGAAGTGCGCAATGCCATGGCAGGCGAACTGTTCATTGACTAAGTGCTTGGCCCACTCCTCGGCAGTGGGCTCTGTTAGATCTAAATTTTTGGGTAAGATACGCTCAGTTAAGTCATAGGTTTTTTGGAAGTTTTTGCGCGAAGAGATCATTAAGTCGCCTTCCAAATACAATACCTCAATGGCCTTTTTCGCGGGCTTCCAATCCCACCAGCCGGTCTTATTCTCACGGGTGTCCTCAAAATCTTTAGAGCCAAGGGGGCCTTCTGCTTCAATGCGCTTAAGGATGTTACCCATGAGCTTTCTGTCTTTGCTCCGTCTTTTATGCAACACGCCGTCGCGCACGGACTTTTTGTCAGGTAGCGAATAGCGAAAATCTTTCATGGGTAAGTAAGAGGCCGCGTGAGCCCAGTACTCATAAATCTTGCCGGCCTCTAATAGTTCATTGCTCATGTCCGGGTTGAAGCCAGGCACCCGCGATGACCAAGTGTGGTTATGTGCGCGCTCAATGACACTGATGCTGTCCAGCTGGATGTAGCCCAAGTGTTCTATTGTGGCCAATGCACCCGTTTGAGATTTGCCGAAAGGCTTGTTGTGGCCAAGGCCTTGAGCGTCGAGTACCAAGCGGCGCACTTTTTTAATATCAGTGGAGCTTTGTATTTTGATCATATTGGTAGCCGTCTTTAGGGTGCCCTGAGTTGATACAACAGTTATGGACTTCATCTAACGAAATTGTCAATGACTGCCGTACGGCATTTTAAACCGACTAACGGTAGCGGTGGCGGTAAGCGCCCTTTGATTGGGGTTTTAGTGGGGTGATTAGGCCACGGATATGTTGCCGCAGGGTTGCGGTTTAGTCACAATCAATGTTGTACGAATTCGAATCAATCCTATCTAGTTCTATCCATTTTAGAGGGTTACAAGATGACATCTTCTTTCACACGCTTGCTTAGTGCGCTAAGTTTTATTGCCATCATTTTTTCCCCTATTGCTCAGGCCGTGGCGCCCAATGCGGTAATTGCCGATGGCGGCATGGTGGCTTCACGATCTGCATGGGCTTCTCAAGTGGGTGCGCAAATACTAGATCAAGGAGGTAACGCGGTTGACGCTGCGGTTGCCGTCGGTTTTGCCTTGGCTGTGACTTATCCCTCCGCCGGTAACTTGGCAGGTGGCGGTTTCATGGTCATACACCTTAATGATGGCACCGTGATTACTAATGACCATCGCGAGAAAGCGCCCGCAGCCTCCACCAAAGACATGTTTTTAGATTCAGAAGGTAAGGTAGTAAAAGGGCTGTCAACTAAATCCCACCTTGCTGTCGGCGTTCCTGGCAGTGTGGCTGGGTTACTCAGTGTGCTGGAAAAATACGGCACTATGGATCGGGCCCAAGTCATTCAGCCGGCCATTGATCTGGCCGCCAACGGTATTTTACTAGATCGTGATTTGGCTGATGCATTTGCGCGCAGGCAGCCAGACTTTGCGCCTTACGCCGCCAGCCGAGCGGTATTCTCTAATGACGGAGAACTTTATGAAATTGGTGACCGTTGGATTCAAAGCGATCTTGCGCAAACTCTGATTCGCATCAGAGATAAGGGCAGGGACGGGTTTTATAAAGGCCGCACAGCTGACTTGCTGGTTGCCGAGATGAAGTCTGGTAACGGTCTAATTAGCCACAAGGATCTTGAGGATTACCAACCTCGTTGGCGTGAAGCGATTCGCGGCACTTATAAAGGCTACGAAATTATTTCTATGCCACCGCCATCCTCAGGCGGCATATTGCTAGTGCAAATGCTGAATATGTTGGAGGACTATGATTTGGGGGCCATGGGTTACGGCAGTTCTGAGGCTATCCACCTTATGATTGAGGCTGAGCGCCGCGCTTATGCAGATCGCGCCGAACACTTAGGCGATTCCGATTTTTACCCGGTGCCTGTTGCGCAACTGACCACCAAGGCCTATGCCAAAGAAAGGTTTGCTGACTTTGATCCGGCTAAAGCCAGTCTCAGTGAAAACATTGAGTCAGGTAAGGTGCCTTATGAAAGTTTAGAAACTACCCATGCATCGGTTATGGATGCCATGGGCAATGCGGTGTCTTATACAACCACGTTAAATTTGTCTTACGGCACAAAAATTGTCGCTGCCGGTACGGGCATGCTTTTGAATAACGAGATGGATGATTTTTCTGCCAAGGAAAACGAGCCTAACTTTTATGGTTTGATTGGTCGCCAAGCCAACGCCATCGAGCCGGGCAAACGGATGCTCAGTTCCATGACACCGACTATTGTGGTTAAAGAAGGTAAACCGCTACTGGTCACCGGTTCGCCAGGCGGCAGTACGATTATTACCACTACTATGCAGATTATTTTGAATGTGCTTGAGCACAAGATGTCGCTGTCAGACGCGGTGTCCAGCCCACGCTTTCATCATCAGTGGTTACCTACCCGGGTTATTTATGAACCCCAAGCGTTTTCTGCCGACACGCGCAGAGCGCTACAGCGCAGGGGCCATAACGAGTTGGTGCCGCTCCCAGGTACCTACCAAATTGGTGATGGTAACTCTGTGATGCGGAGCAATAAGGGCATTGAAGGCATGGCCGACCCGCGTAACGCAGGCACAGCAGCGGGGTCGTCTAACCGGGTAACGCCTGTGACTTCCACAAAGTAGGTCAACCGTAAACTGAATAGAGATTTAGATGAGTTCCATTCGACATACAGCGCGGACAATCATATTTGAGGCAGATACCCCAGCGGGTAGGTTTTTCGATGTCGCCCTGATTGTAGTAATTTTACTCAGCGTCATAGTTGTCATGTTAGATTCTATGGCGAACCTGAATAGCCGTTACGGCGAAATTTTGTATGCTCTTGAATGGTTTTTTACTATTGTTTTTATTATTGAATATGGTTTGCGCCTTTGGTGCATAGAAAAGCCTTGGGCTTACGCTCGCAGCTTTTATGGCATTGTCGATTTGTTCGGTATTTTGCCAACGTTATTGAGTTTGTGGCTGGTTGGTGCGCAGTATTTCCTAGTGGTTCGCGTACTGCGAGTGCTCCGAGTGTTCCGTGTTTTAAAAATGGCGCGCTATGTGGGAGAGGCTGAATTGATCGCTCAGGCGTTAACGGCTAGTCGGCGTAAGATTACTGTTTTCATAGCCAGTGCCTTGGCGTTGATGGTGGTCTTTGGCTCCTTTATGTATTTAGTAGAAGGTCATATCAACCCTGGATTTGCCAGTATTCCGCACAGTATTTATTGGGCGGTAGCCACTATGACCACTGTAGGCTATGGCGATATCGTGCCGGTGACTGGGCTTGGTCAGGCTGTGGCCAGTTTCATTATGATCATAGGCTACGGCATTATCGCTGTGCCCACTGGGATCGTTACTTTAGAGCTTAATGAGGCCAATAGACGTCAGGCGAATACCAAAACCTGCGCTGATTGTTCCGCTGAGGGCCACTCTCGAGAAGCCAGCTATTGCTGGCGTTGTGGTGCCCACCTTTACCGGCGTAAATCCGCGGTAGATGAAGGTGATCCAATGACCAGCATCGACTGACTTTTTTGTCGTTTCCCCAGTCTTTGCTTTTTTGCGCTCCTCGCATTCTCTAGGCCTAATGTTCAACTGAACCCGCTGAAAAAATATGTGCATCAATTTTGTGGGTCACCGTGAAATCACCCTTGGCCATTGCCTCTAACATTTCTGCATGTGCGGCATCGAATGCAGCGATCTCAGCCGCATTCATTGATGCACCCACGCCCCTAGATGCACGGATGCGTCCACGCCAGCTTTCTCTTGTAAACGGTGTTTCTACATCGTAGTAAAAGTATCCGCTGTAATGGAATTGCGGGTGCATGCCCGGATAGTTGGGGTAGGTGCGTCCACTGTAACTGTGGGCCTGCCACTTTGGGTTGTGGCGTAAAATCAATTGTTCGCTTGCCTTGGCGATATCACAGATCAACGGTAGCCAAGAAAAATGTGAAATCACCAACACGCCATTTGGCGTGAGCATTTTTAGGATGGCGGGTAGGGTTTTGTTAAGATCGAAGTACAAAAAGCATTGGTGGGCAGTAATGACATCAAAGCTGTTGTCCGCGAAGTCGGTGGTTTCGGCTGAAGCGGTTGCAAACTTTATGTCTAAATTTTCCTCAGCGGCCAAGGTTTGAGCCATTTTCACCTGCGTCTGTGAAATATCTGTGGCCCAAACCTCGCAGCCTTGGCGTGCCATTTGCCGCGCAATCACGCCGGTGCCTGTACCTAGGTCTAGGACTTTTTGCTCGGGCAGGCCAATTTCTAGCGCTGCTAGTTTTTGGTAGAAGCTCTGTGGCGGGCCGGGCCGGTGCTCGGCGTAGTCGCGGGAGGTTTTGCCCCAATCTACACCAATACCGCCATCTACCTCAGCGTTGCCCATATTTTTCGGGGTTTTGGCGCCTTTTGGCATGTCAAACATGGCAGCTCCTCTTTATTGCCCATTGGTAGTTGCAATCGCATTCTGGCTAACGCCGCACCGGCGGTGTAGCGTTAACTCGGCGGTGTGGGCTAGACCATTAATTCTGTGAGACTGTCGTTAGGGCGTCTTAGTTTTGCGGCTGTGCGGATTGTATTGACTGATATGCGGTTGAAAGTCACTGCCGCAGTGGATCCGTGGTGATTTGTGGATTAACTCAAAGTCGATCTTCGGGGCATGCTAGGTCTATAAAAAACGCTTAAATTCACGTACAATTTGCGCCGCTTTGGACTGTCTTAAAGTCCGCAATTTTTTTCAGCGTCTTATTCAAGATTTTGTGTAACAGAGGAGTAATCATACTGTGCTTGAAGCCTATCGAGCCCACGTCAGTGAGCGAGCAGAACTGGGTGTGCCACCCAAACCCTTAGACCCGGTAATGACCGCAGATTTGGTTGAGTTACTGAAGTCTCCCCCAGCTGGCGAGGAAGAATTTCTTCTCGACCTGATCACAAATCGTATACCGCCGGGTGTTGATGAAGCCGCTTACGTAAAAGCCGGATTTCTCAGCGCAATTGTTACAGGTGAAGCCACTTCACCAGTGATCGATGCCGAGGCAGCGGTTACTTTGCTTGGCAACATGCACGGCGGCTACAACGTCGCCACATTGGTTGGCTTACTAGACAACCCAGCACTTTCCGCTTTGGCCGCTGAGCAGTTGAAGACAACCATTTTAGTTTTTGATGCGTTCCACGATGTGGCTGCAAAAGCTGATGCCGGTAATGCGGACGCTAAAGGCGTGATGCAAAGCTGGGCAGATGCTGAGTGGTTTACGACCAATGATGCAGTGCCTGAAAGCATCAAGGCAGTAGTGTTTAAAGTGACCGGCGAAACCAATACCGATGACCTGTCGCCTGCTCAAGATGCCTGGTCGCGTCCAGACATTCCTTTGCACGCCCGTGCCATGTACAAAATGACCCGCGATGGTCTGAGCCCTGAAGATCACGGCAATATTGGCCCAATGAAGCAAATTGAAGAGATGCGCAACAATGACCTACCGGTTGCTTTTGTAGGCGACGTTATGGGTACTGGTTCATCTAGAAAGTCTGCGACCAACTCTGTGCTTTGGTACTTTGGCGAAGACATGCCGGGTGTGCCCAATAAGCGCTCTGGCGGTATCTGCATCGGTGGCAATGTGGCACCGATTTTCTTCAACACCATGGAAGATGCTGGCGCGTTAGTTTTTGAAGCCCCAGTGGACAAGCTGGGCTTTGGTGACATCATTGAGATACGCCCTTATGACGGCAAAATCTTGAGCGAATCTGGCGAAGTTCTATCTGAGTTTGAACATAAGTCAGAGGTGATTCTTGATGAAGTACGTGCTGATGGCCGTATCAATTTGATTATTGGTCGCGGCTTAACCCAGCGTACCCGTGAGCACATGGGGCTGGCGCCTTCGGATGTTTTCCGTCGCCCAGAAGATGTGGCTGCTTCAAGCAAGGGTTATACCTTAGCGCAGAAGATGGTAGGTAAGGCGTGTGGTGTGGACGGCGTGCGCGCTGGCACCTATTGCGAGCCAAAGATGACCACCGTGGGCTCTCAAGACACAACGGGTCCTATGACTCGCGACGAACTGAAAGATTTGGCTTGTCTAGGTTTCTCAACAGACCTCGTCATGCAGTCTTTTTGTCACACAGCGGCTTATCCTAAGCCAGTAGATATTGATACCCAGCACAGCCTGCCAGATTTCATTATGAATCGTGGTGGCGTCTCGCTGCGTCCTGGCGACGGCATTATTCACAGCTGGTTAAACCGCATGTTGCTGCCCGATACCGTAGGTACCGGTGGTGATTCCCACACACGTTTCCCAATGGGCATTTCTTTCCCTGGTGGTTCAGGCCTGGTGGCGTTTGCCGCTGCAACGGGGGTTATGCCCTTGGATATGCCAGAATCTGTATTGGTGCGTTTTAAAGGTGAAATGCAGCCAGGTATTACGTTACGTGACCTTGTGCATGCCATTCCGTACTACGGCATCAAGGAAGGTTTGTTAACGGTTGAGAAGAAGAACAAGAAGAACTTCTTTTCTGGCCGAATTTTGGAAATTGAAGGCATCGACTCGCTGACAGTTGAGCAAGCTTTCGAGCTTTCTGATGCATCCGCCGAGCGTTCGGCTGCGGGTTGTACCATTAAGTTGGGTGAAGACTCTGTTGCAGAGTATTTGCGCTCTAACGCAACCTTGTTGCGCTGGATGATTGCTGAAGGCTATGGCGATGTGCGCACCCTTGAACGTCGTGTGCTGAAAATGGAAGAGTGGCTTGCCAACCCTACATTGATGAGTGCAGATGCTGATGCAGAATACGCAGCAGTCATTGAAATAGACCTAGCTGATATCAAAGAGCCTATCGTTTGCTGTCCAAACGACCCTGATGATGCGCGTTTATTGTCAGAAGTTGCCGGCGACCCAGTTGATGAGATCTTTATTGGTTCTTGTATGACCAATATCGGTCACTTCCGCGCTGCAGGTAAGCTGCTTGATGAAGCCGATGCGGTTAATTCACGCTTTTGGATTTGTCCCCCTACACGTATGGACGCACATACGTTAATGGAAGAAGGCTACTACAACATTTACGGTCGGGTGGGTGCGCGTACAGAAATGCCCGGTTGCTCACTATGCATGGGTAACCAAGCACGAGTGTTAGCTGGCGCAACGGTAATTTCTACCTCAACTCGAAACTTCCCAAATCGTCTAGGCGATGGCGCGAATGTTTATTTGGCGTCAGCTGAATTGGCATCTGTGGGCGGTATTTTGGGTCGTCTGCCAACTCCCGCTGAGTATATGGAGTACGCGACAACGATCGATTCTATGTCTGCGGAGGTTTATAGATATATGAACTTTGACCAGATTGAGTCGTTCCACAATGCCGCTGAGCAAGGCAAGTTAATTGCCGCGCAGCAAATTGTTGAAGTGTCCTAAGACCCTTCGCAATACGTGATATCTGTCACCGCACTGTTTGATTTTTCATTCAGTGTGGTGGCGCCTTGCACACGCCGCTCGCGGCTTCCCTACCCCTCGCAAGTTTGTCCCTGATAATTTTGTCCTGCTCCCACCCATGTGTATTTGCTAGCCTCTTGTAAGGTTTGCAGAGCTGTGGCGCTCTACGTATTTTGCGATTTATTACCCCTACAGTTGGATCATTGCTTATGTCTCAAACCACCAAAGTTGAACTGCCGCAGAGTGTTATTTTTGATATGGACGGCACGCTGTTAGACACCGAAGTCCTTGCACGTAAGGCCTTTGCTGCGGCAATTGTGGCTTGCGGGTTTCCCTACGATGCGAGTATTTATGATCGATGCCTAGGTACCACCCATGACGCCACACAAGCGGTTCTTGAGGCAGCCTATGGATCTGAGTTCGATATTGATGCGTTGCATGTTCATTGGACTAAGCACTTTGTTGAGCAAGCCGAAAAGCACCCAATAAAAATTAAGCCCGGCATATTACAAGTGCTGCAAGCCTTACAGGCTAAGGGTGTACCCATGGCCGTGGCCACCTCGAACAAGCGTTCAGTGTGTGAGGACGCTCTAGCCAAGGCGGGTATAGCGGAATATTTCCAGCATTATGTTTGTGGGGGCGAGACAGCCAACTCCAAGCCTGCCGCCGACCCGTACCTTGCCGCCGTCGCGCTTTTAAACGCTGACCCGAAGAAATCCTGGGGCGTGGAAGATTCGGATGTAGGCACGCTGGCCGCCATGCGCGCAGGATTAAGGGTTTTTCAGATACCCGATGAGTTGCCGCCAAGTGCAGCAACGCGCGCCCTTGGACACGAGATCTTAACCAGCGCTGAAGAATTACTGCCGCTTATCTGAGTGTAAATGCGCGCAAACGTTGGTTAGCGCTTTTTAACAAGACGGCTTAATTGGGGTTGCTTAAACGAGATAGGCAGGGTGCTGAGCTATTAATTCAGGTCGCAAAAAAACCGGGTCAGTGCCCGGTTTAGAGAACTTTTAGGCCAGCTTCAGTATTGAGATTGGGCCAAAATTTTAGTCAGCACTTAAGCCTACAAGCTGGGAAGCCGTAAGCTCTAGCGCACTGGCCACACGGTTGAAGAACGCAACTTCATGATCGCTGACTCTGCCATCTGCGTGAATAACCGTTTCCAATGCGCGTATTGTCTCAAGGCGCGCAGTAGTAGTGAGTTTGCGTGAGCACTTATTTAGGTAACGCTCCAACGGGGCAGCTTCATAAAGTTTTGAATTTGCCGCTACACGAACGTTGGCGTTGGTGAATTTTTTGCCGGTGTATTCAAGTAATACCTCTTTAACCTTGTCTACTTCAACATCTTTGATATTGGTGTCAGATGCCGTTGCCCGTGCAAGGGTCATCAACATGACCTCTTGAGCGAGGATTTTTTGCTCAGGTTTGGTGAGCGCTTTGCCACCGAATAGTTTCTTTACGCCAGATAGTTTAACGATGCTCATCAACAAGTTCTCAATAGCTAAATTCGGTCGCCAGTATAACTGAAACTACGCGGGGAGCACCGTATTAAGATGCCACCACTTATGCGGGTTTTTGGAGCGTTTGTGTTAATAACCAAGGTGAGGTGCCGCGCTAGATCATGTAACCTGTTTGCCAGCGGTGGGCGCTCTGCATCGGCTGATGCTGGCTGATGTGGGCTGATGATGGCTGATGTGGGTTCTGGCGATGGGCGTTGTACCCGAATAAATTTAAAAAGGCTGTCAAAATCGGCCTGGCCATAAAGTAGGATTAGAAAAGTAATGATCAGCAACAGTAAACCGATAAGAGGCGCAATTTTTTATCCGCTGCTCTGGGCGTTGCTGTGGCTCACGCCCCTATCTAGCAATGCTGAATACCAAGCGCCGAGAAATTTTTTTGGTGATCCAGACCTTCAAGGTACCTGGACTAATGCCACATTGACCGCGCTGCAAAGACCCGACGAATTCGATAGCTTAGTTGTGTCCGTAGAGCGCGAACGCGAAGTCACTCAGACTCGCGAAGACCTTTATGAAGACATAGATAACCCAAACAAGGCTGACGGGAAACTGGACAGCGGTGGGGATGTAGGCGGCTACAATACCTTTTGGTTTGACGAAGGCGACCGCATGGCCAGAGTGGATGGTGAAATTCGCTCCTCCCTAATTGTCTATCCAGAAGACGGCAAAATTCCTTACCGCACCTCTGCTTATTGGGCCATGGCGAAAAAGTTCAGCCAAATGATGTTTCGCTATGACGGTCCAGAAGTACGCCCGTTAGGCGAGCGGTGTATTGTTGGCTTTGGTTCTACGGGTGGTCCGCCAATGCTGCCGGTGCTGTACAACAACAATTATCAGATTGTGCAAAATAAAGACACGGTGATGATTTTGGTTGAGATGAATCACGACGCGCGCACAGTACGCATGAACAGTCAGCACCCGCCCGCGCATGTAAAGAAATGGCTGGGCGATTCTATCGGTTGGTGGGAGGGCGATACCCTGGTGGTTGAAACCACCAACTTTCATCCGGGTCAAAGTGCGCGAGCGGGTATTCGCAATCAGTTGATCAGCTCCGATGCGTTAAAGGTAACCGAGCGTTTTACCCGGGTTTCTGACCAAGGTATTAAGTACGAATTCTCCATGGACGACCCCGCGGTATATTCCGAAGTTTGGCGCGCTGAGATGCCCATGCGCAAAAGCACGGATACCATTTATGAGTACGCTTGCCATGAGGGCAACTACGCAATGCCGGGCATTTTGGCTGGCGCCAGACTGGCGGAAGAGGAAGGGCGAGCGGGTGGTTTTATGGAAACCCTTGCAACTTGGATTGGTGACTATTAAATCTAGCGTTTTTAGTCAAATTTGTCTCTTAGTCGCTTTTTAGCTTTTTGCAATGCTAGGACGCCGCCATTGGCGGCAAACCTTCGCTTAGCCGTTTGCTTCCTAAAGATCATTTGTTGCCCAAGCGAATTCACCTTGGGTCAGAGAGTTGTTGTTACCCATGGATTTTTCGCTACTGTACTTTTTTATTCCTGTGTTTTTTGTGGTCTCTATTACCCCCGGGCTGTGTATGACATTGGCATTGACCATGGGCATGAGTATTGGCCTAGGTAATACCATGAAAATGATGGTGGGCGAACTCACCGGCGTGCTGCTTGTGGCCACGGTTGTGGTGGTGGGCGGTGGCGGCATTATCGCCGCTAATCCGCTGCTACTGGTGGTTTTTAAGTATTTTGGCGGCCTCTACCTAATTTATGTTGGGCTGCAAATGATGCGCTCGCAAGGCGCTATGGCGGTAAAGCCGGATGGCACGGCTTCTTTCGATTTAGATTTTTTTAGCTTAGCCGGCCAAGGCTTCATAACTGCGGTAGCCAACCCCAAGGGCTGGGCGTTTTTTCTCGCCATGACACCTGGGTTTATTAATTACGATATTGCTCTAGGTCCGCAAATGATGGCCTTGGTGAGTATTATTCTGATCATCGAATTTACCTCACTGATGCTTTACGCCGCAGGCGGACAGGTGTTGGGTAAGCTATTGCTCAACAGCGATAATGTGCTGTTGCTTAATCGTGTGGCGGGGTCGTTGATGGTGTGCGTAGGTGTTTGGTTAGCGATGAGTTAGTGGTCATTTAGTTGGGCTTGAGTCTAATGTCTTTTTTAAAAGTCCTTATTAACGTTTTTTAGGCTTTCTGTTTCGGCGTCCTGTTACGGTTTTTTGCTCGGTGCGCCAAACAAGGCTTGCAACTCAGCTTTGGCTTTTTCTTCTGCGCTTAACGGCGATTCTGCGTTCACCTGCTGGGTAGTTTCTTCAGCATCAGCATCAGCATCAGCACCATGCTCTGAGTCACCTGGGGCGTTGTCGTCGCTATTTCCAAAGAGTGCATTGAGTTTAGCTTTGGCCTCACTGCCTGACGTCTTGTGGGTAGGTTTAAATGCATTGTTATTCCCATGCCAGTACTCGCAGAAGTTTGCGTTCTCTTTTTGCATGGGCGGCTCGGCCCGGTCGTCATAGCAACGCGAGGCGTTTTGTGGATCGAAATGAATGCACAGCCGACAACAATGTAACTCTTCGAAGCACTTGGGACATTGGTTGTGCCGAGAAATTGGCTGAGGCAGGGCTGCAAGGCTTTCCCCGCAATTCCAACAAGCGAGTTCAGTCATGTGTTGTTAGCGTCTTTTTTCATATAGTTTTGCTGCTAGCAATTTAGCCGGAGCCTTAGTTTGCGTAAGCCCAAGTTTTGATCAAGTGGTGGGCGATGGCTTGGGCGCCAGGTACGCGTAAGTCGGGGTTGGTGCCCTCAAGGCCTGCTCGTGCTTCCGCTCTGCTAAACCATGCCACATCTGCCATCTCGGTAGGGTCTATGACGATATCGTGGTCTAGGGCGATGCCTTGGCAGCCGATCATGAGCGATGAAGGGAAAGGCCAAGGTTGTGATGAATGATAAGTAACATTGCCCACGCGAATGCCTGCTTCTTCAAATACTTCGCGTCTTACCGCTTCTTCTAGTGACTCGCCCTGATCGACAAAGCCGGCCAGTGCAGAGTAAAAGTTACTGGTGGCCATGCGCCCCTGAGATTTGCCCAGCAGACATCTGTCGCCGTCCAGCGCATCTTGAACCAACATAATGGCTACTGGGTCTGTGCGCGGAAAAATATGTCGCGCACATTGGTCACAGTGGCGTACTAGCCCGCCGCGGCCCATGCGGGTGGGTTGGGCGCATTGCGCGCAATAGGGGTTGCGTTTATGCCAGTCCAAAAGCGCTCGGGCTTGGCTAACAATGCCAGCCTCAGCGACGCTCAGCGTGCTGGCGGCTACTCTGCAATCGGTGAAGGTGAAATCATTGCTAGCGCTGTCAGTATCGTCCAAGGATAGGTTCACTGCAAAGTGCGGGGTATCGTCCAGTGTGCCCAAAAATACTGGGTCAGCGGCCTGCTCTGGCAGGTGAGCTAACGCGCACCAGTGCAATGCACCGGTATCCAAAGTTGCTACTTTGAGCTTGTTGAAGGGTAAATACTTGGCCGCGCCTGAAGCGGCTAAGGCGGTTATGGTTTGCTCGTCGCGGCGTAAATGTTGACTGCGATCCAGTGGGTTACCGGCAAATGTGTGGGTGAAGTTTTCATATGGTTTTTGCATGAATAGATACTAGCAACCTTGCTGGCGTACATCAGCATTTGTCAGGGTAAATCACAGATCAGATTTTTGTTCGGACTGCTTTGCAGTACGCAGTGCAACTGCGTCAAGTCTTGCGTTATCTACCTAGTGCTTTAAATTAAGTCCGGCAAACAGATGCTATAGCGATGTCCTCTGGGTTAACAAAGTTAGCTGTATGAGAGGCGAATTTGGGGATGGAGAAACCATGATTGAACGTATTCCTTTTGGGTCCACTGGTCATACCAGCAGCCGGGCTATTTTTGGCGCCGCAGCGCTAGGCGCAATGAACCAAGCCCGTGCAGACAAGACCATTGCCAAGGTTGTGGAAGCTGGCTTGAATCATTTTGATGTGGCTGCCAGTTATGGCGATGCCGAGCTGCGCTTAGCCCCTTGGCTTAAAGACAATCGCCAAAGCATATTTTTGGCCACCAAAACGGGCCACCGCACCTATGCCAAAGCCCGTGAAGAATTACACGCCTCCCTTGAGCGCATGGGCGTAGATCAGGTGGATTTAATCCAGATGCATAACCTGACCCATGAAAATGACTGGGAAGTGGCTATGGGGCCTGGTGGCGCTTTGGAAGCGTTGATTGAAGCGCGCAATGAAGGGTTAGTGCGCAATATTGGGGTCACCGGACATGGCACCTATGCGCCGGCGATGCACATGCGTAGCTTAGAAACTTACGCCTTTGATTCCATTTTGGTGCCCTACAGTTACGCAATGATGTGCGTGCCGCAATATGCCGCTGACTTTGAAAGCCTGTATCAGATGTGCCAAGCGCGCGGTGTGGCAATGCAAACTATTAAGGCCATTGCAGCGCGTCGTTGGAAAGACGAAGACACGGAAAAGAAATTTAGTTGGTACCGCCCAATAACCGACGCTCAGGCGATGAAGCGTGCCATCGACTTTGTACTGGTCCGTGACGGGTTGTTTGTGAACACCAGTAGCGATGCCACATTAATGGACGTTGTATTAGAGTGTATGGCTGCGCCAGTTCAGGCAGTGGATGTTGAAGCTTTAGCCGCGGATGCGCAAAATTTAGGTATTGAGCCGCTGTTTGTCCGTGATGTGTCAGATGATGTGGTGATTAAATCTTAGGTGGATTGGGTCGCAGAAGTTTTTTTTAAAGATAAGTAAGCATGTCAGCGAGCATGCAAGTAGGGGAGAGTAAGCATGAGTGATTGGAAAGTAACCCGTTTAGCCGGGGCGTTAGGGGCTGAAATTACTGGTTTCAACTTAGCTGGCGCAAACGGGCAAGACATCGACAGAGTCAAGGCGCTGTTGCTTGAGCACAAGGTGATCTTTTTTCCTGGTCAGTCTATTGATATTGAAGAGCACGTTGCCTTGGGTCGTCAGTTTGGACAGATCGAATCTCATCCGAACTTAAAGAACCCGTTCACTCAGCACCCGGAAGTGTTTGAACTTGCGGCAACCCACGGTGGTGTTGCTGACGAGTGGCATACCGATATCACTTTCCAAGATTCACCGTCCATGATGTCCATTCTGCATATGGTCAAATGCCCGGAAGTGGGTGGCGATACCATGTGGACGAGCCTCAGCCAGGCCTATGACGAATTGTCCGAGCCGATGCAAAGCTTGTGTGAAGGCTTAAGCGCATTGCATGACGCGCACCCGCATAACCGTCCTCAAGATATGGCCGTGCACCCAGTAGTGCGCGTGCACCCTGAGACCGGTGCCAAAGCCTTGTACGTGAACGAGCACTTTACTCGCCGCATTGTAGAAATGAATGCCACAGAGAGCCGTGTGATTTTGGACTACTTGACTGAATGGGTGAAGAACCCGCGTTTTACCGTGCGTTACAAGTGGACGCCGGGCACCATTGCGTTTTGGGACAACCGCTGCACGCAGCACTTTGTGCTCAATGACTTTGAAGGCGAGCGTATTATTCAGCGTGTCACCGTAATGGGCGATGAGGTCAAGGCAGCAGCGGCGCCTCAATGGGAACCTTGGGTGCGCGATGGTAGGGCGTCTGCGACTACGCGCCTAGACCGGCAGCTTAATTCTTATATGAAGGCGAAGAGAGCCAAGCTCGAAGCGGTTTAGGTATTGCCCCGCGTTAGCCAGGGCTGTGAATATTGACCACCTGAATTTGCTCTGGCTTTAATCCCTCGTTGAGAGAGCCGGAGCGAAAGCCCCCCATGTCCATGGCAACAAAACGATAGCCCAGTGCTTGAATGCGCTTTTGTAGGTCTGCGTGGTGGGTGACTGCCAGCGGAAACTCTTTGGGTAATATTTCTAGCCGAGCAACCTCGCCGTGATGACGCACCCGGTACTGACTGAAGCCTAAGTCCGCCAACACATCCTCAGCGGCTTCCACTTGCGCTAAAAGGCTTTGATTAATGGCAGTGCCGTAGGGGAATCTACTCGACAAGCAGGCAGCCTGTGGCTTGTCTGCATTTTCCAGTCCCAGTTCATGGGCGAGGGCGCGGATGTCTGCTTTATGAAAGCCTGCTTCTACCAAAGGCGATTTAACATGGTGATCGTCCGCAGCAATAAGCCCAGGCCGGTGGTCGCCTAAGTCGTCCAAATTAGTGCCGTTGAGTATGACCGCGTAATTTTGTGCTTGAGCAATTTGCGTAAGCTCAGTGTAGAGCGAGGTTTTGCAGTGGAAGCAGCGGTTTGTAGGATTGGCGCGGTAGTCAGATTTGCTCAGCTCATCAGTGACTATGACCTGGTGGGCTATGCCCCAATCATCGCCCAGCTTTTTTGACAGTTCTAAATCCGTGCGCTTGAGGCTGGCGGAGCCAGAGGTCACCGCCAGTGCTTTTTCGCCAAGTACTTGCCCAGCAACAAAAGCCACCAACGAGCTGTCTATGCCTCCGGAAAAGGCCACAACAACGCTGCTATAACTGCGGATATTGTCCTGCAATGCCAGATATTTGCTTGCTAGATCGGCGTCCATGTTTATTCCCAGTTCACTGTTTATACATTTACAGGCGATTTATTCGGTTGGCTAAAAACCCTGCCCCGAAGCCATTGTCTATATTGACCACGCTCACCCCTGAGGCGCAACTGGTGAGCATGCCCAGCATTGCGGCCACTCCCTGAAAGGCTGCCCCATAGCCAACACTAGTAGGCACCGCAATGACGGGCTTGTCTACCAGCCCCCCAACAACACTGGGCAGCGCGCCTTCCATACCGGCAACCACCACTAATACGCGTGCGTCTCTTAGGTCCTCTACGCGAGCCAATAGCCGGTGTAGACCCGCCACCCCCACATCATAAATACGCTCAACGCGGTTGCCGTAGAACTCTGCGGTTTGGGCCGCTTCTTCTGCCACGGCCATATCAGAGGTGCCTGCGCTGACCACGGCAATAGTGTGCTCGGATGGTTCGACCTTTTGGCTATGCCACCAGAGCAATTGAGACTGTGGGTCGTAGTGCGCTTGGCTTGGAATATTGTTGAGTAAGGCGTAGTTGTCCGCTGTCAGTCGTGTGACTAAAACATTGGATTGTTGCGCTACCATACTGGCAACAATGTCAGAAATTTGAGCGGGCGTTTTGCCAGCGCCAAATATCACTTCCGCGGCGCCAGTGCGCGTTTGTCTGTCTGTGTCGATCACGGTATGACCTAAGTCTTGGAAATATTCACCGCGCAGTAATTGCTGAGCTTCTTCGTTAGAGATTTCGCCGTTTTTAAATTTTTCCAGAACGTCGTTAATGGCCATGTTATGAGTAGCGCCTAATTTGCTTGTAAGTTACTTATTTGCGGGCGTGTTAATACCGCCGCCCTTTATATCGCCTCGAACAATCCTGCCGCGCCCATGCCCTTACCAATGCACATTGAAACAATGCCGTATTTTTTATTGCGCCGTTGCAGTTCTCTGAGCAGGCCGCCGGTTAAGCGTGCGCCAGTCATACCAAACGGATGACCTATGGCAATGGAGCCGCCGTTAACGTTGTAAATATCTGGGTCAATGCCCAAGCGATCTCTGGAATATAAACACTGGCTGGCGAAGGCTTCATTAAGCTCCACCAGATCAATGTCGTTTAGGCTAAGGCCCTTGTGTTGCAGTAGCTTTGGAATGGCGAAAACGGGACCAATACCCATTTCGTCTGGCTCGCACCCAGCGACAGCAAAGCCGCGGAAATAGCCCATGGGTGTGACGCCCAACTCAATGGCTTTTTTCTCAGTCATTAACAGCACCATAGATGCGCCGTCAGAGAGCTGGGAGGAATTGCCAGCAGTGACGCTGCCACCTTCTTCAAAGGCAGGGCTGAGTTTAGTCAGTCCATCAAGGGTGGTGTTGGCGCGATTGCATTCATCTTTATCAACGGTGCCTTCTACTATAGCGGTGGCCTTGGTTTCTTTGTCGACAATTTTTTCCCACTGCACAGTCATAGGCGCAATTTCATCTTTGATGTAGCCCGCTGCCTCGGCTGCGGCGTAACGCTGTTGACTGCTCAGTGCGTAGGCATCTTGCGCTTCACGGGTGACCTGGTAGCGCCGGGCGACCACTTCAGCGGTGTTGCCCATAGCCATGTACATGTCTGGTTTTTCGCTCATTAGTCGAGGGTTTTCGGCAAATTCTCCCGGTGTGCCTCGGCTTAAGCCGGTGATAGATTCCACGCCGCCAGCCAGCATTATTTCGGCACAGCCACTAGCAATTTGGGTTGCGGCAATGGCAATGGAATTCAGGCCCGAAGAGCAGGCGCGGCTGATGGTGGTGGCCGGTACAGTGATGGGTAATTGGGATAAGGCCACGGCGTGCCGGGCAACGTTGCCAGACTGCTCGCCAATTTGACGCCCGCAGCCCAAGACCACATCGTCTACTTGGGCTGGGTCTAATTGAGGGTTTCGTGTCAGCAGTGCATCAATACAATGCGCCACTAAATCGTCGGATCGGGTCATGTTGAACGTGCCGCGATGGGATTTTGCCAACCCGGTACGTATGCAATCAACGATAACTATATTTTCCATTTGCCTTTCCCCTAAAACGTTCTAGGGGAAAACCATAGCCGAATTAGCTAGTTCGAACCAACGATCTTTGCCTCTTTAAGTGCTGAGATTTCAGCCTCGCTAAAGCCGGATAGCGCCAAGATTTCGTCAGTATGCTGACCAATTAACGGCGCTGGGCCTTGGGGTTTCACATCTGCCGTGGCAAATCGCATGGGAATATTTACCGTGGTGTAGGTGCCATGCTCTGGGTGTTCGATTGTTGGGAACATACCAATTTCCACCGCGTGGGGGTCCTGGGGTACCTCGTGCAGGCCCATTACTGGTCCCCAAATTAGGCCCGCGTCGTCAAATATTTTGCCCCATTCGTCGCGGCTCTTCTTTGCCAGTTCAGCATCAAACAGGTCAATGAGCGCGCCCATATTCTTGTAACGGGCCGACGGATCAACAAAGCGCTCATCGGTTAAGAGTTGTTCTAAACCGAGACATTTTGCGACCCTTGGCCAATAGGCGGCGTCTGGCATCATATTGAAAACCACCCAGTTGCCGTCGCCACATGGAAAGCGATTTGCGCAAATGGCGAGCATTTGGTGGCGTGGTCTGCGTCTCACTGGCGCGTGATCCATGGCTGTTACCGAGTAGTCGGTGGCTTGAGTCCACACCGCTGTTTCGTATAACGACGTTTCAACCACCTGTCCTTTGCCGGTTTTCTCTGCCATGCGTAGTGCACCAAGAATAGCGCCTACCATTGCAAGGCCAGTGGTGTGATCGCCTTGGGCGGGGCGTGCCATTGGCACTACGCCGTCGTCGCCTTCCCGTGATGAATCGTATAACCCTGAGCGCCCAAAAAATGCGGTGACATCGTAACCGGGCCGCCATGCATCGGGGCCAGTGGTGCCGTAGCCGGTAAGGGTGGCGTGGACGATTCGTGGGTTGATCTTGAACATCTCCTCGGGGCCGAGGCCGAATTTTTCTTGCCGCGCAGCCAATAAGTTACACATAAAGATGTCTGCTTTAGCGGCGAGCTTGCGCACCAGTTCTGCACCTTCAGGTTGGTCTAATGCGATAGAAATAGAACGCTTGCCGCGGTTATCGACATCGAACTGAAAATCGTAGTCTTGTAACCCCTCGGCAAGATCGGGGTTTTTTACTGGGCGGCCCATTTTGCGCATGGGGTCGCCTGAAAGCGGCTCAATCTTAATGACCGTGGCACCCATGTCGGCTAAAACCGCTCCAGCACTTGGCGCAGCCATCCAGTTATCAATTTCTAAAATTATGATGTCATCTAACGGTGCAGCCATGTCCAAGTCTCTATAAATTCGAAGCACGGATTACAACCAAGGGCGCTGCTCGGTGCAAGCATTTATGTGAGTTCTTGTGCGGGAACTGAACTAAATGTGTTCAGGATCCAAAATCTTCAGCATGCGTTTCAGCGCAAAGTGACGGTAGCTTTGTCTGATCAGCGCCTCTATTTCGTCCAAATCCATTGCCTCGTGGATGTCTAGTTCAATCCAGCCATTAACGCCAGTGTATTTGGGAATACTGAAGCGGGGGTCAAATGTGTAGGTTGCTTGATGCTCAACACCCACCCAAGTGCTCAGTTTTAGCCGACCACTGCGAAAGTGCAGGGTGCAAAAGTTCTTTTTACCGGCTCTGAAGCAGGGAGCGCCAAATTGGTCACCTTGTTGGGTTTCCGGCAGGCTCAGGCAGTAGTCGGCGATGTCCTGCAAGTGCTGGGCGGGTATGGGCATGGCGAAAGGGTCTAGCTCTGCAATGGGCAAAGATTCGGTTGGCGGCTTAATCTCTAAAGGTGGGCCAAGGTCTGGGAGCAATTTCTTGGGCGCTTTATAGGTGTAGGCTCTTTGAATGAGCTTGGCAGCGGTGACCCAGCTTAGGTCTTTATTCAGCTCCATGCCCAGCCACCCAGCTGGCCCAACATATGGAGGAACATAGAAATGCTCTGGCTCGGTTTGCGCGTAGTACTCTTGGTCGCCAGGCGGTGAGTTCAGCCACAGGCCGATACGACCATCGCCATGATGATTGACCACGAAGATGGCGAAGGTTTTCTTATTCACCCTAAAATTAGGGTTGCCGCGACTAGAGACCTCGTCGCTTTCAGGCAGGCTGAGACATATTTCTCGTACTGCATCACGGATGTTTTTTGCCATCGTCATTGCTCCGTGGCGGATGCTTTTCTAGCAGCCAACCCAGTTAGCCCTCACTAATTGCGGGCATGTTCTAAATGTAAAAGGCCGCTTTGGAATCAACCTGAGACTCTCCAAGTGGCCCGTGTTAGAATAGTGTCTTTCGGGTCGCGGTTAAACTTTTGCAAGAATCCAATCGAGCCAACGGTTCTCAATCGACGACAGGTGCGAAATACTTTTACGGCTGGCGCATGGTGCTGGTCGCCTTCTGTGTCGACTTTGTCGCAGTCGGTTTCTTCTTTTACTCCTACGGTGTGTTCTTTAAAGCCATTGCTGAAGACTTTGGCGGTTCGCGCTTGGGTATTGCCTTTGGCCTCACTGTCACCAATATTGTCGGCGCAATTGCCGCGCCTTATGTGGGCCGCGCATTAGACAAATACCCTTTGAAGCATGTCATGGGTGTCGGAGCCTCCTTTATGGCCGTGGGTTTTCTTGGCCTTTCCTTTGTTCGCAACCCAATCGAGTTTTACCTGGTACTGGGCATATTTGTCGGCTTTGGCGCCAGCAGTATGGGTAGCTTGGCGACCAGCAAACTGGTTGCTAACTGGTTTGACCGACGCAGGGGTACCGCGCTGGGTATTGCCGCAGCCGGGGTGTCATTGTCTGGCGTGATCATGCCGTACATCAGCGCAGAGCTAATCAACAACTACGGCTGGCGTGAAGGGTTTTTAGTCTACGGTCTGTTTACCCTGCTTGTTGTGCTGCCCATGGTGCTGCGTTTTGTGGTCTCGCGACCCGAAGACATTGGTATGCGCCCAGACGGTGCCATGCCCATTGCGGTTAAGGCTGGTGCTGAACTGGTAGTGCCAAAACCACGCTTAGCTATGCGCGATGTTTTTCGCGAGCATAACTTTTGGGTCATTGTGCTCACTTTCTCGCTGATCTTTTGCTGTATGGGTGCAACGCTTACCCACATGATTCCCCGTTTAACAGATAACGGCTACACATTGGTCCAAGCCTCGCTAGTGATGTCTTTGTGCGCGGGCTTTGGCGTCACGGGCAAGCTCAGCTTTGGTTGGCTGGGCGACCGCCTATCGCTGCGTAAGGTAATGTCTATTGTCATTGTTATGCAGTTCACCGGTCAGTTGCTGATGTATCTTTCTGTGGATTTGGTTGTTTTTGCTATTGGCGCGTCGCTGTTTGGTTACGGCGTGGGTGGGGTGGTGCCTATGCATGGGGCAACGGTGGGCAAGACCTTTGGGCGTGAGCGTTTTGGCGCTATTTTGGGCTTAATGCGGCCTGCGATGCTGCCCATTCAGATTCTCGGCGTGCCCTTTGCTGGGTGGGTCTATGACGTAACAGGTTCTTACGCCAATGCCTTTGAAGCCTTTTTGGGCATCTACCTGCTAGCCGCCATTGCGTTGTCATTCTATCGCCAGCCTCAGGCCAACGTGCAATAGGCAACCGGGGTTTCCAAGTGGCCCCAGCCTAGGTTGATTGATACTCCAATGAAGAGTGGTAGATGTGCGTTCTGAGAGGGCCTTGGATAGGTGAGCGCTAGAAAAACCGCGACTTTAATAACTGAATCTGAACCTCTTCATCACTGTCACAATGAATGCGCACAGCGTCAGCGAGCACATGATCTGCAATGTAAGGCTCGAAGCTGACTCGGTTAAAGGGCGCAATGTCCTTAATCTCCAAATCTACCGAATAGCCTTGGACCACCGGCAAAACTGTCACCGCGTCCGCATTGGGGAGTAAATCTTCAAGCTCTCGGGTCAACTCTTGTTGGCTGTCTCTAGACGTATAAATGCCCTTAATGAGGTATCTAAGTTGGCACTGAAGTCGTTCGTTTCCGCGCTCTGTCAATCCTGGCTCCGTATCTGGTTTGCCGCAAAACCTGTGTTTACTACCGCTGGTTATAGTCGGTGTTTTGCTCTAGGCATTGTGTCGGTTAGGGTCCGACGACTGATTTTAACGAGCGCATTAAAGCAGCTACCCTCTAATGCAAGCAATGGAAGAATGAGCGGGCGTGCAAGTTCGTGCAAATGAAGGTGTCCGCGAGGTGTTGCTTAAGGAAAATCACGCCTTGTTTGTGCCAGCCTCATGGGAGTAGTGTTCTTTAGGGGTTGCAGGCGTAAAAACTTGGGAGGAGCTAGGGTGAAAAACATCAGATCATTGGGCTATTTAGTTATTGTGGCGACCTTGTTGTCGTCACTTTTAGCGCCGCTGTCTTTTGCTGATAACAGCTTAACCGATGCAGAAGCCAGCGACGGCTGGGCGCTGCTGTTTAATGGTCAGGACATGGATCAATGGCGAAACTTCAAAACGCCAAATCTGAGTGATAAGTGGGTTGTTGAGAACGGTGTCATGACGCTGACAGGCCCGGGCGGCGGAGATATTCTCACAAAAAAGTCTTATAAGAACTTTGACCTGCGCTTGGAGTGGCAAATATCAGAAGCAGGCAATAGTGGTATTTTTATTCTGGTTGATGAAGAGGGCGACAAAATCTATTCCCACGCGCCCGAGATCCAAATTTTAGATAACGAAAAGCATTCGGATAACAAAATAGACTCCCATCGGTCCGGGTCGCTTTACGACATGATGGCCTCTCACCCTTCGTCACATAAACCTGCCGGGGAGTGGAACCAAGTTCGCATTGTCTTTCAAGATCGGTTCCTACAAGTTTGGCAGAATGGCGTGATGACGGTGACTATTTCTCTCGACAGCACAACGTGGGATTCGTTGTTAGCGGATAGCAAGTTTGGTCACCCCTTTTATAGTTTGTTTGGTGACTGGGAAGGCTTTGCGGAGGCAGATCATGGGCATATCGGTTTACAGGATCATGGTGATCCTGTGTCTTTCAAAAATATCAAAATTAGGGAGCTTTAGTGATGAGTGATCTTAAGTACGATGTTGTTGTGGTGGGTTCTGGTGCAGGTGGGGCAATGGCAGCTTATACCTTGGCTAAGGCTGGTAAAAAGGTCTTAATGTTGGAGGCGGGGCGCAATTACGACCCCGTTAAAGAAACCCCCATGTTTCAGACCGCTGCCGATGCGCCGTTAATGGGCGCGCCGACACCAGACAAAGACTTCGGCTATTTTGATGCAACGGTAGATGGCGGTTGGTCCGTGCCGGGAGAGCCGTTTACAACCGCTGAGGGTACCGAGTTTAAGTGGTGGCGCGCGCGTATGTTAGGCGGGCGAACCAATCACTGGGGGCGTTTTTCTCTGCGTTTCAGTGAGCATGATTTTAAGGGCAAAAGTCGCGACGGTTTGGGCGCAGATTGGCCCTTTGAGTATGAGGACATTGCGCCCTGGTATGACAAAACCGAAGAGTTAGTGGGTGTTTGCGGAACCAATACTGGCTTAGATGACATGCCAGATTCTGCGCCGGGGGTTTTACAACCGCCGCCCAAGCCTAGAGTGCCCGAGTTATTGTTAGCGGCAGCGGCAAAAAAACTAGGTATTAATGCCGCGCCCATGCACCGTGCAGTACTCACGCGGCCTAAAGACATTCGCGCAGCGTGCTTCTATGCCACTCATTGTGGGCGTGGTTGTTCTATAGGTGCGGCGTTTCAAACCACAACGTCACTCATTCCATTGGCAAGGGCGACAGGTAATCTAGAAGTAATTACCGACGCAATGGTTAAGTCGGTAGATATTGACGCGCAGGGTAGAGCCAAAGCCGTTACCTACATTGATAAAGCCACGGCGGAAGAGCGGCATATAGACGCGCCCATTGTTATTTTGGCGGCAAGTGCCTGCGAGTCTGCCCGTATTTTATTGAACTCCAAGAGTGAGCGGTTTCCTACCGGGCTGGCAAATAGCAGTGGTCAGGTGGGTAAAAACCTTATGGACTCTACCGGCGCAAGCCTTGGTGCAGTGATACCCGCGCTTAAAGGGCGGCCGATTTATAACGAAGATGGGCATACGTCAAATCACCTGTTTCTGCCTTGGTGGGGGCACGAGGCTCAGGCGAATAATGAGCTGGATTTTCCGCGTGGCTATCACTTTGAGGTAGGCAGCGGATTTCAAGCGCCGGGGACATATTACCCAGCAAGCTTGCAGGGCTATGGCGCAGAGCTAAAACAACAGGCAAAGCATGATTATGGTTCGGGTGTTAATTTGTCGTTACGCGGAGAAATGCTGCCTAACGAAAATTGCCACATGGAAGTTGATGACACTGTGAAAGACAAATGGGGCATTCCAGTGGCGAAGTTCCATTGGCAATGGTCCGAGCACGAGTTGAAGCAAATTAAGCATGGGTTGGAAACCGCTCAGGCCATTTTTCGAGAAATGGGCGCTGACGTTTCAGCAAGCCTGCCCGCACCAGAGGATGCCATTAAGAAAGGTGGCGAGATTATTCATGAGGTGGGTGTCACGCGGATGGGTAGTTCCCCAGAAGATTCCGTGTGTAATGAGTGGGGGCAAACCTGGGACTGTGACAACCTTTTTGTTATGGATGGCGGCGTGTTTGCATCTAATCCACACAAAAACTGCACGTTAACGATTATGACATTGGCCATGCGCAATGCATCTTGGTTAGCGACTCAACTGGATAAGGGGGCGATATAAATGCTTGAATCAAAATCCATGATTAAAACGTATCAGCCGTCTGATAAATCTGGGCAACTAGAAGTTAATGAAGGAGGCCTGAGTCGTAGGCAAGCTCTGAAATGGATGGGCGTGGTTGCCGCTGGTGTGACAATGCCCGTGCTCAGCGGCTGTGAAGATGTTGCTATATCTGCGGTCAAATTAGCTGGGCGTTGGCCTGATCTAAATCTGCAACCGATTACTGGCGAAGGTTACGGCAAAGACCCCAATCTGATTACGCCGCCTCGGTCACTATGGCCTCTAACCATGACCCAAAAACAGCGCAATTTGGCCGCTCACGTTTGTGACATTTTGTATCCGCGTGAGGGGGATATGCCCTCGGCTTCACAACTGAAGGTGCCCGAATTGCTCGACGAATGGGTCAGCGCGCCATACCCCAATAATCAAGCAGACAGACAAGAATTACTGCCGGGTTTGGTTTGGCTAGACGAAGAATCTGAACGCCGTTTTGCCAAGAGTTTTACGGATATCTCATTGGCGGAGCAGGCCTCTATCATTGATGATATTGCATATCCAGAAGCCGAGAATGATCCGCGATATTTATATATGGCGAAAGTTTTTGACGGGCTAAGAACATTGGTGACCATTGCGTATTTTGCCTCCCCCGAAGGCACTAAAGACATTGGTTATATTGGCAATACGCCCATTGCCGGGGATTATCCCGGACCGACGCCAGAAGCAATGGCGCACTTGGATAAAATGTTAAGTGACCTAGGTTTAACCGAGTACGCTTATACCGAGCGTGGTTGAAAATATGTGACGCTGATAGCAGCCTTGCCCTGTTACTAGGGTGGGGCATTAGCTCAAATTTTTAGCGGTAGCTCTATAAACCTAGTCATTGGACTAATGGTGTTCTTTTGCCCTAGCATTTAAGGAGGCAAAAATAACCGCCTTTATTGCGCTTTCTGCTAACTCGTCTTTGTCTTTGAAATTTATACACCCTTGACCCGTTCTAACCTCTGGGCACGCGTCTCTGAAATGTTGAATGTTTTCGCGCTTGCATGTGTAAAGAGAGATGTAGAATTTTTGGCTGGCCATGGCTACCCACTGATCACCTACATGGTAGGTTGGCATTTTGTAATGCATGTCGATAGTTGCGTCAGGTGCAACCTGCAAAATCATTTTTTGTAATGCCAGTACGCGTTCGCGCCGCTGTTGTGGAAGGGAGTCGATATAGTTTTGGGCTGAGGTTGCCATGAGATGTGAAAGCATTTTTATTGGGTGATCAGTAACATGGCAATATTGCCTCGCTAAAACAAAGTTCGCTTTATGGTCGGTGTTGTTTGCTAGATAAGTGGTAGGTTTCTATTTGGTGAAAACGCTTATGTGTCAGAAGCCTGGACCGCAGCGCTTCAGTCACTAAACGACCGAGCACTGTTGTAGTTCCGGTTGTCCCAACTTCCATACCTTTTGGCATGAACTCTTTTAAGCCCGTGACGAATACCTGCATATTCCTATGGTTAGATGAAGTTATTGACGACCAAACTGAGAGAGGTTTGCTGTGAGTGGAGGGCTGTTTACAGGTTCATGCTTGTGTGGTGGAGTTTGCTATCAGCTTGAAGGCGACGGTGTCCTAATAATAGGTCATTGCCATTGCAGCTTGTGCCGTAAGGCATCGGGTGCCGCTTTTGCTTCTTTTCTAATGGTCTTAATTGCAGATTTTGCATGGACCAAGGGCGAGCAACTCATGCACAAGTACGAATCATCAGAAGGTATTTTTAGATGTCACTGTGGCTGTTGCGGCTCTCCATTGCCATTACAAGATCCGCATTTGTCGCTGATGGCTGTACCGGCGGGATCGTTAAATACTGATATCCCCAGTTTGATGCATGTAGAAACCTTTACTGGGGATGCGCTGTCTTTTCTGCGTACTGAGCAGGGGAGTGGATTGGTTTCTCTTCTTGAAGAGGCCCCACACTTAGCATTTTTGAGTTTTCCTCAGCGTGAGTCTAAGGCCTATTGGCTTGGTTTTTTGGACAAAGTGAATACAAGACGTGCTCAGCTAGGGTTGGATGTTTTTCCGGCAGACTTTTTAGAACAAATTGCGCAACGCGGAGATATCGGATGAATTTAAACCAAGTGACATTGCCAGTAATCGATATGCTTGAGGCCTCAGCGTTCTACAGAAAAATGGGCTTTTTGCAGATTGTAGACACACCTCACTATGCGCGCTTTGAAAGCCAGGAGGGCGAGAGTACATTTTCTTTGACGCTGAACACGCTGCGGATGGTTAATCCCACGGTGATTTATTTTGAGCACGAGCAATTGGATGAATTGGTGAGTGTGCTACAAGCTAAAGGATTCATTTTCCAGCAAGAACCAGCGGATATGAGCTATCTGTGGCGCGAAGCCATTTTGAATGACCCATCTGGCAACAAGATCATTTTATATTGGGCCGGAGAAAATAGGCGTAGGCCGCCTTGGCGCGTGGAGTTGTCAGAAGCTTAGCGCTAACAACATTTGTGTTAGCCCCGCTGGAAAAAAGCGGCGAAACAGATTCGCCCGCTTAGAAGAAGCCAATTTCTATTAGCAGTTCTTCCATTGGGGCGCGCGTTTTTCTAAAAATGCATTGACCCCTTCTGCTTGATCTTCGGTAGCAAACAAATCAACAAATTTTTGCCGTTCGTAAGGTAGGGCGTCGCCCACGGCGTTGTCGCGTGCCTGGTGAATAAGCTCTTTGCAGTAGGTCACCGCAATTGGGCTTTGCTGGGCAACTTGCTCGGCCAGTTGCAATGCGCGACCTTTGGCTTCGCCTGTTGCCACTACCTCTTCCACTAAACCAATGCGTTCAGCGGTTTCTGCATTTATACGCTCGCCGCAGAGAATCATTTTCTTAGCCCAGCCTTCGCCCACCAACCACGACAAGCGCTGTGTGCCGCCAGCGCAAGGCAGTAGGCCCACTTTGGGTTCTGGCAGTGCCAGTTGCGCTTGGCCCTCGGCAATGCGAATGTCACAAGCAAGGCATGCTTCTAAGCCGCCGCCCATGGCAAAGCCATTAATTGCCGCAATGGAAACACCGCGAAAATTCGCCAAACATTCAAAACCTTTACCAAAAAACTCAGCCATTGAGCGCGCGTTTTCTGGATCACCGTCAGCAAATAAGTTGAGGTCTGCGCCAGCGGAAAAGAATTTTTCTCCCGCGCCGGTAATCACTAAGGCAAAGATGCTTTTCTCAGCGTTTAGCTGTTCTACCAAGTCCGCTAAGGCGGGGAGGCTTTCGGTGTCCCAAGTATTTGCACCTGGATTGTTAATGGTGATTAACGCTGTGTGCTGAATAATCTCAACCTGTAGTTTGTCTGATGAACTCGCAATCACTGAATGACCTCCAAAGCGCCAGCCATAAGCATTTTTCGTGCAATGATGACGCGCATAATTTGATTAGTACCTTCCAAAATTTGATGCACGCGCGTGTCGCGTACATACCGCTCCATTGGGTACTCCTTTAAATAACCGTAGCCGCCAAAAAGCTGCAACGCGTCATTGCAAATGCGGAAACCCACATCTGTGGCGAAGCGCTTTGCCATGGCACAGTACGTACCCGCTTGGCCATCTTTAATGTCTAGTTTGTGGGCAGCTAGCCGCACCATTTGCCGAGCTGCGACCAATTCTGTGAGCATGTCAGCCAGAGAAAATTGGGTCGCCTGAAAATCTGCTATGGAATTGCCAAATTGGTTACGTTGCTGGGTATATTCTGTGGCATCAATAATCGCTTTCTGCGCCGTGCCTACACTGCAAGTGGCAATGTTGATGCGACCGCCATCTAGGCCGTCCATGGCAATGGCAAAACCTTGGCCCTCTTCACCCAGCCGGTTTTCTACGGGCACGCGCACATTGTCAAAATTAATGGCTCGTGTGGGTTGAGCATTCCAGCCCATCTTTTTTTCGTTTTTGCCAAACGAGATGCCCGGTGTATCTGCCGGTATAAGCAGCGCAGTGATGCCTTTGTGACCCGGTTCGCCGGTTCTTAACATCACCACTAAGACGTCTGTTTCACCTGCGCCTGAAATAAAGGACTTGCTGCCGTTGACCACATATTCATTGCCCTCTCGTTCAGCCTTTGTGCGCAGGGCCGCCGCGTCAGAGCCCGCGCCGGGTTCGGTTAGGCAGTATGAGGCGAGTTTTTGCCCCATCACTAAGTCTGGGCACCAAGTATCAATAACGCTGGTTTGGCAGTAGCGACCAACCATGCTGGTGGCCATGTTATGAATGGTCAGAAAAGCCGCTGTAGTGGTGCAGCCCTTTGCCAATTCTTCAACAATTAGGCTGGCGTCTAACCGAGGTAATGCCAAGCCACCTGCGTTTTCCGGTGTGTACATACCCATAAAGCCAAGGTCTCCGGCCTGCTTGAGTACGTCTTTAGGGAAAAAGCAGTCTTCATCCCATTGTGCGGCATTGGGGGCCAGCACGGCATTGGAGAATGCTTGGGCGCTGTCTACAAAGCCTTGTTGTTCTTCGGATAGAGTAAAATCCATGTGCTACCACTCTTTAATTATTGTTTTGACTTTTTCCACGTCTGCCTTGGGCGACGGGTTGTTTAAATTATTGTAATTCTTATAACCATTCAAGGTTTCATCTATGGGTTTAAGGGCGTATGGCCTGTGTGTCGCGTATCAGCTTGGGGGGCTTGGCGAACCAAAAACAAAGGCCGCCGCTAAGAGAACACAACGCAATAACCGTAAAGGCCAGGTCGTAATTGCCATACAGATCGTAAAGTACACCGCCGGCTATCGGCCCTGCGGTCATACCCAGCATAACGATCAGTGATGAAATGCCCATTATGGTGCCAAAGGATTTAGGTCCAAAGTAGTCTGCGCGCAGTGCCACCATGAGTGGACCTCGCACCCCCCAAGATAAGCCGTGCAGTATTGTGAAGGCCAAGACCCAACTAAAGCTTGTCGCATAGGTTACAGCCAATAGGCCCAAACAATGACCGGCCATACAAATTGTGCAGATAATGCGCTTGTCGTATCTGTCGCCAAGAAATCCGCCTAAGAATAGTCCTGCGGTTTGAATACCTGTCATTAAGGCAAAGACAAAGCCCGCCTCAACCGGCGTGTATTCTAAGCTTCGGGTTAAGTGCGGTATAAGGTGGGCGAGCATTGCAGAAACGGTCAGTAAAGAGAGACCATGGCCGGCAGAGATCATCCAGAAAGACGGCTCTCTTACCGCCTGTCGCCAAGTTAGGCTGATTTGTGCGACGCGGCCATTATTGCTTTCGGACTCATCAGCTCCGGTATCCTCATGGATAGAGATGCCGTCAGGTATCTCGCCGTAATCTTCGGGCCTGTGCCGAACTAGGGACACTAAGGGTAAACCAATAACCAACACCATGATGCCTGAGTAAAGTGCCATATCGCGCCAGCCGAAGGCCTCTAGTCCCATCATGACGAAGGGTACGCAGAGCCCGCCGAATGAAAACCCCAGCTGGGACCAAGCGATGGCTTTGGCTCGGTGCAGATCAAACCAACTGACAATAGACACCATTAAGGTGGCAAAGCCGCCAAGGCTTGAGCCAAGGGCGATTAAAATGAAGGCCACAAAGTAAGTGGTAATAGAATTGACCTGGCTGAAAACGAAAAAACCACAGCCGAAAATCAAGGTGCCGATAATCAAAATAAGTCGCGGGCCGTACTTATCTACCAGCCATCCTTGTAAAGGGCCCAGTAAGCCGCTTTCTAGCCGCGTTAGCGCAAAAGCTAGGGATAAGATGGACATGCTCCAGCCGAATTCTTCTTGCAGGTGCAGCGTGTAGCCACCGTATGAGTGCATCCATGTGAGGGCTGCGAGCCATTGCACGCCCGCGCAGGCAAGCACAATCCACCAGCCGTAGAAGACCTTACCACCGGGACGAAATAAGGCATTCATCCGTGGTTTCACTTGAGCAAAACGTTGAAACATTGTTGCATCATACGTGATCGGTGCTAAGCACTGATACAATTAACCCTAACTTCTAACCCCAACTTCACGAACAACTGGTTATGTATAAGGCTATGAACAAAGTTGATTTCCAACGCTCGATGCCAACCCAAGGTCTGGTTTTATCCGGCGGCGGCGCACGTGCGGCCTACCAGGTGGGTTGCTTACGTCAGTTGTCCAGATCCTTACCAGAGTATCACCCACAAATTCTGACCGGTGTTTCAGCGGGCGCTATCAACGCCGTTCACCTCAGCGCGTATCAGGGTTCTTGGCAGGACAGTGTAGAAAGCCTGAACCTCATTTGGCGTAGCTTGAGCACCTCTCAAGTGTATGAAACCGGACTTACCCAGTTGTTAAAAAGAAGTATGCACTGGGGCTTGCGGTTGGCCAGCGGCGGTAAGCTAGGCGCAAAGGATATTCGCGGCATGGTGGACAACCGGCCGTTGGAGCAATTCTTAAAAGCTAACCTTGCTCACAGCGACGGGAGAGTAGCGGGCATAGCGGATAATTTGCAGGCCGGTGTGCTTCAGGCGTTGGCTATTATCAGTACCAGTTATGCCAACGGTCGGTCGGTTGCATGGGTAGAATCTAATACAGACAAAATAAACATGGGCAGCCAGGTATCAGCTAAGCCAACCCATATTGCCATTCAACACATTATGGCTTCTGCCGCTTTGCCGTTATTTTTTCCTGCGGTTTCTATAGAAGGGCAATGGCATGGTGACGGCGGTGTGCGCTTAGCTGCGCCCTTGTCTCCGGCTATGCATTTGGGTGCCAAACGCATTTTGGCAGTGTCGCCCCGGGCTCAGCCGTTGCAGTTGCCAAAAACAGCCGCTAACCAAAGCTATCCATCGCCGTCTCAGGTGGCAGGCGTTATGCTTAATGCCATTTTTCTTGATTTGCTCGACTACGATGCGATCCAGATGGAGCGGATTAATGGCCTGCTGAAGAATTTGCCCGAGGCCCACTGGGGCACTTATAGCCCCGTTGATGTCATGGTGCTCAGACCCCAAGAAGACCTTGGTCATGTGGCCAGAGATCATGAAATTGAATTGCCTAAAGCATTTCGTTTCTTCAAGGGCGGTTTCGCGGGTAAAAACGAACCCAGTGGCGACGCTCTGAGTATGGTCAATTTCGAGCCCGAGTATATTGGTCGACTCATTGATCTGGGTGAACAAGACACTGCTGAGCGTATGGACGAAATTACCGCGTTTCTGCGTGGTAGTTCTGAGTTCGTTTCCGCCGCAGGAGAAAGCGGCCTATATCAGCCTGAATAAACTTTTGGCCGGCTTGTTGAGCTAGATTGTGCAGCCGATTCTTTTAAGCCAGTTACTTATTGAGAGGGCTGGAGAGATCGTTAGTGCAGTTGTTGTAATAAGTGATGGTGCCAGGCCAGTCGGAAAATATACCGCGTACACCCACCTGCTGTGCCAGCACATCTAGTACCTCAAGCATCCGCCCGGGTTTATCCATAGTGGGGGCTATGTTGGCATACAGCCAATTTTTGGGGTCAACTGGATCGCCAGATTCCATTGTCCAAGTGATGATCTCTAACCCAGCCTGCTTGGCAAATTTTGCATAGTCTGAAGGCTCTAAGGCGCCAGCGTCATTGAGTTGAATCAGCATTGGCATAGGCGGACTGATGATATTGATGCCTTGAGCCTTAATGGCCTGCATTTCTTCCAGGCTGGTAGTGAAATTCTTTTGCCGCCCTCTGGGGTCTAACCAAACTGCTTGTGGCGCGAACTCAGGATGCGCCTTCAGCCAATATTGCACGTCCCGTATATCAAATGACTGGGGAAATACACGCATGGGGTCTATGCCCAGCTTCGCATATTCTGCCAGCATTTTGTCCGCATAGGTGTGTTGGTCAAAGCCGGGCGCAAAGGGCATAGCAACTTCTGGCCGCTTTAGTTCTGGGGTGAATTTGCGCCCCAGTTGATTGATTAGCACAATGCTTTCTTTGTGGCTGACAACGGTGCCGCATTTCAGGGGCGACTCTACAACGGGACTGTCCAGTGGCATTAAGTATTCGTCAGCAGACTTGGCCTTGAGATTGCGTCGGTCAGATCGGGCGCACAGTGTTTTGAATTCTTTGAGGGTGATGTCGCTGGTGCAGCATTGGGCGCTGGCGGGACTGTCTTTGCTCGCGGGTGTGAAGGGTGCTCTGCAACTCGCGGCTAAGTCGGTTTGGAGAATATTAGTGCTGGTGGCCAAGTCACATTGAGAATGCCTGCACACCAATTCTAGATCTTTGGTGAAAGTGACATCGCATTCAATAACGCCGGCACCTTGGCTTGCAGCAGCAATGTAACCTTCGCGGCTATGTTCTGGGTAACCCAGCGGCGCGCCACGGTGAGCGATGGAAAAATCTGTGGCGTAGAAAGGACCGCTGGCGCAGCTTTGTAATCGGCTTTGTAGTTCACCTGCTGGCAGATCTTGGCTGAGATCCAGTGCCCGAGTGGTCGGGTTGATTGTCTCAGCGACTGCATCAGCTTGAGCGCCTGCGCCAATGAGCATTAACAAGCACAAAGGTAGGGTCTGCGACATATGACGAACATATGCTCTGGTCAGCTGTCGTTTGGGTACAGATTGCTGTTTGCTCATTGTCTAACTGCCCGCAAAATATTGGCCTACAATAACATGCCGGTGTGGTCGGAATGACTGTCTATTTGTAGTGAGATGTCCATTTTTAGAAAGAGACTTATGACGAAGACTTTAGTTTTGCAAAGCGCACAGCCCCAACGCGCGCAATGGCTGGACACTTGTTTGGTCAGTGTTGAGTCTTGGGCGGCGCAGGCTAACTATAGCTATCGGTTTATCGGCGATGAATTGTTTGATCAGGTGCCAGATTGGTACATGCGCAAAGTGGCAGGGCGCATGCCCATTGCCTCAGATTTAGGTCGCCTGCTTTGGATTAAAAACCTGCTAGAGCAAGGTGAGGCGGACACCGTGGTGTGGCTAGATGCAGATGTGTTGGTGTTTGCGCCGGCGTTGTTAAAGGTAGCGCCTGTGAGTTCTTGCGTGTTTGGGCAAGAGCATTGGATTCAAAAAAAACCACCGAAAAGTTACCCCAAGGGCAGTGAGAAACCGCAACGTCAGACGGGCACGTGGCAGGCGCGCAAGAACGTTCATAACGCGTTGGCGGCATTTCGCAAAGGCTGCCCGGTACTGCCTTTTTTGATTGAGGTTATTCAGCGCATGATGCGCCGCGTGGACGCAAACTTTATTGCGCCGCAAATGATGGGCCCTAAATTACTCTCTAACCTGCATAACTTGGCAGATTTTGAGCTAATGCCGTCGGTAGGCGCGTTGTCGCCTGACGTGATTTTGGACCTGGCGGGCAAGCAAGCTGGCCACAAGGAAACCGGCGTTGAAAATTTACAGGGTGCGCGCCAGGGCGCTTTGCAGGCCTTGCTCGCCAAGCAAACTGAGCCTTTATTAGCCGCCAACTTATGTTCATCAACACTGGGCGATTTGTCGGCAGACGCTCAAGTACAAGAAGATTTGATGATGGCCGCCATAGCAGCGTTGAATGCCCGCCCACAAGGTTTAGCGCGTTAAGGTCTAGCGCTTTAAGCTTAGCGGGTGAGAGATTTTACTTGATACTCTTTACCCCAATACTTTAGGGTTCTGGGTTCCGAAGCTGGCTGATTTTAAAGCCGAGTTGCGCAACAGATTTATTCACAAGAAGGAAAATTAATATGTCAGATTCTGAATTACAAAACGGTCTAGCCACGTTAACTGCAACCATAGGCGTGGCCTCTGAGCCAACAGATTGGTATGAGATCACACAAGAGCGCGTCAACATGTTTGCTGACGCGACACTAGACCAGCAATGGATTCACATTGATCCTGAGCGCGCGAAAGACGGCCCATTCGGCGCGGCAATTGCGCACGGACAGTTAACGCTGTCTATCATGAGCTTTTTGCCAGGTGGCCAAGGTGTTGGCTTGCCAGCGCTAGACGGCATGAAGTTAGGCATTAACTACGGCTGGAACAAAGTGCGTTTTATGTCTCCTGTTCAAGTAGGCGCAAAGATCCGTACTCGCGGTAAAGTTATTTCGGTTGAAGAAAAGGGCGGCATGCTTGAAGTAGTGAACGAAATGACAGTAGAGATTGAAGGCACCGAGAAGCCAGCTTGTGTTGCTCAAAGTGTATTGCGGGTGGTTTTCTAGGCTATTTTTCGGGCCATATTTAGGCTTTTGGAAGCTTAAATTACATCCGTTGAGAAGCAGTCGTAGGGCTGCTTCTCTAGTGCTCTCTCTCTATCTTCATATCTCTCTCTGGGTTTCGCTTAAACCCTTGCCCACTCTTCCCGTTCTTTCGCTCCAGCTTTTCACGCCACTCTTTTACTCTGTTAAAGCTCCCTAGCTGTCCTGCGTCATTGGATGTTCGATATTTGATTTTCGTAAGTTTGTCTGTTCCGATGAGGGTTGAGGCTTAAATTTGGGGATTGGCAAATGGATATGGGTATTTGTGCGGCGTCGCATATTGGCGACATTGGTTATGTGGTGCGCGCTGAAGAGCTAGGCTTTAGTCACGCGTGGATGGCAGATTCGCAAATGCTTTGGTCGGATTGTTTTGCCACCTTAGCACTGGTGGCTGATCGCACCTCAAAAATCAATATTGGTACTGGCGTAGCTATTTCAGGCACGCGTCCCGCCCCGGTAAATGCTGCGGGTATCGCCACCATTAATGCCCTAGCGCCAGGGCGCACCTTTTTTGGCGTAGGCGCTGGCAACACTGCGCGCCGAGTAATGGGTCTAGCGCCGCAAAGAATCGCTGAATTTGAAACCTATCTGCAAACCCTCGCGCCATTGCTGCGCGGTGAAGAGGCCATTTATCATCATGACGGTCAGGCAATACCTATTCGGCATGTCATGCCGGACAAAGGTTTTGTTAATTTTGACGACCCAATTCCGCTTTATGTGTCAGGTTTTGGCCCAAAATCTTTGGCACTTGCCGGTCAATATGGTCACGGCGCAGTGATGGGGGCTGCGTCTTCCGCAGCGGTCACCGCCAGTTGGCATAGCCTCAACGAAGGTGCCAGTAGGGCCAACCGAACCTTGGCCCCCGGAGGTGATTATTACACCACAGCATTAACCACAATGGTGGTGCTGGAGCAGGGGGAGGCGTCAGATTCACCTAGGGTGAAGGCTGAGTGCGGGGCGATGGCCATGGCCAGCGTGCACTATGCCTACGATCAATTCCGCAATTTTGGTCATCAGCCACCTAACTTCATGGCGGAAATTTGGCAGGACTACACGGCATTGCTAGAAACCTACCCGGCGGAGCGGCGGCATCAGCGCATTCACGCGGGTCACAACTGCTGGGTGCTAGAGGAGGAGGAAAGGTTCCTCACGCCCAAGGTTTTACAGGCCTCAAGCATGATCGGTACCCAAGATCAGCTCATTGAACGGCTGCAGGTGTTGGGCGAGGCTGGCTTGAATCAGGTCATGATTCTGCCCAATTTTGACACGCGATTTGACGTTATTGAAAAGGTGGCAAAAGACATTATTCCGTATGTTTAGAGGCAGGTGGTTAAGCAAAAAGAACCCAGTCAATGCGCATAATCTTCTGCAATGACGCCTTAAATCAGGCACTATATTCGTCATGTTTACATATCTAAATCCTGAAATTCGTCAGCGCCTAATCGAACAAGAAAAATTGGTTCGAGTAAATTCTGAAGGTCAGATCATTGATGTCTCAAGCCCTGAGCATCCGGGTGAGCTGGCCGTTAATGTTATGGGTCCTATCCCCATGCCCATGTCATTGCCCGGCGTGAACATCACCGTGCAGTGGTACGCCGCGGTGCGCAGTACTGAGCTTCACGGTGTGGAAAGCTTGGCCTCGGACCTTATGGCGCGAGGCGGGCAACACCTTTTTGCACACCTAGTATCGCCCTTGGCGGTAAACAGCGTACTTGTTGTGGGTGAGCCGAAAGAAAACCCATTGGTACGGGTGCACAGTAATTGTTTAACCGGGGATGTATTTGGCTCCCAGCGTTGCGACTGTGGCCCACAGTTAGCGGAATCCATTGCGCGCATTAGCGAAGACCCAGCGGGTGGCTATTTGGTCTATATGGCCGGTCACGAAGGCAGAGGAATTGGGTTGTGGGCGAAAGCAGCGACCTACCTCCTACAAGACAGTGGCGAAGACACTTACGAGGCGAACCGCTCTTTGGGCTTGCCAGATGACTGCCGTGACTTCAGCGATGCTGCAATTTTACTCAAACACTTTGTTGGTCAGAAACCATTTCGGTTGCTGACTAACAACCCGAAGAAAATAGAAGACCTGGCCGCACAGGGCTTGAACCTGGTGACCCGCGAAAAGCACGTTACCGGCGTTGGCCAATGGAACAAACGGTATTTGCACGCCAAGCAAAATTGGGGTCACGGGTTAGACGATGAGGATTTTCAAACAGGGGACTAGTTCATGAGAATTTTACTGTTGATTTCGGCCTACCTAATATTGTTAGGCTGTCAATCGGACGAACAGAGCGCAAATAGCGAAAAGTTCAGTAAGTTAAAAGAAGTTGAACCATCTGCGCAAACCCAACCACAAGAACGCCCACCAAAAACCGCAGCAGACAATGCAAGTGCTGGCCTGTATATCAATCAAATACAATTTGTTGGCAGCCATAATAGTTACAAAATGGCCATGCCCGAGGGCTTCGTAAAGCAATTGTTGAAACTTAATCCTAAAGTTGTGGAAGCTTTAGAATATGAGCATGTCACTTTAGCGGAACAACTAGACCTAGGTATGCGTAAGCTCGAACTGGATGTGTTTTACGTCGCAGATGAAAATCAATTTCTTGTGGGCCATGTACAGCAAATTGATATGAACAGTAACTGCGGCACTTTACGTATTTGTCTGAACCAGGTCGGCGAATGGTCAAAAAATAATCCCTCCCACGCACCCATTTGGATCAGTTTCAACGCCAAAGATGAAGAGATTTTAGGTTTGCCCGACCCGGAGGGTTTTACTCCCACCGCCTTCGCCTTAATGGATTCGATCATTGAAGAAGTGCTGGGTGACCAACTGATTCGCCCAGTAGAAGTAGCAGACCTAAACTGGCCGTTACTCAATGATGCAAGAGGCAAGTTCATTATGATTTTGGACGAGGGAGGCGTTAAGCGTGATATGTACTACGAGGGCTGGCAACAGCGCCCCATGTTCACAAATGCACCAGAAGGTCATCCGGCCGCAGGAATCATGATTCTTAATGAGCCGATAGAGCAAATAGACGAGATTAAAAGGTTAGTAGCGGCAGGTTACATGGTACGCACCCGCGCGGATGCAGATACCCGAGAGGCGCGGGACAACAATACAAGTCGCCGAGACGCAGCCTTTGCCAGTGGTGCCCAAGCCATCAGTACCGACTACTATTTACCCGCGACACACTTTGGCAATGACTATCAGGTGATATTGCCCCATGCCATAAGATGTAATCCGGTCACTGCACCAGTAGATTGTCGGGTGTTTGGGAGTAATTGATTAGGGCCTAGCCAAAAACACGATGGCTGTTGGATATATTGACTTTTCCCTCCAGATTTCGAGTCATTATAATAATGTTAGGCCGCATACGGCCGTTGGAGGCATACCACCAAGACAGTTCTTAATACGACCTAACTCTCTACTTAAAACTCAAGTTATAAATGGGGGATTACAATCTCGCATTGCAAAGAACTTAGCGTGAAATCACTCATCCCAAATACCCCAGCGGCTAAAAATTGACAGATAACGCCTGCCATAAACTCGGACGCCTAGAGCCGAGCGCTGCTCTTCAGCGTCCGATTTTGTGGCATTGTTATGTGTTTGATTTATGCCCAATATTCAGAATAGTAAAATTCTCAAGCCAATAACGATCAATATTACTCCACCTAACAGCTCTGCTTTGCTCTTAAGCCAGACGCCACTTTTTGTGCCAACAAATACCCCCACCCAACTGAAGAGGAATGTTGTTACTCCAATTATGGCGCAGGCTATGAATGGATTTATCTCAAGTAAAGTTAGAGTAAAACCTGCTGCCATTGCATCTATGCTTGTAGCAATGGCGAGCATAAGCATGACTTTATGAGTAATTTGAGCAATACCCTCGTCTATTCCTCCAGTAATTGATTCATAAATCATTTTTCCTCCAATCAAGAACAGAAGGAAAAAAGCGATCCAATGCGTGTAACTTTCAACCCAACCGAAAACCCCTTTTCCTCCGAAATATCCGATTAGAGGCATTAATGCTTGAAAGAACCCAAAGTAGATAGAGGAAAGTAATGCTAGCGTTTGCGTATTGTTGGTTTCTCTCGAGGCTAGCCCAACTGATACAGCAAACGCATCCATACTCAGAGCTATAGCCAAAACCAGTACTTCAAGCATTCAATATTCTCGGCTGTTTCTCACATTCGATGTTCAGATGTTTTTACATATAACGCTCACATAAAAGGCGCGCCGTCAGGTGCGTCCAGCGGAACGAAGTTTAGCGATTTTTGATGTGTTTGTTAGATTGCATTATCTGAACACTTTTCGAGATAAGACAACAACGAAAAGAGAAAGTGTTATTGCCCCCATCCATGCTTCGACTGTACTAAGTATTCTCAAGTACGGATGGCAAGCACTATATGAAATATCGCCATAGCCAAGTGTTGCAAATGTAGTAAACGAAAAATAAAGGGAT
>Ga0209251_1000047_pt1 | contig 107718 bp, 106 predicted proteins | sample SaaInlV_100m_DNA_6_FD_184665 | JGI IMG/M metagenome (GOLD analysis project Ga0209251, IMG submission 184665) | Marine microbial communities from expanding oxygen minimum zones in the Saanich Inlet - Saanich Inlet SI073_LV_10m_DNA (SPAdes) (version 2) | ecosystem: Environmental > Aquatic >...
ACGCATGCCTCGGCGGGGTGGTCACGCCACTCGGGGAACGTCAGAAAGCCTGCAGCGAACGCGTCTCCTGCGCCGGTGGTGTCAGCCACGTCGGTGATGCCGGTGGCGGGCACCGTGTAGGTGGTGGCTGAAGTGTCTGCTTCCGGAGGGACGCGAATCAATGCGGGGCCAGGCCCATTTTTCACGACAGCGATCGCGTCCGCCGGAAGCCGTTCGAGTCCGAACATGTCCGCCTCAGACTGGTTGGCGAAGACGATGTTGGGTCGCAGACGAGCCACTAAGGCTCTGACGCTGTCGAGTCCCGCGCCAGTCATCAGTGCTGTTGACGACAGATCGAGCGACACCGCGACATCGCGGTCGTGGGCCCATCCGATCAGCGTTGCTGCAGTCAACGCCGTCGCACCTTCGATCAAGGAGTAGAGCGGGACGTGCAACGTCGTGATGCCGTCGAGCCACTCCGGGCGAGGGTCATCGAGTTCGGCGCATGTCCGACGGTCGGTGAGCATCGACCGTTCAGCATCAGGCGCAACGAGCACGACGATCGTTCCGGTCGACCCGGATCGGTGGACGAACTGCGTGTCGACGCCAGCGGCCCCGAGCTCGGCGACCAATGCCGCTCCGACTGCGTCGGTGCCGACTTGCCCGAGAAACCGCACCGGTTGACCAAGTACGCCGGCAGTAGCCGCGACGTTGGCAGCACTGCCACCGCGGCGACGCAAGATGATCGACGACGTATCAGTCGCAACGTTGATGGGTCCTGCGAGTTGCACGACGATGTCATCGACCAAGTCGCCGAGAGTTGCGAGCACGCTGCGACTGTAGGCACGAAGACGTCGACCTGCCCGATTCTCAGTCCTCGATGATCGTCAGCTCGACGGCCACCTGGGCCTCAGGCAACAACCCCTCAGCTGACCGGACCGCTTTCTTGACGGGCAGGACGTAGGTCTTCTCGGACGTCGACGGGAAGATTGAGGTCCGCCATGTTGTCGCACCAACCTTGACTTCGACCCGAATCGAGCCGAATCCGTGTGCGGTCGCACCGAAGCGCTCCTCAATGTCGTCGGCATCGGCTTCGGGGAGACTGAGGAAGTACCAGGAGGCCTTGCTCGCCCATTCCCAGAGGTGGGCGGTAAATGAATAGCTCGCGGACACAAATGGCCTGGTGCGCTCAGCTGGCGGCGAGCTCGTCGAACTCGACGGCGATGGCTGTAGCGAGATCGGCGATGTCGTGCATCACGTCGCGATCGCCTGTGATGCCGAAGAACAGCGTGTCAGCGTAGGAAACGACGGCGATCGTGAGCCCCTCGTTGTCGAGAACTTCGACATAGGGGTAGGTCTCGACGAGCGGGGCGCCGCGCAGGTAGAGCGGAATCGGCGGGCCTGGCACGTTGGTGACGACGAGGTTCATCGGGATCTGTCGGCTGACGAAACGTGTCACCATCGGCGCGAGGCGCGGGATGGTGTCAGCGAGTTCAAGGATCGTGTGTGCACCGTCGACCATGACGGATCCCTTCAGCTCACTCGTCTGCGTGTGGACGCGTTCGAGGCGTACGTGGTACTCGATGTCGAAGCCCACATCGTCGACCCAGACGGGCCGACCTTGCCCAAACGGGACCTCCATCACGCGCTGCCGGAGTCGCGGCACCCGGTCGAGCCGCCGGCTCACGTGGGCCCGGAGCGCATCAAGGTCAATGGCGCCTGTGTCGTTACGAAGTGCGTCGCCAGCGAACAGCGAGAGAGATCCAACGTGCTGCGGTTCATGCAGCGTCTCGATCCTGAGAAATACGGCGTCAGCCGCTGTCATTGCGTCGTGTGCCATTCCTCTTTGACCATACGGCGATCGCACGACTTGTTGCTAGGGCCGTTCGGCCCGGCTCGAACCCCACGACGGTTTCCTCTGCAGCGAAACCGGCAGTACTGTCCGGCATATCCACCGATGCCACCGAGGACGCACCACATCGTGACCACCACCACCACCATCATTCATCACAGCCCGCTGCCCGACGTCGTGATCCCCGACGTCACGATCACCGCGCACGTGTTGCGCAACGCGTCAGCGCTGGCGGACCGCGTCGCCATCCGCGATGCGGCGGGTACGAGTTCGTACACGTTCGCCCAGCTCGGCGACGCCATTCACTCGCTCGCCGGGGGCCTCGCAGCACGCGGGGTTGCTCCCGGCACGGTCGTTGGTCTGATGGCGCCCAACCTGCCCGAATATGCCGTCGTGTTCCACGGTGTCGCTGTCGCTGGTGGCGCGGTCACCACGATCAACCCGACATACGGGGCAGGCGAAGTCCGTCATCAGCTTCAGGACGCCGGTGCATCGATGCTGTTCACCGTGCCGATGTTCGTCGAGACGGCGCTCGCTGCGATCGAGGGCACCGACGTGACCGAGGTGGTCGTCATGGGGGATGCCCCGGCAGGCACGACACCGATGGCCGATGTGTTTGGTGACCCGATCGAGCAAGTTGCGGTCGACCTCGCCACCCACACCGTCGTGTTGCCGTATTCCTCAGGTACGACCGGGCTCCCGAAGGGCGTGATGTTGACCCATCGCAACCTGGTCGCCAACATCGAGCAACTCCACCATGCGATTAATTACACCGACGACGAAGTGGCGCTTGCAGCGTTGCCGTTCTTCCACATTTATGGCATGCAGGTATTGATGAATGGCCTGCTCGCCAATGGCGTCACCACCGTCACGATGCCGCGTTTCGACATGGTCGAGGCATTGGAAGCGGTACAGAACCTCGGCATCACCCGCTTCTTCGCCGTGCCGCCGATCATTCTCGGACTGGCCAAGCACCCGATCGTCGACCAGTACGACATGTCGTCAGTCCGCCAGATCTTTTCTGGCGCAGCACCCCTCGGCGCCGAGCTGGCCGCCGAGGCAGGCGCGCGACTGGGATGCGAAGTTGTGCAGGGCTTCGGCATGACCGAGCTCAGCCCGGTCAGTCACTGCACGGTGGAAGGTGACTATCGCCCCGGCACCAGTGGCGTCACGGTGTCGAACACGGAGAGCCGGATCGTCGACCCCGGGACAGGCGAGGACCAGCCGGTCGGCGAACGTGGCGAGCTTTGGGTGCGGGGGCCACAGGTGATGATCGGCTATCTCAACAATGCCGAGGCAACAGCGGCCACGATCGACGCTGACGGCTGGCTCCACTCGGGCGATGTCGCCATTATTGATGAACACGGCCACATGACGATCGTCGACCGACTCAAAGAACTGATCAAGTTCAAGGGCTTCCAGGTCGCGCCGGCCGAGCTCGAGGCGCTGCTGATCACGCACCCGAAGGTGGCCGATGTTGCCGTCATCGGGGTGCCCGACGATGAGGCGGGCGAGATTCCGAAGGCCTTCGTCACGGCGGCACCAGGGGAGACCGTGACGCTCGAAGAGATCCAGGAACTGGTGAGCGAACACCTCGTCAGCTACAAGCAGGTCAGGCAGATCGAGGTAATCGACGCCATCCCGAAGAGCGCGGCTGGCAAGATCCTGCGCAAGGAACTCCGAGCACGCTGAGCGCCCGGTCGCTGCCGATGGTGATGTGACGGTCCGCCAACTCATCGGCTGCTCGATGAGTTGCCAGCGACGCCTGGCAGGCAGACTGCCGCCGTGACCAAGACCCGATTCGCTGTTTCTGATCTCACGGGAGCTGACCCGTACAAGCTTGCCACTGGGCTCATCGTTCCCCGACCGATCGGCTGGATCGGGACGATTTCGTCCGACGGAGTACCGAATCTTGCGCCGTACTCGTTCTTCAACTGCATGAGCGGCACGCCACCGACCTTCGTCTTCGCCCCTGGCCGCAGCGTGCGACGCGACACGCTCGACAATGTTCGAGAGGTCGGCGAGTTCACCATCAACATCGTCACCGACGAAGTTGTCGACGCGATGAATTCCACGGCAGCGTCGCACGAGCCTGGCGTGGACGAATTTGTCGAAGCGGGCCTGACCGCCGTGCCCTCAGAATCGATCCGCCCGCCGATCGTGGGGGAGTGCAGGGCGAATATCGAATGCGTCGTCGTCGACATCGTCGACATCGGCCATCCGAAACACGGCAATAGCCTCGTCATTGGCGAGGCCGTCCAGTTCCACGTCGACGAGGCGCTGCTCGACGGCACCCGCGTCGACCAAGCAGCGCTGCGCGCCGTCGGCCGCCACGTTGGCAACGCGTACAGCCGCGCCACCGACCTCTTCGAGATCATGCGCCCTGACTGAAGAATTTGCGCCGAATCGCCGCCGACTTGACCGGACGGCTCTGATCGATCTTGCCTCGGATGGGGTGAAGTCGCCGATTCGCGTCGGAGCGAGGCAGAATAGGGAGCGATGGAGTTCTGGAAGCCACACAAGCTCGCCTCGCCGCACGACGGCCAGATCTTTCTGAAGATCAACGACAAGGTTCGCACGACCGCTGAGGTCCACGGTGTGCCCGTCGGTACCGAAGGCAAGGTCATTCTTGCGAACGGCTTCAACTGGCAGCGCTACCGCGTCCTCTTCGAGAACGGTGCCGAAGTCGGCGACCTTGACCACCGCAATCTCGAACCCATCGGCCGAACGGCCAAGCGCATCGCCAAGCGCGACGCAAAGTAACTCGTTCCACGCGCTGCAACGCTGCAGCGACTCGGCTGATCCCGACAGGCCCGCCGGTAGACTCGCGCCCCTGTGAAGAGTTCTGTAGAGGCCCTCGAGGGCAACCAAGTCAAGCTGTACGTCGAAGTTGAAGAAGCTGAGTTCGACTCTGAGATCGACAAAGCCTTCAAGCTGATCGCCAAGGAAGTGCGCTTGCCCGGGTTCCGCCCGGGTAAGGCGCCCCGCAAGGTCCTCGAAGCGCAGGTGGGTATCGGCCCGGCTCGCGAGCAGGCGCTTCGCGACGGCGTCCCGGAGTATCTCGCGAAGGCAGTGCGTGAGCACGGCGTCGACCTCATCTCGACACCTGAGGTCGAAATCACCGATGGTCAAGAGTCAGGGCCGGTCGAATTCGAGGCCACCTGCACCATCCGTCCGGTTGTCGAGGTGCCCGGTTACGACTCGCTGTCGATCGAACTTCCGGTGCTTGACGTCACCGAGGACGAACTCGATGAGGCGCGTAACGCCGAACTGCGCAAATCAGGCGCACTCGTCGATGCCGATCGCCCCGCAGAGGAGGGTGACTTCCTCACGCTTGATCTCACCGCGACCCGCGACGGTGAGGAAGTCATCGGTCTGAACACCGAGGACTGGAACTACGAGATCGGTCAAGGCTGGGTCAGCGACGATTTCGACGAGCAAGTCACCGGATCAACAGCCGGCGACGAGCTCGCTTTCTCGTCGACGCCCAAGGGCACCGAAGAAGCGGCCGATTTCACCGTCAAGGTCACAGCAGTCCAGAAGATGGACATGCCGGAGATGACCGACGAATGGGTCGCCGACAACACCGGTGAGTTCGAGACCATCGACGAGTGGACCACAGCACTGAAGGAACGCATCAGCGAGCAAAAGCTCAACGGCATGCGTCAGGGTCTCGTGACCAAGATCACCGATGCGCTCACCGGGCTGAGCGAGATCGAAGCTCCCGCGCCGATGGTCGATTCTGACCTCAACCAGCGGGTGCAGAACACGATGCAGCAATTCCAGGCCCAGGGCATCGACTTCGGCCAGTGGATGGAGATGACCGGACAGGAACCCGAACAGTTCATTGAGTCGATGCGGGGCCAGTCCGAGCAGGCCGTCAAGAGCGACCTGGCGCTGCGTGCCGTCGCTGCCGCCGAAGACTTCGAGGTCGAGGACCACGAGATCGAGGGCGAGTACGCCCGCATGGCAATGCAGTACGGCCAAAAGGCCAAGGAGATCCGCAAGGCATACGAGCAGAACGATGCGGTCTCTGAGCTGCTTGCACAGATCAAGAAAAACAAGGCGCTCGACTGGCTCGTGCACAACGTCGACTTCGTCGATGAGAACGGCGCAGCGCTCGATCGTGACCTGGTGCTTGGCCATACGCACGACGAAGACGGCAACCACACTCACGACCACAACCACGACGAAGAAGGCACGGACGAGACGTCCGAGGAAGCAGCAGAGTCATGAATCTCCCCGCCGACAAGTACGCCGCTCAGAACTACCTGGTCCCCAATGTCATCGAGCAGACCAGTCGTGGCGAGCGCGCCTCCGACCTCTACAGCCGGATGCTCAAGGACAACATCATCTTCCTGCAGACGCCGGTCGACGACCAGATCGCCAGTCTCATCTGTGCGCAGCTGATTCACCTCGAGTCGGAGAACCCCGACAAGGACATCAGCATTTACATCAACAGCCCTGGTGGCGACATCACGGCGTTGTTCGCGATCTACGACACGATGCAGTTCATCAAGAACGACATCGCGACGATCTGCCTCGGCCAGGCAGCTTCGGCAGCCGCTGTGCTGCTCGCCGCTGGTACGAAGGGCAAGCGGCTCGCGCTGCCGCACTCACGAGTGTTGCTGCACCAGCCGTCAGGCCAGGTCGGCTACGGCCAGGTCACCGATCTTGAGCTGGCCGCAAAAGAAATTCTGCGGATGCGTGAGATCCTGGACGGCATTCTCGCTCACCACACCGGTCAGCCCATCGAGCGCATCCACGCTGATACCGACCGTGATTTCGTGATGGAAGCGAATGAGGCGCTGGAGTATGGCATCATCGACACAGTGATCTCGTCGCGTGAGACGGTGGACCGGGACGGCCCGATCCGCTGACCTCGGGTTCTCGGCGGTATCCACGACTCGAATCGGCAGGTGGGGCACAATGTCTCGCTCCCGGCCAGCTCGGTCGGGCAGAATGCAGAACGACGAACTCGTTGGATGTTGAGGGGTAACAACAGTGGCCAAATTCGGTGACACAGGCGAACTGTTGAAGTGTTCGTTTTGCGGTAAGTCGCAAAAGCAGGTCAAGAAGCTCATTGCGGGCCCTGGCGTCTACATCTGCGACGAGTGCATCGATCTCTGCAACGAGATCATCGAAGAGGAACTCACCGAAACGGCTGAGCTCAGCTTCGACAACCTGCCGAATCCGCGTGAGGTTCGAGCTTTCCTCGATGATTACGTCGTCGGTCAAGTCGAGGCCAAGAAGATCCTCGCCGTATCCGTCTACAACCACTACCGGCGCATTCAGTATCAGAGCCAGGCCACCACGGTCGGCCGACGCGACGAAGTCGAATTGGCCAAATCGAACATTCTGCTGCTTGGCCCGACCGGTTGCGGCAAGACCCACCTCGCGCAGACACTTGCCCGCCAGCTGAACGTGCCGTTTGCGGTCGCTGATGCGACGGCGCTCACCGAAGCGGGCTACGTCGGCGAGGACGTCGAGAACATTCTGCTCAAGTTGATCCAAGCAGCCGACTTCGACGTCAAGCGTGCCGAGACAGGCATTGTCTACATCGACGAGATCGACAAGGTCGCACGGAAGAGCGAGAACCCGTCGATCACGCGTGACGTCTCGGGCGAAGGTGTCCAACAGGCGCTGCTGAAGATTCTGGAAGGTACGTCTGCCTCGGTCCCGCCCCAGGGCGGACGCAAACACCCGCACCAAGAATTCATCCAGATCGACACCACCAACGTCTTGTTCATCCTCGGCGGCGCGTTTGCCGGCCTCGAAGAGATCATCGAACAACGCATTGGTCACAAGGGCGTTGGATTCAACGGCACTGTGCGCAGCCAGGTCGAGCGCGATCCCGGCGAACTGTTCGCCCAGGTGCTCCCTGAAGACCTCGTGAAGTTCGGCATGATCCCCGAGTTCATCGGCCGTTTGCCGATGGTTGGCGCCGTGCGCAGCCTCGACCAGAAAGCGCTGGTGAGTATTCTGACCGAGCCGAAGAACAGCCTGGTCAAGCAGTATGCAAAGGTGTTCGAGTTCGAAGATGTCGAGCTGGAGTTCACCGAGGACGGCCTCAATGCCATCGCCGATCAGGCACTGCTCCGTGCGACCGGTGCCCGCGGTCTACGCGCGATCCTGGAAGAAGTGTTGCTCGAGACGATGTATGACCTTCCGGGCCGGGAAGACATCGGCAAGGTCGTCATCGACCGCAAGACGGTCATCGACAAGGTCAACCCAACCTTGGTGCCGCGTAAGCCGGCGCGCCAACGCAAAGCCGCCTCCTAGGCACAACTTCTGACCGCGGGTTCTGGCCGCGAGCGGTGTGTCATCTCGGAAACCGTTTCGCTGCCCGTAGATTCTTCTTGGTGAGGTTCAACCTGTCATGACGGAAGCCTTCACGATGACTGAGGCACTGCGGTATCTCGACGATCATGCGTCGTATCAGAAGACGGGGCGTATCGATTCGCCATCGACCGAAGTGATTGAGGCGTTCTGCTCAGCGATGGGCGATCCGCAGCACTGTGCGCCGGTCATTCATGTCACGGGAACCAATGGCAAGGGTTCGACGGTGCAAATGATCTCGCGCATGCTGGAAGCTGCGGGCCTGACCGTCGGGACATACACGAGCCCGCATCTCGAGCACATCAACGAGCGGATTCGGCGTAACGGCGAGCCGATCAGCGACGTGGAACTCGCCGAGGTCGTGGGCGCCGTCGCTGAACTCGAACCCGTAGTGGGACTCTTCCCGAGCTACTTCGAGGTGATGACTGCTGCAGCGTTCCGCTGGTTCGCCGACACCGCTGTGGATGTCATGGTCATCGAAGTGGGCATCCTCGGTCGGTGGGATGCGACGAATGTCGTCAACCCGACGGTTGCAGTCGTCACCAACATCGGCATGGACCACAACGAGTTTGCTGGCCCCACACTTGTCGACGTCGCCACTGAGAAAGCCGGGATCATCAAGCCCGGCTGTGCCGCAGTGATCGGTGAGACGCGTCCTGAACTCGTGGAGATCTTTCAGGCGGCGGGCGCGGCATCGGTGATCGTGCGCGGCGACGACTTCGAAGTCGAAAGCAATGCCCTGGCACTCGGTGGCCGCATGCTTGACATCCGCACACCGACGACCATCTATCCCGATGTGTTCATCCCGTTGCACGGCGCGTACCAGGGTGTCAACGCAGCCGTCGCCCTGACCGCCGTCGAGATGTTCTTTGCGGCGCCTCCATCTGAAGAGATCGTGACCGAAGGCATGGGCGAAGTCGCAATGCCCGGTCGCTTCGAGGTGCTCGGCCGGCAGCCCCTCACGATCATTGACGGTGCGCACAACCCGACCGGCGCCGACACGTGCGCCCAAGTGTTCTTCGACGACTTCCATCCAGACGGTCGACGTCTCCTCGTGTTCGGCACGCTGCGCGATCCGGGCGAGATGCTCGCGGCGCTCCGCGCTGATGAGTTCGACATGGTCTTCGCGTGCACAGCACCGTCGCCGCGCGGCGTCAACGTGCGCGAAGTCGTTGAGGCTGCCAAGGCCCTCGGTTGCGACAACATTGCTTCGTTCGACACGGTTGAAGATGCTTGCGTTCGGGCCATGGAGTATGCCGACGGCGACGACGCTGTGTTGGCCACCGGGAGCTTGTACACCGCTGGCGCAGCTCGCGCTGTGTTGCAGCGCCACGCGAACTGACCAACGCTGGCCTGCCATCTCGGCTCGGCCTGTCCATTCTTGACGCGAGGTGAACTGGACGAGGGAGAGCAAACGAGCGCGGGTTGCTGTTTGCCACCGATAGCTTTGATGGCCATGTCTGATCGCACACTCGTCCTCCTGAAGCCCGACACCGTGGAGCGCAAGCTCATCGGTGCGGTCACCTCGCGTTTCGAGGCAAAGAACCTTGACGTCGTTGCAATGGAGCTCCGTCAGCTCGACGCAGACACCCTGGCTCGTCATTACGAAGAGCACGTCGGCAAGGGCTTTTATGGCGAACTCGTCGAGTTCATGAGCCGCGGACGCGTCGTCGCTATGGTCATCGAAGGCCCGGAAGACACGTGGGAAGTGGTGCGCAACATGATGGGCGCGACCAACCCGCGGAGCGCTGCGCCTGGAACCATTCGCGGTGACCTCGGCATTCTCTTCACCGAGAACCTCGTGCACGGCAGCGACTCACTCGAGTCGGCCCAGCGCGAGATCGGCATCTTCTTCCCGAATCTGTAACATTCCGCCGCCCTGGTACGGTGACCGGGAACGAGGTGCGACGTCGTTGGTGTCGCGCACCTCCACAGCACTCGAATTTTCAGCTCGCGAAGGGAGGGCCAGAATATGGCCCGCAATAACCCGCTCAGCCTGGGGCGTGACCTCGCCATCGATCTCGGTACGGCGAACACCCTCATTTATGTTCGTGGCCAAGGCGTCGTTCTCGATGAGCCGTCGGTCGTGGCGATTAACGTCAATGACGGGCGTCCGGTGGCCGTTGGCCTTGAAGCCAAGCGCATGATGGGGCGCACGCCCAATCACATCAAGGCGATTCGTCCGCTCAAGGACGGCGTCATTGCCGACTTCGAGGTGTGCGAAAAGATGCTTCGCTACTTCATCCAGAAGGTGCACGCGTCGAAGTGGAGCAAACCGCGCATGGTGATTTGTGTGCCGTCGGGCATCACCGGCGTCGAGCAGCGCGCAGTGCAAGACGCTGCGGAATACGCCGGTGCTCGCAAGCCGGTGCACATCATCGAAGAACCGATGGCTGCGGCAATTGGTGCGGATCTCCCCGTGCACGAACCGTCCGGCAACATGATCGTCGACATCGGCGGCGGCACCACCGAAGTGGCGGTCATCTCGCTCGGTGGCATCGTCACCGCACAATCGGTGCGTGTCGCCGGTGATGAACTTGACGATGCTGTGCTGCAGTACGTGAAGAAAGAGTTCTCCTTGGCGATCGGCGAACGAACAGCCGAGGAGATCAAGATCCAGATGGGCTCGGCATGGCCATTGCAAGAAGAGCTCACAGCCGACATCCGCGGCCGCGACCTGATCTCAGGTCTCCCGCGCACGATCCAGGTGAGCACCGAACACATCCGCGAAGCGCTTGCAGAGCCGATCAACGCCATCATCGATGCCGTGAAGACCACGCTCGACAAGACCCCGCCAGAACTTGCGGCCGACATCATGCAGGACGGCATCATGCTCACGGGCGGCGGTGCGTTGCTCGGTGGTCTGGATGAGCGTTTGGCGCACGAGACCGGGATGCCGATCCGCGTTGCCGCCGAGCCGCTGTACAGCGTCGTCATCGGCTCAGGTCGAGCTCTCGAGAACATTGATGCCATGCGCGGTCTGATGTCACTCGGCGGCGAGAACTGATTCGCCCGCGCCCGCTGCGTTCCCGAATCGTGGAAGATTTCTGAGATGGCGATCTACACAGTCGGACGACGCCGCGTCATCGTTGCGCTGCTCTTGACTCTCGTCCTGCTGCTGACGCTGGACCTGCGCGGCAACCCTGTCCTCGATCGTGTCCGCGACGGGTTTGCTCGTGCGATGGCGCCGATCGAATCAGCGACGGATGTCATCACGACGCCCGTGAGCCGAGCATGGAATGGCGTCACTCAGTACGACGACTTGGAACGTGAAAACGAAGCGCTGCAGGACCAACTCGATCGGTTGATCGGCACACAGGCGACCGCTCGCCTGTCGGTGGAGGAGGCAGCGGAGCTGAAGGCGCTGCTCAGCCTCAATTCTCTTGCCGGCATTCCGACCGAGGTCGCCAAGGTCGTTGGCGCGTCGTCGAACAACCTCGACCAGATCATCGAGATCGACATCGGCCGAACACGTGGTGTCCGTGTCGGCATGCCCGTGGTGAACCAGGCGGGCCTCATCGGAAAAATCACCAGTGTCACCGACAACACAGCGAAGGTGATGTTGATCACCGACTCCAGGTACGTGGTCCCGGTGCGTGTGCAGGCCGCTCCAGCTGCAGATCTGGGTCCGACGGACACCCGCCCCTCGGGGCGGACCAACGAAGAACTCGAGGACCTCGTCGCGACCACGCTGGTCACCGATGTGCTTGCATCCGAGTCGTCGTTGCCGCAGAACGACGGAGCAAACGGTGACCCGGCCAGCGTTGATGACCCCACTTCGGGGGACCTGCCGGTCAACGCGACGTCGACGACACTCGACCCCAACGATGGAGAGAGCCCCGCCGGGGCGTTGCCGGTCGATGGCGAGGTCATCGAGACCACGACAACAACGACGACGACAACGGTGCCGAACCTGACGGCGAAGGAGTTCGGTGCGCTCGAAGGGCGCGGGCGGGGGTTGATCCCGCAGATTCGGTTCTTGCAAGACAACCCGAGTCTCGCGGTGCTCCAGGAAGGCGACCTCGTCGTCACCGCTGGGGGCTTCGACAGCCTTGCGCCGCCCGACATCCCGATCGGTGTGGCCGTCAACCGTGCCGACCGATCCGGCCCCGGCGGTCCGCTCCTCGATGTGCAGCCGTACGCCGACGTGACACGCTTGAACTTCCTGCGGGTCGTGCTCTACACGCCGCTGTCCGAAGTCGAGCGGGAGTGACATCACCCGACCGCCTCGGAGCGGGCTGATGTTGGCGGCAATCTGGCAAGGTCCCGTCATTCGGCTGATCCCAGTTGGCATGCTCTTGCTCGCCCTCCAACGGTCGTTGTTTGTTGAGATCACGATCGCAGGCGTGACCATTCAGGTGGTGCTGGCGCTTGCCGCCGCTGCAGGTGCCGCCGGGGGATCCGAGCGCGGGGCCATGGCCGGCTTCGTTCTCGGTGTGATGTACGACATGTTGGAAGGCCTGCCGATTGGTTCGACAGCGATCCCGATGACGATTGCCGGAACCGTTGCTGGATTCCTGGCCATCATCGTTGCCGAGCCGCACTGGTGGTTGGCGATGCTCTTCACAATGATGGGGGCAGCTGTCGGCGAGGTGATGGTGCCGGTCACCCGGTTGTTCATTGGGGCGAGCGACCCTTTTGAGCCGCGACTCACACTGATCGTGCCCGTTGTGGCGATTGCTGCAGGTGTTCTCTCGCCGCTGTTTGTTCCGTTGGCGCGGTGGTGCCTCCGGATCCGAAGTGCGGAGTGGGTCGCCCCGCCGCGCGAGCCGACGCTGTGATGCGGCGCCGTGAGGAACACCCTCCGGCGCAACGTTTGGTGAACAGAGGATGCCGCGCTCACCCGGCGACTCTGCACGGCTACATTGCGGTTCTGTGAAGAACGACCACCGAGGCCTGGCGCGACCGCGGTCGATCGACGTTGAGAAAAGGGCACACTGACGCAATGGCAGTCGATAAACGCGCCACCCGGTTGGGTGTCCTCGCTCTTGTCGGGACCCTGCTGTTCTCGCTCGTCGGAGCGCGCCTCTGGTTCCTCCAAACCGTTGAAGCCGAAGCGCTCCAGGAGCAGGTTGATACCACCAAGCTTCGGACTCGAGCGTTGTTGCCGCAGCGCGGTCGCATCTTCGACGCCGACGGCCGAATCCTTGCTGACAATCAGCGATCGCTGGCGGTCACCGTGGACTGGGAGCTGCTCCGTCGGGACAGTGACCGCGAGGAGATCTTCCGGAGACTCTCAGGATGGGTCGACGTTGCTGTTGAAGACATGGAGCGACGCTACGAGCGCGGGATCACTGACACGCTGCTCCCGATGCCGGTGGCCGAGGGGCTGAGCGAAGCGACGGCGATCGCGATCAAGGAACGTGTGGAAGACCTTCCTGGCGTGGAGATCGTTGAAACGTCGACACGCACGTACCCCTATGCGCCGCTTGCGAGCCATGTCGTTGGCTACATGGGTGCCATCACCGCCGAGACCAAGGACCTGTACGTCAGCAACGGCTACACCCAAAGCGAGCGCGTTGGCCAATTCGGCATCGAGCTGAGCATGGAACAAGAACTGCACGGCGTGTCGGGTTACGTCAAGTACGAAGTCGACAACACCAGTCGCATTATCCGTGAAGTCGAGCGGGTCCCTCCGGTCAACGGCCGAGACATCCAACTCACGATCGACCTCGATCAGCAGCAATACGCTGAGCAGGCACTCGAGACGCAGCTCAAACTCAGGCGACAGGCCACTGCGACGAATCCGCTCGATCGCGAGAACGAGTTCAAGACACGCGCGTTCTACGAAGTCGATGCCGAGACCAACATCAAGGAGTACTACCCTGAAGAGGTGCCCTTCAAGGCGCCGGCGGGTGCTGTGGTCGTCCAGAACTGGGAAACCGGCCAGATCATTGCGCTTGCCTCGTATCCAACCTTCGACAACCGTTGGTTCGAGTCGGATCTCAGCGGCGGGAAATTCGAGGAGATCTTCGACGCCACCGATATCGAAGCGCTGGAGTACGACGACGAGGGTGAGGTGATCCCCGAGTCGGTCAAGACCGACCCTGATCGATCAACACTCGTCAACAGGGCAATCCAAGGCCGCTACAACCTCGGATCGACCTTCAAACCCTTCACTGCGTATGCCGCATTGTCGACCGATCTCCTTTCCACGAGCGACCGCTACCAGGACCAGGGCACGTACAGAATGCAGTCGGTCGACAGCGACAAGTGCGCCTCTGGCCTCGTGCGGTGCGTCTACAAGAACGCCACCTGTGGCAATGGGCGGCCATGCGTCTACGGATCAGTCGACGTCGAGACAGCGCTCGCCGTCTCGAGCGACGCGTTTTTCTATCGCGTGGGTGAGTTGATCATGGAGAACAACGAGCAGAAGGACCTGCTGCAGCAGCAGGTCGGCCTGTTTGGCTTCGGTGAGAAGACGGGAATCGACCTACCGTTTGAATTCGCCGGCACGGTGCCTGATCGAGAGCTGAAAGAGGACTACGCCAGGCGCGGCGTCATCAGCGAGGATGAGGGCAGCGGGTACTTCACCGGCGACAACGTGCAGCTGGCCATCGGACAGGGCTTGTTGTCGGCAACGCCGCTGCAACTCGCAACGGGCTACTCGACGATTGCAAACTTCGGGTTCGTGATGAAGCCCGAGATCATCAAGGCGGTCTACGACGCGGGAGTGCCCGACGCTGCAGTGCAGGGCTTTGTCGACATCTCCCGGGCCCGCTTCGCCGAGGAACCCAACATTGAGGGCGAGGTGATCCGCCAGGTTCCGATGCCGGCCAACATTCACGATGAGATTGATCGAGGTCTTCGACGCGTCGTCCGGACCGGTGGTGGAAACACGAGCGACTTTTACCACAGCGCAACGGGGGAGAAGCTCTTTTTCGACTACCCGAGCAGCGCCATCCCGGTCGCGGGGAAGACCGGAACCGCCCAGGGGCGGAACAATTTCCCGTGGAACGATTCCTCTGCATTCACGGCGTACAGCATCGACTCGTCTCGGCCGTACACCGTGAGTGCGTACCTCGAAAAGAGTGGATACGGGGCCACCGCAGCGGGACCGGTCGTCAAGTGCATGTTCCTCCAGATGTCAGGGATTGCGCCGGCCGACTCCGTCGAACTCTCGACCCCGCTCAACGTTGACCAGACGTTTCCGGCCGCACCGAAAAAGCTCGCCGACACCAGTTGCTTCTCGCGTCGCAACTAATCGGCAAGACTGAGCACGTGGGCATCGAAGCAACCGGAGGAACCGCCTGATGGCGACTTCCTTCCTGACGCGCAAGCCCGACTCTGGGCTCGGCAATATCGGAGCCAGCCCAGCGGACCCCAGCCGCAACATCGACTGGGTCTTGATGTCCGTTCAGATGATTCTGACCGTTGCCGGCTGCTTCGTCGTGTTCTCGGCATCACGCACGCGCGTGGTCGATGATCCCTACGCCTTTGCCACTCGCCAGGTCATCTTTGCCATCGTTGCGACAGCCGTGATGGCGGTGGTGATGGCCTTCGATTACGAGAGTTGGAAGGAGCGCGCCACATTCTTGTACGGCTTGACACTGGTCGTGCTCGTGTTGCTGATCCTGCTCGGTGTGGCAGGCGGTCAAGACCGAATCTCATTCGACCTCGGCCCGTTCAACGTGCAACCGGCTGAGATGGCCAAGTTCACCACGCTGCTGATGCTGGCGGTCTATCTCGCCCAGGAGCGCAGCGACGAGGTGTCATACCCGCGTTTCCTCGGTGGGCTGATGATCGTCGGAGTGCCTGCGGTGCTCATCGTCCTCCAACCGGACCTCGGGTCGGCGTCGGTCATCATCTCAATGGCCATGGGTGTCCTGCTCGTCGCTGGTGCCAAAGTGCGGTATATCGCATTGATTTCTGTGCTCTCCATCGCAACCGTCGCTGCGGCGTTCTTTGGCCGCCTCGTCGATCGCTACCAGATCACCCGGCTCGAAGCGCTCATCAACCCGGACGGCATTGACTCCGATTTCACGTATCAGGCCGAGAATGCAATGCGTGCGATCGGCACGGGCGGCGTGTGGGGCAAGGGTTGGTTGCAGGGGCCGCTGACGAACGGACGCGACATTCCTGTGATGTGGGCTGACTTCCCCTTCGCTGCTGTCGGCGAGCAGTTCGGCCTGGTCGGTTGTGCTGCCATGTTGGCGCTGTTCGGCGTGGCGCTGATCCGAATTTGGAGGATTGCGCACCTCTCGCGTGACCTCCTCGGTACGTACATCTGTGCCGGCGTGTTTACGATGTTGCTCTGGCAGATCTTCCAGAACGTTGGGATGACCTTGCAGATCATGCCGGTGACTGGCCTGCCGCTGCCGTTCATTTCGTACGGTGGGTCAAGCCTGATCGTCTATTTCGCCATGTTCGGTCTCGTGCAGTCCGTACATATGCGCCGGATGCGTTGATTTCACCGAGAGAGATCGGTCCGTAGCTGGCTGACCCTCACCTGGCTTGGGCGTGTGCTCCGGTAGATTGAGGAGATGGCCAGACTCACCGCATCCGACGCGTTGGTGACGGGGCCACATCAACAGTTCGAATACGCCGGGATCGAGCGCGACCATCACTCGCTGCACGTACCTGCTCCGGAGAACGCCTGTGCGCTTCTCCCCAGAAGGGAACTTCTTCAACATGGATCACACCAACGACAGTACGAACGCGGCTCAGACCGGCTCGGACAGCGCTGAGCCAGGCGGGCAGGGCAAGCAGCGAAAGCGGGGATCACGAGGCGGCCAGAACCGGCGCCCCGCGGGCGAAGCCAACGAGTCGGCATCGAACGACAAGAACGACATTGAGCTCCCCGAGCGAATCAGCGAAGGCCAGCCGTCTGCTGAGGCATCCGAACGCGGTTTGGTGCGCAAGCCCCAGATCGGTGACACGATGCCGATTCCGTCGTCACCTCCGCCCGGAATCTCCCGGCAGTCGGAGGGCGGGAACGAGGGCGACGCACCCAAGAAGAAGCGCAATCGGCGTGGCAAAGGCGGCGGCGGCAACTCCGAGCCTGGCGAAGCGCGCGGCAACGATCAGCCCAAGGGCGCCAAGCAGCGGACCAAGCAGGGCGACAAACAGAGCGACGGCCAACGCAAGAAAAGTCGCGGTGGTCGCGGTGGTCGCGGCAAAGGCGGCACGCAGCAGTTGGACGACGCGTGGCTCGAACAACGCCGGGGACGCGAACGCAACGGCAAGCCGATCGGACGCTATTTCATGTGCGTGCAGTCACGTCCGGGGATGGCCCAGGTGGCCGTGCTCGAAGGGCGGAATCTGATCGAACACTACGTCAGCCGGCCAGCGGACGACGTCGCACAAATCCACGGCAACGTGTACATCGGCAAGGTCCAGAACGTGCTGCCCGGTATGGAGGCGGCGTTCGTCGACATCGCCACCCCGAAGAATGCGGTGCTGTACCGCAGCGACGTGCAGTACGACCCGGCCGACATCGAGCAGAAGGGCAGCAACGCCCGCATCGAGGACATTCTCAAGAACAAGCAGCTCATCCTCTGCCAGGTCACGAAGAACCCGATTGCACACAAGGGCGCCCGTCTCACGCAAGAGATCTCGCTGCCCGGTCGATTTGTGGTGTTGATTCCCAATTCCCAGACGTACGGCATCTCGAAGCGCCTTCCCGACGACGTGCGCAAGCGGCTCCGCGGGATTCTCGACCGGGTGAAGCCCGAAGAACACGGTCTCATTGTTCGAACCGCGGCGGAGTCGGCGACCGAAGAAGAACTGACCGCCGACATGACCATTCTGCTCAACGAGTGGGAGCAAATCGAACGCAAGGCGGCCAAGGCACAACGGCCGACGTTGCTCTACCGCGAGCCCGAGTTGGCTGTGCGTGTTATTCGCGAAGAGTTCAACGCCGACTACCGCGGTGTCATCATCGACGACAAGCGGTTGCATGAGGATGTCCACAGCTACGTGGCTGCGTTCAATCCGGACCTTGCCGACCGCATCGAGTACTACGACGCGGAAAAGGAAGGGCTCTCGCTGTTCGAAAAGCACCACGTGCACGAACAGGTCCACAAGGCCCTGGACCGCAAGGTCTGGCTGCCGTCGGGTGGCTCGCTCATTATCGAGGGAACCGAAGCGCTCACCGTGATTGACGTCAACACTGGCAAGAATGTCGGCAAGTCAAACCTTGAAGAAACTGTCTTCCACAACAACATGGAGGCCGCGGTCGAGGTCGCCAAACAACTCCGGCTGCGTGACATCGGTGGCATCATCGTCATCGACTTCATCGACATGGAGATTCGGGAGAACCGCGGCAAGGTCGTTGAGGCGCTCCGTAACTCGCTGGCGCGGGACAAGACGCGGTCGCAGGTCTTTGACGTCTCCGAGCTTGGCCTGGTCGAGATGACTCGGAAGCGCATCGGTGAAGGCCTCCTCACCGAGTACAGCGAGATCTGTCCCGACTGCGACGGTCGCGGTGTGGTTGTCGACTACTCGATGCTGGAATGACGTCGTTGCGCTCGCTGCTCTAGAATCGCAGCATGGAGATCCAGATCACCGACGATGCTCGCAAGGTCTTGGAGAAGAAGGGCGGCACGATGTCGATTGACTTCATCCGCCCCACCGGTTGAGGCAAGGTCGCCGAGGTGTCGGTCGACACCAATGTCAAGAATAAGAACCTGGCTCCCTATCGCCGGTTGCGTCATGACGACTTTCGCATCTTGATCACGCCCCAGCTCGTCGGCATGGCGGCAACGATGCGCATCGTCACAAAGGGCAAGGTCGCCAAGTCGTTGACGGTTGAGTTCCAGTCCGTCCCTGGCGCCCCGGGTGCCGATGGGGATGCCTGCTGTATCTAGATTTGGCAAATGGCTGACCTTCTTGCGCTTTCATCGGAGATCATCGACAACGGGTTGACCGATCGACCCTTCAATCGAACCAGCAATGAACTCAGCGAGATCGGCGACGGCCTCGCGGTGGTCGAGAGCTTCAGCCACAGCGTGGTCGTCGACTCCGGTGACGGGCTGATCGCCTTCGACGCGTCACATGCGATGACCGGCGAGAAGGTGGTCAAGGCCATCAAGGGCTGGAGCGCCCAACCGGTGAGTCACCTCGTCTACACCCACGGCCACGCCGATCACGTCGGCGGCAGCGTGGCGTTTGGTGCTGAGTACGGCGACATGACCGTGGTCGGTCATCGCAACGTCGAGCGCCGGTTTGAGCGGTATGCCGAGACCAACGACTGGAACGTGCAGATCAATGCCCGCCAGTTCGGTGGGGTCAAGGGCGACTTTGGGATGGGCGACTTCCCCGAATTCATTCCGAACAACACGGCGCGCCCCAACCATGTGGTTGACGACCACGACACGCTCCAGATCGGGTCGCGCACGATCGAACTGCACCACGCCCGCGGTGAGACCGACGACCACTTGTGGGCGTGGATGCCTGAGGAGAAGTGGATGGCGGTCGGCGACTTCGTCATCTGGAACTTCCCGAACGCCGGCAATCCGCAGAAGGTGCAGCGATTCCCGATCGAGTGGGCCGCTGCGTTGCGCGAGATGATCGCCAAGGAGCCCGAACTGTTGCTTCCCGCGCATGGGTTGCCGATCGAGGGCCGAGCCCGGATCGCCGGCGTGCTCGACGACATTGCCACGGCGCTGGAACTGATCGTGCGCGAGGTGATCGACATGATGAATGCCGGTGAGGTGCTCGACACGATCGTTCACTCGGTCACCGTCCCCGACGATTTGCTGTCGAAGCCCTACTTGCGGCCGCTCTACGATGAACCGGAGTTCGTGGTGCGTGGCGTGTGGCGCCAGTTCGGCGGCTGGTGGGACGGCGCGCCAAGCCGCCTCAAGCCGGCCCCTGATGCCGTGCTGGCGACTGAACTGGCTGAACTGGCCGGTGGCGCCGGAAGGCTGATCGAACGAGCACAGGTCGTCGCTGAACAGGGAGAGTTCCGGCTTGCATGCCACCTTGCCGATCTGGCCGGGTGGGCTGCTCCTGCCGACGGCGGTATCCATCGACAGCGCGCCATCATCTATCGCGCCCGACGCAAGCAGGAGACTTCGCTGATGGCGAAGGGGATCTTTGCAGGAGCCGCCCGGGAGTCCGAAGAGGTCGCCGGCGACGAGACGTGACCGGCGTCCGTCGATCTCGATGACCAGCGCGCGAGCAATAGTGCAATCACGCCGTTAGCATCGCTTCTCGCTATGTACGCAGTAATCGCCTCAGGCGGCAAGCAGGAAAAAGTGGCCGAAGGCCAGCGAGTGCAGCTCGAACTGCTCGGCGCGGACGAAGGCAGCGACGTGTCGCTGACCCCCGTCATGCTCGTCGACGGCGACACTGTTCTTGCCACGGCTGACGAGCTCGCAGGAGCTTCAGTCACCGGCAAGATCGTTGGTCGGGCCGCTGGCCCGAAAATCAACGGCTACACCTTCAAACGCCGCACCAACAACCATCGTCGCTACGGCCACCGTCAAAAGTATGACGTGGTCGAGATCACCAGCATCAAGAAGGGCTGATCGCACATGTCAAAGACAAAAGGTGGCGGTTCCACACGGAACGGCCGTGACTCCAACGCACAGCGCCTCGGCGTGAAGGTGTTCGGCGGATCTGAGATCCGTACGGGTGCCATCATCGTTCGCCAGCGCGGCACGAGGTTCCATCCCGGCAACAATGTTGGCAAGGCCAAGGACGATTCGTTGTTCGCGCTGACCGACGGCGTCGTCGAGTTCGGCAACCACAGGGGCCGCAAGGCCGTTGCAGTGGTTCCCCACACCGACTGATTCATTGAACCCGAAAACGACGAAGGCCGGGCTGCACAGCCCGGCCTTCGTCGTTTTCAATCATCGTTCACTGGTTGCTCCATCCGGTGCCAGGCACCAGATGGAGCGACCAGCGGGTTTACAGTGCAGCCTCGAGCTGGTCGACGGCCTTGGTGAGCTGAGCCGGCAGGCGATCGCCGAAGCGGGCGAAGTGCTCGCGAATCTGTGGCACAGCGCCCTTCCAACCGTCGGTGTCGACCTCGAGGATGCGCTCGAGGTCATCTGGATCGAGGTCGAGGCCTGCCAAGTCGAGTTGGTCCTTGACGGGCAGCTTGCCGATCGGGGTGTCGACGGCGTCGACGGTGCCGTCGACCCGCTCGAATACCCACTTGAGCACTCGGCTGTTCTCGCCAAATCCGGGCCACAGAAAGCGGCCTTCTTCGTCGCGGCGGAACCAGTTGACGAAGAAGATCTTCGGCAGGTTCGACTCGTCGGTCTTGTCAGCCATCGAGAGCCAGTGCGTGAAGTAGTCGCCGTAGTTGTATCCACAGAACGGCAGCATCGCCATTGGGTCGAAGCGGAGCTCGCCCTGCACGCCTTCGGCCGCAGCGGTCTTCTCTGAAGCCATGATCGAACCGAGGAACACGCCATGCTCCCAGTCGTTCGCCTCGGTCACCAGTGGCACCGTCGTACGGCGGCGGCCGCCGAACAGAATCGCAGAAATCGGAACGCCAGCGGGGTCTTCCCACTCAGCAGCCGCAGACGGGCACTGTGACGCAGGTGCAGTGAATCGGGCATTGGGATGCGCTGCAGGCGTGTCGATCTCGGGATTCCAGGGGTTGCCGCGCCAGTCGGTGGCTCGTGCCGGCGGGTCGTCGGTCATTTCCTCCCACCAGACATCACCGTCGTCGGTCAGCGCCGTGTTGGTGTAAATGCAGTTGCCCCACAGCGTTTCCATCGCATTGTGGTTGGTGGCATGGCTGGTTCCGGGTGCGACACCGAAGAAACCGGCCTCGGGGTTGATGGCGTAGAGCTGCCCGTCGTCGCCCATCTTCATCCAGCAGATGTCATCGCCGATGGTTTCGGCTTTCCACCCGGGGATGGTCGGCATGAGCATGGCAAGGTTGGTCTTGCCACATGCCGACGGGAAGGCGCCCGCGATGTATTTCGACTCGCCTTGCGGGTTGGTGAGCTTGAGGATGAGCATGTGCTCAGCCAACCAACCATCGTCGCGGGCCATGACCGAAGCGATACGCAGCGCAAAGCACTTCTTGCCGAGCAGTGCGTTGCCGCCGTAGCCCGATCCGTACGACATGATCTCGCGGGTTTCAGGGAAGTGCACGATGTACTTGTTCTCGGCATCACAGGGCCACGGCACGTCGGTTGCACCATCGGCGAGCGGGGCGCCAACGGAGTGGAGGCAGGGGACCCATTGGTCGTCACCGAGTGCGTCGAGTGCACCCTGGCCCATGCGGGTCATAATGCGCATGTTGGTGGCGACGTACGCGGAGTCGCTGAGTTGCACTCCGATGTGGGCGATGGGCGAGCCGAGCGGACCCATTGAAAAGGGCACGACGTACATCGTGCGCCCCTTCATGCACCCGGTGTACAACCGCTTCATCTCGGCGCGCATCTCCGCGGGATCGCGCCAGTTGTTGTTCGGGCCGGCCTCGACCTCGGTCGCAGAACAAATGAATGTGCGATCTTCGACGCGGGCGACGTCACCGGGATCAGAGTGGGCCCAGTAGCTGTTGGGCCGCTTGGCTTCATCGAGCTTGGTGAAGGTGCCGGAGTCGACGAGCTCTTGGCAGAGTCGTTCGTACTCGTCAGCGGACCCGTCGCACCAGTAGATGTCGGCTGGCTGCATGATAGCTGCCCAGTCGGCGACCCAATCCTTGAGTCGTTCGTTACTGGTGGTTCCACTCATGCTGTGCTCCTCGCTGAATGCAGCGTCGTGTTCGAGAATGTTCGAATGGAAGAATAGGCGCTGGTGGCGTCGATCGTGCAATGCCGTACGTCTTGTCAGCGCTCCTATCGGCAATCGCCATACCCCATCGCTCGATGCGATAGCGGAGGAAACGCGATCACCCCAAGCGATGAAACCCGACAACGAGGGGTGGGCCGAGACGAGAAGGCGAAGGAGAGGGTCACGCCAGGTCAAGGACGACAGGTGACACAGCCGCTTGCCGCGGTCTGCGGGGGAGTCTCAACGATGCGCACGATTCCGGCTCCCGCAGCAGAGCGAGCGAGGCGAGCTGCGTGCGCTCAGTCCCGAAGCGTCAGTGCCCGGGGGTCTTCATGTCGACCTCGGAGCCGAGGCTGAGCTGAGTAGCTCGACCGGCGTCGTCGAGGACGAAAATCACACGCTGGCCTTGGCGCAGCATGCGAAAAAGTGAACCCTCGAGGGCGTTGCCGGCGAGTTCATAGTCCTGCAAATCGGTATCGCACATGACGAGACCGTCACCGGTCGTCGGGTCGTATGCCTTGATGACGCCTTGCATGGTGCCTTGACCGGCTCAGCCGGCCTTAACGACCTTGCCGGACTTGATGCAGCCGGTGCAGACGTTGACGCGCTTGGTCGAGCCGTTCACCTGCGCACGGACACGCTGGATGTTTGGGTTCCAACGACGCTTGGTGCGACGGTGCGAGTGCGACACCGACATGCCCCACGACGGGCCTTTGCCACACATTTCACACTTTGATGCCATTGGATTCTCCTGCGATGCTTCGCTTCAGATCAGTTCGAGTCAGCTCCAGCACGCGACAGCGCTCTGAAACAGCCACGTGAGGCTACCAACGTCGACGGGCATCGCAACCGGCCTGTGGTCATCGATTGAACGAGTTCAGCGCGAGGGGCCCTGACGTTCCGTTTGACAACTGCGTGTCGGCGGATGCCAACGACTTGGGTCGCCCCGTAAGCTCTGCGGCCGTGCCAACACTTGAACGGTTGAACACCGAAGCACTGCGCGAGACGGTTCGCACCTTCCGCGACACGGTCCGGGCGCACGCGGGTTGGCTCAATCGGTTGAACGTCTACCCGGTGCCGGATGGCGACACCGGGACCAACATGGCGCGCACGCTTGATGCTGTGGTCGCCGAGATGGACGGCACTGACGCGGACGACCTTGATGCCACCTGCGATGCCATCGCCCATGGCTCGCTCATGGGTGCCCGGGGCAACAGTGGTGTGATCCTCAGCCAGATCATGCGTGGTCTTGCCAGCACACTCAAGACGCAGACCCCTGCGAGTGGGGCGAAGTTTGCCGAGGCGATGCAGGCCGCTGCCACTGGTGCGTATCAGGCCGTCCTCAAACCAATCGAAGGAACGATCCTCACCGTGGTGCGGCTCAGTGCCGATGCTGCCAAGGCGTCAGCTGATGCCGGCGGATCGCTGGCCGAGGTCGTTCATGCCGCACACGAGGCGGGCAAGATTGCGCTGGCCAACACGCCCGAACAGCTCCCCGTCTTGAAAGAAGCCGGGGTTGTCGACGCCGGCGGCGCTGGATTCCTGTTGCTGCTGGACTCGGCGCTGCACATCGTCGACGGGGTCCCATTGCCTGAAGCGGAAGAAGATGATGGTTTGGGCGGAGCGGTCGCGGCCGCCTTCGAGACGACATCGCCTCGCTTGGGTGCGACGAAGGTCGGCGGTGCGGGTGACGTCGACGTTGCCGACCAGCGTTACGAAGTCATGTACTTCATGGATCTCGACGACGCGCGTATCGACGAGTTCAAAGTCGGCTGGGGGGCTATCGGCGACTCGATCGTCGTCGTCGGCGGCGAGGGCATCTGGAACTGCCATGTCCACACCAACGACATTGGCGCCGCCATCGAGGTGCCACTCGGCCTCGGCGGTCGCCCGAAGCAAATCCGCGTCACGGACCTGTTTGAAGAAGTCGATGAGGAACATGCCAAGCGCGAGGCCGCAATGGGTGGCGCTGCGGACCCAGGTACCGACGCCACGGCCACCCGCGCCGGCGCCGGTTTACCTTCCGTGACAACGGCAGTTGTCGCGGTCTGCTCGGGTGAAGGTCTCGTCGAGTTGTTCGCCCAGCTCGGGGTGCAAGGTGTTGTCACCGGCGGCCAGACGATGAATCCGTCGACGGCCGAATTGCTCGACACGGTCGAGCATGTGAACGCCCAACAGGTTGTCATCCTGCCGAACAACAAGAACATCATCCCGGTGGCGGAGCAGATCGATGCCCTGACCTCGAAGCATGTCGTGGTTGTGCCGACTCGCTCGATGCCCGAAGCGCTCGCCGCCCTCGTTGTCTACGACCCGGAAGGGTCAGCCGACGAAAATGGCGCGGAGATGAACGACGCTGCGGATTCGGTGGCGACGGGTGAGGTCACGCAGGCGATTCGCGACACGAATTCCGAGGCGGGTGCAATCGCGACCGGTGACTGGATTGGCATCGTCAAGGGCGATGGCATTGCAGCGATCAGCAATTCTCCGGCTGGTGCATCGATTGCGCTCCTCGAAGAACTCGTTGGGGATTCCGCAGAACTCGTCACCGTGGTCGTGGGGAGTGATGCTGCGGTTGCAGACACCGCTGCGATTGAAGGTTGGTTGAGCGATCATCGGGGTGACGTCGCCGTCGAAATTCAACACGGCGGCCAACCGTTGTATCCCTACTTGTTCGGCGTTGAGTAGATCTCACTTTCCGTTTGCGTCGGGATTTCTGCGGAACGGTCCGCAGAAATCCCGACACAAACGACGAATTCGTCGCTGCTCGCTAGTTTGACGTTGATGGTTTCGACGACTCCGATCACGTTGCGGGATCTGGCCGCGATTCCTGTTGAGCGACTTCGAGGAGTGGGCGACAAGAAGCAGGCGTCGTTGGCCAAGGTTGACATCAGGAATCTGTTCGACCTCGTCACCACGTACCCGCGGCGTTGGATCGATCGCACCAACGAGGCGCGTATCGCCGACCTCGTTCCGGGTGAAGAGGCCTTGGTTTTGGTGACCATCCGCTCAGTCACCAAGCGCACGACACGCAACCGGCGGACCATGGTCAACGTCAACGTAGGTGATGGCTCTGGGCGCATGGACCTCGTGTTCTTCAACCAGCCGTGGCGTGAACGCCAGCTGAAAGAGGGTCTCCACGTCGCGCTGTACGGCAAGGCCGACACCTATCGCGGCGGACTGCAGATGTCGAACCCGGTCGTCGACATGATCGGTGACCGCACCGGCAAGATCGTGCCGATCTACCCGCAGAGCGAGAAGGCGCAGATCAACACGTGGGAAATGGCGGGTTGGGTCGAGGAAACGCTCCGTCGCTGTGCGGAGCGAGGCATCGCCGACCCAGTTCCCGAACGGGTGCGGCGTCGCCTCGGACTCATCGACCGGTCCGAAGCGTTTGCTGGAATTCACCTGCCCGACGACATGAAGACGAAGGAGCTGGCTCGGTATCGCCTGGCATTCGACGAACTGCTCCGAGTCCAGCTCGTGTTGGTCCTGCGCAAGCGGGCACTGGAACGCGACTCGCTGGGCATCGAGCACGCGGTCGGCGGCGAGATGGTGCAGCGCTTCACAGCGTCACTTCCCTTCCCGATGACTGCGGCACAGCAGCGAACGATTGCTGAGATCAACGCCGACCTCGCCAGTGGACACCCGATGCATCGGCTGCTCCAGGGAGACGTTGGCGCAGGCAAGACCGTCGTGGCAGTGGCAGCGATGCTCGCGGCAGTCGACGGCGGTCACCAAAGCGCGTTGATGGCGCCGACCGAAGTGTTGGCGGAGCAACATGCCGCGTCGGTCCGAGCAATGCTCGATGGGATCACTGTTCCGGATCCTGACAACCTGTTCGGAGATCGACCGTTGCGGGTCGAACTGCTCACCAACCGGGTGACCGGGGCCGCCCGCAAGGACGTCCTGGCCGGTCTGGCCGACGGTTCGGTTGACATCGCGATCGGTACGCACGCGCTCATTCAAGAGGCCGTCGATTTCTCGAGTCTGGGTGTGGTGGTCGTTGACGAGCAACACCGCTTCGGTGTTGAACAGCGCGCTGCCCTGCGAGAGAAAACTGCCGACGGTGCCGTTCCTGACACGCTGGTGATGACCGCGACGCCGATTCCTCGGACCGCGGCGATGACGGTGTACGGCGATCTCGATGTCAGCATCCTCGACGAACTGCCCCCAGGGCGCACGCCGATCGTCACGATGTGGGCCGACGGTCCGCTCATGGAATCCGGCGTCTGGAACGACATCAAGGACGAAGTGGCCGCCGGTCGCCAGGCCTACGTGGTGTGCCCGCTGGTGGGGGAGAGCGAGAAGCTTGAGGTGGCATCGGCTGAAGAGACGCTCGAACGGCTGGCCTTCGGAGAGCTCCAAGGACTCCGCCTCGGCATGTTGCACGGCAAGCTGCCGTCGGATGAGAAGGAATCCACGATGGACCAGTTCCGTCGCGGTGAGCTGGACGTGCTGGTGGCGACCACGGTGATCGAGGTTGGCGTCGATGTCCCCAACGCGACGGTGATGGCAATTCTGGACGCTGATCGATTCGGGATCGCCCAGCTGCATCAGCTCCGTGGTCGAGTCGGCCGAGGCCAGCACGCATCGACGTGCTGGCTGGTCACTCAGCAGAAAGAAGATGCTGAAGGCAACCCTGTGGTTGGCAATCCTCGAATTGAGGCGCTGGTTGCGACGACGGACGGTTTCGAGCTGGCCGAGGTCGACCTTGATCTGCGCGGTGAAGGCACCTTGATGTCGACGGCGCAGAAGGGCCGAAGTGATCTCAAGCTGGCGTCACTGCGTCGTGACCGCAAGCTCATTGAGCTCGCTCGTGCCGCGGCGTTCGACATCGTGGACTCCGACCCAGATCTCGCTGGTCGACCTGACCTCGCCGACGAACTTGACCTGATCTTTAGCGACCGGGACGAAGAATTCTTGGCGAAGAGCTGACGCTCAGAGCCAGTCCTCGCCGGAGACGTCGCCCCGCTCAGCGTCGTCGTCGGCGTCTTCTGGGATCTGCAGGTCCCATCGATCGAGGCAGTCTTCGCAGCGGTATGCCACCCAGTCACCCGGAAGCCACACGCCGTCTTCTCGCGGCATCGACAACAGGTGGCAACGGCCACCGCAGTCGATGCACGTGATCTGAGCGTCCGGCGTGATCATGCTCCCAGTCTGCCGGACTCGTGCTCACAGCACTCCGATGCGGCGGAGAGAGGGAGAGAGGGAGAGAGGGAGAGGCGGGCGAGAGAGGGGGGAGAGAGGGAGAGGGGGAGGGAGCGAGGGCCCCGGGTTGACACGGATCTCGTCGGGCATGGAGCGAGCAGGAAATGTTGGGCGGCGGAGTTGCGGAGCCGGGGCAGTCGTATCGTGTGCGAGATGCGAGTGGTGGCGGGAGAACTGGGCGGACGCAAGATCGTGGCGCCGGAGGGGACGAGTACGCGGCCGACGACCGACCGGGTGCGCGAAGCGATCTTCAATTCGCTTGGCAGTTCCGGAATCCTGGACGGCGCGCTCGTCGTGGATCTTTTCGCAGGCAGCGGCGCAGTGGGTATCGAAGCCCTGTCCCGTGGCGCGGAGCGCTGCGTGTTTGTCGAACGAGATCGAAATGCTCGGTACGCGCTCGAGGACAACCTTGAGGCGCTCGACCTCAGCGACCGCTCGAAAGTGATTTCCTCGGACGTCATGGCCGTGGCCTCGTCACTCGATTGCGACATCGTCTTCGCAGACCCGCCTTACGACTTCGATGCATGGGATCGGCTGCTGGGGTTGGTTCGAGCCGACCTGTTCGTCGCCGAGTCGGGCCGCCCGATCACGTGTCCGGCAGAGTGGGCGATCACTCGGCAGAAGAAGTACGGCCGCACCGTCGTGACGTTCCTTGAACGTTCCGACCCGAACCCTCCGCAGTAGTGTCTCGCAGGTGAACGCTTCCGGAGCGAAAGCCCAGCGAGTGATGTATCCCGGTTCATTCGACCCACTGCATCTCGGTCATGTCGACGTCATCGCGCACGCCAGCGAACTGTTCGGCGAGGTCGTCGTCGCGGTGATGTACAACCACTCCAAGACGTCAGGCCTGTTCGCGGTGGACCAACGGATTGAGCTGGCCCGAGACGCGCTGGCTCACCTCGACGGAGTCACGGTGATCGCGCAGACCGGCCTTGCCGTCCAAGCAGCCCAGCGCACCGACGTCGACTTCATCGTGAAGGGTCTGCGCAACAGTGAAGACTTCGAAATCGAGCAGCAAATGGCCCACAACAACTACGCCGTCACCGGTATCCGCACCGTCTATCTGCCGTGCGCCCCGGGACTCGGTTACATCAGCAGCCGCTTTGTGCGGGAGATCGCCAAGTACGGTGAAGACATCGGGCATCTGGTGCCGGCGAACGTCGCCGACGCACTCCGCACCGTCTTTGCCGATGACGAGAAATGACCACCACTGACATGAGCTACGACGACCAACACGACGACTACGACGACATCGACGACGAGTACCCCGATCAGGACGCCCAGGTTGGCTACGTCGGCGATGCCGAGACGCTGCTGCGCCGCGCCATCGACATTGTCTCGACCGCGCCGACCATGCCGCTGTCGTCGTCTCCACGCATCGACCGCGACGAGATCATCGAACTGCTCGAGGAGTCGCTGCATCGGTTGCCCGACGAGCTTCGCCAGGCGCGTTGGATGATGAAGGAACGTCAAGACTTCGTCGCCAAGACGCGCCGTGAAGCTGATGAACTGCTCGAGGCTGCACGTGTGCGTGCCGAGCGGATGGTGCAGCGGACTGAAGTCGTGCGTGCAGCCGAGCAGCGGGCCCGCACGGTGATGGAGACCGCAGACGCCGACTCGCGTCGCCTCAAGCACGAGACCGAGGACTTCCTCGACCAGCGCCTGGGAAGCTTCGAAATCCTGCTCGACAAGCTGCAGAAGACCGTGAACGCTGGACGTCAACGGCTGTCGATTGGTGGGGCCGAACAGGATCCGACCTCGAACACAGGTCAGCTCCCGTCAATCGAAGAGTCCTCGGCCTTCTTCGACCAAGACATCTAATTGGGCTGGCCAAGGCCGGCTTGACCGTCTCTCGGCGTCGGGCCTTCGCGGGCGACCCCGCCTCTTCGCACCGATACCATCATTTGCATGGTGAATGAGTTGCGGCCTCTGCGGGTCAACGCAATTGAGCTGCTGCGGCAGCCTGGAACGGAGCGCCCAGTGGACGCGGCCATTCCGGCTGAGCCGTTGGGGGTCGTCCACGAGCGACTCGACGGTGACATCGGTGTTGCGCTCGTGCTCGCATCGATGAACGATGGCATCGTCGTCAAGGGCTCGGTCCGAGCGCCATGGAGTTCGGCGTGCAGGCGCTGTTTGAAGGACATCGCCGGCGTTGCCGTCGTCGGCGTTGACGAGCTGTATCAGATCGAACTGACCGACGAAGACGCGTACCCCATCGAGAACGGACAACTCGACCTCACGGCCATGGTCCGCGAGCTCGCATTGATCGAACTCGATGCCGAACAGGTCTGCGCCGAGGACTGTGCCGGCCTGTGCCCCGCCTGCGGGATCAACTTGAACACAACATCGTGCGAGTGCGACACGACGGTGACAGATCACCGGTGGTCGGCGCTCGACGGCCTGGTGCTCGACGATTCCTGAGCGACTGCCCGTTTCACCGTCCGATCAACCGGCGATGAGCGATTCGCGCGTCGAGCATTGATCTCCGTCAGGCGGCGATAACGTTGCACGTCGCTGTGCGGGCAGAACTGCACAGCGGAAGACGATTTTCCGTCGACCAGAGTGGTCGATGTAGTAACGAAAGAGCGAACGATGGCCGTTCCCAAGAAGAAGACATCGAAGTCGAAGACTCGCAGCCGTCGTGCCAGCGCCTGGAAGCTGCAGACTCCGCCGCGGAGCATTTGCCCCCGCTGTGGCAACGCCAAGACGCCGCACACGGTGTGCGGCAGCTGCGGGTGGTACAAGGACCGAGTCGTCGTCGACGTCTGAGTTCTTTTTCTCACATGCTTCCCGTCGCAGTCGACGCCATGGGCGGCGATCTCGCGCCGCAACCTAATCTTGATGGTGCGCACGCCGCTGCCGTCGCGGGCACACCGGTTGTTCTTGTCGGCCCTGAGGGGCTGGAAGGACTCACGTCCGGTGGTTCAACTCTGGGGCTGATCCACGCATCCGAGGTCATCGGCATGCTCGACGATCCTGCCCAGGGCGTCCGTCGAAAGAAGGACTCCACCTTGGTGCGCGCCGCAGAGGCCGTCCGTGATGGCAAAGCAAGTGCCATGATCTCAGCGGGCAACACCGGCGCCACCATGGCGGCCGCGCTGCTCCGCATGGGTCGCATTTCTGGAGTCAAGCGTCCGGCGATCGCAACGCCGATCCCGGTTCCTGGTACTACCCCGACGGTACTGCTCGATGCCGGCGCCAATGCCGAAGTTCAGCCGGAATGGCTCGTCCAATTCGCTCTCATGGGAGCGGTGTACGCGCGCCGCCGGTTCGGAATTGAGAATCCACGGGTCGGCTTGTTGTCGATTGGGGAGGAGCCAGGCAAAGGCGACACGCTCCGCAAGGCAGCGCATCCGCTGCTCGCTGCTGCGCCCGGCTTGAACTTCATCGGCAACGTCGAAGGCCGCGACGTCATGAGCGACGATGTCGATGTATGCGTTACCGACGGTTTCACCGGCAACGTCGTCCTCAAGACGCTCGAAGGCGGCATGCAAGCGGTGATCGGTGCGCTCCTCGAAGCGTTTGCCCAGCCGGAATACAAAGAGCACGCCGATGCGCTGATGCCGGCATTGCTTCCGCTCTACGAGACCCTGAATCCGGACACGTACGGCGGCGCCGTGCTCCTCGGTGTCAATGGTGTGTGCATCATCGCTCACGGATCGTCGAGTGCCCGGGCGATCGAAAATGGCATCAACGTGGCGCGTGATCTCGTCGAACACGACATGGTGACCGAGATCCGAGATGCCATCGCCGCCGCCGCACCGGCAGATTGAACCGTCGACCCGCTGAGTTAGGCTCGCCGTCATGGCCGCCGAAATCAAGCGTGACGAAGTTCTCAAAATCGTCCGTGACGCACTGTCTGACATTCTCGAGATCGAACCCGACACAATCAGCGAAGGCCAATCCTTCGCCGATGACCTCGAAGCCGACTCGCTCGCGCTGATCGAACTCGTCGAGGCGCTCGAAGAAGCGCTCAGCGACCGTGTGGATGGATTCCGCATCGAAGACGAGGACCTCGAAGACCTGAAGACCGTGCGCGACGCCGTGGACTACGTCCACGAACATGCCAACGACTGAGGCGGCTCACGTGCCTGACGACGCCTCGCCTGATCTGGCGACGTTGGCGGTCACGATTGGTTACGAGTTCGCCGATCTGCAGTTACTGCGGCAAGCGATGGCCCATCGATCTTGGTGTGCCGAGACGCCGGGCGAACGCAGCAACGAACGACTCGAATTCCTTGGCGACGCAGTGCTCGGATGGGTGATCGCTGACATCGCATTTCACCAGTTCGACGCACTTGCAGAAGGGCTCCTCACCGACCTCCGCAAGAGTGTGGTCAACGCCAGCGCTCTCGCCGAAGTCGCTGAGACGATCGGCATCGGCCCGCATCTGCTGCTCGGCAAGGGCGAAGCGTCGGCAGGCGGTGCAGAGAAATCGTCGATTCTGTCCGATGCGTTCGAAGCGGTCCTAGGCGCGGTGTATCTCGACGGTGGCACCGAGCCGGCGTACACCATGGTGCAGCGATGGGTCGCGCCAAGAATGTTGACCTCCGTCGGTCGTCTCGACCACCTCGACCACAAGACCCAGTTGCAGGAGCTTGCCGCCCGGGCGGGACGCGGCGCTCCGGTGTACACGGTGACGTCAACTGGTCCAGACCACGCGAAGTCGTTCCAGGCGACCGTGTCGCTCGATGGCGATGTGCTCGGCGAGGGTGCAGGGCGTTCGAAGAAGGCCGCCGAGCAATCCGCCGCGTCGGTAGCGGCTGCAGCGCTGTCCTGAAGCACTGCCGATGCCCGAACTCCCCGAAGTCGAGACCGTCCGTCGAGGACTTGACCAGCATCTGGTCGGCAGGACCGTCGAACACGTCGAGGTGGGCCGCGAGCGGGTCGTTCGGCGCACGTCGAGAGAGGCGTTGATCGACGGGCTGACGAACACGACGATTCTGCGGGCCGACCGGCGCGGCAAATATTTGCTCATGCCGCTCGATTCTGGCGATGTCATGATGATCCATCTGCGGATGAGCGGACAGGTTCTGATTGCTGACCGGGGCGCTGATCGACCGTTGCATACCCATGTTGTGCTGTCACTCGACAACGACACGGAAATGTGGTTTGTCGATCCACGCACATTCGGCGAGGTCGTGGTCTATGACCCCGCCAATGCAGCTGTTGAGTTGCCGCCCATCGCCCGACTCGGGGTCGACCCAATCGCGGAGGACTTCCCACGCGCTCACCTTCGTCAGCTTGTCCGAGCCACGAGCCAGACGCTCAAACCGTTCTTGCTCGACCAGACCAAGGTCGCTGGCATCGGCAACATCTACGCAGACGAGATCCTCCACCGTGCGCGCCTGCGCCCCGACCGCTCGGCCAACACGATTGATGCAGCAGCGACGTGGCGGCTGCATGACGCGATTCGCAACATCTTGAACGACTCGATCAAGGTCGGTGGATCCACGCTGGGTGACGCGCAATACGTTGATGTGGATGGCGAGAGCGGCAGCTTTCAGAACGAACATCGCGTCTACGGCCGCACCGGTCAACGGTGCAGCACGTGTGGTCGCGGATGGATTCGACGCACGATCTCTGGCGGTCGTTCCACTCATTACTGTCCCGTTTGCCAACACTGATGACCAGCCACTCAGCAACTGGTCGTCTGATGTTGGGGGAGCGGGCGGCTGAGCAAGTAGCTTCGTGTCCGCTGTGTACCTGAAGAATCTGACCCTCAAGGGTTTCAAGTCGTTCGCCGACAGCACGCCGATGGTGCTCGAACCGGGCGTGACCGTGGTGGTCGGACCCAATGGGTCGGGCAAATCGAACGTCGTCGACGCAATTGCCTGGGTGCTCGGAGCGCAAGCCCCGAAAGCCGTGCGCTCACAGAAGATGGACGATGTCATCTTTGCCGGGACCGCAAAGCGTCCCGCGCTCGGGCGCGCCGAGGTCAGCATCACCATTGACAACGCCGACGGCACGCTCGGTTTGGAGTTCAGCGAGATCACTGTCACGCGCATCTTGTTCCGCACCGGTGAGTCCGAGTACATGATCAATGGCGTCGGTTGTCGCCTGCTCGACGTTCAGGAACTCCTCAGCGATGCTGGAGTCGGTCGGCAGCAGCACGTCATCGTGAGCCAGGGCCAGATCGATGCGGTGCTCAACGCTCGCCCAGAAGACCGCCGAGCGATCATCGAAGAAGCTGCCGGGGTGCTGAAGTTCCGTAAGCGCAAGGAAAAGGCTGAGCGTCGCCTCGACGCAACCGAGGCCAACTTGCTGCGCGTGCAGGACCTGCTTCGGGAAGTCCGCCGCCAGCTTCGTCCGCTCGAACGTCAGGCAAAGGCTGCCGAGCGTCATGGTTCGCTCATCGAAGAGCTGACGGCGTTGAAGACCTTTGTCTCCGGTCGCGAAATCGCCAGCCTGCGCGTGAAGCTCGAAGCCTTGGCCTCGACCAAGCTCGAGAGTTCAACGGGTGAAGCAGAACTGAAGTCAGCTCTCGCAGTACTCGACACGGCAGTGATGTCGATTGAGGCACAACTCTCGGCACGCGGGGCGAGCGACATCAGCGATCGCCTGCGTCACGTCGAGCAGCTCCGCGAGCGCGCGCGGGGACTGGCGGCCGTGCTCGTCGAGCGTCGCCGTTCACTCGAACGTGACAAGGGCCAACTCCTCGACGCCGGTGTGGTTGCGAACCTCGAGGCGGACGCAGCCCGGTTCCGTGAGGAAATTGAGAACGCAGCGGCTGAACTTGCCGAACTCGAACCCGAAACCGGCCAGCTCAGCTTCGACGAGTCGTCCTTCCGCAGCGAACGCGAGAACATTCTCGAAGCCGTGCGCGAAGACCAGACCACCACGAAAGCAGCCAGCGCGGCGGCCGAGGTTCGTGGCGAGCTGCGGTCGATCACGTCTGCGGTTGAGCGCACCGCGGGTGAACTCAACCGGATGGTCGGTCGCAAGGAATCACTGACAAATCGCTCACAGCTCGCACAAGAAGAGGCTGCTCGATTCCGCACCGACTGTGATGAAGCCGGTGCGATTGAAGCGCCGCTCGTCGACGAGGTCGAGGCCGCCGAGCAGGCCGCCATGGAAGCGCAGGCCACGTTCGAAGCCCGTCAGTCGTTGCGCAACGATGCTGCCGAGGAAGCCTCACGCTGGGCGGCACGCGTCGAAGCGCTCCAGATGGCGCTTGACGCGGCCCGCGCCCGGGCGGGCGCTGAGCGTCTCCAGGGCGTCGACGGCGTGCTCGGGACGCTGCTCGACTTGATCGAAATCGACGAAGGCTGGGAGCCGGTCGTCGAGGCTGCACTCGGCGAGTCGCTCACTGCCGTGGTGGTTGACGACCCGGCCGCAGGTCGTCGAGCGTTAGACGCACTCAGGAGCAGCGACACGAGCGGCGCGGTCATCGCCCTCGGCGCTCGCCCCAAAGGGTCCGACGCCCCGGCCCTGGGTGACCCTGTGCGTCCTCACACGCGCAGCCAACGTCCTGAGGTTGAGGCCCTGCTTGACGGTCTGCTCGGTTCAGCGGTGCGGATCGACAAACTCTCCGAGGCACTCGACGCTGCAATGCAACATCCTGAAGCTGTGGTCGTCACTGGCTCGGGCGACCGATTCGGACTCAGCGGCTGGCGAATCGGCACAGCCGGCGGGGGAGCCACGGCCGCCGCACTTGAAGAGGCGAGCGAGCGATCGAAGACCGCAAGTGCCGAACTTGACAGCGCGCGCGGCGCTGTTGCCGAGATTGAGCAAACGCTGCGTGCTGCCAAGAACACTGAGGTCGAGCTCGCCAAGCGACTCGACGCCAACGACGCACGGTTCAGCGCCGCTTCAGAAGGCTTGTCGAGAACTCAGGGTGAGCAGCGTGAGATTCAGGCTGAACTCGAAACACTCGACCGGAACATTGCCGAGGCAGAAGTCAACATCACGCGTGAGCAGCAGCGGATCACCGAGATCGAAGCGCTCCTTCCTGCGCTCGAGAGCGACGAGCAGGCCGAGTCGGAGGCAGCGCGAGCGCGTGGTGAGCTCCGGGCAGAACTCGAAGCTCGCTCGGCCCTGCTGTCGTCGCGTCGCCGTGACATCGAGGTCCGGCTTGCCGGTCTGCAGGAACGTCAACAGCTCAACGAACGTCGTCTCGTCGAGACCGAGCGTCGTCTTGAAGCAGACAAAGAAGCGCGCGTCGCTGCGGAGAGTCAGCGGCTCGTCATCGAGCGCCAGATCGATGTGATCGATCGTCTCGCCGCACTCGTCGAGCAGCATCGTCACGTCGTCGAAAGTCATTACGCCGAGCTGGCCGAGAAACGTCGCAAGCAGAGCGATGAGGTGCGTGGACTCACGACCGAGCTCGACACCTTGCGTCGTGATCGAGCCGAGAAGGAACAGACGCTCGACGTCACCCGCGAGCGGGCTCGCAAGGCGGAACTCGAAGAAGCCGAGGCGAAGTTGCGCCTTGAGACAGCGATCGAGACGCTGCGCCGTGAACTCGACATCGAGCCAGCTGTCGCTGAGGCCGCCGAGATGCCGGAGGTTCCCGACGGAGCGACTCCAGCGGGCCGTGTTCGTGAGCTCGAACGTGAGCTGCGTCTGCTCGGCCCGATCAACCCCTTGGCCCTCGAAGAGTTCAACGAGCTGCAGGCCCGACACACGTTCCTCGAAGAACAACTCGAAGACGTACGAACCACACGCCGCGAACTCGCTCGGGTCATTGCAGCGGTCGATGCGGAGATCCAAAATGTGTTCGCGACAGCGTTCCACGACGTTGCCCGGAACTTCACCGAGCTGTTTGCGCTGCTGTTCCCGGGCGGCAAGGGCAACCTCAAGCTCACGCTGCCCGACGACATGCTCAACACGGGCATCGAAGTCGAAGCGAAGCCGAGTGGCAAGAACGTCAAGAAGCTGTCGCTGCTGTCGGGCGGGGAACGATCGCTGACGGCGCTGGCGTATCTGTTCGCCGTCTTCCGCTCGCGGCCATCGCCGTTCTATGTGATGGATGAAGTCGAAGCAGCCCTCGACGATGTCAACCTGCACCGCTTTCTCGGGCTCATCCAAGAGTTCCGCAAGGATGCGCAGCTCATTGTGGTCTCGCACCAGAAGCGGACGATGGAAGCCGGTGATGTGCTCCTCGGTATCTCGATGCAGCCGGGGGGTTCCTCGAAGGTGGTCACCGAGAAGTCCGAGGCCGGACAGCTTGTCCAATAGGGGCAGTCGAGCGCGATGGGCCGAGGGGACGAGGAGTTTCGTGGCCGAGTTGCCGACCGGCGTCCCGAACTCGAGTCAGCACTTCGCGGACTCTACGGAGATCGCGCCTCAGCCACCGCTGACCGTCTGATCGAGACGGCGCGCCGTCGTCACGTCATGCGGCCTGGGGGACTCCGGGAACGAGACCGTGACCGGTCGCTGCACCCTGACTGGTTCCAGCTACCCGAACGGGTTGGGTACATGGCCTACGTCGACAAGTTCGGTGGGGATCTCGCCGGGGTTCGCCAGCGCATCCCGCATCTGACCGAACTCGGCGTCGATGTGCTCCATCTGCTTGCGCTGTTCGCTGCTCGGGTCGGCGACAACGACGGTGGTTATGCGGTTCGTGACTATCTCCGCCCCGACGAGCGCAACGGGACGACGGAAGATCTGGATGCATTGATCAGTTCGCTGCACGGCGCCGACATCAACCTCTGCGCTGACTTCGTGATCAACCACACCAGTGACGACCACGATTGGGCCAGACAGGCGCTCGCCGGGTCGAAGTACCACCAGGGTCTTTTCCACATGTTCGACGGCCGCGTCGAACCGGAGGCCTACGAAGCGTCACTGCCTGAGGTGTTCCCGCACATGGCGCCGGGCAATTTCACATGGCGGTCGGATATCGAGAAATGGGTCTGGACCACCTTCCGTGAGTTCCAGTGGGATCTGAACTGGTCAAACCCCGACGTGATGTGTGAAATCGGGGACGTGGCCCTCGCCCTGGCGAACCTGGGCGTCGACGTCTTGCGCCTTGACGCGATCGCCTTCACCTGGAAGCGACTCGGTACGAACTGTCAGAACCAACCCGAGGCACACCTGGTCGCGCAGGCGCTGCGCGCCGTGGTGGGGATCGGTGCGCCAGCGACGGTCCTGCTCGCCGAGGCGATTGTTGGGCCGGCCGACCTCGTCGGCTACCTCGGCCGACACGAACTCGAACGGCATGAGTGCCATCTGGCGTACCACAACCAGTTGATGGTGCAGGCCTGGTCCATGTTGGCAACTGGAGAGTCTCGCCTCGCCCGGATTGCGCTGGCTCGGCTCCCGGACCCGCCGGCGACCACGACCTGGTTCACCTACGTCCGCTGCCACGACGACATCGGGTGGGCCATCGACGATCACGACGCTGAAGCGTCCGGCGTCTCGGGGGCGGGTCATCGAGCGTTTCTCGCGGCGTATTATCGTGGCGACTTCCCCGGGTCAGTGGCCAGGGGAGTGCCGTTCGCAACAAACCTGGGGACCGGTGATGAGCGCACGAACGGCATGACTGCGGCGCTGGTTGGCGCAACCGCAGCAATCGAGGCAGCAGATACCGATGCACTCGACGTCGCTCTTGCACGCGCCAAACTGCTGTACGGCATCGCGTTCGGGCACGGCGGGATTCCGGTCATCTACATGGGCGACGAGTTTGGCCAGGGCAATGATCTCGCCGCACTCGACGATCCGGAACTTGCCGGTGACAGTCGCTGGGTCCATCGGCCGGCGTTCGATGAAGATGGAGCAACGAAACGGCTCGACGTCGATGGGCTTGCTGGCCGTCTGTGGTCGTCGCTTCGCCACCTCGTTGACGCGCGTCGTGCCTGTCCGCAGCTGCACGGCGGCGCCTTCGTTCGTTACCTCGACGTCGGCGACGAGCAGGTCTTCTGTTGGCGACGACGCCATCCGACGTTTGGGGATCTGATCGGGCTGGCGAACGTGGGAGCGACGTCAACGAGGATCGGCCTCGACCAGTTGGGTGTCGACGTGGCGGCGTGGGGGCCGGTCGACCTGCTTGCGCCTCACGACCGTGACCTTGGCAACCTCGGTCCCTACCGCGTCCGCTGGCTGGCCTCGCCGGACACGTATCCGACGGTGCCGCCCGTGTCGACCTGATCCTTGGCTGGATCTTCGGCTGGATCTTCGGCTTGGTCTTTCGCTTGATCGAGTGTGCCAGGCGGACATCCACGGCGCTCACCGCCCCCCGATAACGTCAACCCCCGCATGGGTATCGAGATCATCTTTCTGATCCTGGCGGTGCTGGTCATCGCCTTTGGTGTTGGGGTCGTCGTCCTCAATCGGCGCCGTGAGGGCGTGCAACCGCCGTCGCAGCGCACCGCTGGGCAACCGGCTGCACCGCCCCGGCCAGCCGACGATCCGTCGACGGGTGACACGCTCGTCCAGGAACCAGCCGTCGCCGAGGAACCGCCGGCAGGCACGCTGCGCGAACGGCTGGCCAAAGCGCGCTCGACTTTCGCAGGCGCCATCTCCGGCGTGCTCAGCCGGTCGGCGATCACCGATGAGTCGTTCGACGAGTTGGAAGAAGCGCTGCTGCGTGCCGATATCGGCGTCAACATCGCGGACGAACTGCTCGGCGGGCTCCGCACCCGCGTCAAGGACAAGGAAATCACTGAACCTGCGGCGCTGCTGGACGCGCTCGACGCCGAGATGAAGTCACGGCTCGCTGGGTCGGAGCGGTCGTTGAATTTCGAGACGCTTGACGAGGGCGCCACCAACGTGTGGATGTTCGTTGGCGTCAACGGGGTCGGCAAGACGACCACGATTGGCAAGCTCGCCAAGCAGCAGGTCGATGCCGGTCGCACGGTGCTGCTCGCTGCCGGGGACACATTCCGCGCTGCAGCGGCCGAGCAGCTCACCACTTGGGCGGAGCGCAGCGACGTCGAGATCGTGCGTGGTGCAGACGGCGCAGACCCGAGCTCGGTCATCTTCGACGGCGTCGAAAAGGCAGCGTCGAAGAATATCGAGCTCGTGATGGCCGACACCGCTGGTCGTTTGCACACCAAGAGCAACCTGATGGACGAGCTCGCCAAGGTGCGTCGTGTTGCGGAGAAGGGCGCAGGCAAGGTCACCGAAACGCTCTTGGTGATCGACGCGACCACCGGCCAGAACGGCTTGACGCAAGCCCGCGAATTCGGCGAGGTCACCGATGTCACCGGCGTGGTCCTGACCAAGCTCGATGGGTCCGCCAAGGGTGGCATCGTGTTCGCCATCGAGACCGAACTCGGTATTCCGGTCAAGTTGGTCGGTATCGGGGAAACGATCGGCGACCTCGTCGACTTCGACCCCGACGAATTCGTCTCAGCGCTTCTCGAGCGCTGATCTGCGCACAGTTCGAGTCGCCCCGGGCCAGGTGGGATCAGCCCGGTAACCTTGACGGCAATGTTCGACAATCTGTCCAACCGTCTCGAAGGCATCATCACCAAGGTTCGCGGCAAGGGTCGCCTCACCGAGGCAGATGTCGACGAGATGATGAAAGAGATCCGCACGGCACTGCTTGAAGCAGATGTCAACGTCGCCGTTGTGCGTTCGGTGTGCAACCGGATTCGCGAGCATGCGATCGGCGCCACGCGGTCGAAGGCACTCGACCCCGGTCAGCAGGTCGTCAAGGCCGTCAACGACGAGTTGACGCGTGCCCTCGGCGGCGAAACGCTTGCCATCACCTATGCCGCGAAACCGCCGACGGTCGTGCTGATGGCTGGCCTGCAGGGCTCAGGTAAGACCACGGCGTCAGCCAAGCTCGGCAAGTGGTTCAAGGCGCAGGGCCGCAACCCGCTGATGATCGGCGCCGACCTGCAGCGTCCAGCGGCTGTCGAGCAGCTGCGTACGCTTGGGCGCCAGATCGACGTGCCGGTCTTCTCCGATCCGGAGGATCCAATCCTCACGGCCGCCGCTGGTCTCGAAGAGGCAAAGCGCCTCGGTCGTGACGTCGTCATCGTCGACACCGCCGGTCGTCTGTCGATCGACGCCGAGATGATGGAGCAGGTCCGCTTGATTTCGGGCGCCGTCGACCCGGACTACACCTTCCTCGTCGTCGACGCGATGACGGGCCAGGATGCCGTGCAAACGGCCGAGGCATTCCACAACACGTTGCAGATCGACGGCGTGATCATGTCGAAGATGGACGGTGACGCCCGCGGCGGTGCGGCTTTGTCGGTGAAGGAAGTCATCGGGCGACCAATTGCCTTCGCCTCCACTGGCGAGAAGCTCGAGGAATTTGAGCAATTCCATCCTGACCGTATGGCCTCGCGGATCCTGGGCATGGGCGACATGCTCACCCTCATCGAGCAGGCCGAGAAGGCCTTCACGGAGGAGCAAGCCGAGGCTGCAGCCACGAAGCTGATGGAGGGCCAGTTCACGCTGGATGACTTCCTTGAGCAGATGCAGGCATTGAAGAAGATGGGACCACTCGGCGGGCTCATGGGGATGATGCCGGGCATGCCCAAGGAGCTGAAGGATGCCAAGATCGAAGATGACGACCTGAAGCCCATCGAGGCGATCATTACGTCGATGACCACCGAGGAGCGCACGTTTCCCAACATCATCCAAGGCACGCGGCGTGCTCGCATCGCTGCCGGCTCGGGCACCACAGTCGCTGACGTCAATCGGCTGGTGAAACAGTTCGGTGAGATGCAGAAGATGATGAAGAAGATGGGCATGGCCGGGAAACCTGGCAAGAAGGGCAAGAAGGGCAGAGGCGGAGCCAAGTTGCCAAAGGGCCTGCCCGCCGGCTTTGACATCGAGCAGGGCGGGATGGAGATCCCCGGTCTTCCGGGCACCCCCGGTATGCCGGGCCTGCCCCGATAATTCATTGAGAGGGATAGCGGCGACCTGCCGTTAGTCTTTCGACGTTCTCAATTTCTCGAACACGCAACTCTGGAGTGACGATCAACGATGGCAGTCAAGCTGCGCCTTACGCGTATTGGCAAGAAGAAGCAACCGCAGTACCGCATTGTCGCGGCTGATTCCCGTTCGCCCCGCGACGGCCGGTTCATTGAAATCCTGGGTCATTACGACCCTCGGCAGGATCCGTCTGGGCTCACGCTCGACAACGACAAGGCTGTCGCCTGGCTGAAGGAAGGCGCACAGCCGACCGAGCGCGTCGCCAAGCTCCTCAAGGTCTCTGGCGCTACCGAGCAGTTCGAAGCTGAGAAGGCCGCCAAGTGAGCGACGAGCTCGCTCCCACGGCCGTCGCAGTTCTCGAACACATCGTCCGCTCGATCGTTGACGATCCCGACGCCGTCACCGTTGAGGTCGACGAGTCAGGTAACCGCCCCGCACTCAACGTGCGTGTCGGCGACGGCGATCTTGGTCGCGTCATCGGCCGCCGTGGCCGCACCGCTGCCAGCATTCGCACCGTCACGCGTGCTGCTGCCAGCAAAGACGATGTCGAAATCGACATCGAATTCCTCGACTGAGCAGGCCGGAGGCCACCATGGCCCGTTCCACTCCCATCCCTGAAGGCTTCCTCGAAGTCGGTCATATTCGGCGCGCCCACGGTCTGCGTGGCGACGTGTTCGTGCAACTCGTCACGGATCGTACTGAGCGTCTTGCTGTCGGCTCGGCCCTGAGTTCGGCACAGGGTGAGGTCACGGTCGAGTCAAGCAAGCTGTTGCCGAACGGTCGTTGGGTCGTCAAGTTCGATCAGATCGCAGATCGCACGGCTGCCGAGGCGTGGACCAACGTTGCGCTGCATGCCGCGCCGATCGACGACATCGACGCGCTGTGGTTCCACGAGTTGATTGGCTCCAAGGTCGTCGAAGCTGACGGCACCGAGCGAGGGACATGCACGAAGGTGCTGACCAACCCGGCGGCTGACATTCTCGAACTCGACACCGGCCACCTCGTGCCGACCACATTTGTCGTCGCGCAGGTTGATGGCGTGGTGACCGTCGAGGTCCCCGACGGCCTCTTCGAGCTGCTGGACGACTGAACATGCTCCACGTTTGCGCACCCAGCAGATGTCGCCGGCGACATGCGCTGGGTGCGCAAACGAAGATGACGGGGTGGACGTGATGAGTTTGCGGATCGATGTCTTCTCGCTGTTCCCCCAGCTCGTCGAGAACTTCTGTGCGGAGAGTCTGCTCGGCAAAGCGCAACAGCGCGGACTGCTTGACCTACGGGCCCACGACATTCGGGAACAAACATCAGACGTCCATGGCACGGTCGACGACAGCCCGTTCGGTGGCGGTGCGGGCATGGTGATGAAAGCCGAGCCGATCTTCGATGCCGTCGAAGCCGCTGCCCCGCCGCGCCCGCTCTTGCTCCTCAGCCCTGGTGGGCGGCGATTCGATCAGGCCATGGCCCATGAGCTTGCGTCCACAGCGGAGACATCGGGCGGTTTCAGTCTGCTGTGCGGACGGTACGAGGGTGTCGACCATCGTGTGCGTCAGCATCTGTGCGACGGTGAGGTCAGTATCGGCGACGTGGTGTTGAGTGGGGGAGAGGTTGGCGCGTGCCTGATTATTGAGGCGGTCGCCCGACTTCTTGATGGGGCGATGGGCAATGCAGCCAGCACTGTCACGGAGAGTTTTGGCGAGTCCGGCCTGCTTGAGGAACCACAGTTCACACGACCCGCCGAGTTCCGTGGCTGGGCGGTTCCCGATGTGCTCCGAAGCGGCGATCATGGCCGGGTTGAGCGTTGGCGAAGGGCGCAGCGGCTGCACCGGACGCTGCGCGAACGGCCCGACCTCGTGCCCGCCGAACTCGACGTTGCGGACCAGAAGCTCCTCGAAGAGTTTCCACCTGTCCCATATTCCTGATTCGCCCCGTATCATTGTCAAGCCTCATCGGCGCGAGTCCGCGCCGATACCAACTTCTCGACCACGCAGGTATCGCCATGAAAGCCACCGACCTCATCGACAACGATTCGCTCCGTACGGACATCCCCGAGTTTCAAGCGGGCGATGAACTGAAGGTGCACGTGCGCGTCGTCGAGGGCGGCAAAGAGCGCATCCAGGTGTTCCAGGGCGATGTCATCGGCATCCAGGGCGGTGGACTGCAGGAGACCTACACGGTCCGCAAGCTCAGCTACGGCGTCGGAGTCGAGCGCACCTTCCCCATGCACGCCCCGACTGTGCAGAAGGTCGAAGTCGTCAAGCGCGGCGACGTGCGCCGCGCCAAGCTGTACTACCTCCGGGACCGCAAGGGCAAGGCTGCCAAGATTCGCGAGAAGCGCACCTTCTGATGCGCTGGCCAGCTTGACGCTGGCTACCAATCGGATGCACCGCCGTCGAGGTGGTGGTCCCCTCGGGCTCAGTGCCCCAGCACACACCACACTGCTGGAGGATCACACCCATGGGCACTTCGAAACCACCCACCGACCAACGAAATCGGTTACGTGGCCAATGGGGTGAGAACCTCGCCGCTGCATACTACGAGCGCCACGGCTGTCGAATTATCGACCGCAATTGGCGATCAGCGACCGGCGAACTCGACTTGGTGGTGCGTGATGGCGACACCTACGTGTTCAGCGAGGTGAAAGCTCGGCGCACGGATCTTTATGGTCCTGCTGCAGCTGCAGTCGGCATCGAGAAGCAGCGGCGAATCCGCCAACTCGGCGTCGAGTGGCTGCGAGCACACGGCCTGGGCCACGTGAGAGTGCGGTTCGACGTGATCGCGATCACCGGCAACAACCTCGACCACCTGCCGGACGCTTTCTGATGGGCGACGGGATCAGGTTTGTCGACGGAGTGATGTGTCGATCGCCGGACTCGAATGAGCGGCATCGATGACTCCGACCTGATGGACCTCCGTCGTCAGCCGACGAACGCCCAGACGACCAGCGCTGCGGCGATCACCAGGCAGATCCCCACGAGGGCGTAGTCGAATGGCTTGGCGTTGTACTTGCGGTTCGGGTCGAATCCCACGGTGGCCAGTATGCCTTCGCTCGGAGGTCGGGTCAGAAATTCCCTGGGTGTGACCAATACATCAATGGCGATCACAGATTCACAACCGATGATTCCGTATCCTTCGATACTTCGTGGCCCGAGGAGACAAGCGGGCAAGCAATCCCCCGAATCTCCAGGAGCCCCCCCTTGACGACTGAAACTCTCGATTTGCCTGCGCGCCCTGCGCTGCGGGCCCGCTTCCAAGAAGCGTGGCTGTCCAACCCGAAAGCTGATCTGCTGTCGGGTCTGGTCGTGGCCCTTGCACTCATTCCCGAGGCAATCTCGTTCTCGATCATCGCCGGCGTGGACCCCAAGGTCGGCCTGTACGCATCGTTCTCGATCGCCATCATCATCTCGATGGTCGGCGGACGAGCGGGAATGATCTCTGCGGCGACCGGTGCGATGGCGCTGGTAATCGTGCCGCTGGTCGAGGACTACGGCGTCGAGTATCTCTTCGCAGCGACGGTGCTGGCCGGCGCACTTCAGGTGCTGTTCGGCTACCTCCGAGTCGGCAACCTGATGCGGTTCATCCCGCGTACGGTGATGCTCGGCTTCGTCAACGCGCTGGCGATCCTGATCTTCCTGGCCCAGATCCCGCACATCATTCTCGAAGACGGCGACAAAGACGAACTGCCGCTGAACCTTGCGTTCATCGCTGCCGGTCTTGCGATCATCTATGGCCTGCCGCGTCTGACCAAGATGGTGCCGTCTCCGCTCGTTGCAATCAGCGTGCTTGCCGCTGGTGCGATCTACTTCGACTGGTCGCTCCCAACCGTCGGTGACATGGGCGAACTGCCCAACGCTCTGCCCGGGTTCGCGCTGCCCGATATCCCGTACACGTGGGAGACGCTGAGCATTATCTTCCCGTTCTCGCTCACGTTGACGTTCGTCGGCCTTCTCGAGTCACTGCTCACGGCGCAGCTGCTCGACGACATGACCGACACCAACTCCGACAAGAACCAGGAGTCACGCGGTCAGGGCATCGCCAACGTCTTCACCGGCTTCTTCGGCGGCATGGCCGGATGCGCCATGATTGGCCAGTCGATGATCAACCACCGTTCGGGAGGCCGGACCCGATTGTCGACGCTTGCGTCGGGTGTCTTCCTGCTTGTCCTCATCATGGCGCTTGGCGACCTTGTGGCCCAGATCCCGATGGCTGCGCTCGTGGCAGTCATGATCATGGTCGCGATCAGCACCTTCAACTGGAAAAGCATCATGCCGAAGACCACGCAGTCGATGCCGAAGAGTGAGACCGCTGTGATGGCGGGCACCGTGATTGTTGTCGTCGTCACGCACAACCTCGCCTACGGCGTTGCGGTCGGTGTGCTTCTGTCGGCAATCTTCTTCGTCCGCAAGGTGAGCCACGTCGTGTCGGTCACGAGCGTCCTCGACCCCGACAACCACGAGCGGCTCTATGCGGTGAGCGGACAGCTGTTCTTCGCGTCGACCAACGACCTCGTGCACTCCTTCGACTACGACGCCGTCAAGGTGAATCGAGTTGAGATCGATTGCAGTGAGGCCCGTATTTGGGACACCTCAGCCGTCGTTGCGCTCAATGCGGTGGTGGCAAAATTTGCTGAGCGCGGCATCGACGCGCATCTGATTGGCATGAACCGCCACGCCGCCGATCTCCACGAGCGCACCTCGACCCTCGTCTCCAACGACCACTGAGCGGTCGCGGCCGCATCGCCCGAGCCTTGTCTCGGGCGCACTCCTCTCTCAGTGCGGGCCAACTTCGAGTGCGGGCCAACTTCTCTTGGTGACTCGGTGCTGGCACTTCGAGTTCGTAGGGTGGGCATCGTGATCGAGCGGCTCGTGCGGTGTTGTCTGGCTGCTGCCGGAGTTGGGCTGTTCGCGCTGGCTCCTTCGGTCGGCGCCGCGCCGGTCCCCGAGCCGTCGAGTGACAGGGTGACCGCCCAACCTGGGCTGCTCGATGTGCCGGTGGGGTGCGCCGTGCCTGACCCTGCTGATGTGGCGTTCATTGGTACGGCCGTTGCGAAAGACTTTGAGAAGGTGCGCTACGAGATCGTGCAGCTTCGTGCGGGTTCGATCAGCGGGTATTCGATCGATGGGCTCGTCGATGTGCTGTACCTCGACGATGCCAAGTTCGTCGATCTCGACGAGAACTACCTCGTCGGTGCACGTTTCGATCCCGACTTCGGCGCGCTCTTCTCGACGATCCGGCCGGACGAGCCCCTCTTTGGCGGCAACGACGTGATCGGCTTGGAAGATACCGATGTCGAATGTCCGGTTATCGACGACCCTGTGCGCACGGTGCACCCTGACGGCACCAGTGTCGATTCGGGTGTCCTCAGCCCGCTCCTCGGCAACAAACGGACGCTGTTCGCCACGCTCGGCGTGCCAACGGCCATCGCATTTGCTGTGTTGATCGGGTTGGTGTTACTCCGTCAAGCTTGGCGCTATTTCCTGAAGGGCGTCTTCGAACTCGGCCGCGCCGCAGTGACTCCAGCGCCAGACCACGCGTCGATTCGCGTGCGCGAGCACCGCGATGGTGAAGCTGCCTCGTGACGGCGGACCGGGTTGCGATCTGATCTGTTGTGTGACGTTGACGTTGACTTGACTTTGACGTTGACTTGACTTTGGCGGGCGCAGACGAACTCTGTGAGCGCGGGTGTGTACGTTCGAACCTGTGATCGAATCGGTGGAGACCACGGCCTACGGACGGGCCGCATCTGAGGCGTTGGCCGCGGCGGTCGCCCGGGCAAAGGATCTGGGTCCGCTTGCACCGGTCACAGTGATCGTGCCGAGCAATTTCGTGGGGCTGTCGGCTCGTCGACTGCTGGGGTCCGGAGTGCTGGACGTTGGTTCGAAGTCCGGCATTGCCAACGTCTCGTTCGTCACACCGTTTCGGCTGGCCGAACTCGTGGCAGCCGATCTGCTGCTCGACACCGCACCCATCACCAATCCTGTGTTGGGTGCAGCAGTGCGTCAGGTACTCGCCGACGACCCTGACATTTACCGACCTGTCGCCGATCACCAAGCCACCGAGGCGGCATTGGCCAGCTTGTTTGCCGAGCTGTCGAACGTTGACGAGGCTGGGCTCGAGTCAATTGAGGATGAGGGCTCCACCGCGGCAGTGCTCTCCGTGAAGTTTTACCGACGGATTGCTGCCAAGCTCGGCGGCTTCCACACTGAACACGATCTGGCCACGGCGGCTGCCGATCGTGCCGACCTGGGTGAGCGGCTGCGGCCATTCGGGCATGTCATCTGGTACCTGCCAGCACCGGTGACGTCGGCAATCGGTCGGTGTGTCGGTGAGGTGCTGCGGGGGGCCGCGTCGTCGTCGGTCATCGTCGGACTCACGGGCCACGACATCGCCGACAAACCGGTGCTGGCGTCAATGGGCGATGCTGGCGTTGACGTCGTGGGGCCAGTGGCCAGCGTTCCACCGACTGGCGACGAGATCGTGTCGGTCACCGACGCACCTGAGGAGGTCCGGGAAGTCTGCCAGCGCATCGTTGGTCTCGTTGCGGCTGGGGTTCGGCTCGACCGAATCGGGGTCTTTTTTCCGACCCCGGATCCGTATGTGCGGATCATCGAGCAGCAGTTTGCTGCCGCCGAGATCCCGGTCAACGGGCCCGATCCTCGCCGTCTCGCCGATTCGGTCGCCGGGCGGACGCTGCTCAGCGCGCTCGCGCTTCCGGACGCTCGATGGCGGCGCGATCGGGTCATGGCTGTGGTCAGCGGGGGGCCGCTGCGGTTCGGCGGCGATCAGGTCCGCCCAGCTGACTGGGATGAGTTGTCGCGGAAGGCTGGTGTCGTGATCGATCTCGCTGACTGGCGCCGCAAGATCGAGTACGCCGCGCAAGGGGTCACCACGCGCATCGAACTGCTGGAGACAAGTGACCCCAGCGACTCGGTTGCGTACCAATTGCGCAAGCTTCGCGGCGAAATCACCGATGGCCAGAAGCTGATCGCCTTCGTCGAGGACCTGCACCGACAGGTGCTGGTTGTTGAAAAGGCCAAGACGTGGCCGCAGAAGTGCGCGGCAGCGACCCAGCTCTTGCATTCACTGCTCGGCACCGAGGGAACGCACTCCAGCTGGCCCGAACACGACCAGGAGGCATTCGGCCGCGTCGAGGAGTCGCTCACGCGACTGGCCGCACTCGACAGCATCGAGCCATCGCCCACACATGCTGTCTTCCAACGTGCGCTCCGAACCGAACTCGACGTGGCGCGCGGGCGACACGGCCGATTCGGCCACGGTGTGGTGTATGGCCCCATCGGCACAGCAGTTGGCCACGACCTCGACGCAGTCTTCGTGCTGGGTGCGTCCGAAGGGTTGCTGCCAGTACCTCGTCGAGACGACGCAATTCTTCCCGAGGCCGTGCGGCAAGCGTCGCTCAATCAGCTGGAGATGAAGGTCGCGCGGATCCACCATCAGCACCGGGCCTTTCTTGCTGTGCTGGCATCTGCGCCGGCTGGGCGGCGGACCATCACGTTTCCTCGCGGCGACCTGCGATCGAGCCGGCACACGCTGCCGTCCCGGTGGCTGCTCGACACCGCATCGCAGCTCGCTGGGACGAAGGTGCATGCCACCGATTTCGACGAACTTGGCGCTGAGGTGGTCACGCACGTTGGCTCGTTCGCGTCCGGTATTCGCGCGGCGGGGCCGGCTGCGAGCATCGAGGTCCGTGACCTCGCCGCGCTTGGCAATGCGGTCGACCACGCTCGGCAGGCCGCCGAGCATGAGTTGGCTGCGCTTGTGGGCAATGGTTTGCGCGTTCAGCTGGCACGGGCGAGCAGCGACTTCACCGAGTACGACGGCAACCTCGGAGCACGGGTCGATGCGGAGGTGTTCCCGCTGCCGGGAGTTGGCGATCGCGCGTTGTCGGCCTCGCGGCTTGAGTCCTGGGCGACCTGCGGGTTTAAGTATTTCCTCAGTTATGTCCTCGAGATTGCGGACCGCGATGACCCCGAGCGCACCGACGAGCTCTCCGCGCTCGACCGAGGCTCGCTGATCCATGTCACGCTCGAAGAATTCGTCCGTGGGGAACTCGACAATCCGCCCGGTCCCGATGAGCAGTGGTCCGAGGCGGCTCGCGCCCGCCTCCACAAGATCGCTGACGACGAGTGTGGCAAATACGAGCAAGCCGGGCGCACCGGCCGACGTGTCAACTGGCGCGTGCAGCAAGACGATCTGCACGATCTGCTCGATGCCTTCCTGGCTGCCGACAACGAGTTCCGGCGGACCCACCTTGCCACGCCGCACCGTGTCGAACTCGACCTCGGGGTGAAGTCGGGCCACGTCGTTCCCGTCACGTTGCCGAACGGTGACTCGATCACCCTTCGGGGCATGGTCGACCGGGTTGATCTCACCGCGGATGGGCGTGTGCTCGTCAGCGACTACAAGTCGGGTAACGCTGACAAGTACAAGCAGCTGAAAGATGACCCGTTCATGGCGGGCACCACACTCCAACTCGGGATGTACGCCGAGGGCGCAATCCAAGAGACAGGACGACCCGACGCTGCGGCCCACTATTGGCGCGTCGAGCGGGCGGGTGACGATCAGCGCGTCGGTTACACCTGGACTCCCGAACTACGGGCACGCTTCCACGACGTCCTCACGGCCATCACGAGTGGCATTGGGGCCGGCGTGTTCGCTGCGCAACCGGGGGAGTGGGACACGTGGCGTCAGACCAACGACAACTGCGGCTACTGCGACTTCGACAGCGTGTGCGTGCGTGACCGCGGTGACCACGAAATCGCCAAGGCCGATGCCCCCGAACTCGCGGTGCGCGTGGCGCTGAGTCCGCCCGCGGTTGAGCCGGTTGAGCAAGTCGGTGAGTGCTGATGGTGGGGGTGCTGAGTGACCAGAACGCCCGCGACCTCGTCAGCCGGGACGGGCTCGAGCAGACACTCTTCGTTGAGGCCGGGGCGGGAACCGGCAAGACCACGCAGTTGGTCACCCGCATCGTTAATACCGTTCTTCACCGTGATGTTCCACTGTCCGCAATCGCAGCGATCACCTTCACCGAGGCGGCCGCAAGTGAATTGCAGTCCCGCATCCGCGTCGAGTTCGAAAAGCAAACGCTCACTGACGACCCCACACATCGCCAGCGATCCGAGCAGGCGATCAGCGACGCAGACCTCGCCGCAATTTCCACAGTGCATGGCTTCGCCAGCCGCATTCTTACGGAGTTCTCCGTACTCGCAGGCCTCCCGCCTCGAGTCAGCGTGCTCGACGAAGTGGCCTCGCAGCTTGAGCACGAACGGCGGTGGGATCACTTCGTCGACATCCTGAACACCGAACCTCAATTCGATGAACTGATGTACCGAGCGGCGATCATCGAGGTGCCGCTCACGCCCCGGTATCGCGGACAGGCATCATTCAAGGACGTTGCCGGCCACTTTGCACAGAACTGGGATCGCCTTGCTGATCTCGTCGATACGGCCGCAACCGGTGAGCTGCCGCCGATTGACTTCAGCTCGTTCGATCGGGCGGTCGGCGCTCTTTCCGCCGCGGCCGACTCCTGCATCGACCCGAGCGACAAGCTGTACGGGTACCTGCAGCGGATCATTCCCGAGATGCGCAAGGCTGGCGCCATCACCGACCCGCACCGCAAGGTTCGCCGTTTTCAGGTGCTCCATCGGGCGGGACGAACTGATCCGAAGCAGAAGAGTCGGCGCATTGTGTGGGGCCGGAGCGCTGGGGGCGCAAAAGGAAAATGGTCTGTCGACCCCAGTGACGTCAAGGATCGGATCGACGACGTCAGCGACGCTGTGAGCGCGGTGCTCGATGCAGTGAGCACGGGGGTTCTCGATCAACTGATGCGGCTCACTGCAACCGAGGTGGTCAATGCGGCGTCGGAACGAAAGCAGAACGGTGGGCTCGAGTTCCATGACTTACTCGTGCTCGCGCGGCAGGTGTTGCGCGACAAGTCCGAAGTGAGACAGGCGCTCCACGACCGCTACCGGCACGTCCTCCTGGACGAATTTCAAGACACCGACCCGATCCAGGTTGAGCTGGCTTCGCTCATCGCCGCAACTCCGACTGCCGAGCCGCCCGCCCGTTGGCAAGATCATGTCGTCGAAGGCGGACGGCTCTTCTTTGTCGGTGACCCGAAGCAGTCGATCTATCGGTTCCGTCGTGCCGACATCAAGCTGTTCCTCGAAGCGCGTGACACCTTCAGCGCCACCGACGCTGGCGCGGTGCGACTGGATACCAACTTTCGGACGGTGCCGCCGATTATCGCCTGGGTCAATGGTCTGTTCAGCGCAGCGATGCCCGAAGAAGTCGCCGCAGCCCAACCTCGCTATGAACCTCTGCACGCCGGTCGCGAATTGACATCGGGCGCCGATCATCGACCACTGGTGCTCGGTGGCGAACATCCCGATCCTGACGTCAAGGCCGGCCCGTTGCGCATCGCCGAAGCTGCTGACGTGGCAGCCATCATCAACGAGATCGTCGCCGGGCCCGAACGGTGGCCGGTCGAAGACGAACGGACCAAGCAGTGGAGGCCGGCCCGACTCAGCGACATCACCATCTTGATTCCCACCCGGACGTCGCTGCCGTTCCTGCGCGACGCGCTCGTCGAACATGAAATCCCTTATCGGCTTGCGACCGGCACGCTGGTGTACGACACGCAGGAAGTTCGCGACCTCTTGGCAGTGATGCGTGCAGTCGATGACCCCGGTGACACGTTGAGTCTTGTCGCAGCGCTCCGTTCGCCGCTGTACGGCTGCTCCGATGTCGACCTGTTTGTGTATCACCAGGCAAACAAGCGGTGGAGTCTCCGCAGCATGACACCCGACGGCCTCAGCGATGACCACCCCGTCGTTGCGGCCCTGGCCCACATGCGCTCGCTCTGGGAGCAGCGTTGGTGGCTCAGTCCGGCGACGCTGCTCGAGCGAGTCGTCCGAGAGCGCCGCGGCTTCCTGTTGGGTTACGGCACTCAACGACCGACCGAGGTGTGGCGACGGCTGCGGTTCATCATCGACCAGGCACGGGCCTTCGAAGAGTCAAACGGCGGTGGGCTGCGTTCGTTCCTCGACTGGGCTGAACTGCAGAGCGCTGAAGGGTCGAGGGTCCACGAGCCGATGTTGCCGGAGACGGACGACGATGCACTCCAAATCCTCACCGTTCACGGCTCAAAGGGTCTGGAATTTCCCATCACGATCCTGTCTGGGATGACCACCAAGGCGCGCGGTAAGCCAAACGGTGTCAGCGTGCTGTGGAGCGAGACCGGTCAGCCTGAGGTCAAGCTCCGCGCTGGCGTCGCCACATCCGAACACACTGCACGGGCCGATATCGAAGAAGAGATGGACACTCACGAAAAGCTTCGACTGCTCTACGTCGCAGCAACGCGCGCTCGCGACCATCTCATCGTGTCCGGGCATCACAAAGTCTCGAAGCAGCCGGACGAGACCTATGCGGGCCGCCTGGCGATGTTTGCCACCGAGCATCCGGACTTGAGCCGCCGATTCGATCCTGCCGACGACGTCGCCGACGAAGAGTTGACGCACAACGAACCTCTGCGTGCCGTCGTGCAGTCGCAGTCGCATGCAGTGCAACCGTTGATCAGACCGGTCGATGGAGCGATGGCCGAGCGCGAGAACTGGATCGCCGAGCGGCGGGCACTGCTCGCACCGCACGACACGCCGGCTGCATACTCCGCCACAGCGATCGCCCGGGCAGTCGATAGCTCGGTGACCGACACAGACACTGATCAATTGCCCGCCGAGTCTGACTCCAGCCCGACCATTGTCCGGAAGAAGGGTCGAGCCGGCTCAGCAATCGGCAGCGCGGTCCACGCCACGCTTGAGTACATCGACTTCGACAATCCAGCGGACCTTGATCCGCTGATTGCCCGGCAGTGCGAACTTCACGCCATTCCTGACGCCACCGACGCCGTGACCGCACTCGTCCGCTCAGCCCTGGATTCAGCAGCATTTGATCTGGCCCGGCGACATGAATCGTTCCGCGAGCTCTACGTGGCAGCCCCACTCGGGGACGTGATGATCGAGGGGTATATCGACTTGCTGGTGCAGACCCCCGACGGCCTCGTCATCATCGATTGGAAGACCGATAGCGCATCGTCACCAAAGGAGATCGACGCCAAGCTCGCTGCCTACGAACTCCAGGGAGCGACCTACGCCGTGGCGCTTGAAGAAAGCACGGGCATGGACGTGGTCGAATGTCGCTTCGTGTTCTGTAAGGCGCACGGTGCGATCGAGCGGTCGGTCGTCGACTTGACCGCAGCGAAGCAGCGCGTGCGCGACGCACTGGCTGTGGGCCTCACGGCCGGCGGCCCTGCTCAGTCCGACGAAGGGGCTGGTGGCGACCAGGTGGACAGTCCTGGGTTTGGGTCAACGCCGACCGACACGACCTCGCAGCCCAGCCTCTTCAATGATTGACGCGCGGCCGACTCGATCTTGTCGCTTGAGCTGAGCACAACGATCGCTCCGCCTGAGCCGGTGTAGTTGGCGGACGCTCCAGCAGATCGCGCGGCCTCGACCATCTCCAGGTGGTCGGGGACGAGGTCGATCATGCTCGCCCGAAGGTCGTGTGTCGCATCCATCGACTGGCCGAGCAACTCGGCGTCACCTGCAGCGAACGCATTCCCAGCCGAGATCGCATGTGTGAGCAGTTGCCTCATCGCGGCGCGCACGATCTGATCGCCGGCGTCGAAACGTCGCCGAAGGTTGCCGTGCACCACCTGGCTCGGCTCGGACCATTCGTGACGATGAGCGACGAGGAAACGAAAGTCGGCGCCGGGCGCAAGCCCTGCTGCGCTGCCGCGGTCCTCGCCGGGGGCCGACTCGCTACCCGCATCGCGGGGACCATCGAAGCGCATCAAGACCGGTTGTCCGTGCACTTGAACCAGACGATCCTGCATGCCCGCAGTGATCCCCAACCACTGCGTTTCGACGTCCAGCGCCATCGATGCGAGCGCAAGGGAATCGGGCAACGGGTGGTTGGTCGATGTGTGCAGCGCGCGTAAGACTCCGATCACGATCGCGCTCGATCCGGCCAAGCCGACTGACACGGGAATGCTTGAGGAAACTTCAATCGCGCACGGTTGGAGTTTGGCGTTCGTCGTCTGGAGGAAGTGGGCGACCGTGGCAAGAATGAGGGCATGTGGATCGTCGGCGTGCAGACGTAATCCTGCTGCACGAAACCCATCGAGGCGTGCGAATGTCTGATTGCCCGAGAGGTCGTCGCTGATCGAGAACTGCGCTGCTCTGCGCAGCGTCACGGTCGCGCCGTACGCATCCACGGGCATTGCGAAGACCGCGCCGGCGTATCCATCGGACGGGTTGCCAGCGAGCGCAGCGCGGGCCTGGACCTGCTCGACGATCGGTGTGTCATCGCCCGCGTGATCCACGTGTCGGTTGTAGCACGTCCTCTACGTTGACGACATGAACATCCGACGGGCGACTGATGCCGACTTTGTCAATCTGTGCACCACCGCGATGCGGGCCTTTCACGACGATCCGGTGATGCGGTGGCTCTACCCGGACGATGAGGTGTACTTCCAGCCGAAGGGAGCCGTCTTCACGGGAGCCATGACGAACTGGCTTGCACACCAGCAACCGTGGTGCACCGACGACGCTGCAGCGCTCGCGATCTGGTTCCCGCCCGTCGAACTGGGCGCGCCTGCGCCGGAACAGATCAACGTCGGACCACCACCGACGCCCGAGATGCTCGCCCGCTTTGAGTTGATTGGTCCTGCGATGGCGGCGCACAAGCCCGTCGAACCGCACTGGTATCTCCAGCTGCTCGCCACGCATCCGGACTGGCAGCGACAGGGGCTGGGTGCACACCTGATGGAAGTCGTGTTCGAGCGGGCCGATTCCGAGGGCATCCCGTGCTATCTCGAGACCGAGCGGCCGGAGCTCGTTGCGTACTACCGTCACCACGGATTTGAGGTGCGCAGCGAGTGGGACGTTGATCCCGACGCCACGCTGGGAGAGGTCGGCCCCCACATGTGGGGCATGTTCCGCCTCACCCGAGAGCCCTGACCCGGTCTCATCTTCCCGAAGAATGTCGGCTCATGCGCGCCCTGCGACGCTGATCCCACATACTTCGACAGAGTCGGGCGCGACAACCGAAATGTGCAGGAAAAGCGTCGCTCAGCGCTTGTCAGCAAACATTTTTCGGAAGGTGGGTGTGGCGGTTGTCGTTGTCGATGGTCAGGCGATGGCGGCGTGGGCGCGGGCGCGGAGGTCGCTCACGGCGTGTTCGAGACCCTCAGGATCGCGGTAGAGCGCACTGCCGGCGATGAGGACGTTGGCCCCTGCAGCAGCCGCTCCGGCAATGGTGTTGGGGCCGATGCCGCCATCGACTTCGAGCTCGATTTCGTCGCCGCGCCCAGATTCATCGAGCATCTTGCGGACCTCGGCGATCTTTGGCTCCATCGTCGAGATGTACGCCTGGCCACCGAATCCTGGGTTGACGGTCATGACGAGGACGAGGTCGACGAGATCGAGCACATGCTCGATGGCCGATGCCGGCGTGGCGGGGTTCAGCGCCACCGCTGCGTTTCCACCGAGCTCGTTGATGTTGCCGAGGGTGCGATGCAGGTGCGTGCAGGCTTCAGCGTGGACGATCAGCCGTGAGCAGCCAGCGTCGATGTAGTCCTTGGCCATGACATCGGGTGTGTACACCATCATGTGCGCCTCAAACGGCACGGTGCAGTGCTGGCGGGCTGACTTGATGACGTCGGGACCAAAGGTGAGGTTCGGGACGAACTGGCCGTCCATAACGTCCCACTGGATGAGGTCGACGCCGGCTGCCTCAAGTGCAGCAACTTCTTCGCCGAGCTTGGAGAAGTCGGCGGGCAGGACAGATGGGACGATTTGAATCGGGCGGGCCACGGCGCCGAAACTAGCGGGGCTTCAGCCGTCGCCCGGAATCCCAGCCGTCAACCTTGGTGTGTCTCCGGGTAATGCCGGAGACAAACCGACTGGTCAGTCGTAGTTGGAGTTGACGTCGTTCCACTCTTCGTCGTCGGAATCCCAGACATCGTTGCGTCGGTCGACCTTGGTCTTCCAGCTCTCCGCTTCCGCCTTGCTGGGGTACGGCCCGAGCGTGTGGTCAGCCGGACCGCGATTGTCGGCGCGTACGGCAATCTGTTTGTCGAGGTCCCAATACCAGTCGGTGTCGTTGGTTTCAACGACGCGATCGTTCCGCGATGCTGCCATCACGACATTCTTTCATGGTCTGGTTCCGAGGGACATCGTCCTACGCTGAACTCATGACATTGACCGTTCGTCCAGATCGCCTCGTCGCAGGCGGTGACGCCATGGCGCGTGACGTCGATGGGCGCGTCGTGTTTGTGCGCGGTGCCCTCCCCGGCGAAGAGGTTCAGGTCGAGATTGAGTCGGAGAAGAAAGACTTCGCCCGCGGTGTCGTCGGTGAAGTACTTGAAGCGTCTCCTGACCGCATCGAACCGCAGTGCTACCACCGCCGAGCCGGGTGCGGAGGATGTGGCTGGATGCACGTCGACCCCCTCGCTCAACTCGAAGCGAAGACCGAGATCGTCCGCGAATCCCTCCGTCGCATCGGCCGTCTCGACCCGGAACTCGTGGATGGTCTCGTCGACATGGGTGACGCAGTGCACCCGTTCCGGTACCGCACGACGATTCGAGTCGTCGGTGGACCCGACGGCGGCCTCGGGTTCCGCGAGGAGGGCACCAACACGGTTCTGCCCGTCAACAGCTGCGATGTCGCGGACCTGGTGCTTTCGGATCTGCTACCTCAGCTGACCATTGCGCCCGGGGTCGAAGTGACGCTCAGAACGTCGATTTCGACCGGTGTCGTCACCGCGCGGTGGACCAAGCCGAAGGGGAAGTCGGGAACGGGATTGGTCAGCGGTATCCCTGAAGAGGTCCACATCGGTGACCGTGCATTTCTCACCGAGGATGTCGACGGCCGCGAGTTGCGCGTCTCGGCGGGTTCCTTTTTCCAGTCAGGCGTCGAGGCCGCCGAACTGCTGATCGACGCCGTTCGTCGGGCTGCGCCGGAACTCGCAACCGCAAGCCACGCCGTCGACGCGTACGGCGGCGTGGGATTGTTCGCCGCAACGGCGATGGCCGACGTGGCCAAAGTGACCTTGATCGAGTCGTCCAAGTCGTCCTGTTTCGACGCCGAGCACAATCTCGCCGGCCGCGACGTCAACGTGGTGCGAGGCGAGGTCGGAAACTGGGTTGCACCCGAGGGCGCCAAGATCGACCTCATCGTTGCGGACCCTGCGCGGCCAGGGCTCGGCAAGCCTGGAGTGAACGCGCTCGTCACTGCATCGCCCGCACCGATCATCCTCGTCAGCTGTGACCCTGTGTCGTTGGCTCGGGACACGACCCTGCTCGCTGCAGCGGGCTACCAGCCCGAGCGCGTCGAAGTCCTCGACCTGTTCCCGCAGACCCATCATGTCGAGACGGTCACAAGGTTCACGCACTTGTGACCACGCCACCCGTGCCCCCGCCGGAAGATTTTTCGAATACTGGTCATCCGGATTCGTCCGGGCTCCGTAGACCCGTTGTGAATTCGGAATACACCGAGGCTTCAGACGCAGCGCTTGTTGTGTCCATCGGCCGATACCAGCAAGCCGCACTGGCCGAGGCATACCGCCGCAATGCCGGCGCGGTCTACGGGTTGGCGAAACGACTGCTGAGCGATCACGCTCGCGCCGAAGAGGTTGTGCAGGAGGTGTTCCTGCGATTGTGGAACACGCCGGATCGTTTCGATGCCGAGCGCGGCACGCTGCGCAGCTACCTCTTGGCGCAGACGCACGGCCGAGCGGTTGACATCATCCGCTCCGATGTCGCCCGCCGCAAGCGCGAGGAACGCGAGTCGCGCGAGCAGGCTGAGGGCGGGTACGACATTGGACGGGAAGTGTGGGACATGGCACTCGCCGGTCATGTCCGCGAAGCGATGGACGTGCTCACCGAAGGCGAAAGAGACGCGATCGAGCTCGCCTACTTCGGTGGGCGAACGTACAAAGAGGCCGCCGACGAACTGGGCGAGGCAGAAGGCACGGTCAAGAGCCGAATTCGAGTTGGACTGAAGCGACTCCGAGCCGAACTGGTGCAAGCCGGCGTCACGGTTGGATCGGAATGACGATGGGTACAAATATGAGTGATCTGCCCGATAGCCACGACCTTGATGAGCTGCTGGGTGCGTATGCGCTCGATGCGGTCTCGCCCGAGGAAGCGGACCGCGTCGAGGACTACCTCGCCATCAACCCGAGGGCCGCCGCCGAGGTCAGAGAACATCGCGAGGTCGCCACGATGCTCGCATTCACTGGGATGGATGCGCCCGAAGGATTGTGGAGCCGCATTGAGCAAGAGCTTGATGCCCCGGCACCAGCGCCAGGGCCCGAACTCGCCAGAGTGATGTCAATCGAGAATGCGCCGAGCCGACGTCGCTTTGCCACGGTCGCTCCTTGGATTGCGTCAGCGGCAGCGGCTGCAATTGTTGCCGTGGTTGCGATCGGGATAGCCGATCGAGCAACCGCTCCGACCGATCCGCTGGTTGCGGCGTATGAAGCAGCCGACGCAGATCGTGACTCTGCCAAGGCCACCCTCGTGGCCGAGGGTTCGTCGTTCGAAGCTGTTGCGGTGATCGACCAGGACGGCCACGGCTACGTCCGGGCAGGCGAGTTGCCCGCACTCGGAGCGGACCAGACATATCAACTGTGGGGCGTCGTCGATACTGGGGCCGATGAGCCCGACGTGATCTCGCTGGGCATCTTCGGACCAAACCCCGAACTTGAAACGTTCACGACCGAGACACCCGTCGTTGCGCTGGCGATCACGATCGAGGACGCGCCGGGCGTCATCTCGGATGGCAACCCAGAGGGCATCTACGTCGGAACCATCGGTTGATGAGCGCGCAGGCCGCGTAGCCTGCCGATGTGATTACACCGAAATTGTCCCACGAAGTCGCTGCAGCACTCGCCAGCGGCGATGCGGTTGTTGCGCTTGAATCGACGATCTTCTCGAACCTGGGCCTGCCGTCGCCGGCGAACTCTGAGGCGCTCGATCGCTGTCTCGACGCGATCCGGCGTGGGGGAGCGGTTCCCGCCGTGACAGCGGTGCTCGATGGCGAAGTGCGGCTCGGCCTGGAGGCTGATGAACACGATCGGATTCTCGGCTCGGCGCGCAAAGCAGCCGAGCGCGATGTTCCAGTTGCGGTCGCACAAGCCTGGGAATTCGGCGCGACGACGGTGTCGGCGTCGGTCGCGATTGCCGCCGCTGGCGGGGTGCGGGTCTTTGCCACCGGAGGGCTCGGCGGCGTGCACCGCGGCGCGGAGTTGACCGGCGATGTGTCCGCCGACCTTGATTCGTTGGCTCGACACAGCATCGTTGCAGTGTCGGCCGGAGCGAAAGCGTTTCTCGATCTCCCGCGCACACTCGAGTACCTCGAGACGGCAGGCGTTCCGGTCCTGGGGTGGCAGCACGACTGGTTCCCTGCGTTCTACACGCGATCCTCTGGCCTTCCGGTCCCACATCGGGTCGAGACAGCCGAAGAAGTCGCTCGCGTTTCAAAGTCGCTCACACGGGTGGATTCTGGCCTGCTACTGACCGTGCCGATACCGGAGGCCGACGAACTTGACGCTGCGGAGCTCGATGGCGTGCTGGAGGCAGCGCTCGCTGAATGCGATGCATCAGGCATCACGGGGGCAGCGGTCACGCCGTACGTACTCGGTCGAATCGGTGCAGCGACAGAGGGCCGCAGCGTGCCGGCGAATCTTTCGCTCGCGGAGAACAATGCCGTCGTCGCCGCCGAAGTCGCCGTGGCGATCGCTCGGAGCTGAATCACCGGTTAGCGCGTGAGCGCGGTGATCGCCTTTTCAGTGCGATCGAGGAAACGCACGCGAGCGTCGTCGGTGCTCCGGTCGATGTTGTAGATCGCCAGCCACGACGTTCGGCAGAAGCGGTGACCCATCGGGCGGAGCGCGCGGGTGAGCGTGCGCTTGCCTCCCTCGCCTTCGAGCGCGTTGATGTATTTCGGGGACCCGTGGGTCGTGACAGCGACGATGCGCCGGAGGTTGTCGAGATGGGGCCGCAGGCGGTTGGCGCCAGCAGGGAGTTCCCACGCGACGCCGCTCACGAAGACTCGGTCGAACCAGCCCTTGAGCATCGCTGGTTGGCCCGCCCACCACGTGGGGTAGACGAGAATCAACGTGTTGCACCACTGCAGAGATTCAGCGTGCTGACTGATTGCGGGGTCAGTGCCATCATCGAGATGCGCGGCCCGTTCGGACGCACTGAACTCCGGAGTGAAGCCATCGGCGTACAGGTCGATCAGTCGAGTTTCGGCACCCGCATCGTCGAGCCCGACCAGTACACGGTCGCGTAGGGCTGCAACGTAGGAGGTCGGCGACGGATGGCAATACACGACGAGGGCTCGTGTCGGTCGGTGGGATCGACGTCTTGGCAGCACACGGATCGCCATCAGAGTGACGCCATCGTTCGTTCGACCGACGCCGCGAAGTCCTGGCGTTCTGATTTGGTCGAGTTGTCGACTGAGTAGAGCCCGAGCCACTGGGTTCGAGTACGTACGCCGCAGCTCAATCTCAACGCGCGGGAAATCGTGCGGCGGCCGTTGTCGTTGATGAGGCGGACGGCCGAGCGTGGTGATCCATAGGTTGAGATCCCGACGAGGCGGCGAACGTGGCCAAGGCCGGGCTTGACCTTGCCGGTCCGCTCATCGAAGTGAAACCCCACCCCCGGCACGATGACCCGTTCGAGCCAGCCCTTCAGAATCGCTGGGAGTCCGCTCCACCAGGTGGGGTACACGAACACGACAACGGTGGCCTGCTTGATCAGGTTGGCGTGCTCGGCGACCATCGGGTCGAGGATCGGCTGGTCCTCATGGTATGACGTCCGTTCCGCCTCGCTCATCGCAGCACGAAAGCCGAGCGCGTAGAGGTCGAGAAGTGCGACCGCGTAGCCGGCGGTTCGCAAGCCGGCCTCCGCCCGTTCTGCCAGCGCGTGAGTCAGGCTGTCGCCGCACGGGTGGGCAACGACGACTAGGGCGAGCACGGCGACATCTTGCCGCAGCCAGCAGCGTGACGCCAGCTCATTGCGGCTGAGCGGGTCCGCTCCTTCAGTCGACGTCTACTGCTGCAGCGGCCAGATCGGCACGTCGGTCTGACCGCAGCGTGACGAACTGCGTCCCGGCGACGAACAGTAGAAGGAAGGCAAACATGATGTTCGACAGTGACGTGCTGATGCTGTCGGCGATCATGCCGCCCATGACGGCGGTGACGGCGCCGCTCAACCCTGCGACGGTTGCGACTTTCAGATCCACGTAGGCCGTCTTGCGATTTCGAATGGTGCCCATGATTGAGGTGGGGACGATCACGGCAACCGAGGTGCCTTTCGCAATGACTGGGACCATGTCGAGGCCGACGACCATCGCCGGGACCATGACGACGCCACCACCGATGCCCAGCAGACCGGACAACGTGCCGGTTGCGAGCCCGATGACAACAAGCAGGAGCCCTGTGTAGATGGTGGCATTGTCTCGGCCGGCGGTGTCGGCTGTCGTGAACAATCGGGCCGCAGTGGCGAGCACGGTGACGATGAAGACGATGGTGATGGTGCGCTTGGGAAGGATCGTGAGCAGCTTGGTGCCGATGATCGCGCCGACGATCGTGCCGCATGCCAGGAACCCGGCTACAGCCCAGTCGACGTTGCCGTTGTAGAGATAGGTACTCAGGCTCGCGAGCGCGATGGGCAGTGTTGCAGCGAGTGAGGTGCCGTTGGCAAGGCGACGTTCGAGCTTGACGACCAGCACGAGTCCAGGAACGATGATGAGCCCGCCACCGACGCCGAAGAGACCACCCAGCGCGCCTGCGGCGATTCCAACGAGAGCCACGATCCGGAGGTCAGGCGTTGATCGAGGCGTTGCGTCGCCGCTTGGCGTCATTGTGGTGGCGTCAGAAGACACGTCCTGACGATACGTGGTCGGCACGGCGGCGACGCGATCTCTTGGGAGCACCCGACCGGGCCGCTTCGGAGATCGACGGTTACCGTCGGAGTGAATGAGCAGCACTGAGCTTTTTGCCCACGACGACATTCTGGACGATGACCCGGTGGACGCCCAAGGACGGCCACTCGAGGTGTTGCATGATCGGGAGTATCGCGTCCGAGCATTTCGTCTGGCGGCCGATCGGGTCCTGATCCGAGGCGGTGTGCGCGACCAGAAGCCGCCTGGCTTGTACCTCGACATTGATCCTGATCCGTTGACTATTCACCACATGCAGGTCGACCTCGAGGTGGCGTATCCCTCAATGGAGATCGTGGCGGCGCGAGTGCACATGGAGGTTCACCCAAACATCGAGTGCACGAGGATTGAACCGCATTACGAGAAGTTGGTGGGGCTTTCGATAGCTCGCGGCTTCACGCACCAAGTCCGTGAACTGTTTGGCGGTCCTCGTGCATGCACGCACACCACGGCGTTGCTCCAGGCGATGGCTCCGGTGGCGATCCAGTGCATGTGGTCGATGCGCGCATCTGATGCGCAGCGTTCAGAGGGAGCGGCGGAACGTGTGCCGATGAAGCGTTCCGACATGTGGAAGATGAACCTCAATACCTGTCACGTGTGGGCAGAAGATTCTGACGTGGTTGCCCGATATGCGGCCGGGGGTACGTTTGAGGTTCCTGTCTTCGCACAGGAGCGAATGGTGCAGCTTGGGATGACTGCGGAGGACTGGGCGAGACGGATGGGGTCGTGACCGCTTGAGGCCAACCAGATCTGGCGCCAATGCGCCGTGTGCGATCTGCCGCCAGTGACCGGTACGCCCGTTGCGTCTGTGGCTGCGAACTTCGGTGCAATTCAAGGGTGTCGATCGGCGTCGCGCGTGGCACACTGTGCGACTTACATGGTGGTCATAGCTCAATAGGTAGAGCACCAGGTTGTGATCCTGGCGGTTGGGGGTTCAAGTCCCCTTGGCCACCCCAAACGCTGGCGCTGAGCGGGTGTCGGGCGAACTTTCGCTTGGTACCCTCTCAGGCCGCTTGCTTCTCTAGCTCAATGGCAGAGCAGTTGACTCTTAATCAATTGGTTCTGGGTTCGAATCCCAGGGGAAGCACTCACCGAGTCCGGCTTTCCGGCTTGCTGCGTTGCGTGAGCGCCGTCGTTGACGCACGTCACCGTCGGTGCCACGCGCCTGGCCTGCCGGGAATTGTGATCCTGGCTGAGGACTCTCAGGATTGACGGTTCTGCGCCTGTCCGGCGATCTGTCGAGTGTGCCGGTCAGCGGGACCAGGAATGTTGTTCGCGGTAACGCCCCACGCTCAGGGGGGTGGAGCGCTGGCGGCGCTGGCGGAGCCCCGAAGTGCCCAGGAGGACGGCGCCTGCAATTGCGGCCGATATCACGGCGAGGAGCAGCGTGGTGTTTCGCGACCGGTTCGCGAGCCGAGGGAAAATGCCCATCCAGGTGTTGTCTGAGAAAGACGTGAGTGGCCCGAGCGGGATGAGATAGCCGAACACCACGAGCAGTACGGACAGCACGCCCAACCCCACGGCGATTGCGAACGTGAATTCGCCACGCTCGGGCCTGGTCACGAGGCCGGCGATCAGGAGGAGGAGTCCACCTGCGGCACTCAACACCATCAGCCACCAACTGATGGTGTTGACGGTTGACACGCCGCCGACTTGGGGAACAGGCAGCGTGAGGTCGGGGGCCAGCGCGGCCCGCTCGTCGCGCACGATCGTGTATTGCTCGGCGGCGCTGATGATGACGGGATCGTTGCTGTCGCCGATCAGTCGGGCGTGGGCATCTCCGACAAAACCGCCCATCAGTGCAGCGCCATCGTTGAGTCGTGAGATCTGTTCGACGAACTCGCGGAGTTGTGCGGTCGATGTGCCGATGAGGCCGGCGTCGGCTGATGCAATCAACGTCGCAGCCTCGCCACGGATGTCGGCGTCGCCCAAAATCGCGTACGTGGCTCCGGCGTCCGTCGATGGCGAAAAGGCGACCTGCTGCATCCACCACGTGCTGATTGAGACGGCGAACAGCACGCATGAGATAAGCAGGAGCAGCCCTGCGAGGGAACGACGCATTCGGAGAGTCTGACAAATTCCGCGCCCATTTCGCGACTGTGGGTTCCAAGTCGTCTCGCTGTCGCCCGCGATGTCGTTGTGCCAAAAGGCTCGGATGCTGACATCGCGCGGTGTCGTATCGTGGCGTCGTGACGTCACCTGGCTTCGTTCGCATGATGTCGCGCGGCATGGTGCGGCGTTGCCCGTGGTGTGGCGGACGCGGAGCATTCTTTACCGGATGGTTCACCAAGCAGCCGCACTGTCGGACATGTGGCCTGCGCTGGAGGCGCGGCGATGTCGGTTTCGAACTCGGCGCCGCTGCCATCGCAGCGATGATCACGCTCGGTCCGTTGATCATTGCGCTGGGCATCACCTTGACAATCACGTGGCCCGAGACACCGGTGGCGCCGCTGCTCACAGTGTTCCTTCCGTCGGCGCTGCTGTTACCGATCCTGACGTACCCGGTGTCGTACACGATGTGGCAGGCCATCGATCTGACGTGGCGCGAGGTCTCGCCGGACGACTTTTCGGCCGCCCACATCGCCGCTGGGGTGTTCGACAGCGACTGACGCAGTCGGGGCTGTTCCGTCGTCCAGCCGTCACCAACGCATGCGTTCGGCACTGTTCGAATAATTGGTCCTTGCCCGAACAGTCGTTCGTTGACTACACTGCTGTCATTCGAACGAGGCGCTGCGCATCACTCCACCAACGGTGCCTCGATCAACTCTGTGACACCCAATCTTTACGGTGGTCACCAACACCCACATCAACCGCTTCGGGCCACGGCCCCACATGCAGAGCACGAACAGACAGGAACGACGGACATGGCAGCACACAGCAAGCAGAAGGATCAAGACAAGGCGCTGGAGATGGCGCTGGCGCAGATCGACAAGCAGTTCGGCAGCGGTGCGGTCATGAAAATGGGCGAACGCACCAACATGGCGATCGAAGTCGTGCCGACCGGTGCGCTGGCACTTGACCTCGCGCTTGGTGTCGGCGGTCTGCCTCGTGGGCGCATCACCGAGATCTATGGTCCCGAGTCGTCGGGCAAGTCCACACTCGCCATGCATGTCGTCGCTGAGGCCCAGCGCAACGGTGGCGTGTGTGCCTACATCGATGCCGAGCACGCCATGGATCCGATCTACGCCCGGGCGATCGGTGTCGACGTTGACCAGCTGCTGATCTCGCAGCCTGACACAGGTGAACAGGCGCTCGAAATCGCCGACATGCTCACTCGTTCGGGTGCGATCGATGTCATTGTGATCGATTCGGTGGCGGCGCTCACACCTCGCGCCGAGATTGAAGGCGAGATGGGCGATACCCATGTGGGTCTGCAGGCTCGCCTGATGAGCCAGGCGCTGCGCAAGCTCACCGGCAACCTGAGCAAGACCAAGACGATCGCCATCTTCATCAACCAACTGCGCGAGAAGATCGGCGTCATGTTCGGGTCGCCGGAAACGACTCCCGGTGGTCGGGCGCTCAAGTTCTACTCGTCGGTCCGACTCGACATCCGCCGCATCGAAGCATTGAAAGATGGCACCGAAATTGTTGGGAACCGAACTCGAGTCAAGGTTGTCAAGAACAAGGTGTCACCGCCGTTCCGTCAGGCTGAGTTCGACATCATGTATGGCAAGGGCATCAGCCGCGAGGGGTCCTTGGTCGACTTGTCCGTCGACTTGGGCATCGTGAAGAAATCTGGCGCTTGGTTCACCTACGAAGGCGAGCAGCTTGGTCAGGGCCGTGAAAAGGCCAAGGACTATCTCCGTACGAACCCCGAGGTCATGATGGAGATCAGCGACAAGGTCCTCATCGCCAGTGGTCTGAAGGAAGATCCGAACGCACCGGTGGTTGAAGACGTCGCCGAGGCCGACGCTGCGTCGGAGGCCGGGGCGTTCTCCGAAGCTGACGATCAACCGATTTCGCTCGACTGAGTCGTCAGTCCTCACCGATGGGACGGTCAGTGGTGTTGCCGGTCGGGCCTGACCGGCGATGCCACTGTCCGTCCCATTGTGTGTTGAGAGGCTTGACGAACACTGTCGGCGCTCAGATCGCGACGGAGTAGACGCGAGCTGCGGTGCCGGAGAAGAGCGCATCTTGCTCGGCATCGCTGAAGGCCGCAGCGATCTTCTTGAGACCGTTGTAGAGCACGGCATACGACAGTGAGAATCGATCGACCGGAAAGTTGCTTTCGAACATGCAACGCTCAGGTCCGAATGCGTTGATCGTGTGCAGGTAGTAGCGGGCCTGCTGTTCGACAAATTCGTCCGAAGATGGCGGCGCCGGAGCGGTGTGCCAGCCGAATCCGTTGTCGGGCATCGCCAGGCCACCGATCTTGGCAACGACGTTCTCGCACGCTGCGATGGCGCTGATGTCGTCCTTCCAAGTCTCGAAGATCTCGTCGCGCTGGCCTTCATACTGGCCGACTCCACAGGGTGTGCCGAAGTGGTCGAGAATCATCGTGGTTCCCGGAATGGCTTGGGCAAGCTCGAGGAACTCGTGGTTTTGGTGGTGGTAGTGCCACGAGTCGTAGGTGAGTCCGCGCTCACCGAGTCGGTTGACGCCGGACCTGAACGACTCGTCCGCGTACTTCCCAGCCGGGTTCATTCCGGCAATCATCATCGCCTCGGGCTCGGTGGCGCGGGCGAGCGCATCTCGAATGCCGCGAAAGCGTCCGCCGGCCGCTTCCGTGTGAGCGTCGAGTACTTCGTCGAGATGGTCGGCGTCGGCAAGATCGGCGTAGCCGACGATGGCAGCGATCGGTGGACCGTCAGGGTGCTCCGCGGCGAGCCAATCAGCGCTGGCTGCGACGAATTCGGTCTCACCGACGCTTCGCAGGTGGGCGGGGCCATCGGTGCGATACGCGGCGTTGCACTCCATGAACAGCGTGGCAACGACGTTATGGCCACTCGCGGTATCGGCCGCGAGCTCGGCCGGACCGTAGAGCAACGGCCCGCCGATCGGCCACAGATGGTGGTGCGGGTCCACGATTGCTCGCTCGGGATCGATGATCGGCTCGACGACTTGGTCGAGCCAAGCCTGATCGCCTGCGGGGATCGCCTCGTTGGCCATCCCTCGTTTCTAGTCGCTTGACCCTGGTGGCCAGTGACCGGGCCGCTCCGTCAGGGTCGGGCAGTCAGGGGTCAGGGGTCAGGGGTCAGGCAGTCAGGGGTCAGGGGTCAGGGGTCAGGCAGTCAGGGGTCAGGGTTCAGGGTTCAGGGTTCAGGGTTCAGGGGTCAGGGGTTGATGACATAGGTGCCGTCGACGAACGGCTTGAAGACCATGAGGACCAGGCTGATCGCAAGAATCAGGTGGGTCACGCCGATGCCGGCCGACAGCTTCTTCGTGGCTGCTTCTGATGTGTCGCCGATGGCCGGCTTGATCAGGAACCAGCTCACCGCAACAGCGACGACCCACAGTGCGATGGTGATCGTGATCCACCACATCTCGGCGAGGGCAAACTTGTTGACGCCTGCCATGCCCATGCCGACGACCCACAGCAGAATCAACGCGGGGAACACCAGCTTCATGTGCAGCGCCGCCATCGCACTGGTCTCGCCAGCGCGCTGCATCCGCGGGTACAGAAACAGTGGCCCGAACGCAGCAACGATGCTGAGGATGTGGACGAAGTAGAGCAGCTTGACGAGGTTTTGGCTCTCGTTGAGGAAGATGGCGATCACGGCCCGAACGATAGCGTCCGCGCCCGGCGCACTGACCGTGGTGACCAGCCGGGCGACGCGGCAGCGCCTCGATAGCCTTTCGCTCATGTCCGAACAGCCCCAGTCCGTGCCACGCAGCTACGTCGTGCGCACCATGGGGTGCCAGATGAACGATCACGACTCAGAACGAATCTCGGGTCTGCTCGAGGCAGACGGGCTGGTGCGAGCCGAGTCTGAGTCCGACGCCGACGTTGTCGTGCTCAACACCTGTTGCATCCGTGAGAACGCCGACAACAAGTTGTACGGGAATCTCGGCCACCTCAAGACCTGGAAGGGCAAGAAAGAGGGGCGCCAGATCGTCGTGTCGGGTTGCCTCGCGCAGAAGGACCAGGAACTGGTCGCGCAGAAAGCTGCTCACGTCGACGTCGTGATGGGGACCCACAACGTTCATCGCGCGGCTGAACTGCTCGAAGAGTCGAAGTCCTCGGACGTACCGATCACCGAGATCCTGGCCGAAGCCGTCATCGACGATCATGCGATGTTTCCGTCGGCGTTGCCCGCTCGTCGGGAGACCTCCTACAACGCCTGGCTCACGATTCAAATTGGGTGCGACAATAACTGCGCCTTCTGCATCGTTCCGGCGGTCCGCGGGGCCGAGATCTCTCGACCGTACGCCGACATCATCGCCGAAGCCAAGCAACTGGCGACCGATGGTGTCACCGAGGTGACACTCCTTGGCCAGAACGTCAACAGTTATGGGCGCGACCTGCAGTTGGCCGCGCGCCAGTCCGGCGAGACCGATGCCAAGCTCCGCCCGCTCTTTTCCCAGTTGCTCCGAGATGTGGGTGCCGTCGACGGCATTCGTCGAGTTCGGTTCACCAGTCCGCACCCGAAAGACATGCGACCCGACACGTTCGCAGCCATGGCCGAAACGCCACAGGTGTGTGAGCACCTGCATTACCCGCTGCAGTCGGGCAGCGATCGAATTCTGGCGCTGATGCATCGCGGCTACACCGGCGCTCGTTATCTCGAACGGCTCGGCCAGGCACGCGCCGCAATCGATGACTTGGCAGTGTCGACCGACATCATTGTTGGCTTTCCTGGCGAGACCGATGATGACTTCGAGCGGACCCTCGAAGTCGCTGCGGCTGCAGAGTACGACTACGCATACACCTTCATCTTCTCGCCCCGCCCGGGGACCGAGGCCGCAGGGATGGAGGCCGACTTTGTCGATCCCGACGTGGCAAGCGAACGTTTCCAACGTCTCCGCATCGTCGTCGAACGCTCGGCGCTCCTCAAGCATGAGGCGCGAGTCGGTCGCGTGGAAGAGGTGCTCGTCGAGGGCCCCAGCAAACGTGACCCGAGTGCCATCAGCGGACGAACTCGCCAGAACAAATTGGTGCACTTCACGCCACCGCGCCCGCTGCGAACGGGGAGCTACGCCGCAGTGAGGGTCGTCCGCGCCGCACCACACTTCTTGACCGGCGACTTCGTTGACTTCATCGCCGAGCCGAGTCACAAACTTCGCATCCCTGTCTCCGCACTCTGAGTCGCTGGTCACCGTTGGATCGGACCCACCTGCAGCTCGACGGTAGGTTGGAGTGCTGATGACTGACCCGGTGCACGATCCACAACTTGACGAGTTCCGATCGAGTATTGACAACATCGATGCGGCGCTCGTCCATCTGCTCGCCGAGCGATTTAAGGTGACGAAGGCGGTTGGCCGGTACAAGGCGACCGCCGCGCTGCCACCTGCCGACCCGGTGCGCGAAGAGATTCAAATCGCCCGGCTGCGGTCAATGGCCGAGGACGCGGGACTCGACCCGGCCTTCACTGAAAAGTTCCTCCGGTTCATCGTCGCCGAAGTGATTCATCACCACCAGCGCATTGCCGAAGGCGAGCAGCTCTGAACCACTCCCTGCAGCCGCCTCGCGTGGCGCTTGTCGGATCGACGGCGTCGGGGAAGTCGTCGGTGGCGTTGGCCGTCGCCGCAGAGCTGGTGGGAATCGAATTGGTCTCGATCGACTCGATGCAGGTGTATCGCGGTATGGATATCGGCACCGCGAAGCCGACCGCCGCAGAGCGTGCAGCGGTGCGACATCACTGCATTGATCTCGTCGACCCGACCGACGACTTCACAGTGGCGAAGTTCAAGGAAGCGCATCGCCGGGCACTTGACGACATCGCATCGCGAGAGGGGCGAGCCTTACTCGTCGGTGGGACCGGCCTGTATCACCGTGTCGTCATCGATGACTTCGACTTGCCGGGGGAGTGGCCGGACGTCCGGGCGTCGCTTGAATCGCGGGACCTTGCTGATCTCTACGCTCAGCTCGGCGGCCTCGACGCGGCAGCTGCAGCCAAGATCGAACCCGAGAATCGGCGGCGCGTCGTGCGCGCGTTGGAAGTCACCCTGGGCAGTGGTCGACCGTTCAGCTCATTTGGCCCAGGCGTTGATCATTATCCCGACTCCGGAGTGGCCCAGATTGGGTTGCGATGGCCGCGAGCGGTCATTGCGGATCGGATCGAGGCCCGCGTCGGTCAGATGATCGCCGACGGGTTGATCGACGAGGTGCGCTCGCTCCGCACGGCTGGTTTCTCCAAGACGGCAGGCCAGGCGCTGGGCTACAAGGAAACCCTGATGTATCTGGACGGTGAGATCAGCGAGGATGCTGCTGTGGAAATGATCGTGACCAGGACGCGACAGTTCGCCGTGCGCCAGGAGCGATGGTTCCGCCGCGATCCACGCGTACGCTGGATTGATGTCGAAGATGATCCGGTTGCCGAAGTGGCGCCGATCGTGATCAAGCACTTCAGGCAGCTGCAATGACCTCACTCACGCTCACCAAACACCACGGTCTGGGCAACGACTTTGTCGTCGCGTTCCAACCCGGCGCCACAGACCTTTCTGCTTTGGCCCGCCGGCTCTGCGATCGTCGCACGGGCATCGGCGCCGACGGACTCCTCATCGCCGAGTCGAAGGAGGGGTACGCAGCCAAGATGGTGCTGTACAACGCCGACGGGTCCCGCGCCGAAATGAGTGGCAACGGCATCCGTTGTTTTGCGCAGGCCCTTGCAATGCGCAGCGGCGATCTCGATCCCCAGCGCATCTCGACCGACGCTGGCGACCGCACGGTCACATTGTCGACGACTGACGACCCGCACACGATCTCGGCTCGCGTTGAAATGGGTGATGTGGTGCCGCTTTCGGAACCTGACGGATGGTCTGCTCTGGGCTGCCACCCCGACCGTCCCGTGGCACACCTGAGCCTGGGCAATCCACACAGCGTTGTTGGCGTCGACGAGATCGCCGTCGTCGACCTCGCCGACCTTGGCAGCAAGGTGCCGCAGGTCAACCTTGAGATTGTTGAGCCGGGCCCGGAGCTGAACGGCGTCACGATGCGCGTCCACGAACGTGGCGCCGGTATCACTCAGGCCTGCGGGACCGGGGCGTGTGCCGCGGCCTACGCGTCGAAGCAGTGGGGGCTCGTCAAGGCCGACGCCGCCGAAGTTCTTGTCCACATGGACGGTGGCACCGCCAGCGTGTCCTTTGATCTCGAGTACCCGAGCCGGGCGACCCTGACCGGGCCCGCCACGCACGTTGCCACCATCGAGGCGCCGCTCACGTGACGACGCCCTATAACGAGGCGCTCGCCGCCACATTGATCGACCGAACGATCCGGGAGAAGATCGTGCTCGTCGGCGTCACGCTGCCCGGCGATGACGAAGAGTCGACCGAGGCCAGCCTCGACGAACTTGCCCTGCTCGTTGATACCGCCGGTGCCGACGAAGTCGCCCGGATGGTTCAAAAGCGTGCTGCTCCTGACCACACATGGTTCATCGGCAAGGGCAAGGCGGAAGAGTTGAAGCAACTCTGTCTGGCGGTCGATGCCGACACGGTTGTGTTCGACAACAACCTGGCCCCCGCCCAGCAGTACAACCTCGAAAAGATGCTCGGCCGTACCGCCATTGACCGGACAGCGGTGATCCTCGACATCTTCGGGCAGAACGCACACACGCTCGAAGGTAAGGCCCAGGTTGAGCTGGCGCTGTTGCGATACCGACTGCCGCGGTTGCGGCGGGGCATCACTGACAAACAGGCACAACAGCGGGGCGGTGTCGGCGCACGATTCGGCGGTGGCGAGACCAAGACCGAGGTCGAGCGTCGACGGATCAAGCGCCGGATTCACAAGCTTGAGAAGGATCTCGCGGGGCTGGCTGAGACTCGCTCTCTGCAGCGCAAGGGGCGCAACAAGAGCGGCCTCGCGAACGTGGCAATCGTCGGGTACACCAACGCCGGCAAGTCCACCCTGCTCAATCAGCTCACACAGTCGGGTGTGCTCGTCGAGGACCGGTTATTTGCAACGCTTGACCCGACGACGCGCCGGCTCTCTCTGCCCGGTGGCGAGCCCGTGTTGCTGAGCGACACCGTCGGCTTCATCAGCAGGCTGCCGCATGGATTGGTCGAGTCGTTCAAGGGCACGCTTGAAGTTGCGGCGATGGCCGACTATCTCGTCCACGTTGTGGACGCAAGTGCGCCGGATCCAGCGGCCCAGATCGACGCAGTTCGTGAGGTGCTCGGAGATATCAAGGCGGCCGAGGTTCCCGAACTGCTCGTCTTCAACAAGTCCGATCTGGCACCAGGCACAGCTCAGGCATTGATGGACGCCAATCCCGGTTCGGTCGCTATCAGCGCCGTCAATGGCGAGGGTGTCGAGACGTTCCTCCGCACGCTCAGCGACAGGCTGCGGGCACTCGCCGTGGTCTACGAACTCATCGTCCCGTATGACCGAGGCGACATCTTGGCGTCAGTGCATCGCGAAGGTGAAGTGGTGTCGATTGGTGATGGCGCTGGGGACACCGGCGAGGCGTGGTTGATTCGGGCCAGGCTCTCCGATGCCTCGGCCGGCCGCCTGTCGGAATTCGTCTCCGGCACGCAGTCTCCGGCCAGTTCGGCTGAAGGGAAAGCATGAGCGTCACCGAGGCGCTCGTCGGGCCGTTTGATCCGCCGCCGTATCCGTACGACCGGCTCAATCGGCTCAAGCCGGTGTGCGCGGCATTCGACGGTGGGCTCGTTGACCTCTCGATCGGCACCCCGTTCGACGCGCCGCCCGCAGCGGTCGTCGAAGCCCTGGGAACGAGTGATGCCGAGCGGTCATATCCGCCGAGTGCCGGCACGCTCGAGTACCGAACAGCTTGTCACAACTGGATGGCCCGACGCCTTGGTGTCGAGGTTCCCGTCGACCAAATTGCTGCCGCGGTCGGGACGAAGGAATTTGTCGCCTCGTTGCCACGCTTCATGCGGCTGATGAACCCGGATCGTGACACGGTGCTCTATCCGGCCGTGGCGTATCCGTCGTATGCGATGGGGGCCACCCTGGGCGGCTGCAGGTCGGTTGGCGTGCCATTCGGCCCGGACGGGACTCTTGATCTTGGTGCGGTCGACGCTGCCGACATCGACCGGGCATTGCTCTTGTGGGTGAACAGCCCGGGCAACCCAACTGGTCAACTTGACGATCTCGAAGCAGCTGCGGCATGGGGTCGAAAGCACGCTGTTCCGGTGTTCTCCGATGAGTGTTACGTCGAGTTCACCTGGGAGGGAGCGCCGCGGACGATCCTCGAGCACGGTCTCGATGGTGTGGTCGCGGTGCACTCGCTGTCGAAGCGATCCAACCTTGCGGGCGCCCGTGCCGGCTTCTATGCCGGTGACGCAACGATCGTCGACTTCCTGCGCAGCGTGCGTCAGCACAGCGGCATGTTGATTCCGGGACCCGTGCAGGCTGCAGCGACGGTCGCCTTCGGCGACGATGTTCATGTTGAGGAACAACGCGAGCGCTATCGGCGTCGCCTCGAACTGATGGCTGACGTGCTGTCCGAGTGGGCAGGAATCGACGTTCCTCGTCCCGCTGGCGCTTTCTACCTGTGGATTCCTGTTGCTGATGGATGGGACTTCGCCGAACGGCTGGCAACTGACGGTGGCGCTCTGGTGAGCCCCGGCGAGTTCTATGGTGCCGACGGGGCCAACTTCGTTCGGGTGGCCGTGGTACAACCTGATGAACGGATCGATCTCGTCGCTCGCCGACTCGCATCGACTGCCTGACAGACACGCCGACCCCACCGACCCTGCGCATCGGAGCAACATGACCACCTCGAGCAAACAGAGTGCAATGTTCGGTACCGGTCTCGCAGTATTGATCATCGGGCTACTGGCAGCAGTCGGGCTCTGGTACGCGGCTGATCAACGGCAGTCCGATGGTGTGAGCAACCTGGCTCGGGCGCCGAGTGGATGCGACACGACGCTCGATTTTGAAGCCGTCGGAGAATTCACGATGTACATCGAGACCGCTGGTCGTTTCGACGTGCCGATCGCCGGCGACTGTGCCGTTGAGGGCGCGTACGGCGTGCTCGGAGACTCCTTGCCTGCGGTATCGCTCGAGATGACCTCTCCGGCAGGCGATGACGTCGTCCTGACCAATGCATCGGGGACCACGTACGACGTTGACGGTTTTACCGGCGAATCGATTCGAACGTTCAGCGTTGAAACGCCCGGTGATCACATCCTTCGGGTTGACGTGTCTGGCGATACAGATGTTCGGCTCGTCGTGGCCGTCGGGAAAGACCCTTCAGATGGCGTTGGCATGATGCAACTTGGCGCAGTGCTCGCAGCACTCGCTGGCTTGGTCATTGGTGGCGCAGTGATGATCGCCTCACGCCGTTCGCCCAAACCGGCCCCTGGTGGTGCCGTCGCTGCACCGTGGCCAACCGCTCCGCAAGGCTGGCCCACCGCTCCACCCGGGATGCCCGCAGCACCACCTGGCCCCGAACGTTGGGAACCTGCAGTGGGTCCACCCAGTCATACGCCCGGAGTGCCGCCCGCTGCACCCAGTACGCAGGCGCCATCTGGCTGGCCTCCGCAACCCGCCGCGCCGCCCGCGCTGCCTGTGCCGCCGAATGATCGTTCGGACGATGCCCAACGATCACCGTGGGCGCCACCGAACGACGCTGCTCAGTAGCGCCGCATCACGGTGACGACCTTGCCATACAACTCGACCTGGTCGGCGCCGAACACCATGGGTTCCATGGTGGGGTTGTGGGGGGTCAGTGTGACCTCGGCGCCCGACCGCGAGTAGCTCTTGACGGTGGCCTCGCCGCCAGGAATACCAGCGACGACAATGTCGCCGTTGTGTGGATGGTCGATCTGGGTGGCGACCACGTAGTCGCCGTCGAGGATGCCCGCGTCGATCATTGACTCGCCGCGAACCCGCAGCATGAAGAGCTCGCCTTCGCCGGCAAAGTCAGCTGGAACGGGGAGCAACTCTTCGACATTCTCCTCGGCAAGCACATCGGTGCCTGCTGCGACATCGCCCACCAGGGGCACATGGCGCACGGGCCGCTTCTCCATCATTGCTCCGCTGTTGGAGTCGTATCGGACCTCGATGGCCCGCGGCTTGCTGGGGTCGCGCCGTAGATAGCCGTGACGTTGCAGCGTGTTGAGGTGACTGTGCACTGTTGATGGCGACGTGAGGCCCACCGCATCGCCGATTTCGCGCACCGATGGAGGGAATCCGCGGTCGCTGATCTGCTGCTGAATGAAGTCAAGGATGTCGCGCTGGCGCGCACTGATCTTGGGGGCCATACCGAACAGCGTACGGTGATGCGGGGGCCGAGTCAAACATTTGTACTGGGAACGATTGTTCGAGAAAGTCTCACGTACGGGTTGACATCGAACACCTGTCCTGGTTCACTGCATGAGGTAAGAATCGAACAAGCGTTCATTCGTTCCTTCGAAACCGAACACATCGCACGTCATCCGTTGGGGAGAGACATGAGTACTGCACTACTGATTACACCGCATCGCCAAACGAACCCTCACGGCGCCGCTGCCCGAGTGCGTGATCAGGTGGCAGACCGAGGCCTGCCCTGTGTGGTGTCCGCTACCTCGCTCAGTGCTCATGCCGAGGTTCGTGCGATGGTGCGCCCGGCCCTGCCGAACTATGCGCTGCGTCGCGTGGTTGTCGGTGGCCTTGCAACGATGATGCTCATCGTCGGCATGCTCGGCCTCGTTGGGATGTCGGCCGGGCTGGCTGGTTCACCTGCGTCGGCAGCGTCAGCTGCTGCGGCTGAGGCCGTCGCCCCGTCGGTCCACGTTGCCCAGCCAGGCGACACGCTGTGGTCGATTGCCAACACCTACCGCGGCGATGTAGACCGCGACCGTTTCATCGATGTGCTCATCCGGATGAACGGCGGCGTGGAGATTCAGGCCGGTCAGGCCGTCTGGCTTCCCTGATCCTGTGTCGAGTCCGTCCACCGCCGAGTGAGACCGGTAGCGACGAGACGGACAAGCGTCACGTTGCTCGCGAGGCCGCTTGCCCCAGCATGAGAGGAGTCGCGGAACTACAATCGGACAGATGAAATGCCCGGTCTGCCGTGACGACGAAACGAAGGTCGTCGATTCGCGTATCGCCGAGGAAAACACTGCCATTCGCCGCCGCCGGCAATGCCTGAGCTGTGCGCATCGATTCACGACGTTCGAGCGGGTCGACCATGCCCCGCTCACGGTCCTCAAATCGGACGGTCGCATCCAGCCATTCGATCGGCAGAAGCTCGTCAGCGGCCTCTCCGCAGCCACAAAGGGTCGTGACGTTGCTCCAGTCGTGTTGGAGCAGATTGCGGGCTCGGTTGAAGATGCGCTCCGCCTGCAAGGCTCCGAGGTCACGAGCGCAAACATCGGAATTGTCGTGCTGGAGGAACTCCGCACTGTCGACGAGGTGGCGTACCTGCGGTTCGCGAGCGTCTATAAGGACTTCGACGCTGCAGCAGACTTCCACCGAGAGCTCGAACTCATGCAAAAGGCCGACCCAGCATCCGTGTGAGGAGGCGCTTCAGTGGGATCGCTTCCATCGACTGAACACGAATGACTGGTCGTCGATCACCATCTGCGCCAGTTCGAAACGCAGCGCCAGGTCGGTTGCACCCGTAGCGAGGCGCGGTCCTGCGCCACCGACACACAGCGGTGACGTCGTCAGATTGATCTCATCGAACAGGTCGGCATCCAGCGCCGCGCCGTTGAGGAGCGCACCGCCTTCAACCTGCACGAACCGTGGCGTTGGGTGGACCTCGTGGAGGCGGCTGACGGCCGCTTGCAGGTCGACGCGGGCCGTTCCGGCGCGAATGCTGTCGACATTGTCGGCGACTTTGGCGTTATCGGTGGTGATCAGGAAGCCAGCCCCCGAGGTGAACAGAGGCAGCGAGGTGTCGACGCGGCCGCTCGCGGTCACGACGCCGACGCGCTGGCCTGCAATGTCGGGTGGGCCGTACCCCTCGCCTCGAACGGTGCCGGCGCCGACAATGATGACGTCTGCGAGCCGACGAAGACCCAGTAAGAGAGCCAAGTCGTTCGCACTCGACAACTCAGTGCTTCGGCCGTCGACCACGGTTGATCCATCGATTGAGCTGACCATGCACAACCCCACCCAGGGTCGACCCGACGGTGCTCCGAGTGGAGCGTCGTAGGCCTGCTCGATGGTCGTCTCAGCAGAGTCGGGGAAGACGCGACGGATCATGGCGTGATCCTCGCAGACTGGCAGACTCGACGGTTGATCGACGTGTCTGCGAGCATCGGTGATGGCCGTCACCGAAAACGATCCCGCAATCGAAACTGCGACCCCCATCGGGGTCGAGGTCGGGACACGAACCGCGTACCGGACATGCCCACTATGTGAGGCAACGTGCGGATTGGAGATCACCCTCAAGCCCGACGGGGCGGGTGGCGAGACGGTTCAACGGATCCGCGGCGACATGAATGACGTGTTCTCGAAGGGCTTCATCTGCCCCAAGGGGTCGACACTCAAGCATCTCCACGAGGACCCAGACCGCCTGCGGGTTCCCATGGCCAAGCGCGACGGGGTGCACGTTGAGGTCACCTGGGACGAGGCGTGGTCCGAGATCGAGGTCGGACTCGGAGGTGTCATCGACCGTCACGGCCGGTCGTCCCTGGCGGTCTATGGCGGCAATGCAGGAGCACATTCGTTGTCGTCGATGATGTATCTGCGGACTCTGCTGACGGGCCTGGGGACCCGCAACCGCTACAGCGCATCAACGGTCGATCAGATGCCGCGCCACGTCGCGGCAGGCCACGTCTTCGGGTCGCCGGTGGCAGTGCCGGTTCCCGACCTGGACCGCACCGATCATCTCTTGATTCTTGGTGCCAACCCGTACGCATCGAACGGCAGCATGTGTACTGCTCCTGACTTCCCGGGGAGAATCGAGCGCATCCGCGAGCGCGGCGGAAAGGTGGTAGTCGTCGATCCCAGGCGCTCACGTACGGCGGAGGAAGCCGATGAGTGGGTTGCCATTCGGCCGGGCTCTGATGCACTGCTGCTCGCAGCGATGTGCAATGTCCTCGTGGCAGAGAGCCTCGTCGACGTCGGTCCGCACGTCGCGGAATACCTCAACGGGCTTGACGAATTCGCTGCGGCGATTGCGCCATTCACCCCTGAATCGGTTGTTGCGGCAACGGGCGTCAGCGCGGAGGCAATCCGCACGTTGGCTCGCGAACTCGCTGCGGCCACGACCGCATCGGTGTACGGCCGAATCGGTACGACCACCACCGAGTTTGGGTCGACGGCAACCTGGCTCATCGATGCGCTGAACATCCTCACCGGCAACCTCGACCGTCCAGGCGGAGCAATGTTCGCCATGCCAGTGGCGGGCGGAGCCACGACGCGCGGCAAGCGCGGCTCGGGTCGCGGGTTCGCGATTGGACGCGGTGCGACACGCGTCAGTGGCCACCCGGAAGTCATGGGGGAGTACCCAGTCGGAGCGCTTGCCGAGGAAATCACCACACCTGGCGAAGGCCAGTTGCGCGCCATGATCACCGTCGGCGGGAATCCACTCCGCTCGAATCCGAACAGCGAATTGCTCGCTGAGGCATTCGACGACCTCGAGTTCATGGTGTCAGTCGACTTGTATCTCAACGAGACCACACGCCACGCCGACGTCATCCTGCCGTCGCCTTCGCAGCTCCAGCGCAGCCACTACGACCTGCTGCTCCTGCAGTTCGGTGTCCGCAACGTCGCCAACTATTCCGAGCCGGTGCTGCCGCTCGACGGGCAGCCAGACGAATGGGAAGTCATCTCGAAGCTGACACTCGTCGCTCAGGGCATGGGCGTCGATGCCGACCCTGCCAGCGCCGATGACCGGGCGATCGATGCGATGGTGCGCGGTGCGGTGCGAAGCGAGCACAGCGGGTTGCATGGTCGGGATCCCGACGAGATTCTGGCCGAACTCAACGCCTCAGGGCGGGTGGGCCCAGAGCGGATGCTCGACTTCATGCTCCGCAGTGGCCCGTTCGGCGATGGGTTCGGTTCCGAGCCGGAGGGCACGTCGCTCGACGACCTGCTGGACCGTCCACACGGCCGCGATTTCGGGGCGCTCGAGCCCCGCTTGCCCGAGATTCTTCGAACGCCGAGCGGCAAGGTCGAGCTTGCACCAGCAGTGTTCATCGACGACCTCGACCGTCTTGCTGCAGCAGTTCCGGGGCTTGTGGATCGAGGCCTTGTGCTCATCGGTCGGCGGCACCTGCGGAGCAACAATTCGTGGATGCACAACATCAATGTGCTGATGAAGGGCAAGCCGCGCTGCACGCTGCACGTGCACCCCGATGACGCAGCGTTGCTCGGCTTGAGCGACGGAGGCGCCGCCTCGATCACCTCACGCGTCGGTTCCATCACAGCGCCGGTGGAGGTCACCGACAGCATCACGCCCGGTGTGGTGAGCTTGCCGCACGGCTGGGGACACGATGCGCCCGGAGCACAGATGCGCGTCGCGGCCGAACATGCCGGAGTGAACTCGAACGTGCTCACCGACCACGAAGCGATGGATCCGCTGTCGGGAACAGCAGTGTTGAACGGGATTCCGGTGGACGTGGTTGTCGCCAGCTGATCTGGTTCGCGGGTCGAGTGCGGCAGGGGCGTGACCACAGGCTGTGGACAAACCCTGCTTGTTCACATTGCGTCCACATGCTCGTCAACAGCTATCCACTGACATCACCGCGTAATTCACAGGGTTGTCCCTCTTCCATCCCACAGGCAGAGGTTCCTAGAGTGAGACCTAGTGCCGCCAGTGGCGCAACACATGGAGAGTCGGCGGAAGCGAGGCGACGTGAGTCGCACCGCACTGCTTGGGGGATCATGCCCTGTACCTGTGTTGTTGTCCCGCTGGCGGCACCATTGCGTTTCCGGGCCCGATCAACAGCTTGAAAACACCGGCGATCGACGGGACGTGGCACTCGGTCAGCGTTCTACGATGAATGGATGGCCGAACCGCTGAGCGACGCCGAACTGACCGAACTCGCAATGGCCGCCTCGCCGGCCGATCCGTTTGCTGCTGATGCTGTTGCGTTCGGACAGGAATCGGCGGGCGCCGAGTTGCTCCCTGAGTGGTACATGCCCGTGCCTCAGATGTCGGCTGCTGATCGGACGCCGCGGCGGGTATTCACCGTCGGCCTGATCGTCATGTCGATGCTGTTGCTCAACGGAGCCGGCTTGTGCGTCACGTACGGCCTCCCTGAGATTGCCTGGTGAGCGTCGGAGGCCACGACGGCACCGTCACCAACCGCAGGGGTCGTTCCAGCGCCTGATCACCCGGTTCTCTCGCTCCCATCCAAGCAGCGACAACGTGCTCGTGTTGAGCACGAACCGTCGACCTTCTCGAGCGTCGAGGTCGAGCCAGCGAGCGGCGAAGACCCGCAGGAAGTGGCCGTGTGCCACGACGGCGACCGGACCGTTGAGTTGCGACAGCCTGGCGATCGCACGATCGGCGCGCACCCCGACTTCGTCAACTGACTCGCCCCCGACGATCTCGTGGGTCCACACCGACCAGTTCGGGATCGTCTGACGCGTCTCGGTGGTCGTGATCCCCTCGTACTCTCCGTAGTCCCATTCCAGCAAGTCGTCGTCACGATCGGGATGGAGCCCGACGATTCCAGCCGTCTCCCACGCGCGTTGCAGCGGACTCGAGAACGCATGTGAGAAGTCGAAGTCTGCAACGGCCGTCGAAATCGAACGTGCCTCGTTCCGTCCGGTCTCGGTGAGTGGCAGGTCGGTTCGCCCGGTGTGCCGGCCCGAGCGGCTCCATGCTGTTTCGCCGTGGCGGATCAGAACCAGCTCAGGCCGGTTCTCGGTGATCGGTCGGCCGTGGACGAAGGTCATGCGGCAGTCTTCCATTGCGTGCCGCCGAGCCCCGCAAACCTGACCCCTTCAATCGAACGTGTGTGCGCTCAAGGGGTCGGGTCGCTACAGTCGGCGTCCATGGCGATTGCGTGCGCATACTGCAACGGCGAGCATGACTCGCCCGCTCAGATACGCCAATGCTGGCACGACAATGGTCAGCTCGAGGTCCCGCTCGACGATGGTGGGCTTCCCGACGATGCATCCGCCGAGGCGACAGCGGCCACCGAATCCGACGCCCAGCACCGCTCCACACACAGTCCCGACTCGCAAGGTGCAGCGCCAGCACGGTCGATGCAGCGGGCAGGCATCGAACCACAGCGCTTTCCGCGGGGAGTTGCTCCTGCCGAACCCGGGCCCGACGCCCTGGCACGGAACGGCCTTGTGAGTACTGGCGATCAAATCGTCGCTCCGTGGGCGGATGCTGAACGGGTGGTCATCTCGGCCGACACGCTCACCGATCCTGGGAGCGCGCTGGCCGTTCTTCGGTCGGCCCATCACGATCGTCGGCGCCTCGTCATCGAACTCGCCACCGATTTTGACCGTCAGCCGAAACTGAAGACCGAGGCGCAGCCGTACGAAGTCGGCGCCGACTTCACCTTCGAGCTCGAAGAACTGCATCACCTTGTGTGGGCCAATGCCGTCGATCTTCGTGGTGACACCCCGACGTGGATCGCGCTCGACCAGGCCATCGCGCTGGGTGCAACAACGGTGCCGGCCACCGGGCTCGGAGACATTCGGACGCCCAGTGGTGATGTCGTGTGGCTCGATGCTGGCCCGGTCAGGCACACCGACCCAGTCGATGGCGTGGCTGTCTTGCACGCCGTTGCCATCGAGCATCGGTCATTCGTTGCGCCAGCTGCGAACGTCTCCGATGCCGACCTTGCTCCGGATCAACTCGAGGCGGTCACTCACCCGGGAGGTGCAGCACGAATCATCGCCCCCGCCGGGTCGGGCAAGACGCGTGTGCTGACCGAACGAGCGCGTCACCTGCTCCGAGTCTGGAACCTGCCGGCCAGCGCCGTCAGCCTCGTGGCATTCAACAAGCGCGCCCAAGAGGAGATGCTCGAGCGGACGCCGGACCTCCCTGGACTACAAGTACGAACACTCAACGCACTCGCCCTTGCGATTGTCAATGGTGCACCACCATTCGCGCCGCAACCGATGCGATGGAACACCATCAATGAAGTCGACGTCAGGCGCATCATTGGCGACCTGGTGTCGTTTCCGCGGCGCCGCAACAGTGATCCGGTTGCACCGTGGATCGAGGCCTTGAGTTTGATCCGTCTTGGCCTGGTCGACCCGAGCGATGCGGAGGCTCGCTACGACGGCGATGTCGAGGGTCTTGCCGCGGCATGGCCTGCCTACCGGGCTGCTCTGGAACGGAAACGAGCGGTCGACTTCGACGATCAGATTCATCGGGCGTTGCTCGTGCTGCTCTCGCAGCCCGATGCGCGACGCGCCGCCCAGCGAGCATGTCGTCTCATGCTCGTCGACGAGTTTCAGGACCTGACGCCGGCTCACTTGTTGCTCATCCGTCTCCTTGCGTCACCCGGTGGCGCCGTGTTTGGCGTGGGTGACGACGATCAGACGATCTATGGCTACAACGGCGCCGACCCTTCGTGGCTCATTGATTTCGCTGATCTGTTTCCGGGCGCAGGCACGCATCCCCTTGAAGTCAATTATCGGTGTCCTGCGGGTGTCGTCCAGATCGTTGATCGGTTGCTGAGACACAACGGCCGGCGCGTCGCCAAGACCATTCGAGCGAACTCGACCGATACCGGAGGATGGAACGTCGACACGGCGGTCGACCCGATCAGTGCGACGCAGCGTGCCGTGGAAGATGCACTTCGCTCCGGTGCCCCAGCTGATCACATCGCTGTCCTGACTCGCGTCAATGCGCTGCTCGCCCCCGTGCAGGTCGCGCTCGCTGTCAATGGCATCCCGATCTCCGGTGGCGTCGGCTTGGAGTTCGCCGATCGAACCGCGGTCCGCTCCGTCCTTGCTTGGCTCCGCCTGGCAACGCGCGACACCCTCGGCCCCGACGACATCCGCGAGGCGCTCCGGCGTCCTTCGCGATCATTCCATCCGCGTATCAACGACTGGGTGTGCGAACAGCGCAGCATCGTTGACCTGCACCGACTCGCTGGGCGGTTGAACACTGAGCGCGACCAAGAACGGGTGACCGACTTCGCTGCAGATATCCAGACCCTGCAACAGATGGTCAAGGACCGGGCTCCGACCTCGGACCTGGTGCTGACGTTGATCGACCGCATCGGGCTTGCTGGTGCCGTCGGCACGCTCGACGCCCATCGCCGCGGCATGAACCGTGCAGCGCAAGGTGACGACCTCACCGCCATCCAACATCTTGCGGCGTTGCACGACGACGTCGCGACATTTGAGCCTTGGCTGCGCGAGCACCTCGCGGTGCGTCGACAGCCTGGCGGGGTCACCTTGTCCACCGTCCACCGGGTCAAGGGGCAGGAATGGCCGCACGTGGTGGTCCACCTCGCTGACGCCGAGCAGTATCCGCATCGTCTCGCTGAAGACGTGGAGGAAGAGCGCCGGTTGTTCCACGTGGCGATCACCCGCGCCAGCAAGCACGCGACGATCGTCACTGGGCCATCGCCCAGCCCCTTCGTCGCCGAGCTCACCACTGAGCCATCCGCCGAACCGGCTGAACGCGCGGTCGTGTCCTCGCACCGTCCGGAATCAGCGAAGCGATCGACGTCACCGTCGAAGACCGACCCGACCGCGGATCTTGACGAGGCAGCCGAGCGACGCTTCGCCGCGTTGAAAGAACTCCGCAATCAGTTGCGGGACGGCAAGCCTGCTTACGTGGTGTTTGATAACAAGACTCTGGTGTCGATCGCCCGGATGGCCCCGACCTCGAAGTCAGAGCTGGCGAAGATCTCAGGTGTTGGACCGGCAAAGCTCGACAAGTACGGCGATGCAGTCACCGAGCTCATGACTGGGTTGGCCGGCTGACATCTGAGTCGATGTCGGAACTGAACATTTGGCCGCACGCGGCGAGGTGTTCAATCGGGCGCAGTACGGTGAGTACATGAGTATCGGCCGTGACCTGATGCCGCTGCACGAGCGGCCGGTGTGGCGTGGTCGGATGCATGCGTGGGCGTTTGCCGCTGCCATTCCTGCCGGGATTGTCTTGATCGCGGTGTCCGAACGGGCCGCGGCGCGCACGTCGGCGGCGATCTATGCCGCCACTCTGCTGTTGGTTTTCGGTACCTCGGCGGCGTATCACCGCTTGGCCAAGACGGACCGCGTTCGACGAATCATGCAACGCCTTGATCACACGATGATCTACTTGCTGATCGCCGGGACGTACGTACCGGTCTGTCTTGTGGCACTTCCTCCTCAGTGGGGCATTCCGGTGCTCTCGGCGGTCGGCATCATGGCGGCGCTCGGGATGACCATCAAGATGGGTGGATTTCGTCGTGTGCAGTGGCTTGGCTATGCGCTGTACCCGATCATGGGGTGGGCCCTGGTGGTCGCTGCCCCTGCGCTCCTCGACAACCTGACGTCGGTGCAGCTTGGCCTGATCATCGCAGGCGGCGTTGCCTACACCGTCGGCTTCCCGGTACTGCTGGTCAAGCGACCCAATCCGTGGCCGCTGACGTTTGGCTATCACGAAGTGTGGCATTCGTTCACAGTCGTTGCGGCTGGCCTGCACTTTGCCGCCGTCAGCACCGTGTTGGCCTGACGTCCTTCGGTTGCATGATGAGTCCGCCGCTCTTCGACCGCATTGCTGTGGCCGACTGGAGTGCGAGCGCCTCGCCGAAAACCGGTCCCGACTCGATATGGATCGCGGTCGTCGAAGACGGCTCCTGCACGTTGAGTAATCCGCCGACCCGCCGGGTTGCGCTCGGAGAAATGGCGGCGCTGGCAGAGCCGGGACGACGAACGCTCTTGGGCGTCGACTTCTCACTCGGTTTTCCATCTGGAACCGCAGAACGTGCCGGTCTCGTCGGTGTCCCCTGGGCCGCGCTGTGGTCACATCTCGGCGCATCGATCACCGACGATGAGCAGAATCGGAACAATCGATTTGATGTCGCTCAGCGGTTGAACGACTCGATGGCGGCACGCTGGCAGAGACCCCAGAGGCCAGCGGGACCGTTCTGGGGTTGTCCGCCGTCGAAGGCGAATGCATCGCTGACGACGACAAAACCGAACCGTGCGCAAGGGTGGCCGCCTGAGTGGCGCATCGTCGAGCAACAGTTACGCAGCGACGGCCGCCGACCATTTTCGTGTTGGCAGCTACTCGGAGCTGGTGCAGTCGGAAGTCAGAGCCTTGTTGGCATTGCGGCGCTCGAACGTCTGCGGCAGATCCTTGGTCAACGTCTCGCCGTGTGGCCGTTCGACACGGGTCTGGACATGCCGCCGGTGACGGATCTCGTGGTCGCTGAAGTCTGGCCGTCGTTGTGGGATGTGACGGTGCCGATCGGTGTCGTCAAGGATGCCGCACAAGTTGAGGCGACCGCCCGGCGACTCACTCACCTGGACGCCTCGGGTGAGTTGGAGGCTCTGTTCCGGCCAAGAATCGATGAAGGCATGGAGTCGACGGTGGTTGACGAAGAAGGCTGGGTTCTCGGCGTTGTCGGCAGCGGCAACTGAGCACGTATGGCCTCGGTCGAGTTCGACAGCGTGACCATCGCGGTGCATGGGGCCATCGTGCTCCGCGACGTGTCGCTCGACATCGCTGACGGCGAGTTTGTCGGCGTCATCGGGCCCTCAGGGAGCGGCAAGACCAGCTTGATCCGCACGATTGCCGGTTTCACCGATGTTGTCCGGGGCGGGTGCTGCTGGACGGAATCGATGTCACTCGGACCAAGACGGCTGATCGCGGCGTCGGCATGGTGTTCCAGGAGCCCGTGATGTTTCGTCGTCGCAACGTGCGTCGCAACGTCTCCTTCCCGCTTGAGATCCGACGACGGGAGGCAGAGGAGATTCGAGGTCGGGTCGACGCCGAGGCCCGGGCGATGCATCTCGAGCATCTGTTGGCCCGGCGTCCCGATGAGCTGAGTCGCGGCGAGACACAACTCGTGCAGATCGCCCGAACGATGGTCCGGACGCCGCGGGTGTTGCTCCTTGACGAGCCGCTGGTGCGCCTTGACGCTGCCCGACAGGCACAGATGCGCACTGAGTTGGCGATGCTGCAAGCGGGGTACGGCGTCACGACGGTCATGGCGACAAACGACCCCATCGACGCTTTGACGATGCCGAGCCGTCTCGTCGTCATTCACCGCCAACGGGTGGTGCAGTTCGACCATCCGGATGCGGTCTACCGATCGCCGGCAACCATCGATGCTGCCGTCGGAACAGGGGACTGCTGGCTCCTCCCGGCGACGGTCAGTGCTGACCGAGAAGGTTTCTGGCTGGACGTCGCGCATCGGAGAGCGGCGCATGATGCGGCGCCAGCGCTGCGCCATCGGGCGTGGGCGCCGGTATTGGCGAATCACATCGGTCAACAGGTCACGTTGGGTATTCGGCCTGGCGATGTCGTCGCGTCGCCGAACGGGCCCGTGGTGGCCGCGGTGACGAAGATCGTGCCAGGCGGACCGGGTGGCGCATACTGCGATATCGGTGGTTGGCGCTGTGGGCTGACGCTCCCGGCGGAGGTGAGCGAAGGCGACGTTGTTCGACTTCAGGTCGACCATCTTGTCGTCTTCGACAACGCCACGGGGCGGGCGATTGCGTGAGCGTCAGATCAGCAGTCGACGCGCAGCGCTGGCACGCTGCAACACGCTCACGACGACACCGAGCGCCATGATGATGAAGAACGTGTCCGCCCAGGCCGGGATCGCCAAGGCGAGGGTGAAGAGCGCAATGGTCTCGGTGCCCTCGATCAGAGCAGGCGGGAGCGTGATCGTTGTGGTTTCGCCGGAGTGTGCTTTGCCGTTCGATCGCTTCTCGAGAATCGCACTCAGCAAGAGGAGCGAGACGGTATTGACGTAGAACGTGGCGAGCAGCGCGGCCGCAATCGCCCAGTGGCGGAGGTCGCCGGCGCCGGCTGCCACGCCCAGTGGGATTGCTGCGTATCCGATCGTGTCGAGCAGGAGGTCCGCATAGCCGCCAACGTCGGAGTCCTGACCGCTTGACCGTGCGACCGGTCCATCGAGGCCATCGAGCAGCCGCCCAGTCAGCCAGCAGAGCACGGCGAGGGCTGGCGCCGACTGCCAGGCGAAGACGCCGGCGCCGACGCACAGGAGCATGCCGATCACCGACAGAGTGAGCGGTGCGATGCGACCTGCAAGCGACTCGGCAATCGGGCCGAGTGCACGGTCTTTCACCGTTCGCAGGCGCAGGTCAAGCACCGTGTGACCGTACCGCTGGGAGGCGGTCAAGGAGCACGCCTTCGATGAGTGACCGGGATCTGCGGACCCGGCGTTGGTCAGACGTGCCAGGTCCCGTTCGAGCGCAGTAGGTCTTGGAGGTTGCCCGGGCCCTTGGCTTCGCTCGCAGCCATCACCTGATCAGCGACGGCCGAGGCGTACTCCTGGCGCTCCACATTGCGGAACACGCCGAATGGGGTCGGCGATGCATCGTCGGTGTTGAGCCGGGCGAGAGCGAATGCCAGCGACGAATCGTGGCGGTGCGCATCGTGGACCAGAACGGCGTCGGGCGAGACGTCAGCAAGTTCGACGAGTCGCAGCTGCCCGTCGGATCCCATCACGACGCCCCGCTGTTGGTCGGCGCCGAAGGTGATCGGCTCGCCATGCACCAAGTTGATCATCATCTCGTCGCGTGCATTCTTCTTGGTGATGTCGTTGAACTGGCCATCGTTGAACACGTTGCAGTTCTGGTAGATCTCGACGAAGGACGCTCCCTGGTGGTCATGCGCAGCGCGGAACGTTTCCATCATGTGTTTGCGATCGAGGTCGTGGGTGCGGGCAACGAAACCTGCCTCGGCCCCGAGCGCCACTGACAGCGGGTTGAACGGGGAGTCAACCGACCCCATCGGTGTCGACTTGGTGACCTTGCCGACCTCGGATGTGGGGGAGTACTGGCCCTTCGTCAGGCCGTAGATCCTGTTGTTGAACAACAGGATGTTCAGGTTCACGTTGCGGCGCAGCGCGTGAATCAGATGGTTGCCGCCGATCGACAGGCCATCGCCATCACCGGTGATCACCCACACGTCGAGGTCGGGACGTGCGGTAGCAACGCCGGTCGCGATCGCCGGGGCCCGACCGTGGATCGAGTGCATGCCGTAGGTGTTCATGTAGTACGGGAAACGACTGGAGCAGCCGATGCCCGAGATGAACACCGTGTTTTCGGGGTTCACGCCGAGCTCGGGCATGAGCGTCTGGACGGCGAGGAGGATGCCGTAATCGCCGCAACCCGGACACCAGCGGACCTCCTGGTCGCTGGTCCAGTCGCTCTTCGTCGTGACGGCCACCTGTGCGGTACTCATGACGCATCTCCCTTTGCTGAGTCGCCGAGACTGTCGAGCGCCTCGTCGATGGCTGCTTCGATTTCTCGAGATTTGAACGGCAATCCTTGAACCTTGGTGACCGCCCGAGCGTCGACGAGGTAGGTCGAGCGGAGGAGAGCGGTGAGCTGGCCCATGTTCAGTTCCGGGACCAACACCTTGCGGTAGCGGCCGAGGATGTCGCCCAAGTTGGGCGGGAGCGGGCTGAGGTGTGTGAGGTGCGTTGAGGCCACTTTCACGCCGGCTCGTCGCCGACGCTGCACTGCTGCATCGATGGCTGCCCAGGTGGACCCCCATCCGACGACCAGCACGTCAGCATCGTCGTCGCCGTGGACTTCGGCAAGCGGGATGTCCATCGCGATCTGCGCGATCTTTGCGGCTCTGAGGTGCACCATCTTTTCGTGGTTTTCCGGGGTGTAGTCGATGTTGCCCGTGCCGTCGGCTTTTTCAAGCCCGCCGACGCGGTGCATGAGACCCGGTGTGCCGGGGATTGCCCAGGGTCGGGCGAGGTTCTCGTCGCGCTTGTACGGCCAGAACGTTTCTTCGCCATTGTCCTCAACATGGTTTGGCCCGTCAGCGAATGGCACCGAGATGTCGGGGAGCGACGCGAGGTCCGGCAGCTTCCAGGGCTCGGACCCGTTGGCGAGGTAGCCGTCGCTGAGCAACATCACCGGCGTCCGGTACTTCAGCGCAATGCGGGCCGCCTCGATGGCGGCGTGGAAGCACTGCGCCGGGCTGTACGACGCAACCACTGGAAGGGGTGCTTCGCCATGTCGGCCGTACAGCGCAATGTTGAGATCGGAGGCCTCGGTCTTTGTGGGAAGGCCGGTGGACGGCCCGCCGCGTTGGATGTCGACGATGATGAGTGGCAATTCGATGGCGAATGCCAGGGAGATCGTCTCGCTCTTGAGCGCCACACCGGGACCGCTGGTGGTCGTGACCGCCAGATGCCCGGCGAATGCAGCGCCAAGCGCGACACCGACGGCCGCGATTTCGTCTTCGGCTTGGACGGTACGAATGCCAAAGTGTTTGTGCTTCGAGAGTTCGTGGAGGATGTCACTTGCTGGTGTGATCGGGTACGAGCCGAGCGTGAGCGGGAGGTCGGCTTGCTGACCCGCGGCGATGAGTCCCCACGACAGCGCTGTGTTGCCTGTGATGCTCGTGTACTCGCCAGCGGGCAGCTGGGCTGGCCGCACTTCGAAACGGTGACCAACCGCTTCAGTGGTCTCTCCGAAATTGAATCCGGCTTGGAACGCTGCCTTGTTGGCCGCGGCAACCTTTTCGTTCTTGCCGAACTTTTCGTGAATCCATTCCTCGGTCGGCTCGGTTGGACGCGTATACATCCATGAGACAAGTCCGAGGGCGAAGAAGTTCTTCGATCGTTCGGCGTCGCGGGGCTTGACCCCGAGCGGCTCACACACTTTCTTGGTGAGGCTCGACATGGGAACCTTCAACACGCGGTACCCGTTCAGGGTGTTGTCGTCGAGCGGGTTGACCGGTGTGCCCCCGGCGTCGAGATAACCGGCCTTTTCGAGGTTGCGTTCCTCGAAGGCATCTTCGTTGACGATGACCGTGCCGCCCGGCTCGAGGCGATGCAGGTCAGCCTTGAGCGCGGCGGGGTTCATGGCCACCAACACGTTGGGGTCATCACCTGGGGTGGTGATGTCGTGGTCGGCGATGTTGACTTGGAACGCCGAGACGCCGTTGACGGTGCCGGCCGGCGCTCGGATCTCTGCGGGAAAGTCGGGCATTGTCGACAGGTCATTGCCGAACGAAGCGCTCACTGATGTAAAACGGTCGCCCGTGAGCTGCATGCCGTCGCCAGAGTCGCCCGCGAACCGGACGATGAGGTGGTCGAGTACGCGATCTCCGTCGGCCTGAGGCCGATCGATCGTGTCGGTCATATGTCTTCCCCAAGGGTGTGTGGGCGAACCGTTGCCCCCAACGTCCGCCCTCAGCGCCCCAGCACCGTTGCCGGGACTGATGATGTTTGACGGTAGCCGGTGGCGCCTCCAATCGGGGGTACCCGCCGGTCGGTTTCTGGATTGCTGACTTCAAAGCGGACTGGAGGTCGCTGTGACTCAGGCATCGGTGGCAAGGCGTGGCGGGGCGCGCGTCGTAGTGTCGGAGAGATGAAGCATGTATGCATCCGACTCGCCGCTGGAGTGTTGGCGGTTGGCTCGATAGCCGCGTGTAGCAGCAGCGATGACGGCAACGACCCGACACCCGTCGGGGGGATCAACGGCCCGGCTCGCGTCGATCCGGACAGCGGCGGCGCGAACAATGGTGAAGGCGACGACTGATGGCGACGTTGCGGTTTAGCTTCGGCACCATGGGCTCGGGCAAGAGCACCGTGGCCCTGCAGATCCACCACAACCTTTCCAATCGGCAGCTCTACGGACTCTTGCTCACCACATTGGATCGCGAAGGCAATCAAGTCACCAGTCGGCTCGGTGTCGCCGCGCCGGCGATCGACGTCGCTCCCGACCTGGATCTGTACGCGCTCGCTGTGGACAATTGGCCGATCCACTACTTGATCTGCGACGAAGCCCAGTTTTACAGCGAGGCCCAGTGCGAACAGTTGGCCCGCGTGGTCGACGACCTCGAAGTCGACGTCTACGCCTTTGGACTCCTCACGGACTTTCGTGGCCGACTCTTCGAAGGCTCGAAGCGGATGCTTGAACTCGCCGACGAGCACAGCCCGCTCCAAGTTGAGGCGCGCTGCTGGTGCGGGGCACGGGCAACGCACAACTCCCGCGTCGTCAACGGCGTCATCGTGTACGAAGGTGACACCGTGGTGGTGGGCGACACTGACGACTCTGATGCGCAGCCGTTGTTCGGTGACTCAGTGCGGTACGAACTGCTGTGCAGGAACCACTTCCGGACCGGCGGGCTTGGCGACTGACCGGCCCCACTCAAGCGTGGTGCGCGTCGCTGCTTTCTGCGCCGATGCCGAGGTCGGCAATCCGGCACAACCAGGCGATGCCCGCCGCGATCGACATGCCGCCCAGACGGAGGAAGATTGAGTCGAAATCGACGTCGCCATTGCGCGTGGCCACTTCAACGATGGCCGCGATACCGACCCCGATCAGGGTGATGGCAATGCCTGCGGTCACCCGCAGTAAGACGTCGAGCCACGGCGAACGTCGCGGTCCCGCAAGGAAGACGGTCACCGCGGCGACGGCGGCGGCTGGAACCAGCGCGATGAGATTGGGTGGCAACATGATGAAGCTCAGCACCTCGACGCGCTGGTCCCACGCGGTGGCGAACCGAGTGCCGTCGACCGTGCGGACTCGTTCCATCTGAAAGAGGATGAAGCCGAACTCGCCACCGAGAAACAGCCAGCCGATGATCGTCAGTTGCTGAACGAGCGCCGCACGGCCCTCGAGGCGAGGCTCAATCCCAGGCACAGTCAAGCCGCTTGATGCCGTTGATGAAGTTGCTCTGCAAGTAGGCGGGTTCGCCGACGATCCGCAGTGTGGGCAGCCGACGGCGAATCTCGTCGAACATCACGGTCATCTCGCGTCGTGCCAGGTTGGCACCGAGGCAAAAGTGAGGGCCTCCAGCGCCAAAGCCGACCTGGGCCGGCTGCATCGGCCGCCGAACGTCGAACTGATGAGGGTTGTCGAACACCCGGTCGTCGCGGTTGCCGGAGTTGTAGAACATGACCACCTTGTCGCCAGCCTTGATGGGGAAACCGTTGATCTCGGTGTCCTTGGTGGCGGTGCGCCGGAAGTGGATCACCGGTGAGGCGTACCGAACCATCTCCTCGACGGCAGTCTTGGCATGGGTGTCGTACCCGCCGTACAGAATCTCGCGTTGTTCCGGATTGTCGGTGAGGGCCTTCATCCCGTGACTGATCGCATTCCGGGTGGTTTCGTTACCGGCCACCACAAGGAGAATAAAGAACGACCCGAACTCCTGCGGGGTGAGTTGCTCGCCATCGACTTCGGCGGTCATCATGACCGAGGTGATGTCGTCTTGGGGGTTGGCTCGCCGATCCTCGCCCAGTGTCTGGGCATAGGTAAACATCTCCAGCGAGTGGGTCATCAGGTCGTCGTACGAGGTGACGAAGTCGGGGTCACCGACGCCGAGAATGGTGTTGGTCCAGCCGAAGATCTTCGAGTAGTCCTCGGACGGAATGCCCATCATGTCGCAGATGATCTCAAGGGGAAGCGCCGCCGCGATGTGCTCGACGAAGTCGCACTGCTTGTCAGGGAACTGTTCTTGAATGCGGTCAACGATGACCTTGGCCTTGTCGACGACAAGACCGTCGACTCGGGCCACTTCCTTTGGAGCGAACCCCTTCGACACGATCGAGCGCAATCGGAAATGCTTCGGGTCGTCCATGTTGATCATCGACCCGAAGAACTCATTCATGTCGGGTGGAAGGTCGCCAATGTTCGAACCCTGGCCCGAGCAGAAGGCCGTGGCGTTCCGGCTGACTGCCCAAATATCCTCGTGGCGGGTGAGTGCGTAGTAACCGGCGCCGGGTGGGAACGGGCTGTCGTCGATCACGCGTTCTTCGAAGTGCTGCAGGTCTGGCGTGTCGCGGAGTGCCTGGAATGTTGCCTCGCGGACGTCTCGGGAGCCTGCCCAGAATTCCATATCAGAGAGATCAATCTGGTCGAGCGAGATGTCGGCGGCATGCAACGTCATGTTCAGCACTGTAGAGATGTCGAGCTGTCGGGGTCATGTCGTACATCGGGATGGTTCAATGGGTCCAATGATGGACTTCTCCGAGATCGAACGTGTTCTGGTCGTCACCGCACATCCTGACGATGTCGACTTTGGCGCTGCGGGCACTGTCGCCAACATGACCGACGCCGGGATTGAGGTCGTCTACTGCCTTGTCACTGACGGACAAGCGGGGGGGTTCGACCACTCGATTCCGCGCACCGAGATGGCAGCGATCCGGCGCGAGGAGCAGACCAAGGCTGCTGCTGAGGTTGGAGTCACGCGCCTCATATTTCTGGGTCACATGGACGGTGAGGCGGTCGCCGATATGCAGTTGCGCCACGACATCAGCGCAGCGATTCGGGAGGTTCGCCCGCAGGTGGTCATCACCCAGAACCCGGTGCGGAACCTCGACTCGACGTATGGCTCGCACCCAGACCACATCGCCACCGGTGAGGCGACGATGTGCGCGGTCTATCCCGATGCTCGCAATCCGTTCGCCTTTGCCGGTCAGCCGTGCGCAGAGCTTGATGACTGGGCCGTCGACGAAGTGTGGGTGATGCTCGGTGCTGACGCTCACGATTTCATCGACATCACGTCTCAGCTCGATCGGAAAATTCGGGCGCTGCGCTGCCACGAAAGCCAACATCGCGACCCTGACGCAATGGAGGAGCGAGTGCGCGCATGGTGGAAGAGCATCGCTGCGGAGCGTGGCCGCCCCGAGAACACCAGCGCTGAAGTGTTCCGCGTCGTCGACACACGTTGAGTCGGTCAAACGAATCAGAGAATGTCGCTCAACGTGGCGGGAATTCTGTCGATGGGTTTGTATGGCCATCAGTTTCCGACGCACCAAGAAATCTGACGAGAACTCCATGGTCGATCGCGTGACGGGTGCATTCAACCGGCGTCAACTCGACATCGATCTGGCCGCGGGCGTGGATTCGTCCGGGTTGCCGACCGCCACGTTGCAGATCGAGATCGATGGCTTTCATCGCTTCGGCAAGCGCCGCGATGAGGTGTCGGCCGATGAGGTGCTCGAGCGAGTGGCGTGGGTCGTGATGGCGACCGTGCGTACGACCGACGTCGTCTACCGCCACTGGCACTCGAGCTTCTGTGTGCTGCTGCCCGCCACCACTTCTGTGGACGCAAAAGCTGTAGCCGAGCGCATTCGATCGAACATCGAGTCGACTCCGCTCCTTGCAGGAACAAATGTGACCGTTTCGGTCGGTGTTGCCGTAGGAGGCGACTCCGAACCGGTCAGGGAGACTGCACACCGGGCTGGTGCTGCCCTTGCATCTGTTCCCGGCAGCGGTGGCAACATCGTCGTGCACGACTGACATCCGCAAACGGTCGAGTTACTGCTGCGCGTGCACCAAGACAGCGTCGTTGGTGTTCGGGCATCGTGCTGCTCGCAGCGTGTAGCGCTCGCCGGCGCTGCTCAACTCGGCGATGGTCCACCCTTCGCTTGCATCGCGTACGCCGGTGCCGATGTGTTGCATCGCTGCGATCTGCAACCCTGCTGATTCGGCCTCGGCAGCCCACATGTTGACAAGTGCCTGACGCAGCGTCGGGTCGTCGAGCAAGTCGGTGCCCTCGAGGGTGAGCGTGACGTTGCGGATGTGGACGGGTTCCAGTGTGTCAGCGTCGACTACATCGCCGCCGAGTTCGCCATCGAGCATGACGACTACCGGGCCGGCTTCGCCAGTGACACCTCCGACGAAGCCGTAACGCACCACAGGGAATCCGTCGTCGCCCGTCGTGGCGTACCGAACTCGATCTCCGTGGTGAAACAAGGTCATGGTTGCCCCTGAAACTCCTCGAGGACGAAGTCAGCGAGTTGGGGCCAATAGTGCAGCGCTGCGGTGTCCCATTCATCGAATGGTCGATCGGTGAGGGCAACGAGTGACACGTCGGCCTCGGGATCGGTCCACATCAGCGTGCCCGCCCCGCCGAAGTGGCCGTAGGTCCCCGGCGCATTGCGCGCACCAGTCCAATGCGGCGACTTGTCACCGCGAATCTCGAACCCCAAGCCCCAGGGGCACTGCGCATAGCGACCCACGCCCGGAACCATACCTGCCAACGTCGGGTACTGAACGCGAACGGCCTCAGCTGCTGTGGCAGCGCTCACCAGAGAGGGATGACGCACTTCGGCCAGAAACCGGGCGACGTCGTCAACGGTGCTCCAGACGCGATGCGCTGGAGATCCGCGCAACGCGCTGTCCTGCATTCCCAGCGGTTCGAACACCGCAAGGCGGAGGTAGTCGGCGAACGTCATCTCACTGGTTTGCTCGACGAGGGCCGCTGCGAGTTCGATGCCGCCGTTGGAGTAGGTCCGCGTGCGTTCAGGCACCGCGATCGGTGTTCTTCCGTTGAATGGATAGCCGCCAGCGTGACTGAGGAGATGGCGCAGCGTGCAATTGCGCTGTCCCGCGAACGACTCCGGCAACTCCTCGTCGAGATCGACGATGCCTTCTTCAGCGGCGATCAGCACGGCCCACGAGGTCATTGGCTTGGCCAACGAGGCGAGACGGAATACTCGGGTTGTGTCTCCGTGCGTTGAGGCAATAGCTGACTGGCCGGAGCCGTGTTGGATGACCGCAGCTGAGACGTTGTCGACCGGCCAGTCGGCACAGAGGTCGAGAGCGGTCATCGAGCGGGCCGCTGTCGACTCAGGTGAAGTCTTGGATCAGCTCGGCGACTCGGAACGCCAGGTCGACGCCCTGTCGGGCGTTGAGTCGTGGATCACACACGGTCTCGTACCGGCTGTCGAGGTCGGAATCGAGCAACTCGTCGCCGCCACCCAAACACTCGGTGACGTTCTCGCCAGTGAGTTCGACGTGGATGCCGCCAGGCCACGTGCCCTCTGCGCGATGCGCCCTGACGAAGCCGCTGATTTCACGAACGATGTCGTCGAAGTGACGAGTCTTACGACCGCTGGGTGCGGTGAAGGTGTTGCCGTGCATCGGGTCGCATGCCCACACGACGGGGTGGCCGGCGTCGGCCACGGCGCGAAGCAATGGGCGCAGGCCTTCTTCGATCTTGTCGGCACCCATGCGAGTAATCAGTGTGAGTCGCCCAGGGATGCGCGATGGGTTGAGAATGGCGCAGAGTTCGAGAAGTTCCTCGGCGGTCATCGTGGGGCCGACCTTGCAACCAATGGGGTTGCCGACACCGCGGAGGAATTCGACGTGCGCGCCGTCGAGTTCGCGTGTCCGCTCGCCGATCCACAGCATGTGAGCCGAGCAGTCGTACCAGTCACCCGTGATCGAATCACGTCGCGTCAGCGCCTCTTCGTAGCCGACGATGAGCGCCTCATGGGAGGTGTACACGTCGACCTCGCTGAGGTTCGAGTTGGCCTCGGTCTCGATGCCACAGGCCCGCATGAACGACAAAGCGCGGTCGATCTCGGCAGCCAGCTTCTCGTAACGCTGTCCCTCAGGGCTCGATGCGACGAATTCCTGAGTCCAGGAGTGCACGTGGCTGAGGTCGGCGAATCCCCCTTTGGTGAAGGCGCGCAGCAGGTTCAGCGTGGATGCCGACTGGTGGTAGGCCTGCACGAGCCGTTCAGGATTGGGGATGCGGGCGGCCTCGGAAGCGGTGGCGTCGTTGACGATGTGGCCGCGGAACGATGGGATGTCGATGCCGCCGACCGTCTCGAAGTCGGACGATCGCGGTTTGGCGAACTGTCCAGCCATGCGGCCGACCTTCACGATGGGCACACCGACTGAGTAGGTGAGGATGATGGCCATCTGGAGGATGACGCGCAGTTTCTCCCGAATGTTGTCGGCCGAGAAGTCCTCGAAGCTCTCGGCGCAGTCGCCGGCTTGGAGCAAGAATGCGTTGCCGGACGCAACGCGGCCGAGTTCGGTTTGCAGCGAGCGTGCTTCGCCGGCAAACACGAGTGGCGGGAGCGTCGCGATCTGCTTCAGTGATGATTCGAGTGCCGCTGGGTCGGGCCACGTCGGCTGCTGCTTGACGGCGCGTTCTTGCCACGACGACGGTGTCCACGTTCCCCGAGATTCCATCTGTGCAGGCTACCGACGTCCTCACCGCAGACACGGGTGGTTTGTCGGTGTCGTCTGAACCGCAGTCCTGCATGCGAAAACGAGCGAAGCGGCCGGATTTCTCCAGCCACTTCGACTCAACTATTCAGATTTGCGATGTTCAGGTTGCGATGTGCACGTCGCGATGGTCAGACAGCGAGGATGCGCTCGGCATCGTCGCGCAGGCCGGCAACGGCCCGGCTGACCAAACGGCGGGCTGCTTCGGCGGTGACACCGAGCTGTTCGCCGACTTCACGGAAGCTCTTGCGTTCGCCGTCGACGAGGCCGAAGCGGGCTTCGACAGCGAAGCGGGCGCGAGCATCAAGCGTGTGCAGCAGTTCGTCGAGCAGTTCGCTGTCGACGAGAGTCATCACATGATCTTCGGGCGTTCCGTCGCCGTTGGCCATCAGGTCGCCCAGCGTGGCGTCGCCATCGTCGCCGACGGTCTTGTCGAGGCTGACCGGAGTGGTCAGACGGTGCAGCTCGGCGTTGGTCTGGTCGAGGGTCTCGCCGTCGCCCGATGCCTGACGCAGGGCGGCACGAAGGCTGGCCGAACGGTCGCCTGGGATGCGGATGAGGCTGGCCTTCTGGTCGAGGGCGCGACCGATGGCCTGGCGGATCCAGAACGTGGCGTAGGTGGAGAACTTGAAGCCACGACGCCAGTCGAACTTGTCGACGGCGTGCTCGAGGCCAAGGTTGCCTTCCTGAATGAGGTCAAGGAGGTCCATGCCCTGGGGCAGGGGGTAGCGGCGGGCGATCGAGACGACGAGGCGCAGGTTGGAACGGATGAACCGGTCCTTGGCCTTGGCTGCTTCGCGCACCTGGCGCTTCAGAGCTGCGCCCTTCTTGCCAGCTTCGAGCTGCTCAGCGGCTTCGCGGCCGGTCTCGATGACGCGGGAGAGCTCGCGCTCGTCCTCGGCGGTGAGCAACGCCACCTTGCCGATGTCGTTGAGGTAGAGGCCAATGGAATCATTCATGTTTCTTACAACCATTCGATTTTGTGCGGAATTCCGGTTTGAGTTGTGCCCGGAGGCACATCACAGCGACCGGCCAGATCAGGGACGACATCGCAAACAGCAGTGTTCGACGATGTTGTGACCGGGGCGACGATCGCCATGACAGAGGGGTTTCCGGCGGAAACCTGACTCAAACTTGGAAACGGGGGGTATATGGGGGGACAACTGACAGTAACAGACGTGTCAACCCCCTGGTCAAATCGGAGGGTTCTGATGCTGTGCTCACAGTCTGTATGGGGCCCATGGTGTGGTCCTGCCTCGTCGGCTCCTACGATCAGGGTTCGTGTCTTCGTCCGCGCATCCACCTGGAACGCAGCGCCCCGCCGCCCAGCGCATCGGCCTCTTCGGGGGGACGTTCGATCCGCCACATGTGGGTCACTTGGTCACTGCGGTGAACGTACGTCATGCTCTTGATCTCGATGTCGTCATCTTGATGGTGAACAACGTGCCGTGGCAGAAGGAAGGCAGCAGGCAGATCACGCCAGCAGCGGATCGCCTGGCAATGGTCGCCGCGGCAGTGGACGATGTTGCTCAGCTGGTCACCGGACGCACGGAGATCGACCACGGTGGTCATAGCTTCACCGCCGACACGTTGCAGACACTCGCCCAGGAATATCCCGGCGCAGAACTGTTCACGATCGTCGGCGATGACGCTGCGGCTGGGCTCCACACGTGGACCCGCTACGACGAGGTGGTTCAGCAGTCCCGGTTGGTGGTTGTCGATCGGCCTGGCGATCCTGTCGATCTCCCTGACGGCGTCGACTGGATTCGGGTGGAAGTTCCGCGCTTGGAAGTGTCGAGTACCGACCTACGCGCCCGGTTTGTCGATGGCCGCCCGCTCGATTACCTGGTGACCGAGCCCGTGTTGGACGTCATCGTGCAACGTGGTTTGTACGGTGCGCGACCTGATCTCGCTGGGGCAGATCGTTCGTGACCGCCCGTGCCGACGAGCGACGGCGCCGCACGCTGATCGGTGCCGTTGTCGCTGCCGTTCTCATTGTCTCTGCGGCTGGGCTCACTGCGGTTGGGGCGAACGCTGTCCTGAATTCCACCGAAGGTGAGGTGGCCGCAGTCGACTCGCGGCCGGTTCTCTCGCTGCCAGCGACGGACAATGCAGCCCTGGCTGTTGTCGATGACGACAATCGTCTGACCTCGCTCATCGTGGCGACCCTCTTGCCCGCCGGTCAGGGCGGCACGATCGTCACGATCCCGGTCACGGCCGATTCGACCGCCTTGTTCGGCGAGGTTCGCCGGCCGCTCAATCGTGAGCTGAATTCGGCCGACCCGTCCAGTTTTTTCCAACAGGTTGAGGCAACCGTTGCGGTCACCTTGCAGTTCGGTGAGATCGTTGGTGCCAATCGTCTGACTGAACTTCTTGAACCGACCATCCCCGTGACCGTCGACGTTGGTGTGGATGTCATCGATTCGGATGATCAGGGGGCTCGGGTGGTCGTTGGCGCCGGTGAGCAGCGGCTCGATGGTCCGCTCCTGGCGGCGGCGCTGACGGCGACCGAGGCTGGCGCAGATGAGCGCACGCAGCACGCCATTGACGTGGCTCTGTGGACCGGAGTTGCCGACAGCGCTCCTGTCAACAGCTCGGCCCCCGTCACCCTTGACGGTGACGGCCGGCCAACAGAGTCGGCCACGGTTGATGAACTTTTCGCCCGACTGTGGAGCGGGCCCGTCCAAGTCCGTGACCTCCAGATCATTCCGCCGGCTTTCGTTGGAAGCGACAGTTTCGTCGTGCTCGATCGACGCGATGTCGTGCTCGTGTTCGCGCAGATCTCGCCCGCCCGGGTTTCAGCGCCGAATCCCGGCCCGGTGTTCCGGCTCGAAATTCCGATCACGGCGGCGCAGCTCGCGGCGTCCGATTCCGGCCTGGCTTCGCGCCAGGAGATTGCCCTCGAAGCGATCGCCACGCTGTTGTTTCTCGATGGCAATGTGGTCTCGGTTGATGCCACTCCGAGTCCAGATGGAGCGCCGCTGGTCACTCGGATTGAGGCGGCGAGCGAGGAAATTTTCGCGGCGATGGAAGAGCTCGGGCCGCCGACGTTTGGAGAGGTCGAAGTGGTCCTCGCCAAGGAACTCATCGACGGCATCGACGTTGTTGTCCGGCTCGGAACGAGCTATCTCGACGCACAGGCGGCGCAAGCTGTAGCCGTCGAGGTCGTGGAACCGAACGCATCGACTCCCGATGACGCCGCTACCGTCGACACCGATGGCTGAACCGCAGATTGCTGACACCGAACCCAACGACGACTCCGATGTGCAGTTGGCGGTGCTCGCGGCGCGGACGGCCGACGATAAGAAAGCCACCGACATCTTGATCCTCGAGGTTGGGGAAGTCCTGGCGATCGCCGGCTACTTCGTCGTCTGCAGTGCCTCGAACCCGCGCCTCGTGCGCACCGTCGCCGACGAAATCGAATGGACCGTGAAGCGCGAGCTCGGTCGCGGTCCAGTTCGCCACGAGGGCCGCGATCAGCAGCAGTGGATCCTGATCGACTACGGCGATGTGATCGTGCACGTCTTTCACGAGGAACAGCGCGAGTTCTACGAGATCGAGCGGTTGTATCTCGACGTCCCCAAAGTCGACTGGGAGCGGTGACCGCCAGCCAGCTGCAGCGGATGCTGGTCGATTGAGGCTGGCCGTTTGAACCAAGTGTGGTGGGCGCTATCGTCATCGCCCGCAGCAATGCGGGGCCTTAGCTCAGTTGGTAGAGCGCTTCCATGGCATGGAAGAGGTCAGGGGTTCAATTCCCCTAGGCTCCACGGAGAACCCTTCGGTCCACGCCGAGGGGTTCTTTGCTGTTTGGCCCAATGTTTGCAAGGGTTTTGCTCTGGGCCGTTGACGGACTGCGCCAACTTTCCTGGCTCAGCTCGACACGCCAATTCTGCGAGTGGGGGGAACTGGGGGGAACTTGATTCTGATTACGGCAGAATAAGGGGGTGGCAGTCACTCCACCACATGGCTCGCGTGCCCGCTATCAGCCACCACATCGGTGTCGATGTAGCGAGTGCGTGGAAACAAATCGCGCCTATCAGCGGGCGTATCGTCGTGCTCGCACACCTAAGAATGTCCCCTCGGGCAGCGGGTGTGCGGGCCGACGCACTACCTGGCATGACACGATGACGCGAGGCGAATTCGATCGCATCCGAGCCGAGGCTCCAGAACAACGGCGCGGCGTGTACTCGACGGCCTCACTCCTCGATTAACGCTCGCGCTAGATCGCGCGCCACGAAACGCCTGGGGCAAGTACCCAGCGGCAGCGTTTCGACGCCTTAGACGCGAACAGAGAACGTGTTTGCGAGCGAATTGGGTTGCGAAACCGGCAGCTACTGCTTTTCTGGTCGAACGGTCAATCCCCGTGTATTACTCTTCAATGATCAACCGCAACGACTAGGAGATCACACATGTTCATGTTCAATCGCCACATCCAGGTGAAACCGGGCCAGTCCGCCGAAGCCGCCCCGGAGATGATCGATCTGATAGCGAGAGCCAATTCGATCACGGGCAGGCAGGCCACGGTGTACACGGTCGTGCTCGGCTCGGTTGGTCGGATGTGGGTGGCCGACATGTTCTCGACCCACAGCGAATTGATGACGATGAACGCTCAACTCCTCGGCGATGCCGACTTCATGGCAGCGCAGCGATCCCTCGCCGAGCGCCTTGACGGTCCCGCTAATGATTCCATGGCGCGAGTTACTCACGTCGCCGGTGCGCTTCGGGAACCCCCGGGTGCCATCGCCGTCACGACCTGGCAGGTTGATCCTCGCCAGTGGGCTGCGTCGCTCGCCTGGAGCCACGAGATGGCGGACGCCCAACACGAATCCTCGGGCATTACACAGACGGTCTTCAACCTGGCCGAGCCAATCCCGTTCACGATCGGCCTGTGCGCGAACGCTGGTTCCTTCGACGAGATCGACGCGGCGCGCTCCGCACTCCCCGACGCAACCATTCTCCAACTACTCGAGTCGGCACCGTCGGCACCGACGACGGGAAGTATGGAGGGCCTCGTCGCTATTCGAGTCGCTTGAGAGCCGAAGCGCCAGAACGTGCCCGCGGTGTGTACTCGACAGCATCACTACTCGATTAACGCACGCGCTACATCGCGCGCCACGAAACGCCTGGGGCAAGTACCCAGCGGCAGCGTTTCGACGCCTTAGACGCGAACACGGAACGCGGTCGCGAGCGAAACAGGGCCACCAACCCGGCAGCAATACCAATCAACCGTTTCTGCTGGCTCAAATGGGCCACTAGCCAGGTCTCGCCGTACGATTAAACCCGGCAGGACGCTGACGATTAAGGTCAGAGCCTGACGGCACGCACTCATGCTGAAAGACCACACTGCAAAGGACCGGACATGATCATCGCTATCGCCACATTCAGGTGCCAGGAAGATAAGAAACAAGACTGGATTGATTGGCTTGCCGGCGAAGATGGCCTCGTCAAGACCAGGGCCTACGAAGGCTGCCAAGCCGTCGAAACCCTGAGTTCCCCGGATTCGAGCACTGTTCTCCTCTACGAAACGTGGGACTCGGTTGAACACCATCAGGCCTATGTCGGATGGCGTCTAGACAATGGGCTCGGAGAGTTGCTGGAAGAAATGTTGGAGTCGCCGCTCGAGGTTGAGTACTTCGACCTCACCGGCGTCTGATCTTAAGTTGGTCCAACTGTCCGAAGGACTAACTGGCAGCAAATGCTCAGGCCGGCGCACGAGCTGGCATGACACTTTGACTCGCGGTGAATTCGATCGCATGAGGGCCGAGGCGCCAGAACGTGCCCGCGATGTGTACTCGACGGCATCGCTGCTCGACTAGCTGCGGGTCGGTATACGACATCGGCTCGATCTTTGGATTTGGTCGATCGATCTCGGCGATCGGAGGCGCCTGCTTCATCCGACTGCAGATTTGGCCTAACGTGCGGCAGTGATATTTGATCGCGACAGTGGGCCGAGGCGCGGGGCGCGGGGCTTTGCAGTCGCGGCGGCCGCCGCACTCGCGCTCGTCGGTTGCACGTCTGACCCCGAACCCAAGCGGGCCACCGTGACGCCGACCAATGGATACACCGCGATTGTCCGGTGGGAAATCGAACGGAGCGAACCGGTTGTCGATGCCGACGGGAATGTGGAGACGCCGGTCATCTACCTGGCCGCAAGCTCGGGGGAAACCGTCGATGTCCGCGTGCAGGCCAACGTCGTGTCCAACATCGACGACGCCGCCGTGATTCGTTTTGCTGACCATGCCAGCGATGCCCGTGATGAGACGCTCGAAGATCAGCCTGTCAAGGACGATGGAGTCATGATCTTGATTGACGACTTCGAACCCGATCAAGCGAGAGTGGAAGTCCGTATCGTGCGCTATCAGTCGATCGACGACGACAACGCTTGGATCCTTGAAGTGATGGCCACCGACGACGTTGCCACCGTTGCATCGGCGACCCTCGCAGCCGAGTAGCCGATTCGACGGATCATCGAGTCGATGTCCTTACGAGGCCTCGGCCTGGAGTTTTCCGTCGAGTAGGCCACCGGCGGCTTCCAGCGCACGAATGGCATCGCCGGGCAAGACGGGCCGCTTGGGATCGATCGCTGCGCGCCGCAACTCGTCGAGCAGAATGCGGCGGTCTCGGTCATCGTCCAAGAATGGTCCGTGCACCGTTTGGGCCAGGTCGGCCGCGGCGGATGCGTCGATGATGGCGGTCCGGTATTCCTCTGCCTCCCAGGCGTGGCGCGCCATGAGCACTCGCTGTCGAGCGCCTGCCAAGGCATCGACTGACGCTCCTTCGAACTGGCCCGCTTCGCGCAGCGCCCGAATGAACACTGCGAGACCTGGGAGATAGATGGCGGTGAGGATCATCATGCTCACCTCTGGGGCGAGGGAGATCGGTGTGGCGACCGCGCCTCCGAAGACCCAGGCGAGCTGGAACCGCGTCTCATATCGCGCGCCGGCGCGGCCGAGTAATGCCTCGGGTGCCCGTCGTTGCAACAGACTGTCGAAGGCATTGCGGCCGAGCGTGGTGGACAGGCCGACGAGCGCAGCGATCACGAGTAGCAATGGTGTTGACACGCCGAGTATCCCGACGGCGGTGAACGCCGCCGGCGCAGCGATTGCCAACCCAATGAGTTGCTGTTCGCTGAACCGCCGGCGAAGCAGGCTGATGACGGTGTGACCGGCGAACGCCCCGAACCCGTAACACGCGGCTGCGAGTCCGTAGATGACCGCGGGCTGGCTATCGCGTCGCAACGTGAAGGCAAGCGTGAACAAGAAGAATCCGACGGCGGCGCGTATCGCGACCATGCCGACCGACGCGACGAACACCACGGGAAGGTGAGTCTCGGCATATTCGACGTCATCGGTGGCGACGATGACATGTTTCGGTGTTCGGACCCGCAGGACAATGAACGAAGCGAGGGCAAACAGCACTGCACCGATGCGAAGCGTCCAGCCTGGTCCGCTGACCGTCAGTAACGCGGCGGCGACGCCAGCGCCAATGGCGGCGGTGATGCTCGCCAAGCGCGCCAGCCGCGCGTTGGTTGCCACCAGTTCGTCAGGGTCGTCGACCAGCTGCTGTACCAGCGTCTGTTTGACCACGCCTGAGGCCTTGCTCGCGATCAGCAAAATGAGCGCGAGTGGATAGAAGGTCAGATCGAGGAGGAAGCTGACCATTGCCAAGCAACTGACGGCACGCAGCAGATAGAAGATCGACGCGACGAAACGTTGCGAGCGTCGGAATCGGTCGACGGCGGGCCCGACGAGCGGTGCCAATACCGCAAGCGGCGCCATCGTCACCAGGAGGTACAGCAGCACCTGCTGTCGCGATGCGTCTGGGCTGATGTTGAAGAACAATGATCCGGCGAGGCTGACTGTGACGAACGCGTCGGCAGAGCCCGACAATCCGTGCGATACCGCAAGGGGAATGATCGGGCCGTCACCGAGCAGGACGTGTCGGATGCGTCGACGGAGCGGGGCACGGTGCTCCTGTCCGGCTGTTGTCGAACTCTTGGGCGCGACCTGCATCTCCTCTATCTTGGCCGACCGGACCCCTCGGTTGTTGAACGCCTTCGAGTCAGGTGTCGCCGAGGGCGCCTTGACGTGTTCGTTGAACCGAGCCGGGGCCAGGTCAGTACGATCAGCACACGCCCCACCCGCTGCCGCGGCTCCATTCCTCGGCGCCCCTCAACGCTGCGGCTGTGTCTTGCCGTGATCACGTTCAAGCAATTCGAATCCGGCAACAACTCCAACGACAATTTCAGCAACTGAAAGCTGAATCATGGATTGGCGAGAAATCCACAAACAGGTCATCGAACAGTTTCGAGCCAGCGACGGCAAGGTCGGCGGACAGTTCGAAGTCATCCCTGTCCGGACCTGAGCAATGACAGAACCACTGCGACTCACCGTCGACTCCGACTTCCTTTGACCCTTATGCTGTGTCGCGGCCGTGCGCCTCGACGATGTGCAAGAACACTTTGGCGACCGAATCGTCATCGAGTGGAAATCATTCATGCTCCGCTCGACTGAAACGGGCCGGAAGACCCGCGGAGAATTCATTGCCTACACGCGGAACTGGACCCGAATGCCCGAAGCGGACGCCCGACTGGAAGTCACTGCACCGTGGGCATCAGAACACGAGCATCCCAGCCACAGCTTGCCAGCACTTGCGGCTTCCAAACTTACCGCCACCTATGGTCCGGACGTCGAAGAAGCATTTCACCGCGCCATGTTCAAGGCGTACTTCGCTGACAACCGCACCATTTCAGACAGCGGTGTGATCGCGTCGCTCGCGGGCGACTGCGGCCTTGATCCAGTCGAGTTCGCCACTGAGTATCGGGCGCGTGAACAGGCACTCGGAGCCGCAGTGATCAGGGACCACGACGACGCAGTTCGGCTCGGTATCAACGCGGTACCGAGCCGAACTGCGTCGGCGACAGGGTCTCGATACCAGGCGCACAGGACACCGCCACATATATCTGGGTGCTCGAATAACTTCTCAGCGAAGGTCAGTAGTCGCCAGCTCGATCTGAAAGCATCTGCAGATGACCCGTCTCCTCGACCAGACCTACGCCGTCGCACGTCGACGCTTTCTTGATGCCGCCTCGACCGCCGGGGCTGAGGTCACCTCGTTTCCGCATCCGGTGAGCGGACGCGGAGGCGAGGAGTTGGCAATCGATGTCGCCGTGCTGGGCTCAGCTGACGCCACCGATGTGTTGCTGTTCGTGTCGGGCACGCATGGTGTCGAGGGGTACGCCGGGTCGGCGTTGCAGTCCTGGTGGCTCGACGAATGCCCGGGTCACGGCCCTGAAAGCTTGCGAGTTGTCCTCCTGCACGCCTTCAACCCGGTCGGTTTTTCCTGGGTGCGACGCGTCAATGAAGACAATGTCGATGTCAATCGCAACTTCGTCGACTGGGCCGACGTGCCGCGTAACACGGGGTACGGCGATATTGCCGATCTGCTCGTGCCGGCAATCTGGGACGATGAGACCCAGCAGATGACCACCGCAGCGCTGATGGAGGTGGCGGGTGAGGTCGGCCTCGGCCGATTCCAGGAAATCGTGAGCGGTGGTCAGTACGACCATCCGACGGGAATCTTCCACGGTGGATCGGGGCCGGTTTGGTCGAATCGTTGGATGCATGAGCACCTTGCCGAAATCGTTGGCGGTGCACAGCGACTTGGCGTCGTTGATCTCCATACCGGG
>Ga0209251_1000049_pt1 | contig 106852 bp, 113 predicted proteins | sample SaaInlV_100m_DNA_6_FD_184665 | JGI IMG/M metagenome (GOLD analysis project Ga0209251, IMG submission 184665) | Marine microbial communities from expanding oxygen minimum zones in the Saanich Inlet - Saanich Inlet SI073_LV_10m_DNA (SPAdes) (version 2) | ecosystem: Environmental > Aquatic >...
GTTGAAAAATCCCTACCAGCAGTTGGTCAGGGTGCTTTAGGTATAGAGATTAGAAAAGATGATAAGGACATAATTAGCCTTATTGAGCCGCTTATAAATACAAAAACCATGAATGAGGTTTGTGCTGAAAGGGCAATGAATTCTACTCTTGAGGGTGGATGTTCAGTTGCAATTGGTGGCTACGCAACCAGTAATAACACTGAGATGAGACTTAAGGGTATGGTCGGTAATGTTGATTCTGGGGTTATTTTGAGGGTAGAAGAAAGTGGCGATATATCAAAACCAAAGGTATTAGGTGAGCTTGTTGCTAATAAGCTATTATCTATGGGAGCAAAAGAGCTCTTAAACGAGGTTTAATTTGATTTTAACTAATAAACAATTAAATACATATTTAGAAGAACTTAATGATTGGAGTATCGTTAATGAAAAGCTTTCTAAGACGTTTAAGTTTTCTAACTTTATCCAAGCTTTTGGTTTTATGACGGAAGTTGCAATTACCTCAGAGGCAATGGATCATCACCCAGAATGGTCAAATGTTTATAATAGAGTTGAGATTAATTTGATTACTCATAGTGAGGGCGGAATAACAAAGCTTGATACTGAGCTTGCTAAGAAGATTGACACTATCAGTTGCTCTATAAAATCATAAATAAGTTAACTAATCAAATAATGCATCAACAAAATCTTTTGCATTAAAAGGTTTTAAATCATCGATTGCTTCGCCAACCCCAATAAAACGAATAGGCAGTTTAAGAGAGTCTGAAATTGCAAATAAAACTCCACCTTTGGCTGTTCCATCAAGTTTAGTGACAGCGAGTCCTGATAGGTTAATGGATTTATGAAATTCATTTGCTTGTTGAATCGCATTTTGACCAGACCCACCATCGATAACTAAGAGAGTTTCGTGTGGCGCATCTTCATTATGCTTTTTAAGTACTCTCTTAATTTTTTCAAGTTCTTGCATTAAGTTGTCTTGTGTATGAAGTCTTCCTGCAGTATCTGCAATTAATATATCAATATTTTTAGCAATCGCTGACTGGTAAGCGTCATATACAACCGAGGCTGCGTCTGCCCCTGTTTTTTGAGCGATGACTGGAATATCATTCCTCTGACCCCAAACCTGAAGCTGCTCAACAGCAGCAGCACGAAAAGTGTCTCCAGCTGCAAGCATTACAGATTTTCCCTCACTTTGAAATAGCTTAGCAAGCTTACCAATCGTGGTAGTTTTTCCAGCACCATTGATACCAACAACCAGAATAACAAAAGTTTTATCAACATTTGTTTGTAGTAAATTTTCTGTAATTAAGAATGATTCAAGTTCAATTTTTATAAGTTCATAAAGACCATCACTGTCCTTAAGTTCTTTTCTAGATGCTTTTTTTCTCACAGATTCAATAACCTTATCAGTTGTTTGAATACCTATATCTGCTCCAATTAAAAGCATTTCTAAATCTTCAAGAAGTGCTTCATCTATTTTCTTTTTACCCATAAGAAGGGATGAAAGACCATCTCCAAGTTTAGTTTTGGATTTAAATAGCCGATCTTTTAGTGAAGGTTTTTTTGTCTCACCTTCAGACTTAGGGCTTTTATTTTTTTTAAAAAAGTTTAGCATTAAAGTTCAATTATAAAGACTAGGTAAATTTTACTATGTCAATCAACATAATAACCGTTAATCAATAGATAGTGTTTCATATAACTTCATTGTATTCTGACGGTATTATGTAACTATTTTGGAGTTCAAATGCTTTGGATTAAGGCTTTTCACATTTTGACGGTAATAACTTGGTTTGCAGCACTGTTTTATTTGCCGCGACTTTTTGTTTACCATGCTATGGCAACTGATGAGATTAGTATAGAGCGCTTCAAAGTAATGGAGCGAAAACTATATAGAGGCATTATGATGCCAAGCTTCGTTATTACAACGCTTATGGGCGCTTGGATGCTCTATGGCTATGCTTGGGAAGTCTATGCTGATCAATATTGGCTTCAGCTTAAACTAGCTTTAGTTGTCATTCTAATTGCGTATCATTTTTATTGCGGCCATTTGGTGAGAGTGTTTGCTGAAGATAAAAATACACGGAGCCATGCTTTTTATCGATGGTTTAATGAGTTTCCAGTTTTACTTCTTTTTGGTATTGTTATTCTTGTTGTTGTTAAGCCTTTTTAAAAATTTACTTATATAATTTAAATCTTTATCACAAAAAAAATTAACTGATGAGTATCTCGCAAGACACAAAAGAGTTAAATTCATATATCAATAAAAAAGTTGATATTGAATCAGTTGCTTCTTTTAAAGGCAATGAGCACATTATCAAATTAAATCTTAAGTTTGATATTAATCAAATGCGCGAAGCACTTGATGAAGTTAAAGCTATGTCAGAGTTTAAAACTGCTGCGTCAGGTTTTCACGCTCTTGCGATGACTCGCAGAAAGAATAGCTCTGTTGAGTCTGATAATAACCTTGTGGGTCGCTACTATACTCGCTTAGATGATAGCTATGAAGAGATAGCCAAGGATGAGTTAGTTGATGAGGCTTCATTTACTGAGCTTGTTGAAGTGTTTAAGGGTACTTATTTTGAAACTATTCACAAGGAGCTATCAGTTCGTTACCCTATTGGAAGGGTTCGCATATTAGAAAAAGATAGCTTTAATTGCAATTCATGGCATAGAGATCCTGAGCCAAGGATACATATTCCAATTTATACAAACCCTGGTGCTTTATTTATAGTAAACCATCACTGCACCCACCTTCCTGCTGATGGCTCCGTATATTTTACGGATACGAGGGGTTACCACACCGCCCTTAATGGTGGAGATGAGTCTAGAACCCATCTCGTAGCCACTTTAGCCTATCCAGAATACCAACCTTAAGTGTAAAACAGTTATGAGCCAATATAAGAAAAATATAAATAACCAAGAGAAATTAGAGAGTCCAATAGATTTTCGAAGTGATACAGTTACTTTGCCATCCCATGAAATGCTTGCAAGTATCAATAATACCAAGCTTGGAGATGATGTTTATGAAGAGGATATCGAAGTAATCGAACTGCAAGAATATGCAGCAAATCTCTTAGGAAAAGAAGCAAGCTTATTTTTTCCTAGTGGCACTCAAAGTAATTTAACTGCTATGCTCGCCCATTGTCAAAGAGGCGATGAAGTTTTGATTGGTAGGCATTATCATACAAATGTTTATGAGGCTCGAGGCGTTTCAGTTTTGGGAGGTGTGGGGATTTGCCCTATTGATACTTCAGCATCTGGATCTATGAAAGTAAGCGATATGCTCAGTCAGATTAAAGCTAACGATCCTCACTATGCCGTAACAAAACTTCTTTGTTTAGAGAACACTTTTTCTGGAAAAGTTCAACCTCAAAAGGAACTTGATGCATTGGCAAAAGCTGCACATAGTAAAGGCTTAAAAGTACATTTGGATGGCGCTCGCTTATTTAATGCACATATACACTCAGGTCTAACAATGAAGGCTTTGACAGAAAGTTTTGACAGTATATCAATATGTTTATCAAAAGGCTTAGGCGCACCAATTGGGTCTCTTTTAGTAAGTGATCAAGCTACCATTAATAAAGCCTTGCGATTACGAAAGATGCTTGGCGGCGGCATGAGACAAGTTGGCGTTATCGCTGCTTATGGAATGTATGCTTTAAAGAATAATATAAAGAGGCTTCAAGAGGATCATGATAATGCAAAATATCTTGCTAGTGGCCTGTCATCAGTTTCTGAATTAACTATAGACTATGGTGAAAATCAAACAAATATGGTTTTTGTGGATTGTCCAGAACTGCACAGAGATAGCTTAGAAAGACATCTTTTTGATAGAAATATTATAATTTCTAATCTTGATCGAGGAAGGCTAGTATGCCACTTAGGAATTAGTAAAGAAGATATTTTGGTAGTTATTAATGCCTTTAAAGATTATTTTAAAAATATTTAAATTATTAGATAAGAATTTGGTCTAAAAAAGTTTTAGTTCGATCACTTTTTGGGTTATTAAAGAATTCGTCTGGAGTATTTTGCTCCACAATCTCCCCGTCTGCCATAAATATTATCCTGTCTGCAACTTGCCTTGCAAAGCCCATTTCATGAGTAACGCAAATCATTGTCATGCCGCTAGTTGCAAGCTCGACCATGGTATCTAAAACTTCTGAAACCATTTCGGGGTCTAGCGCCGAAGTTGGCTCATCAAATAACATGACTTTAGGCTCCATACATAAGCTTCTAGCAATAGCAACTCGCTGCTGCTGACCACCAGATAGTTGATCTGGATATTTGTCCGCCTGCTCTGGGATCTTGACTTGTTCAAGCATTGCAACCGCTCTTTTTTCCGCTTCTTTTTTATCAATTCCTCTGACCCAATTTGGACCAGCCATGCAGTTTTCAAGGACAGTTAAGTGTGGGAATAAATTAAAATTTTGAAATACCATTCCAATGTCTCGTCGAACAATATCAACATCTTTCATGGTTTCATGAAGCTCAACTCCGCTAACATGAATTTGACCTTCTTGATGAGCTTCAAGTCGATTTAGGCATCGAATTAGAGTCGATTTTCCTGAACCAGATGGGCCACAGATGACAATTTTTTCTTTTAGATTTATTTCAAGATTTATATCTTTAAGTGCCTGAAAATCCCCATACCATTTGCTGACACCATCCAGTGATATAACAGGGTTTTCAATTTTAGTTTTAGCATTCACAATCAAGCCTTCTGTTGGTATTTTCTTTCAATGCGCGCTTGAATCATTTCAAGAATGATTGTCAGGGCCCAATAAATCATTGCAGCTGTAAGTAACATTTCTAAATTATTGAAATCTTTCGAGCCTATTTTTTTGGCCATGAACATTAACTCCCAAATCCCAAGAACAGAGACTAAAGAACTATCCTTAAGCATTGCAATAAATTGGTTGCCGGTTGGTGGAACTATAATTGGTATTGACTGGGGTAATATAATTTTTCGAAGTATCAGCCCAAACTTAAAGCCCAATGCTCTTGAGGCCTCCCATTGCCCTTTTGGTATGCTTTGAATACCTGCACGAAAAATCTCCGTCATGTAGGCACCATAACAAAGTGACAGAGCTGCAATACCAGAAGGAATAGCATCAATCATGAATCCTAGTTGAGGAAGACCCATATAAATTAGATAAATTTGTAGAAGAAGAGGGAGTCCTCTAAATAAAGACGTATAAAAACTTGCTATCGCATAAGCAAAGCCATTATTTGAAAGTTTAGCAATAGCTCCAACGATTGCTATAGCAGTAGCAATTGCAATTGAAACTGCTGATATATAAATCGTAGTAAAAAGACCCTTGGAAATCATAAGCCAAAGTTTGCTTGGCTCGCCGATAAATATATAGGCTAACTCAAGATCAAAAGAGTAGGCAAAAGCAAGAAAAAGAAAAAACAATTCAATCCAAACAATGAGTATTTGAATTTTCAACCTAGCAAAGCTAATTAATAATAAATTTAGGACAAATATTATTGAAAGTACAAACGAAACAACCAGTCGTCCGAAAAACCCGCTTTCTTTTGGATTTCCAATAACTGGACTGAGGAATTCTCCAAATATGGTGTCGGTAAGATTAAAGGCAAAGAAAAACGCCAATACCGCTATTGATAATCCTAAAAGGAACGCTGGTTTGTGCAGCGACTTATCTTCAATAACGGTATCAACGAACATACCTTTCTCTAAAGCTTAATTAAAACTTATAACTAAATGCTCTAATTAAAACGCAATAGTGTAGTCATTTGAACTACCATCTGCGTTTTTAAACCACTTCATTGACATCATTGTCAATGTGTAGTCTTTTTTCATAGCAGCAATAATTCTAGCAATCTCTGCATCTAACTCAGGGTCATCATTACCTTTGTCAGTTGCTACTGAAAGAGGCTCAAAGAAAGCAGGGTCACCCAAGAAACGAATTGGGTATCCATCTTCTATAGCGCCTTGAATCATCGGAATAGAGTCAATAATACCGTCATTACGAACACCAGCACCTAGTCGAGTGTCATCCAGACATGTATGACCGTCAGCAAGCGAAGTAATTGTTCCTGGAGTAACTTTATATTTAAATGCTGGAGCGTCAATCATATCTAGACTTCCTTCAAGATACATTTCCCAAGTTGAGGCTGCTGTAGTACAAACATTCTTTCCATTTAAACCGGCCAATGTTGTTATAGGTGAATCTGTGTGAACCGCAAAACCAGCTGGAGTGTAATAATAAACTGCCGGGAAGTTGAGTACTTCCGAGCGAGTTTCTGTTGGCGTCATAGAGCCCACTGATACGTCCCAACGCATATTCCAGTTACCTGAAGTTATAATATCCCATGAAGGAGTAATGAAGCGAGCTTCTACGCCCATACGCTTAGCAATTTCTCTACCAACATCAACGTCAAAGCCTTCCATTTCGCCGGCATCGTTAATGTATGAATATGGTGCCCAGTTTGCATCAGTTGCAATCATCAATTCATTGTTTGATTTAATATAATCATAAACTACACCTGCTTGAACTGTCATGTTTAATGATAATAGCGCGACTGCAAATGCAATCGACGACTTTTTAAAGCCTAGCTTAATACTCATTTGTCTCTCCTATTTATATTTAAATAATTTACGAATTTACAATTGTACACATATTTTTGAAGAAAATTAGCATTCAAAACAGATAGAAACATATAAAAGTTTATATTCTAGGTTTTAAAAACACCTGTAGAAAGATAGCGATCACCGCGATCACAAATAATTGTAACAATAACGGCATTATTAACCTGCTTAGAAAGTTCGATTGCTGAAGCTACTGCGCCTCCAGCTGATACACCAGAGAAGATGCCTTCACGAGTTGCAAGATCTCTTGTTGCCTGCTCTGCACTTGATTGCGAGATATCCATAATTTTATCCACCCTGGTTGACTCAAAAATAGTGGGGAGATACTCTTTAGGCCACCTCCTAATTCCTGGAATGTGTGAGTCATCATCAGGCTGAATACCTATGATTTGTATTGCTGGATTTTTTTCTTTGAGATACCTTGAAACCCCCATAATGGTGCCCGTAGTACCCATGGAGCTTACGAAATGTGTAATTTCTCCATTTGTATCATTCCAAATCTCTCTGGCAGTTGAGGCATAGTGAGCGCTTGGATTATCTTGATTAGAAAATTGGTTAAGCTGAAGGCCTTTATTTTCTATACTCATTTGATTTGCAAGATCACGTGCTCCTTCCATCCCAAGCTCTTTGGTCACTAAAATCAATTCTGCGCCATATGCGGTCATCGCATCTCTTCTCTCTTGCGATAGATTTTCTTGCATAATTAGAATCATCTTATAGCCCTTAATAGCTGCAACCATAGCTAGGGCAATGCCTGTGTTTCCACTAGTTGCTTCAATAAGAGTGTCTCCAGGATGAATCTCGCCCCTATTTTCTGCCTCAGTAATCATATTAAAGGCGGCGCGATCTTTAACGGATCCAGCTGGGTTGTTGCCTTCGAGTTTACCAAGAATTATATTAGAAGGATTTGGATTTAATCTTTGCAGTTTAACTAAAGGAGTCTTTCCTATGCATTGATCAATTGTTAAATAGTTATTATTGCTCATAATTTGATAGTTATTATCATAAATTTAAAGCCCTTAGAACTACATATTGTTTAAGATGGCTTTTTTTACTTCCTCAAGTGTTGGATTCACATTAATCATTGCACTTGTGTCGCATTGAGCAATTGCAGTGTCTGGGTCTTTAAGTCCATGACCTGTAAGAGTACATACAACGCTCGAGCCATCAGGTATTTTTCCTGATTTTATATCTCTTAGAGCTCCTGCAACTGATATTGCAGAGGCAGGCTCACAAAAAATCCCTTCCTTTTCAGTCAGCATCTTTTGTGTTGCTAAAATTTCTTCATCTGAAAATGCATCAAACCATCCGTTCGATTCTTTACTAAGTTTTAAAGCTTGATCCCAGCTTTGAGGATTTCCAATTCTTATTGCAGTCGCAATAGTTTCTGGATTATGAACTCTCGAACCGTGAATAAATGGAGCAGCACCTTCAGCTTGATAACCGAGCATGACAGGTGTTGAATCTGCTTTTCCTTTCTCGTGATATTCTGTATAGCCCATCCAGTGCGCAGTAATATTTCCTGCATTACCAACAGGGAGGCAGTGGTAATCTGGAGCATGACCGAGCTCTTCAATAATTTCAAATGCTGCAGTTTTTTGACCTTGCAGCCTAAAAGGGTTGATTGAGTTGACTATTGAGACGGGTGCAAATTCAGCAACCTCTTTAACGAGCTGCATGCCGTCATCAAAGTTACCCTTAATTTGAATAATAGTAGAGCCATGTATCATTGCTTGCGCTAATTTACCTAGCGCAATTTTTCCTTCTGGAATGAGAACAAATGCCTTAATTCCTGCTCTTGCAGCGTAGGCAGCAGCAGCAGCTGACGTATTTCCAGTTGATGCGCAAATAATTGCTTTTGAGCCACTTTCCACAGCCTTTGTAACTGCCATAGTCATTCCGCGATCTTTAAATGAACCTGTAGGATTTAATCCTTCATACTTTATATAGAGTTCAACTTGCGTCCCCATTTCACATGGGATATTTTCAAGTCTAATTAATGGTGTATTGCCTTCACCAAGACTTATGATACGAGTGTTGTCACTGACAGGTAGAGTATCTCTATATTTGTCAATTAATCCTGTATATCTCATAGTTCTCTCAATTGGTTTAGTCTAGTAATTCAATATGAATAATTTGAACTTCTGCTTGATTAAAGTCGCTCGCTTCAATCGATTTTTTGATACTCATGACCGTTTTAGTGCTAACTTTATCAGTTGTTATTGCAATATGAGCGTTATTGTTCTCATCGGCTTGCTTTTGAATTAGCGCATCTATACTAACATTATGGTCATTAAATATGCCTGTAACTTTAGCAAGAACCCCTTTAATGTCACTCACTAAAAGCCTTAAAAAGAATTCACTATGAATATCATCACTTTTAATTACAGGAAGTTTTTGCTGAGATTTCCAGCCCAAGATATGGTTACTTGTTTGATTATTAATGATGTCATTTAGATCAGCAATAACTGCAGAAGCAGTAGCCTCATCACCAGCTCCAGCGCCATAATATAAGCTAGTTCCTAAGGCATCACTTTTAACCATAACTGCATTCATCACTCCATCGACTTGTGCAATTAATTGCTTATTTGGAACTAAGGTAGGGTGCACTCGAAGCTCGATTCCATCACCAGATCTTTTTGCAATGCCAAGATGCTTAATTGTATAGCCGAGCTCTGAAGCATGAATGATATCTTCAGTGGTTATATCGCTGATGCCTTTGGTAGAAACTTTATCAAATTGAAGTTCAGTACCAAATGCAATTGCAGCTAAGATAGATAACTTATGCGCAGCATCAATTCCTTCAATATCAAAAGTTGGGTCTTCTTCTGCGTAACCTAATGCTTGCGCTTCTTTCAGAACATCATCGAAATCCCTTCCCTTTTCCTTCATATCAGTAAGAATGAAGTTTGCAGTACCGTTAATGATTCCAGCAAGCGATTCAATATTATTTGCACTCAGGCCCTGTTCAAGAGATTTTATGATTGGAATTCCTCCAGCCACTGAGGCTTCAAATAAAAGCCTTACTTGTTTTTTATTGGCTAGTTTAATTAATTCATTGCCATGATTCGCAATCAACGCCTTATTGGCAGTAATGACATGCTTTCCATTATTTATGGCTGTTTCAACCAGCTCTTTTGTAAGTCCAATTCCACCAATCAACTCAAGAACTACATCAACATCTGGGTGATTGACAACTTCAAAAGGATCTATAGTTAATTTAATAGTTGAGGTATCGCAGATACGCTTTTGTTTGACATCTCTAACGCCTGCTAGAACAACTTCTATTTTAACGCCAGTGCGTCTTTCAATAGATTCGCTATTTTTTTGCAATACATTTACAACGCCACCACCAACTGTTCCAAGACCTAGGATTCCAACTTTCATTATTGTATTTTGTAAATTCAAATGCGCCATTATACCAACCAGTGAAAAGGCGCACTAGCAATCATGTTTAAAAATGTTAGTAGAGTTATTGAGCTTGATTAAAGTAATAGGTTTAATTTTTTTTTTACTTAAGTCCGCCCATACAAATGTACTTTAGTTCGAGAAAGTCATCTATTCCATAGTGCGAGCCTTCTCTGCCTAATCCTGATTCCTTGATTCCACCAAATGGAGCTACTTCATTAGATATGACACCTTCATTAACGCCAACCATTCCGTATTCTAAGGCTTCAGATACGCGCCATATTCTATTAATATCGTTAGTATAAAAATAAGAGGCCAATCCAAACTCCGTATCATTAGCCATATCTATCGCTTCTTTCTCAGTTGAAAATTTGAATACCGGCGCAAGCGGTCCAAAAGTTTCTTCTGTTGCAATTTTCATAGTGCTGTCTGCATTACTAATGACTGTTGGCTCAAATGTAGTTCCACCATTTTTATGAGGCTTTCCACCTACAGCGACGAGTGCTCCTCGATCAATAGCATCTGACAAGTGGTCTTTAACTTTTTCAAGTGCTTTAAGGCTTATAAGCGGCCCTTGATTAACACCCTCATCCATTCCATTTCCAACATTTAGGGTTTTAACTGCTTTTGCAAGTCTAGTTACAAACTCATCATAAATTCCCTCTTGAACTAAAAAGCGATTAGTACAAACACAGGTTTGCCCAGTATTACGAAATTTTGAAATCATTGCACCTGAAACTGCAGAGTCGATATCGGCATCATCAAAGACTATGAACGGAGCATTACCCCCTAGCTCCATAGATACTTTTTTCATTGTGTCGGCGCAGTTGCGTGTTAGGATTTTTCCAACAGCAGTTGAGCCAGTAAATGAAAGTTTTCTAACAATTGGGCTACTGGTTAAGGCTTGTCCAATTTCACTTGAATTAGTTCCAACAACTACATTTATTATGCCTTTGGGTACTCCAGCTTGCTCAGCAAGTTCTGCAATTGCTAGCGCTGATAAAGGAGTTTCGGCAGCGGGCTTGATGACAACTGGACAACCCGCAGCAAGTGCAGGAGCACATTTTCTGGTGATCATGGCGATTGGGAAATTCCAAGGCGTAATTGAAGCAACAACACCGATTGGCTGTTTAATAACAAGTATTCTTCTGTCATTTGCGGGCGTTGGAATTATATCGCCATAGGTTCTTTTTCCCTCTTCTGCAAACCATTCTATAAAGGATGCGCCATATCCAACCTCACCCCTAGCTTCTGCTAATGGCTTTCCTTGTTCTGCTGTCATTAATATGGCTAAATCTTCTTGATTTGACATAATTAAATCAAACCATTTTTTTAAGATAATTGCTCTTTCTTTAGCAGTTCGGCTGCGCCAATCTGGCCACGCGGCATTTGCTGCATCGATGGCCTCATCGGTTTCTTTTTTACCCATGTCAGGTAAAGTACTAATTACTTCATTTGTATAAGCATTAGTCACATCAAAGCGTGACTCTGTATCATCACCAACCCACTGTCCATTGATGTATCCGTGAGCTTTTAAAAGGCTAGTATTTTTGAGCATAATTTATCCTTGGATTTATATTGAACTATAAAGGTGCTAATTATAATGTTCAATTGAGCTGAAATGTTCTTCACGTATGTTGCGCTTTTGGAGTTTGTTGTTTCTGTCGTCTTCCAATTAATGAGGCGGTTATTACGCCTAGAGTGACAACTCCTACTAAGATTGTTGAAACTGCATTTATTTCAGGAGTGACTCCTAGCCTTACCATCGAATATATTTTCATTGGAAGGGTTGTAGAGCCTGGACCAGAAGTAAAGCTCGCAATTACAAGATCATCAAGTGACAGAGTGAAAGATAAAAGCCAGCCAGAGATAACTGCTGGGAGGATTATTGGAAGTGTTATTAGGGTAAACGTTCTAAATGGGGTGCACCCTAAGTCAAGCGCTGCCTCCGTTAGACTATCATCATAGCTTGACATTCTTGACTGCACAACAACTGCAACATAGCACATTGAAAATGTTATATGAGCCAAAGTCACAGTAAAAATACCTCGATCAATTGCAAGCGCAACAAACATAAGTAAAGTTGATAGCCCAATGATTACTTCTGGCATAACCATTGGCGCATAGATCATCCCTGAAAAAAGAGTTCTGCCTTTAAAATTACCAAAACGTGTCATTACCAGACCAGCAATAGTTCCTAAAATTGTTGCAATAGTTGAAGAAAAAAAAGCAACCTTTATTGTTACCCAGGCGGCATCTTTGATACCCTGGTTTTGCAATAGCTCGCCATACCACTTAGTTGAGAAACCACCCCAAACTGTAACTAATCTTGATTCATTAAAGCTAAATAAAATTAATAATATTATTGGTATATATAAAAATGAAAAACCAACAATCAGTGAGAAAATATTGAAGCTACCAAACTTTTTCATGAGATTGCCTTCTCTTGTGATCTCTGGTAAAGCATTATTGGGACAACGAGAATTGCAAGTAGAAGGATTGCGACTGCTGAGGCCACTGGCCAGTCTCGGTTATAGAAAAACTCTGTCCAAAGAACCTTTCCAATCATTAGCGTTTCAGAGCCGCCAAGTAAATCTGGGATTACAAACTCACCCATAACTGGTATAAAAACCAAGAAGCAGCCAGCGATAATTCCAGATAGAGATAGTGGAACAGTTACTGTCCAGAAGGCTTTAAAGGGTCTGCACCCAAGATCAGCCGCAGCTTCTAATAAACTCATATCCATTTTTTCAAGATTTGCATACAGAGGCAGAATCATAAAAGGCAGATAAGAGTATACAATACCAATATAGACTGCAAGATCAGTGTTCATTATCATGAGTGGCTGTTCAATAATTCCTATGGACATTAAAGCTAAGTTAAGTAAGCCCTCCGTCTTTAGTATTCCAATCCACGCATAGACTCGTATTAAAAAAGAAGTCCAAAACGGAAGAATAACCAGCATGAGAAGTATTCCTCGCCATCGGGTGGGCGCTCTTGCGACGCTGTAAGCTATTGAGTAGCCTATTATTAGGGTTAGTATTGTTGAAATAAAGGCAATTTTTAAACTTGAAAGATAGGCCTTAATATACAAAGAGTCACTAAAAAGAAATAAATAGTTATCAAAGCTTGCTTTAATTGAAGGTAGCCATGAATCTCCCCAAATTAGAAGCGAGGAATATGGCGGCCTTGCATAAATTGTTTCTGCAAAACTTATTTTTAAAACATAGATAAAAGGCAGTAAAAAAAGCAAAAGCAGCCAAATATATGGAATTGCAATTACGGCGTTTCTTCCATTAAAGATACTTTTAAAAAAATTTGGATTTGTTTGCATAAGCTTCACAGGAAGCTAAGAAAGAAGGACCACAGCAGAATGCGGCGCCCATTGAAGGTAAACTTCATCATCCCATGTTAAATGGTGCTCTTTAGTTCGTTCACGATTTGCACGTATTGCTTTTAAGATTCTTCCATTATCTAGTTTGACATGGTAAGTGGAAAAGCTCCCTCCATAGGCAATATCTTCAATCGTTCCTTTTAATATATTGTGATCATGAGATGGCGCGACTTTAGATATTTCAAGTTTTTCTGGCCTTATTGCAAACCACATTTCATCTTCAACTGAGGCGCCAACCTCTTGTGTTGCAAACACAATTGAATTTGAATCTTCAGAAAACAACTGAGTGCCAACTTCATTTTGTCCTTTGTAGATCCCCTTTAATATATTAACATCACCTATAAAGTCAGCAACATCCTTGTTAATTGGTGCTTCATAGATTTCTGCGGGTGTTGCAACTTGAACTAAATTTCCAGAATCCATAACGCCGATCCTACTTGAAACAGTCATCGCTTCTTCCTGGTCATGGGTAACAATAACAAAAGTGACCTCTAGTTTTTCCTGAATATCCATTAATTCAAACTGAGTTTGTTCTCTCAACCTTTTATCGAGTGCTCCTAAAGGCTCATCAAGAAGTAGTAATTTTGGACGCTTGGCAAGGCTTCTTGCAAGAGCAACCCTTTGACTTTGACCACCAGAGAGCTGATTAGGTTTACGATTAGCAAAGTCAGTAAGCTCAACAAGCTCGAGCATTTCTTCTACTCTTTGATTAATCTCGTTAGCAGGAAGATTGTCTTGCTTTAATCCAAAGGCAATATTTTTTTCAACAGTCATATGAGGAAAAAGCGCGTAGGACTGGAACATCATGTTAATTGGTCTTAGGTGAGGAGGTATTTCAGATATATCTTCTCCATCCAAAAGAATCTTGCCATTAGTGATTTTTTCAAAGCCTGCAAGCATTCGAAGGAGCGTTGTTTTTCCGCAACCAGAAGGACCCAGTAAAGAGAAAAATTCATTTTTATAGATATCTAGAGTTAAATTATCAATTGCTGTAAATTCACCAAACCGCTTGGTGACATTTTGAATTTGAATGTAGGGTTTATGACTTGAATCGAGCCAAGGGCTGACTTTAATAGTTTCAGACATAGAATTATGATTATTAAAAACCCTCCATGATGCAAAGCATCATGGAGGTAATAGTAGTTTAAAGCTACTGACCTGTTGTAACTTTAGTCCAGGTACGTGTTACCACTCTTTGAGATTTGGAATCGTATGTTGGGCTAATGTATAAACCTTCCATAACCTCAGGTGTTGGGTAAACCGCTGGATCATTTAGAAGATCTTCCTCTAGGAGAGGTTGAGAGGCTAGATTACCATTCGCATACCAAACATAGTTTGTTGCTGTTGCAATTTGCTCAGGATCCATTATCCAGTTAATATACTTATGTGCATTATCGGCATTAGGAGCGTCATCTGGAATTGCTAATTGATCAAACCACATCAGCGCGCCTTCATCAGGAATCGAATAAACTATTTCTACGCCATTTTCCGCATCCCAGGCTGCATATTGAGCCATAAACACATCACCCGACCAGCCAACAACTAGACATATATCTCCATTGGCAAGAGCATCAATGTACTGAGATGAGTGAAATTTTTGAATGTACGGACGAATCTTGGTCAAGACAGCTTCTGCTTTAGCTATAACATCCGAATCAGTGCTTCTTGGGTCCTCACCAAGATAAGCAAGTGCTGCAGGAATTATTTCAGTTGGTGCATTTAGAAGATGAACGCCGCAATCGGCGAATTTTGAAACAACATCTGGATCAAAGACCATAGCAAGAGAGGTTGTAGGTGCATTCTCCATCCTTTCATTAATCAAGCCTTCGTTGTAGCCAATACCTGTTGTTCCCCACATGTAGTTAACAGAGTAGTCATTTAGAGGACCAAATTGTGCTACCTGCTCTTCAATATCGCTCCACATGTTTCCAATATTTGATAATTTTGATTTATCCAATTTTTGGAAAACACCCGCTTCAATTTGACGCGCTAAGAAACTACTCGAAGGAACGACAACGTCATACCCAGAGCTTCCTGCAAGAAGCTTAGCTTCTAGGACTTCATTAGAATCGAACACATCATAGACAACCTTAATGCCTGTTGCAGCTGTAAAGTCTGCATTAACCTGCTCATCAATATAATCAGACCAGTTTAGAACATTAACTACTTCTTCTGCAATTACAGCTTGAGCAGTAAATGTTAACGCTCCAGCAATAAGTAGATTATTTAATTTATTTTTCATTATTACTCTCCTTTTATTTTATTTTTACTAACTGGATTATATTAAAGTTTATTCTTTAATATGCACTTTTTTTGAAATTACAATTCAATCATATATTAAAGATGCCTTAAATAAGAGTTATATTCGAAGTCAGTAATCGTACTTTCAAATCTTTTTATCTCAGATTCTTTGACACATTGATAGGATTTTTGAAACTTTTCACCAAAAAATTCTTTAACTACTGAGGATTCACTTGTTTTATGAACAGCTTCTCTCCAGGTTATTCCTAATGCAGCTTCATGCTGCGCATGAGCATTCCCAATAGTTTCTTTATCAAGTGGATATTTATTTGTAATTCCTGACAAAACACTTGAAAGGATGGACGCAAATACTAAGTAAGGATTCGAGTCTGCACTTGGAAGTCTAAACTCTAAACGCGTTGCTTTTGAGGATGCCTCAGGCAATCTTACTAGGGCAGTCCTATTTTCATTACCCCAGCTTAATGTTGTTGGAGCGTGATCTGCATTATGAACTAAACGTCGATATGAATTTGAGTGTGATGCATAAAAAGAAAGAAAATCAGGGGCATTCTTTAAAAGGCCCGCAATAGAGTTCGCAAAGATACCTTGAGGCTGTTTATCTTTATTGACTGAAAAAACATTGTTACCATCTTTATCAATAATGCTAAGGTGGGCGTGCATACCGTTGCCAGCTTGATCTGAAAAAGGTTTGGCCATAAAGGTGGCATTCATATTAAATTGTCTAGCGCAGTTTTTAATTAAGCGTTTCATTAAAAAGGCCTGATCAGCCATCAAGAGGGCGTCATCATGATGTAGTAAATTAATTTCAAATTGTCCAGGTGCACACTCCTTGATGGCAGTCTCAGAAGGAATCCCTAAAGAGTGAGAACTTTTTTCTACTAACGCAAAGAAGCTTTCAAAGTCATCCATCTCATTCAAGTTGAGAAGCTGAACATCTTCATATCTTCTGTTAGTGCCTGGAATGATTGGCATTTGTGGATGGCCATTTTTTTGCAATTTCTTATCAACAAGATAAAATTCCATTTCAGGAGCAATAACTGGCTTTAAATTAAGCTTTTGAAAACGCTCAAGTACTGAAGATAGGATTTGCCTTGGGTCTGCATAAATTGCCTCTCCATCACCGTTTTCCATACTAACAAGGCACTGGGCTGTCTTACGAGTACTCCATGGCGTGACTGCTAGTGAACTTATAACGGGCCTACATATTGCATCACCGTCACCTGACATTACCAGCCCAGTTCCCTTAGGGTTGTCACCCCAAACATCAAGTACATAGCTCGATATAGGCATTTTAAGGCCACCATCAAAAGCTTTAATTAAAGTTTTTGGTGAGGCATATTTGCCTCTTGGGATGCCATTAAAGTCAACATAGATAAACTCAACTTTTTCAAGATCAGTGTGCAGTTCTAAAAATTTTTTTGCAATATTTTCCATAACTTTAGTATTAAATTAATTCGATAAATATTATCTTAAAAAAGATTTGGAAAAATAATCTTTACAAACATATTTAATATTAATTATAAGATAAGTGTAACATATTTGTGATCACAAATTATAAATATAAATATAAATGATTAATAAAATATGAGTAAGGATATATTATCAAAAGTTAAACCAAGGGATTCAAAGCATAATACTAATGAATGGGTTTACAACTCTCTATGCCAGTTAATTCTTACAGGAGAATTTGTTCCTGGTATTTCTTTTACATTTAGAGGGATTGCTAATTCATTTGGAGTTAGCACAATGCCTGTACGTGAGGCTGCAAAGAGACTTATTTCTGAAGGCGCTCTTGATATGTCTGAAAAGCGAAGAATTACTGTCTCTCAGATGTCTCAATCTAAGTTTGATGAATTGATGATTGCTAGATTAAATTTAGAGCCTCAGTTATCTGTCCTTGCTTTAAAACATATTGATTCTAAAAGACTTAAACTACTGATAAATATAGATAAAAATCTTGATTATGCTATCTCAACTGGAAATATTGAAGACTACATTAAATACAATTATCAGTTTCATTTTGGTATTTATGAGGCTGGACTATCGCCTGTTCTACTTCCACTAGTAAGAACTTTATGGTTACGTTTTTCACCTTTTTATAGAATTGTTGCAGGTAGAGCAGGAACTCAAACTCTGAAAGATTTTCATCATTCAGCTATTGATGCAATTATAGCTAAAGATTCTGTTGCTCTGGAAGTAGCTATCCATAGTGATATATTAGAAGGGATGGAAATGCTCAATGAATCTCTCAATGAGTAATCATACTTGATCTTATTGTTTAATTTTATTTGCACATAATGAGTTAAAAGTTCTTGCGTTTATTCTCATTTATCTATATTATAATCTGTGATCACAATATTTTTTATTAGCTAATTTATTGACAATTTAATTGAGGAATTCTAATGACTATAAGCACATCTGCTCTCCAACAAAAAAATGCTAAGCATCTTATTCAATCCTTTAGTGATTTAAGTTACATTAATAAGCCTGAGGAAACTCATATCATCAGCCGAGCAGATGGAGTTTATATCTATGACAATGATGGTAAGAAGATTTTAGATAGTATGTCTGGCCTATGGTGCGTTAATATGGGCTATGGTCAACAATCAATTATTAAGGCTGTGAATGAGCAAATGAAAGAGCTTGTTTACTATAATAATTTCTTTGGGTCTAGTCATCCTTCTGCAATTAAGTTATCTGAAATGATTGCGGATAAAACTCCAGAAGGGATGAATAAAGTTTATTTTTGTGGTTCTGGATCTGAAGCAAATGATACTGTTGTGAGATTAACAAGACACTATTGGAGTGCAAAAGGCAAGCCCTCTAAGTCTGTCATTATTAGTCGTAAAAATGCCTACCATGGCTCTACTATGGCAGGGGCTAGTTTAGGAGGAATGAGCGCCATGCATGCTCAAGGCGGCTTACCAATTGCTGATATTGAACATGTAGAACAACCCTACTATTATGATGCTTGCGTCGAAGCAGGTGGAAAAATTGATGAAGATGAATTCGGAATTAAGATGGCTCAAAGCCTTGCTAAAAAGATTGACGAGCTTGGTGAAGATCGCGTTGCTGCATTTATTGCAGAGCCTGTTCAAGGAGCAGGAGGCGTTATTATTCCTCCAAAAACTTATTGGCCAGAGATTAGTAGAATTTGTAAAGAAAGAAATATCCTTTTAGTTGCAGATGAAGTAATATGTGGATTTGGAAGGACTGGGGAATGGTTTGGCTCTGGACACTTTAACTTTAAGCCAGATTTAATGGCATTTGCAAAGGGAGTAACTTCGGGTTATCTGCCAGTTGGAGGTGTTATTGTTCATGATGATATTGTGGATGTATTAGCCTCAGCTAAGGAAGAGTTTAATCATGGATATACTTATTCAGGACATCCAGCCTGTATGGCTGCAGCTATAGCTAATCTTGAGTTAATGGAGAGCACTAATATAATTCACCAAGTTAAAAATAATACCGCCCCATACTTGGGAAGCAAGTGGAAGGATTTAGAGAATCATTCCTTGGTGGGTGAAGCTAGACAACTTGGAATGCTTGCAGCAATTGAAATTGTTGAAGATAAAGAAAATTGCAAGCGATTTGATAATAGTGGAGAGATTGTTGGAAAATGTCGTGATTTATGTTATGAGAACGGCATAGTAATGAGGGCAATTAAAAATAAGATGGTTATTTCTCCTCCTTTAATTTGTACTAATGAGCATATTGATGAGATAATTGAAAAGGTTTGGAAGTGTCTTGATTTGACTGCCAAATCAATTAAGTAAATACTTTCTTTGCGTGCAATCTTATTACCTAGCATCTCGAAATATTGAGATTGATCAACCTAAGCTTACTGGCGACGTGCATGCTGACGTTTGCATAATTGGAGGAGGCTACACGGGTTTATCGACCGCTCTTTATTTAGCAAAAGAAGGAGTAAATGTTCTCCTACTTGAGTCCAACAAGCTGGCATCTGGAGCCTCTGGTGCTAATGGAGGCCAAGTATCTGGTGGTATGAGAAGGGATCAGTTCTATCTAGAAAAAAAGTTAGGAGTTGATTATGCTAAAGTTTTATGGGAGATTGGCGAGAAATCAAAATATCACGCTAAATATCTAATTGACCAATATCACATTCAGTGTGATTATAAAAAAGGTATTGCCCACCCGAATCATAAGCAAAAATATTGCGAAGAGTCAAAACAATATGTAGATCATATGAATGAAAACTATGATTATCATGACATTGAGTATTTGAATGATAATGAAATGAGAGATGTGACTGGCTCAAATACATATTATGGAGGTAGTTATGATGAAGGCGAGGCTCATTGTCACCCACTTAATTATGCACTTGGGATTGCAAAAGCTGCTATCTCAGCAGGCGCAAAGATCTTTGAAAATAGTCCTGCATTAAGTTATAAGATTAATGATGACCATGTAAAGGTAATAACTAAAGATGGCTCCATCAAAGCAGATCGGGTTGTTCTGGCTTGTAATGGTTACCTTGGTAATCTTGAAAAAAGCTTAACATCAAAAATACTGCCAATGAACAATTACATTGTTGCTACAGAGGCGCTAGATGACCAGACTGTTAAAAAAATTAACCCAAGAGATATCGCCTTTGCTGACTCTAGGTTTGTTATTAACTATTTTCGATTGAGTGCTGATAAGCGCTTACTTTTTGGTGGCGGTGAAAATTATTCACAAGAACTTTCGAGTAATATTATTCCAATAGTCACCAAGCCTTTAGAGAAGATTTATCCATTTTTAAAGGGCGTAAAAATTGATTATGCTTGGGGCGGGAAGCTTGCGATAACGATGAATCGCCTGCCATTCTTTACAACACTCCATCAAGATAAAATTATATCTGCTCAGGGCTATTCTGGTCAAGGTGTTGCTCTTGCTAGCTACTCTGGAAAATTAGTTTCTGAAAAAATTACTGGAAATGGAGAGACTTTTGATATTATGGCAAAGATTCCAAGGCAAAGTTTCCCTGGTGGAAGGTTTCTTAGGAATCCAAGTATGAAGCTTGGCATGCTATATTATTCGCTAATGGACCGATTATAATAAAGAGCTAGTTTTTCAACATATAGGAAAAATTAATGAGTACTGATGACTTTGAAGATATAAAGACTGATCAAGCTTTCACTAAAAAAACTCTCTATGGCAGAGACAATGAAATGACCTATGGCGGCGCTCTTAGTTTTTTAAGGCGCAAGTATACAAAAAATCTAAAGGGTGTTGATATTGCTGTGAGCGGCATTCCATTTGACGCTGCAACGAGTTTTAGACCTGGTGCAAGGTTTGGCCCGAAAGCAATAAGAGAGGCCTCAGTTCAGCTTGCAGAATTATTAGCATTTCCAGATGGAATCGATCCCTTCAAAACATTAGCAGTAACAGATTATGGAGACTGTGAATTGGATTATGGTTTTCATGGAAATGTGGTTGCTCAAATCGAGGCTCATGCTAAAACTATATTAGACTCTGGGGCAGAGATGCTCACTTTTGGGGGTGATCATTTCGTAACCTATCCACTTTTAAGGGCACACGCTGCAAAGCATGGACCGGTTGCGCTTGTTCATTTTGATGCGCATACAGATACGTGGCCCGATGAAGATGGGAGGCTTGATCATGGCACGATGTTTTCAAGAGCCATCAAAGAAAATTTAATTGATACCGGGCACTCCATACAAGTTGGAATAAGAACTCATAATAGCAATACCAAGGGGGTGACTATTCTTGATGCGCCATGGGTTCATGAGAATGGCGTAAATAAAGTAATTAAAAAAATAATTGAAGTCGTTAAAGATCGCCCTGCATACCTTACTTTTGATATTGATGGGCTTGACCCAGCCTATGCACCTGGAACTGGAACACCAGTCTCGGGAGGTTTAACTTCTGCCCAAGCCTTAGGAATTATTAGGGGCTTAGAAAATTTAAATTTTATTGGTGCAGATGTTGTTGAAGTGGCTCCAGTTTATGATCATGCTGAAATTACAGCAATTATTGCAGCGACTATTGCGCATGATTATCTAGTTATTAGGGCAAAACAAAAAATGAAAAAAGTAAAAATTTAATTTCTTAAGAATATGATGAAAATTGGAATATTATTAGTCGGAAGGGCTTCAGAAGATTTGGTTGAAGAATATGGTACTTATGCAGAAATGCTTATTGCGCTTATTAATTCTGAAGAGCAAGTGTTTGAGTTTAAAACATTTAATATTCTTGATTCAGTATTTCCAAAAGATCACCTTGAGTGTGATGGATGGATTGTTACTGGCTCTCCACACGGCGTTTATGAGGGACACTCTTGGATACCAGTAGTCAGTGATCTGATTAAAAATATCTATAAAGACAGACTACCAATCTTTGGAGTATGTTTTGGTCACCAGTTAATTGCCCAAGCGCTTGGAGGACATGTTGAAAAGTCAATAAAAGGATGGGGTTTGGGACTTCATACTTATCAAATTAGTAATAAAACAGGTTATATGAGTAACTTGTTGGAGGAGGTGACCTTAAATATTTGTCATCAAGATCAGGTCCTTCAAGCGCCAGTCGGCGCTACTGTTTATGCAAAATCTGATTTTTGTGAAAATGCTGGTTTTTATATTAAAGATAAAGTTCTTACAATGCAAGCGCATCCAGAGTTTTTGGTTGATTTCACAAAGGACCTTCTAGCAGCTCGAAGAGATATAACAATTCCAAAAGAATTTGTAGACCCTGCTTTAATTAAGCTTAAAGCGCAGCCAGAAAGTGTTCAATCAGCTCAGTTTGCTGAGACTATAAGGCAGTTTTTTCAAGTTAGTTTGTTATAAGCCTCAGTCGCTTTATCCGTAATATACCTTCCAATTGGTATAGCTGAAGTTGCTGCAGGAGATGGTGCATTACATACATGGATTGATCGCCTGCTCTCAGCAAATAAAAAGTCATGCACAAGTGTGCCATCATCCAAAACTGCTTGTGCTCTAATTCCTGCAGGGTATGGCTGGAGATCGCTAAGTTTTACCAAAGGGCTGTATTTTTGCACCTCCTTTAAATAACCTCTCTTAAAGATTGAATTTTTCATTTCATATAAACCCGATTTAAAGTTTTTCATAAGTACTTTATGAAACCCTTTGAATGATAATAGTTGAAAACTATCCTTAAGGCTGAAATTAAACTTACTATATCCCTCACGTTTAAATCCAAGAACTGCATTTGGTCCAACAGTTATGCTTCCATCAATCATTTTGGTTAAGTGAACTCCTAAGAAGGGGAGAGTTGGGTCAGGTATTGGGTAGATCAAATGCTTAACGAGATTGTTATGTTTTTCAGGAAGCTTGAAGTACTCTCCTCTAAATGGAACAATTTGAAAGTTAATTTTAATTTTAAGTAGTTTTGCTATTCGATCAGCCATGAGCCCAGCGCAGCAAACAAGGTATCTTGAGCTGAATGTTTCATTCGAAGTTATTATTTGAATTTTATCTTCGTCTTCTTTAAGATTAATTATTTTAGTGTTAAGAAGAAACATGCCACCTAATGACTCAAATTGCTCTGACATTTTTTTTGTAATTAATTTATAGTTTACGATTCCAGTTGACTTGACTAAAAGCGCACCAATACCAGAGATGTGTGGTTCAATTTCATTTAATGTTTTTTCGTTTAAAATTTCAACTTCAATATCATTCGATTTGCACCGCTCATAAAGCTCTTTCATCCGCTTCAATTCTGTGTCATTAGTTGCTACTAACAGCTTACCACACTGCTGATATGGAATTTTATGAAGCAAGCAGAATTTGATTGTTTCTGTTAATCCTTCTCTGCAAAATTTTGCCTTTAAGCTGCCAGGTTCATAGTAAACACCAGCATGAATGACGCCACTATTGTGTCCCGTTTGGTGTTGAGCGAAAGATTCCTCTTTTTCAATTAGCAGGATGCGTTTATCAGGGTGTTTTGTGATAAGTGAAAGTGCCGTCGAAACGCCAACAATACCTCCTCCTAAAACAACATAATCGAACATTAGCTCCGTATTCATTTTTACAAGTGTATATGGAATAAATTATTTATCATTATCGCCAGTATTTTCAGCAAAAACACCTCTTTGACGAAGAAGTTCTCTATGAAGGTTTTTTTTGGCTATAAATTTGTCTCTTCCATGAAGCCAGCAATAATTATTAATAATAAGCATACTGCCTTCGGGTAATTTTATATTTGAAGTATTCGTCTCTTTTTCAAGTGACTCTCCCATTTCATATAAATAAAGCCCTTGCTCAATATTCAAAGGTTCAACGAATTGATCAATAAAAGACATAATTGGCTTTCCATCATTCATCTCCTCTAAAAAGATTGGATGAGACGTTTTATAAGCAATATTTTTACTAGAGGGCGATCCCCATTGAAGATTTTCTTTTGCTAATGGATGATGATAAAATTTGTCCAAATCTTTCCAATCATCAACATGAAGTAGAAGTGAATCACCACCTTCGACATCAATTTCAAGAATTTTTTGCATGATTACCCAGTCAGTAGTCTCTTCAACATAGGTCCCATCATTGTGGAGTTCCATTCTGCGATGAGCTTGACGGAGGTAGCTGTCACTATTATCTTCATTTTTAACACTAAATCTTGCATAAAACTTGCCAGACATTGAATCAAGGTTTGGAATGCCGATAAGATGAGAAATTGCCGTAGAAAGTAGAACATTAAAATCTATAAACTCTATTCCGTTAAGCGTTGAGTTATTTAATAGCTCACATTCCAGTAATATTGCCCCTGTTGATCGATTCTTAAGAGTTTTTAATAGAAATTTACCTAAAGTATCATCGGTTAGCTTGTTTAGACAATCAGCAAGATAAAACCTTAAAAACGGTTTATATTCAATTGATTGAACATTGTAATCAACTATTTTCTTAGAAAATTTTTCTACAGTATTTTTTGATAGCTTAAGGACCTGAACTCTTGAGTTATTTTTGTGTTGACTCAATTCAAAACCAACATTTAAAGTATTTTTTGAATTCATAGTAATATATTAAGTATTTTTCAATAATGTCGACATTATTAAATTATAACTACATTTTTAAATAATTCAAGCTATACTGTAGTTAAATTGTAAATTATCTAACTTTAAATTAAATAAAAAATAGTGAATGGATACTTCTAAGCAAAATACAGCTTCTAAAATTCTTGATGCATTAACTAGTGATATTATTCAGGGCGTGTTCCCACCTGGGGAAAAATTACAAATTAAAACTTTAAAAGATCGCTATAAAGTTGGAACAAGTCCAATTAGAGAAGCACTATCACAACTAATTGCCAAAGATTTAGTTGTTTCTGAAAACCAAAAAGGCTTTTATGTTAGTAATATATCTATTGATGATTTAACTGACATTTATCAGGCAAGATCAAAAATAGAGGGCTTATGTCTTGATATGGCTATAAAAAAAGGTGGTGATTTTTGGGAGTCAAAAATAATTGCAGCTTCTCATTTATTAGCTAAATATAGCAAATCTGAAAATATTAATATGGACGAATGGCAAAATCGACATTTTTCATTTCACGAAGCATTGGTTTCTGGTTGTAATTCCCCAAGGCTTTTTCAGATAAGGCAATCACTTTATGAAAAATCTACCCGATACCGAAATCTTTGGCTTCAAGAAAACGTTACTAACTATGAAAGGCTGCAAGCAAATCAGAACGAGCATGTTGCGCTTATGGTATTGGTGCTTGAAAGGGATTCCATGCCTGCTCAAAAGCTTATAGAGGCACACATAATGACACCGGTCGAGATTATAAAGAAAAACCTGCCTTAATAAAGCTTGATGGCAGTAAACTGCAGAGGCCTAGAAAGTTTTGTTGGAATGCTATGTTCATTTTCAAATAGAATTGGTGCTAATGCTTTTAACATATCCTCATAGACCGCTCTTTTAAAGTCAATCACTTCATCGACTGGTTTCCAGTAATCAACCCACTTCCAGTCATCAAACTCAATATCATGGTGTGAGTCAAGAGTAATATTGTCATCACCAGATTTAAGTTTTAATAGGAACCAAACCTGTTTCTGACCAATACAGGTTGGTTTTTGGCGACGCCTAATGTGCTCTGTAGGCAGATCATAACGTAGCCATTTAGGAGTTTTAGCTAAAAGAGTTACATGGTCTGGATTAAGACCAACCTCTTCTTCAAGCTCTCTATAGAGAGCATCTAGCTCAGTTTCATCGGTGTCAATTCCACCCTGAGGAAGTTGCCATGCATCTTGTTTAAAGCGCTTTGCTAGAAGTATTTGCCTTTTTTCATTAGTAATTACAATGCCAACATTTGCGCGATATCCATCGCTATCTATCACTAGTCATCGCCAGAAAACACACCTAGTAGGTGAAGAAGGCTTAAGAATAGGTTGTAAATAGAAATGTATAGAGTAACCGTTGCCATGATGTAATTGGTCTCTCCACCATGAATAATATTGCTTGTTTCATATAATATAAGGCCACTCATTAGTAAAATGAATGCAGATGAAACTGCAAGAGATAAAGCAGGCATTTGGAAAAAGTATGCTGCTATACCCGCTAAAAATGCAACTACTATTCCAGCAGTCAGGAAGCCAGACATAAAGCTAAAGTCTTTTTGAGATGTAATAGCATAGAAAGAAAGCGATAAAAAGATGACCGCAGTTCCTGTCATTGCCATTCCAACAAGCTCGGCCCCATTTGAGAAGGCGGTTGTGTATGCGCCAACAATTGGCCCAAGGGTTAAACCCATGAAGCCAGTTAGTGCAAAGACTGCGAGGATTCCAAAAGCCGAATTTCTAAGCTTTGTCACCAAAAATAAGAGGCCAAAATAGCCACCAAGCGTTATTAGAAGACCAAAGTAAGGCAGTCTAAGATACATTGATAAATAAGCCATTAAGCCACTGAAAAGAAGTGTTGCTGATAAAAGCTGATACGTATTTCTTAGCGTCCGATTTATTACAATCGCGCTTGAAGTTGTCTGAACATTTGTAGGCATAATAAAATTGTGAAGTAAAAGTGTAAAATATAGTCAATTTTGGTCGAAAACACAAGGTTTTCATGAAACTTATTTTAGGGCTAGGTATTACAGGACTTTCTGTAGCTCGTTTTTTCTTTAAAAATGAAATCTCATTTCGCATTGCTGACACTCGTCAAGAGCCTCCTATGCTTGAAGTAAGTAAAAAAGAGGGTCTACTTAGTGATGCTTATTTTGGAGATTGGAATGAGCATATTTTAACTGGCATTTCTGAAGTAATTATTAGTCCAGGTGTCGCTGAGTCCGAAGATATTGTAATTTGGATGCGCAAAAAAAATATTTCAATAATTAGTGATATCGAGTTATTTGGTCGATATGCTAACGCTCCAATTATTGGCATTACTGGTTCAAATGGAAAATCAACCGTAACTCAATTATTAGGTGAGATGGCAATTGCTGATGGAAAAAATGCTGTTATTTGCGGCAATATTGGCAAGCCTGTAATGGACAGTTTAAGTGATGAAGCCGAACTCTATGTTGTTGAGCTTTCAAGTTATCAATTAGATTACACAAATAAACTTTCTTTATTAGCTGGCGTAATTACGAATATAACTCCTGATCACCTTGATAGGTACTCTAACTTTAGTGATTATATTTCCTCTAAATTATCGATTTATAGCTATTGCAAATTTCAAGTTATAAATCTCAACGATGATTTGCTGAGTGATTTGAGCGGCCACAACTTCTATGCGGTCGAGTCTGTTGATGATAGGTGTGATTTCAGTGCAAATCGAATTGGTGCCTTATATGAAGTTCTACACAAAGGCAAATTCCTACTAACAAGTGATGAATTGAAGGTTGTTGGAAGACATAATATAGAAAATCTATTAGCTGCCTTAACGTTAGGCCATCGTTTTGGATTAACCTTAAAAGTAATGGTTCAGGCTGCAATTGACTTCAAAGGCTTAGAGCATAGATTGGAATTTGTTTCAACGATAAACGATATAGATTACTACAACGATTCAAAATCAACCAACGCAATTTCTTCCATAACTGCCGTTAATGCTCTTTCTGAAAAATACAATAACTTAATATTAATTGCTGGCGGAATATCGAAAAAAGAGGATTATTCAGAGTTTTTCAAATTAATAAATGAAAAAGTTAATGCAGTTGTTTTAATTGGAGAGTGCAGTAGTGATTTTTCAAAGCAAATTACTGCCCCTCATGTGGAAGTTGTTGATTCAATGAAAAAAGCGGTGTCGATGGCTACTTCAATGGCACAAGGGGGTGCAGTATTACTTTCGCCTGGGTGTGCAAGCTTTGATATGTTTAGTGATTTTAATGAGCGTGGAGATGTTTTTAAGTGCTTCGTTCTTGAAGAAACTTAACGGCTTTTTCAATCTCTATTTTTTTTAATGTAAGAGCTTTATCTTCATCCCTTAGCCATGTGCATTGACGTTTACATAATTGCCTAGTCGCGATGATTGCTTTATCAATCATTTCTTGTTTGCTATAATTTCCTTCAAAATAATTCCATGCTTGCCTATAACCAACCGATCTCATAGAGGCTAGATCTAGGTTGAGTTTTTTATTTTTTCTAAGGTTTTCAACCTCATTAAGAAATCCATCTTTAATCATTTTTATAAAGCGCTGCTCAATTCTTTGATGAAGCACAGCTCTATCAGGCATGAGTACAATTTTTTTAATATTAAGATCGAGCTTATTCTGGTTTTTTTTACCTTGAAGCTTGCTTAGTGTTTCTCCAGAGAGATGAAAAACCTCAAGCGCTCTGGTTACTCTTTGGGAGTCATTTGAATGGATGCGCGCTGCAGATTTAGGATCAGTTTCCGTTAATTTTGTATGAAGTTTTACACTGCCTTCACTTTTTAAAAGGTCATTAAAATGTTTTCGCGACTCATCAGTAGACGAAGGGAGTTCAGACAAGCCATGCTCTAAAGCGTTAAAGTAGAAAGAAGTGCCGCCAACCAGAATAGGTAATTTACCTTCTGCTAGAGCCGATTTAATATGTTCTTTTGCCAGTGATATAAATTCAGTTACTGAAAAGCTATCTTCAGGCTCACAAATATCAACTAATTCATGTGGATAGGCTGTAAGAATTTCCTTGCTAGGCTTTGCTGTGCCAATATCCATACCCCGGTAGATCAAGGCAGAGTCAACACTTATTAATTTTGAGTTAATGTGCTTACTAATTTCTATAGCTAACTCTGTCTTTCCAGAGGCTGTTGGGCCCATCAAAAAAACTACAAAATTTATTGGCTCAATTGCCATAATAATAGTAAGTTCATAACTATAAGACCTACATTATAATGGCACCTTTATATTTTTTATCTCCAAAAACTATGTTTACGGTTTTAAATCAAGTTAGTGGTAAATCATTCAAGTGTGGAGATGAAGAATCTGTTCTAGATGGAGCGCTTTCAAACGGCTTTAATTTTCCATACGGCTGTCAAAATGGTTTTTGTGGTCAGTGTAAAGCAGTTATCCTTAATGGAGAGATTGATTATGCTGGTGAGGTCCCATCAGTTCTAAGCGCTGATGACATTGATTCAAATATGGCATTGCTTTGTCAGTGTAAAGCAAAGAGTGATTTATATATTGCAGTTGATGAGCTTGACTCTCTGGCAGCTATTGAAGTTCGCAGTATGCCGTGCCGTGTAGAGCAAATTAATCATTTGAATCATGACGTAATCCAGCTAATATTAAAGATACCTGGCGCACAATCTTTGCATTATTTAGCAGGGCAGTACCTCGACTTAGAGCATTCAGATTTTGACTCAAGATATTACTCTATCGCCAACGCGCCAACTAACTCAAATCTGATTGAGCTCCATATTCGTCTGGTTGATAATGGAAAGCTTACTAACTTCATCTTTAATTCGTTAACCCCTAAATCAATTTTAAGAATTGAAGGCCCCAAAGGAAGTTTTTTTCTAAGAGAAGAAAGCGAATGCCCAATCATTTTTATTGCTGGAGGAACTGGTTTTGGGCCAGTTAAGGCAATAATAGAGCACCTTATTAATATAGGGTCTCAAAGGGAGATTTATTTATACTGGGGGGTAAGAAGTGAAGTCGATTTGTACTCATACCTTCCATCTGAATGGAGTGAAAAATACCCCAACATCTCTTTTATTCCAGTATTATCGGAAGCAAATGAGACTTGGGATGGAAATAAAGGCTATGTTCATGACTCAGTTATTAAAGATTTTGAAGACTTAGCAGGTTTTGAGGTTTATGCTTGTGGCCCACCGGTAATGGTTAATGCTGCAGCTAAAAGCTGCCTTGAACATCAACTAGTTAAAGAGAACTTCTTTTCTGATTCTTTTGAATATGCAAATGTGAGTAATGACGATGCCTAGTATGGAAAATCATTTAAAAAATCAACTTGATTTAGCTTTGAGTCCAGAGTATTGCGAAGTTAGTAATGAGTCTAGTCAGCATTCAGGACCAGCTACTGAGTCGCACTTTAAAATTGTAGTCGTAAGTCCAACCTTTGATGAAATGAAGCTTATTGATCGTCACCGCTTCATTAATAAGCTTTTTGCTGAAGAGTTAAAGCATATTCATGCTTTGGCAATGCATACCTACAGTCCTGAAGAGTGGCAAAAACGTCAGATTGCACCTAATTCACCCGAATGCTCAAGTAAGAAATAGAAGTGAGATCTGCTCTTTTATTAATCTTTTTGATTCTTTCTGGCTGTCAATCGGTCATTGATAAAAATCAAACTTTAGCCAGCCTCAAGAGTAAGTCAGTCAATACTATTCAATACTCTCAAGAGGATGATTTATGGCAAGTTATTGCCAATCGTCAGGGTATTAAAAGTGTTTCTAATTCAAGAGTTCAAAGTCGTATTGATTGGATAAGTAATCATCCAGAGTATCTATCTTTAATTTCAAAAAGAGCAGAGCCTTTTTTATATCTTGTTGTCTCTGAACTAGAAAAGCAGAACGTTCCAATTGAAATTGCTTTACTGCCTATTGTTGAATCTGATTACTATCCATTTTCCTATTCTCATGGAACGGCAGCAGGGTTGTGGCAATTTATACCTTCTACTGGGAGAATGTATGGTCTAGAAGAAGACTGGTGGCATGCAGATAGAAGGGATGTGCTTGCCTCAACTAAAGCCGCTGCTAATTATTTAAATGATCTAAATAAAATGTTTAAAGGAGATTGGCTTCTATCTATTGCTGCTTATAATGCAGGCCCTGGAAGAATTCAAAGAGCAATTGATACAAATATTAAGCTTGGAAAAAAGACAGATTTTTGGAGCTTAGATCTACCTCAGGAGACTGAAAAGTATGTTCCTAAGCTCCTAGCTCTTAGTCAAGTAATTAAAAATCCTTCTCGCTATAATCAAAAACTGCTTGAGATTGATAATAAGCCCTTCTTAAATGAAGTCGAACTAGATTCACAGTTTGATTTAGCGCTTATTTCTCAGTGGACTGGCTTAAGTATTGACCAGATTTATAACTACAACCCTGGATTGAAACGCTGGGCAACTCCTGAATCCCTGCCATACATAATGCTGCTTCCAGAAGAAGTTATTGATAGCTTTAATGACAATTTATCTAAACAAGGCCAAAGACCAAAAATTAGTTGGACTCGTTATAAGATTAAGCAAGGCGATAGTCTTAGCCTTATTGCACAAAATTACAATACAACAATTGGTCAAATAATGAGCGTTAATGAGCTTGATAATGATGCCATAAGGGCTGATAAGTATTTAATTGTCCCTTTAGCTCAAAAATCAGACGGCTACTACTCTTTGTCAGATAATCAACGGGAAAAAAGTAGATTAAATATTCAAAAAAATTCAGAAAAAATTATCTATACGGTTGTTGCTGGAGATAGCCTATGGAAAATTTCTACTAAGTTTGGTACAACAATTAATAATCTTGTAAGGTGGAATAAAATTAGTCCTTCTGAATCTTTGTCTATTGGAAAAGAATTAGTTATCTTAAGGGATAACAAAAACAAGACAGAGTTAGCTAAAATAACGAATACTGGAATTGATATTAATAGAGATATTTTTTACACGGTAAAGGAGGGTGATAACCTATCAAGGATTGCCCAAAAGTATAATGTTAAAATTGCAGAAATTAGATCTTGGAATGATTTAAATGAAGAATATATATTACAACCAGGCGATAAATTAACTATTACTATTAATGTGGTTAACTCAAATTTATCATGACAAATATCCCGATACAAAAAACTATTTTAGCAACCTTAGCATTTGCTTTTTCTAATTGGAAGAAGTTACTTGAGGCCAGTATTTTCCCAATACTTTTAGCTCTTCCATTCTTGCCTGAGCTGGTACATTTATTATCTATGCTAAAGCCTGGAAGCGAAATGCCAGAAAATATTAGTTTTCACATATCTTATTTCCTAATGTTTATTTATGCCTCAATGGCAATATTAATAAATATATATAGACTTGTAATTCTAGGGAATAATTCTATAAATCGATTTGGTTTTGTTTTGCCTAGCCTAAGGTTTGGCCGCTTCTTTCTTTTGGCGATTCTTTTAGGTATTGGCCAAGCAGTAACACTTGCTTCAATTTATTTGCTACCGTTTTATCTTTTACTTATCCCATTAACACTTAATTTAGTATCAATAGCAAACGATGTGCCCTATAAGAGAATAGAAGTAACATGGCAGGCTCGCTTAAACATTTTTTTAATCAATTTTATAGGCCCATTTATTTTAATTTCATTGATAGGCCTAATTGAAAATAGCTATCTAGATTCTCTCTTTAGTTTTATCTCAATCTATTGGACTTCAATTAGCATAGCATTGTGCTACAAAGTCATAATGGCGAATAGCTCAACGCAAAGCCATTAGGGTATCTCATATCAAAAATTCCTCTTGTTCTAATTTTTTTATACTTCTTTAGTTTTTCAAAAGATTTGATAAATAACTCTAGGCGTTCATTTTGTTTTTGATACCCTAAAATAACCTTTATATTGTTATCTAGCGTTAATTCATCAATGGAAGTCCTTTCAAAAAGAGAAATTTTAACCGGCTCAAGGATTGACTGGTACATAGTAAAGTCAAAATAAAATTGTTTAACCTCTGATTCAGATACTATTCCAATTGGTTTTTCCGAGTTAATTGTTAAGTTTGGTTTAAATAATATGCCTCGAGAGGATATATAACCATCAGTTCCATATCGCATAGCAATATCATGCTTTTCTAATGATATTCGAATCCTATTCCAAAATATTCTTTCAACTTCTACATTTGAAACCCACGGACTCTGTTCTAGTTTATTTTTAATTTGAGAGAGATTAAGTAAATATTTATTGATAAGAAGAGGTTTAATTAATTCATCATATTCATAAGCTTGGGCTTGCAATTCTCCCTTTATTTCCCATGAGATATTTGGTTTGAGTAGGGTTGATTTTTCAACAAGATATATCAAGAAGGCAATTGAAAGCGCAAAAAGTAAATAGAAGACTAATTTAAATATTTTGTTTAAAAAATACTTAAAAGGTTTTTTTTGTTTCTTTACGTAATTTTTTCTTTCTCTAGCCATTAAGGATTTTGATTACTAATTCTTCAAAACTTATATTGGAGGCTTTTGCTGCAATTGGAACAAGTGAGTGCGATGTCATACCCGGCACTGTATTTATTTCTAATAAGTATGGCTTCATATTTTTATCAAGAATAAAGTCAACCCTACCCCAGCCAGATGCTCCAGTTAAATTAAAGGCCTTTAAAGCTATCATTTGAATATTTTTTTCTTGCGCTATAGTTAAACCTGACGGACAAAGATATTCGGTTTTATTACTAAAGTATTTTGAGTGATAGTCGTAAATATCATGATCAGAAATAATTTTTATACTTGGGAGCGTTTTGTTATTTAATATTGCAACAGTATATTCGTCACCTTCAACCCATTGTTCTATTAAAGCCTCATCATTATAATGCCATGCTGCTTTAAGAGCGTCATCAAGTTCATTCTGATTTTTAACCTTTGTAATACCAATACTAGAGCCTTCCAAAGTTGGCTTTACAGCCCATGGAAGAGGAAAATTTATTGAATCTAGATTCTGCCCTTTTATAGCCACGATTGAGGGAGATAGGGGAAGGCTATGACTACTCCATAAATCTTTAGTAGTTGCTTTATTCATGCATAGATTTGATGCAATAGCATTAGATCCTGTAAACGGAATACCTTTTTTTATAAGTTGGGATTGAATGTAGCCATCTTCTCCGCCCCTGCCATGTAAGACAATAAACGCTTTATCAAATTCTTTTTCCCAAAGACTTTCAAGATTTTCATGAGTGAGATCAAATGAGAAGCAATCCACATTACTTTTAAGTAGGGCTTCATAAACAGCATTGCCACTAAGAAGTGATATTTCTCTCTCAGCTGAGTAGCCTCCCATTAATACAGCAATCATATGATTATTATTTCAGTTTCAAGTTCAATATTATGTTTATTCTTTATTACACTTTGAATATGAGTAATTAAATTTTCAATATCTGAAGCACTTGCATTGTCCTGATTAATAATATAGTTTGCGTGCATTTCTGAAACACAGGCTCCTCCAATACAAAAGCCTTTAAGGCCAGTTGATTCAATTAATTTAGCTGCATAATGATCTTTGGGATTCTTAAAAACACTCCCACAGCTTGCTAAACCGATTGGTTGTGTCGAGTTTCTTTTATGAAGCAGGTCCCGAACATTATCATTGGGCTGTTTTAAATTAAAGTCAAAAATAGCACTAATAAAAACTTCGTCACTAAATTTATGAAGAGTAGATCGATAAGAAATTTTATAATCTTTGGGAAATCTTTCTTGAATCTCTCCAGATAAATTAATGGTTTTGACTGAATGGACATATTGCCATATCTCAGAGCCAAATGCACCTGCATTCATAGCTAATGCGCCGCCTACACTTCCAGGAATAGCGCTAAGGAATTCAGCTCCAAATTTTAAATTTGCTTGAGAAAATCTTGATAGTTTTGCGAGAGAGGTTCCTGCTCCTGACTCGATTAATCCATTTGAAATATAAATATCTTTGAGATTTTTTGTATTAATTGTTACGCCATTAAATCCTCTATCACGGATCAATAGGTTACTTCCGAGCCCAACCATTAGAACAGGCTTTGTATTGATTTTTAAAAAATTAGAGAGTTCATTTACATCTTCAGGCTTAAGAAATTCACTAGATATTCCTCCTGATCTTAAAGAGCAGTGTTTTGACATTGGTTCATTAAACTTGAGCATTATCTTTTATTCATGAAAATGATCTTTTAGTTGGTGTGGGATTTTATTTACATCACCAGCTCCAAGGGTAAGAATTACATCATTTTCAGTAACTATATTTGGAATTATTTCAATTATTTCATCAATATCTTTAACTACAATTGGATCGATTGAGCTTCTTCTTCTTATCGAGTCGGCAAGGGTTGATGAGCTAATTGTATTAATTGGCGACTCATTGGCTGAATATATATTAAGTAAAACTAATACATCTACTTTAGATAGGCAGCTAACAAAATCATTAAACAAGTCTCTAGTTCGTGAATATCTATGAGGCTGAAAAATAACCACAAGCCTTTTATCTGGATAGGTATTTCTTAAAGTACTTAAAACCTCAGTGATTTCATTGGGATGATGGCCATAGTCATCAAAGAGTGGAATAAGATCATTATTTATAGTTAAATTTTGGTGGTAATCAAGCCTTCTTGATACACCGCTAAAATGAGACAATGCTTTCTGTATTACCTCAAGCTCTATTTCTAGTTCAATTGCAACACTAATTGCAGCTAGAGAATTTAAGATATTATGTCTTCCTATTAGATTAAGTGACACAGGAAATTTTTTTTGATATTTTTTACAGTTAACATCAAATGACATTTTCATTTCATTCTGTTTAACGTTTGATGCCTGGACATCTGCATCATCACTGAAGCCATAACTCAAAACTGGCCTATGAATTTTTTTAAGGATGTCCTTAACTCCACCATCATCTATACAAGCAACACAAACTCCATAGAAAGGTAGATTTGATGTAAAGCTTATAAAGGCATCAGTTAGGTTGTCATAGCTATGATTATAAGTACTCATGTGGTCTTCATCAATGTTAGTAATAACACTCAACATGGGCTGAAGGTGAAGAAAAGATGCATCGCTTTCATCTGCTTCGGCAATTAAATAATCACTTTTTCCTAGTTTGGCGTTCATACCGGTTGCATTTATAATGCCTCCAATAATGTAAGTTGGGTCAAGCTTTGCTTCAGTCATTATATGAACAATCAGGCTGGTTGTAGTTGTTTTGCCATGAGTTCCTGAAATTGCTATTCCAAAGCGAAAGCGCATAAGCTCTCCCAGCATCTCAGCTCTTGGAACAATTAATAGTTTTTGATGCCTAGCCTCTTGGAGTTCAGGGTTGTTTTTATTGATTGCAGAAGACACAACTACTGCTTGTTTGCCTTTAACATTTTCAGCTTTTTGCGTATAGCTAATATTACAGCCTATTTCTTCAAGTTTTTTTGTTGCTTGATTGGACTGAATGTCTGATCCAGATATTTCGTAACCTAAGTTAGCAAGAACTTCTGCAATACCACTCATTCCAGAGCCACCTATTCCTATGAAGTGTATTTTTTTAATTTTTGAGCGTGTGGGGTTGTCTATTAGAGTCATGATTTGCTAACGGTTATGATGGTTATTGCTTGAATTCCTTCACCTCTTCCAAAGGCGGTCAACCCTTCACCTGAAGTTGCAGTTATACCTACATCAGCAATTTTTATTTTGCAGATAGTAGAAATTTTTTGTTTCATAAGATCAATTTTTGGTGATATTTTTGGGTTTAAGCATTCTACTGATATTGCTATATGATTTATTTTCCATTCATGCAAATCATCAAGTGCAAGTTGAAGGTATTTACTACTGTCCTTTTCTCCTTGTTGCACAAGTTTGTCCGCTACTGCCCCTAAAATATTTATACCAGTAATGCTTGATATAGCATTAGTGATTGAATGAAAGACAACATCTGCATCACTATTGCCTTTTAAGCCAAAAGAGTGATCGAATTTGATGCCTGATAGTATTAAAGGCTTTCCAGGTTTTTTTTCGAATGCATGAGAGTCTTGTCCTATGCCTGTTTTTATAGTCATAATTTACTGAAGGTAGTGGTTCGCTTGCTCAAGGTCATCAATTTGAGTAATTTTAATATTACTTGAAGAGCCAACAACAATTTTAATTGAATAACCTAGGTTTTCTATTGCTTCAGAATCATCGGTAATATTATGATTAAGTTTTACTGCATTTTCCAATGCATCTTTTAAGACTCCATATCGGAACATTTGAGGGGTTTGAGCTTTAAAAAGTTTGCTTCGATCAATTGTAGACACTTTTCCATCAATGGCAACTTGTTTAATTGTATCGACAACACCAGTAGCTAAAATACCACCAGTTTGATGATTTGATACCTCATTAATCAACATTTCAATGTCTATTTTTTTAACACAAGGTCGAACTGAATCATGCACTAAAATCCAGTCATTAGGTTTTGCAATCTTTGCGAGTGAATTTAATGCATTTAGAACAGAATGAAATCTTTCCCTCCCTCCCTTTGCACTTGCTAACATTTTTGAGTGGTTAAAATAGATTGAAGATTTAAATAAAGTGTCTTTTTCAGAAAGAGCAATGACAAAGCCTGAAATTACGTCAATCTTTAGGAGTGTTTTAAGGCATTGATCAATTATAGTTAGGCCATTACTAAGCTTGAGGTATTGTTTTGGGGTTTCAGATTTCATCCTCTTCCCAATGCCACTAGCTGGCATTACCAAGTAATAATTATCATTATTCATGTCAGCAAAAGGCTTCATTATAAGATTGAGATAATGCCATTAATTATAAAGAAGAATCAATAGTTTCTTCTAAATTATCAGTTACGATAATCTTATTAATTTTAAAAAAATATTCCCCTTCCTTAATTAGGCCATATTTAAATCTAGCTTTAGACTCAACCAATCTTGAGTCTTCTTCAGTAAAGCTGTTTATTTGAGCTTCAATCAGAGTATTTTGATCTATTAAATTATTGTTAGTTTTCTGAATATCATTGATTATTTTTTGTTTATTTAAAACAATATATGGGAAATTATTAGTAAAAATATTCTGCTTTATTAAAGAAAATAAAATAACAATGAGAGCCAGAGTAAGTTTATTTCTATTAATAAACCCAATTAGTCCTGTGGCAGATCTATTACTCATTTATTTATGAATTTCAGTAAGGTAAGTTTTCGAATAGTAATCATGCAATGGAAGCTTATATTTATTAAAAAACTGAAATATAAAGCCAATTCCTGCTAATGAAGTTATCGCTAATATTAATCTTAAAAGAGATTGCTTATAAGTGACATTTTTACCATCTTGCTGGGTAATTTCAAACTTCCATGCTCTCATGCCCAGAGTCTGTTTACCTTTAACCCATGATATGGAAAAGTAAGAGAAGATTACTGGAAGTGTTAAAAGATAAAAGAAAAGACTATTAGTGATAGGCTCTTTTTGGTTGATAAGAATGACTATTCCGGCAATAAAAAATACAAATGAGAATACAAGCAATAGATCATAAGTAATTGAGCCTAATCGACGTAAAAATGAAACATTAGATTGCATAATTTAATTTACTAGAGTGTTGATGTGCTCTAATTATCCTCTTTCTTTGTAACTTTTGAAATGACTTTACCGTCATGAAATTTAGTGACAATAAGGTCTCCAGAATTAATTTTTTTAAATGAAACGATAACTTTTTCTTTTTCATTATGCGTTATTGTGTAACCCCTTGAAAGAGTATTAAGAGGTGATAGAAGATTAAGAAGACTTGCTTTATTACTTAATTGATTTTTTTGGTGCTTAATGAAGTAATCTGAGTAGTTTTTTAATCGAGTTATTTGTTGATTAAGATTTGTCTTATTTTTATCAATTAGGCTATTTGTAATTCTAAATAAGCGCATCTCATAGTCATCAAGTTTTTGAGCATTTTGAAGTAATTGTTGACTTGGATCAATAATTTTGAGCTGAAGCATATTTAGGTATGCATGCTTTTGACCCAAAGACTGAACCATTAAGTCTTGCAAATTTTTTCTCAATTTAGATGCTTTATAGATTAAAACGTTGCGGTCAGGCGTTGCAGAAACAGCAGCAGCGGATGGGGTTGGTGCTCTTATATCAGCAACAAAGTCAGCAATTGTTGTATCAGTTTCATGACCTATAGAGCTAATTATGGGAGTTGAGCATTTAAATATTTCTCGAGCAAGCTCTTCTTCATTGAAAGCCCATAAGTCTTCTAATGATCCTCCACCTCTTGCCAGAATGAGAACATCACAATTTTTTTGACTGTCAGCAGCTTGAAGCGCTTTAACTATTTTTTTATACGCATTTTCACCTTGAACAACTGTGTCATAAAGTAGAATTTCGGCAAAAGGGTAGCGTGAATTTAAAACTTTAATTATGTCCTTTATAACTGAACCAGTAGATGAAGAGATGACGCCAATTTTTTTAGGATATAAGGGCAGATCTTTTTTATTCTCCAATTCAAATAATCCCTCAATCCTTAACTTATTCTTTAGCTGGTCAAATGCAAGCTGAAGGTTTCCAATTCCTGCGGGCTCCATTTGTTGAACTATTAGCTGAAAATCTCCTCTTTGTTCATAAAGTGTTGGTGCCCCTCTAATAATTACAGACATTCCATTTTCAGGATTAAATTGAACTTTTCGCTGATTTAACCTAAAAAATGCACATCTGATTTGACCACTTGAATCTTTTAATGAAAAATACCAATGCCCAGAGGATGGTTTAGATAAGTTTGAAATTTCACCTTGAATGAAGCAATGCGGCACATTTTTTTCAATTGAGCTTCGACACAACCTCAAGAAGTTAGATACTGTATAAATTTCATCAATATTAAACATTTGCTTTGAGGTGAACAAAAACAGCCCCAGTTCCACCCATTTCCTGGGTACAGGAGCAGAATGCCAGTACTTCTGGGTGTTGCTTTAGATAATGAACTACTTGAGACTTCATAATTGAGAGGCCACTATCTGAGTGATAACCTTTTCCATGAATAACATGAATAAAGCGTTCGTTTGAATGAAAATGGATAAACTTAGAAAGTGATTGGCATGCCTCCTCTATTTTATGGCCATGCAAGTCAATTGATGGAGTGGAGCCTATGTTGCCTTGTTTCATTTTTTTAAGAACTTTTGGCGATAATCCAGATTTATAATGCACTACAGCTTCGGAGCCAGATATATTGGGTTCATATAAAAAACTATATTTTTGAAACAGTTTGTTTGACCCATTTTTAGAGGTAGCAGTTTTTTTAACACCATCTTTATCGATAGGTTTCTGTTGATCTACAGTAGATCGAAATAATGATTTGTCGCTTTCATTAATCATATTAGTAAAAAATTTGAATATAAAAAAACCCTCAACAGAGGGCTTTAATTATAGCAATGATTTTGCTATCGATATATTAACCTGCAGTAAGCAAATTTTATAGCGCCTTAATTTGAGCAATAATACGAGATTTCTTTCTAGCCGCTTGATTTTTATGCATTAAACCCTTGCTTACAGCCTGATCAACATTTTTTTGCATTTCAGTAAAACCACTAGTTGCTTCTTTTTTATCTCCAGCATCAATAGCATAGGAAACCTTCTTAATAAAGGTACGAACTTTTGCTCTAATTTGAGAGTTATGTTTATTGCGCTTTACTGCTTGTCTTGCGCGTTTTTTTGATCCTGCTGAATTGGCCATATTTTATTAGTTAATGCTTAAATTACGAAAACACGAATTATAGAGTCTCGACTTGATTTATGCAAGCATTTGTTTGCATTAGGTTAATTTGCTAAAGATTTAATACATTCAAGTGTTTTCTTCTTATTAAGCAATAATTGCCAAGTATTACCGCCTTGAGTTTTCCATAAAGACACAGCTCTTATTCCTGCAAGTAATAAGGCTCTTATATGGTTTGCAGTATGACGGTTTGAAAGATAAATTTGCTCACCTCGGACCATGATTGTTGGATTGAGGCTTCCAAGTGTATTTTTATAAAGCTCTGCAAGTCGAGCAATTGAATTGCTATGGTGAATGTCAAAAAATTCTTGTTTATTAATAACACTAATTTCATTTGAAATTTGATTTAATAAATCTGGTTTTTTCATTAATTTTTTTTCTAAATTTATTAGGGCCGTTGCATAGAGCATAACATTGTGCATATCAATTGTTTTCTTCTCAAGAATTAATTTTAATGAATCAAAGCCTAACTTTAGGTCCTCGGGAGAGGTAAATATTTCATCAATAGAGTCACTTTCGCTAACAATACTGCTAAGGCTTGCTTTATTAGTATGGACGTCACATTTACCTGTCAGAGCGAGCTGATGCACTAAAGCTGTCGATTGAAATATACTTGCTAGTGCAAGCGTTTTTTTTGCTGTCTTATTCATTAGATTTTGATTTGATAACGCTACCACCTAGGCAAATATCTCCATCATAAAACACAACAGATTGCCCTGGAGTTATGGCTCTTTGTGATTCAATAAAGTCAACTCTAATAGTCTGGTCATCATTTAGGCTTACATCGCACTTCTGTGAGTCTTGTCGATACCTTATTTTCGCACTGCAGTTGAAAGATGACTTGGGAGGGCTATCAACCCAGTGAATATCATCTGCAATTAGAGAGTTGTGATAAAGTAAGGGGTGGTCACCCTGCACTACAATAATTTTATTGGACTCTAGAATTTTATCTGCAACGAACCATGGCTCAGGAGAATTGCTAAAACCTCCTCCAATTTCAAGTCCTTTACGCTGACCTATTGTATAGAAAGGCAGCCCATCATGATGTTTTATAAAGGCCCCATTTTGATCAACAATATCACCCTTCTCTTTTGGCAAGAAAGTGGTTAAAAACTCTGAAAAAGGCCTCTCGCCTATAAAACAAATACCTGTTGAGTCTTTCTTGTCAGCATTAAGAAAGTTATTATTTTTTGCAATTTTACGAACCTCTTGCTTGTTAATTTCACCCAACGGGAAAAGACTTTGAGATAGTTGTTCTTGGTTAAGTAAATGTAAAAAATAGCTTTGATCTTTATTTCCATCTAGTCCTGACTTTAATAGGAACTTACCATTTTCTTCTGCAATTCTTGCGTAGTGACCGGTTGCGATTTTTTTTGCACCGAGATCTTTTGCGTAATCCAAAAAGGCTTTAAATTTAATCCTTTGATTGCAAAGAACATCTGGATTAGGGGTTCTTCCTTTTTTATGTTCAGATAAGAAGTGCTCAAATACATCTTCCCAATACTCGTGAGAGAAATTGACCGTATGGAGCTTGATCCCAAGCTGGTCTGCTACTTGCTGAGCATCAGCAAGATCTTGAGATGCGCTGCAATATTCATCGTCATCATCTTCATCCCAGTTTTTCATGAATAATGCTTCTACTTCATAACCTTTTTCAAGCAAAAGAAAAGCTGCAACGGATGAGTCAACTCCTCCTGAAAGGCCAACAATAATTTTGTTGTCAGTTGCCATCATTATGCATTATCGTAAGCTCTTACAATATTTTTAACCAGTTGATGCCTGACAACATCTTGGGCATCGAAGTTACAAAAAGCAATTTGTTCAATATCTTTGAGAATTTTGATTGCATCTGTTAGTCCTGATTGTTTTGGATTTGGCAGATCAATTTGAGTAACATCACCTGTAATTACCATCTTTGAACCAAACCCCATCCGAGTCAAAAACATTTTCATCTGAGGTATGGTTGTATTCTGGGCTTCATCAAGGATGATGTAAGATTCATTTAAGGTTCTTCCTCTCATAAATGCTAATGGAGCAACTTCAATAACTCTCTGCTCTATTAGTTTATTGACTTTTTCAAAGCCTATAAATTCATAAAGTGCGTCATAGATTGGACGAAGGTAGGGGTCAACTTTTTCACTAAGGTCGCCAGGAAGAAATCCTAGTTTTTCACCCGCTTCAACTGCTGGTCGAACCAAAACTATTCTCTTTACATCGGAACTTTCAAGAGCCTCAACTGCTCTTGCAACGGCTAAATATGTTTTACCTGTCCCTGCTGGACCAACTGCAAAAACTGCATCATTTTCTATAATTGCATTGACATAATTTTGCTGATTAGTGCTTCTAATATGAATATGTTTTCGACTGGTTTTAATGGTGACAGATTTTACTTCTCCATTAGGGCTGTTAAGTGATTTAATGCAAAGATCTATGTCACTAAAGTCGATTGCTTTAGTTTCAGATACAATAAGAAGGTCCTGTAAAACTGAAACAGCTAAAGCAGAATTCTCTCCTTTTATATTAAAGTCTGAACCTTTATTGGAGATATTAACGCCAAGGTTAGTGGCAATATTCTCAATATTTTTGTCAAGCCCTCCACAAATATTTGCTAGTTGCTCAGAGCTTTGAATGTTGAGTGTAAATTTCATGGGTTTTATTTTACTGAATTACTTTGAAAACAAATGTTAAGTTGCATGATTTGCTGCACTATTTAATTTATCATTTATCTTATGAAAATATTAAATTTGTTTTTAAAGTTATTTATTTTAATAAGCTTTTTGCTGCCACTAAATTCCTACGCAAGTGAAAGTGGTTGTGTGATTCTTGTTTATCATCGTTTTTCAGATGAAGAGCCAAAGTCTACAAGCACTCCACCAGATCTTTTTAATCAGCATTTAGAATATTTAAAGAAAAATGATTACCAGGTGCTGCCTTTAAAAAAAGTTATTGAAAGCCTTCAAGCTAAAGAAAATTTACCTAATAAATGCGTTAGTTTGACCGCTGATGATGGTTTTTTGTCATTCTATACTGAGGCCTTTCCGTTACTAGTTGATTATCAATTTCCAATGACTGTCTTTGTTTCAACGGAGTCTATTGATAAAAAATATGATTTAATGATGTCTTGGAACCAGCTTCGTGAAATGGCGCCTTTAATAGATGTTTATAACCACAGCAATAAACATCTTCATTTAGTTAATCAAGATACTTCGACACTAGAAAATGAAATCTCTTATGCCCAAGACAGGATTGAAAAGGAGTTGGGTGTTAATGACAAATTTTTTGCTTATCCTTATGGTGAGTATGACGATAAGACTTATTCATATCTAGATGAACTTGGCTACACTGCATTTGGACAACAGTCTGGAGTTGCAAGTCAGGCCAGTGATTTTTTAAATTTTCCTAGATTCTCAATGTCAGGGCCTTATGCAAAAATGGACAGCTTTTCACTGAAAGTTCAAACTGTGGATATGCCAATTCAAAGCTATAGCCCCAAGTCTTTAATAATTTCAAATGATTACAAGCCCTTATTAGATTTAGTTTTTTCAAGGCCACTAACTACTTATGAAAAAAATAACTTTTCTTGTTTTGTTTCTGGACAGGATTTAGCAGACCTTTATTGGACCGGTCTTCAAGCGGTAAGTATTCAATCAAAAGCCCCACTCTTGTCAGGAAGGAGTCGCTATAACTGCACTATGCCCTATAAAGAGAAAGGTCGATATTATTGGTATTCTAAACTCTGGTTAAGGTTGTAGTTTTAAATTAACTCTGCTTGAAGCGAGTTTCCTATACCGTCAGTAATTTTAACGGATACGATTTGCCCAATTAATTGCTCATTACCAATGAAGTGAGCTGTTCTCATGTTTTCAGTCCTACCTGATAAAGTGGCTCCTTTTTTTGAGCTACCTTCTACAAGGACTTTTTGTATACTTCCAATCATTGATTTAGAAATTTCTTCTGTATTTTCATTAAGCTTATCTTGAATAATGATCAATCTTTGTTTTTTAGTTTCAGCGCTTACATTATCGTCAAAGCTTGCAGCAATTGTCCCAGGCCTTTTAGAGTAAATAAAACTAAATGATTTATCAAAGCCAATCTCTTCAATTAAATTAACTGTGTCATTAAAGTCCTTTTCAGTTTCACCAGGAAAGCCAATAATAAAATCTGAAGATATAGAGATACCAGGCCTAATTTTTTTTAAATTTCGAATTTTTGATTTATATTCAATTGCAGTATGTCCCCGTTTCATAAGTCCTAAAACTCTATCAGAGCCGCTCTGGACTGGAAGATGAAGATGCGATACTAATTCTGGGACTTCAGCGTAAGCCTGAATGAGTCTATCACTAAATTCTACTGGATGAGAAGTAGTATAGCGAATTCGCTCGATACCTGAAACCTGGGCAACAATGGCTATTAAAAGAGCTAAATCAGCAACTTCACCATCATCCATTAAGCCTCTAAAGGAGTTAACATTTTGACCAAGCAGGTTAATTTCTTTAACGCCCTGATTAGCAAGAATTTCTACCTCTCGCATTACATCATTAAATGGCCTAGATATTTCCTCTCCTCTTGTATAAGGAACGACGCAAAAAGTGCAGTATTTACTGCAACCCTCCATTATCGAAACAAATGCTGTTGCACCATCGCTATGAGGCTCAGGCAAGTGGTCAAATTTTTCAATTTCAGGGAAAGATATATCAATACTTATTTGATTTTCATTCAACGCTTCATTTAGCATATTTGGAAGCCTATGAAGTGTTTGTGGACCAAAAATCATATCAACGTAAGGCGCTCTTTTAAGAATAAGATCACCCTCCTGAGAGGCAACACAGCCACCAACACCAATTACTAAGTTTGGCTTCTTTTCTTTCAATTTCCTCCAGCGACCCAATTGGTGAAATAACTTTTCCTCAGCCTTCTCTCGAATTGAGCAAGTATTAACCAATAGTACGTCTGCCTCAGTAATATCTTCAGTTAATTCAAGGCCATGAGACTCTTTAAGGACATCACCCATTTTATCTGAGTCGTATTCATTCATTTGACACCCAAAAGTGCGAACATATAATTTAGAGATGCTCATTTAAGTCTTTTGAATATGCAAAGTTTGAGTTGGGTAAGCAATTTCAGCGCCATGATCAGAAATTATTTGGGCTATATCTAGCAAAAGCCTTCCCTTAAACGTCTTAAATTCAGTTGCATCTGTTGATGAGCTGAATGCCCAAATTACAAAGTCAAGTGATGATGCATTGAACACGTCAAAATATACTCGACACGGCTCCTTATGATCAATATTTTTGCTTTTAGCTAATAACTCTTGAACTTTTTCAATGATACTTTCCATTTGCGCAATATCATCATAACGGATACCAATAACCTCATAAATCTGACGGTTTGTCATTCGAGAAGGGGTTTCAATAGGTATGGTTGCAAAGATTCCATTTGGAACATAGACAGGGTTCTTACTAAAGGTACGAATACGAGTCATTCTCCAGCCAATTTTCTCAACCACACCCTCTATACTTTTATCTGTAGTTCGAATCCAATCCCCAGTAGAAAAGGGTTTATCCATTTGAATCATTAGGCCACCAAAAATATTAGCAAGCATATCTTTAGCAGCAAAACCGACAACAATGCCGCCTACTCCACCCAAAGTTAAGATAGAAGAGACTGCGTAACCATAGAACTGGGCAACACCGAGGATAATTGCAAAAACAAAAAGAATTTTGGTTAGTCTAGTGAACAACCTAACAGAGTCTTTGTCTATACTACCTTCTTTGTTTAGCATGTAAGTTTCAGTATTAGATATTAGCCTTAGAATTCCCCAAGTCAAAATGAAGACTGGCGCAATTACTATGTAACTTACAATTTGGCTAAGAGGTGGAATTTCTGATGTAAGTTCTACTAATGAAAAGTAAAGCCACCCATACCAAATTAGTAATTTAAGTGGAGCCGAAATAGCACTAATTAGGTGATCATCTAATTGTGTTTTAGTGTTGCTAGAGTGTTTTGTTATTTGCTTAAGGATTATCCCTAGCGCAATATGCGCAATAACCGCAAGGACCAATAGTGCGCCTGACATCTGGACTGGACTTATATTTTGGATAAAATCATTCATTAAAGATATTTTAAAGGATTAATAGGTTCTTCGTATTTTTTCATTTCGAAATAAAATGGTTTGTCGCTGGTAAGAGCAATTAGCTCACCTTTTTGTATAATATCACCCTCACTTACAAGCAGCTCTTGATTTTGATTGTAAATACTATAGAAGCCATAAGCATGCTTGATAATAATCATTTTTCCATAGCTTGTCATTTTATCACCGCTATAGACTACTTCGCCTTTTCTTATTGCCCTTACTTCTTGACCGGCAGAATTGTTGTAAGTTAATCCAAAGTGACTGTCTTTTTCAGAGTAGGTTTTAAGTATTGACGCGTCAATAGGCAAAGACCAGTCATTGTTAACATTTGCATTACTGGTTTTTGCTTTAGTGTTTTGTTGTAAAGCCTCTACTTTGTTAAATGATTTTTCAACAACAGTAACTTGACCAGCATCATTGGTAAAGCAGCCCGCAAGAAAAATAAGTAAAAAAAGAGTCAAAAATTTAGTATTCATACCACACAAATAAAATAATAATAATAATAAGTAAGTAACCTAGCCAATCTACATACTTATTTAACCATTGATCTGCCATTTTTCCTAATTTTCTTACTAGAAATGAAACTAAAAAGTATCTAGCACCCCTTGCAATTAAAGAAAAGGCCACAAAGGGGATAAGTGACATGGACATCATTCCAGCGGAAATAGTAAAGAGCTTGTATGGAACTGGACTAAAGCCAGCGATAAGAATAATCACAATTCCATAAGTATTAAAATAAATTTGCGCACTCTCTAGCTTTGATTCGTAACCTAGGTTAGCAAGTAAAGGCCCAATTTGATCCATAGCAAAGACTCCAATATAGTAGCCAGCTACTCCACCAAGTACAGAGGCTAGAGTACAAATCGTTGCAAAATAGTATGCCTTCGATCTATTTTTTAGAGACATAGAGGCCAACAATAAGTCCTGAATTGGCAATGGGAGAATCGAGGACTCTAAAAAGCTTATCAGAGATAACCATAAGATTGCAAATCGACTGGCTGACCAATCTAAAATTTTGCTATATACGAAGTGAAAGGGCCTCATTGACTTATGAGGATTTATTTTTTAACATTGGGAAGCCAAGTCTTTCCCTAGAATCAAGATAAGCTTGAGCTACTTTTTGACTCATTGACCTTACCCTACGAATAAACCTTGCTCTGTCTGTGACGCTTATTGCTCGCCTCGCATCAAGAAGGTTAAAAAGATGTGAACCTTTCATAACTTGCTCATAAGCTGGAAAAGGAAGGCTCTCCTCAATAAGTTTTAAGTTCATTGCTTCAGCTTCATCAAACTGCCTAAAAAGAACTTCAATATCTGCAAGTTCAAAGTTGTATTTTGATTGTTCAACTTCATTTTGATGGAAAACATCCCCATAAGTTAAGCCTTCTGTCCAAACAAGGTCATAAACGCTATCAACTCCTTGAAGGTACATTGCTAACCTCTCTAAACCATAGGTTAATTCTCCAGAAACAGGCTTACAGGGTAGGCCACCAACTTGCTGGAAATATGTAAATTGACTCACCTCCATGCCATTAAGCCAGACCTCCCAACCAAGGCCCCATGCGCCTAATGTTGGTGATTCCCAATTATCCTCAACAAACCTAACATCATGCATCTTTAGGTCAATGCCAATAAAAGATAACGAGTCAAGGTAAAGGTCTTGAATATCACTTGGAGAAGGCTTTAATAAAACCTGAAATTGATAATAGTGCTGAAGGCGGTTTGGGTTCTCTCCATAGCGACCATCACTTGGTCTTCTTGAAGACTGAACATATGCCGCTTTCCATGGCTCAGGCCCTATAGATCTCAAAAAGGTTGCTGGATGAAAGGTTCCCGCACCAACCTCCATATCAAAAGGCTGAGTAATAGCACATCCTTTTTCAGCCCAATAATTTTGTAATTTGAGGATTAAATTTTGAAATGATTTAGTTGTATCGAGTTCTGAGGCTGACATTAATTTGAACTAAAAATAACAATAACAAAAATTTTACCTCACCAACAACTTGTGAGGGTTAGCATTTATATTTTTGTATTAAATACTATTAAAAAAAATGCGGGAAGTTATCCCGCATTTTTTATTTAACTATGAGAAAGCTTAATATTTATAAGTCTCTGACTTAAACGGACCTTCTTTAGGAGTATTAATGTATTTTGCTTGAGTGTCGGTCAAAATGGTCATTACACCACCAAAGCCTCCAACCATTCCAGCAGCTACTTCTTCATCAAGTTTCTTTGGAAGAATCTCGACTGTAACATTCGCAGCTTTTTGATCATTAGGAAGGTCAGCAAACTTTTTCTCAAAAAGATGCATTTGAGCTAAAACCTGGTTTGCAAAAGAGCCATCCATAATTCTAGACGGGTGGCCAGTGGCATTTCCTAGATTAACTAAACGACCTTCAGACAACAAAATTAAGTAGTCGTTTTTATTTTCAGAGCGATAAATACGATGGACTTGTGGCTTTACTTCGTCCCATCTCCAATTATCACGCATATATAAAGTATCAATTTCATTATCAAAATGACCAATATTACAAACTACTGAGCCAGCTTTTAGGCTTCTAAGCATCGCCGAATCACAAACATTTGTATTACCAGTTGTAGTTACAATCAAATCAGTAGTGCTTAGTAATTCTTTATTAATACAATCCATTGAGCCTGTGTTAACACCATCGATATAGGGTGAAACAACCTCAAAGCCATCCATACAAGCTTGAAACGCACAAATAGGATCAACTTCAGTAATCTTTACAATCATTCCTTCTTGGCGAAGTGACATAGCAGAGCCTTTACCAACATCACCGTAGCCTATTAGAAGCGCCTTCTTTCCTGACATTAGCATATCTGTACCGCGCTTTATAGCGTCATTTAATGAGTGACGACATCCATATTTATTATCATTTTTTGCTTTAGTAACAGCGTCATTAACATTGATCGCTGGAACTTTAAGCTCACCACTTTTAATCATCTCTAGAAGGCGATGGACACCCGTTGTCGTTTCTTCGCTAATACCATGGATTTTATCAAGCATTTCAGGATATTTTTCATGAACCATTCCTGTTAAATCGCCGCCATCATCTAAAATCATGTTAGCATCCCATGGCTTACCATTATGAAGAATAGTTTGCTCAATACACCATAAAAACTCTTCTTCAGTTTCACCTTTCCAAGCAAAAACCGGAATATTTTTTGCAGCCATCGCAGATGCAGCATGATCTTGGGTTGAAAAAATATTGCAAGATGACCAGCGAATTTCAGCGCCTAGATCTATTAGCGTTTCCATAAGCACAGCAGTTTGAATTGTCATATGAATGCAGCCCATAATTCTTGCTCCATTCAAAGGCTGCTCTTTTCTGTATTTTGATCTAAGAGCCATTAAAGCAGGCATTTCAGCCTCTGCTAACTCAATCTCTTTACGCCCAAATTCTGCCAAATTAATATCAGCAACTTTGTAGTCAAGATTAAGATCAGCAACTTTAAAGCCAGAATTATCTATTGTTGATTCGCTCATTTTATTTCCTATTAAATTGAAAAAAAATGAGCGTCGTTTTGGTTACCAAGCCTGATTGAGAAGGGTCCCAATGCAACGCTCCTTGGTAAGTTTGATATTATACAAAAAAATAATTAAAAAAGAAACTATTTTAGCAATTCTGCTCTATCAGTTTTCTCCCAGCTAATTGAGTCTTCAGTTCTGCCAAAATGACCATAGCTAGCAGTTTGTTGATAGATAGGACGTTTTAAATCCAACATTGCGATTAAACCTTTAGGCCTAAGATCAAAGTGCTTTCTAATCAATGTCACTATTTCATGGTGAGGAATTTTTCCAGTTCCAAAAGTATCAACACTAATGCTTGTTGGCTCTGCAACGCCAATTGCATAAGAAACTTGAATTTCACATCTTTCAGCAAGTCCAGCTGCCACAATATTTTTTGCAACATATCGAGTTGCGTATGCTGCACTTCTATCAACTTTTGATGGGTCTTTTCCAGAAAAAGCACCACCACCATGTCTAGCCATACCGCCGTAAGTGTCTACAATAATTTTTCTTCCAGTAAGTCCAGCATCTCCAACAGGGCCACCAATTACAAAGTTACCAGTTGGATTAATATGGTATTGAGTATCATTTGTCAGCCATTTTTCTGGCAAGATCGGTTTAATAATTTCTTCAAGTATCGTTTCTCTTAGCTCTTCTAATGAGATGTCACCATCATGCTGTGTTGAGAGAACTACCGCATCAATTCCTACAATTTGATTGCCTTCATAAATACATGAAACTTGGGATTTTGCATCAGGGCGAAGCCAAGGTATGACACCGTTAAGCATTAGCTCTGCTTGTTGTTTAACAAGTTGATGAGAAAGCATAATAGGCGCTGGCATCAACTCATCTGTTGAATTTTCAGCATAACCAAACATGAGTCCTTGATCACCAGCTCCTTGCTCGTGATTTTCACTTTCTGTAACACCCATAGAAATGTCTTGTGACTGTCTGCCTAAGAGGTTAGTTACTGAACAAGAATTACCATTAAAGCCATATTCTTCTTTGTCATAACCTATAGCAAGAATCGTTTTTCGAACCACTTCCTCATAATCAATTTGGGCGTTAGTAGTTATTTCTCCTGCCAAGACAACTTGATTGTCTTTAACTAAAGTTTCAACTGCAACTCTTGAATTGATGTCTTGTTTAAGCGCAGCATCAAGAATAGCGTCAGAGATTTGATCACAAACTTTATCAGGGTGACCTGCAGAAACAGATTCAGAAGTAAATATCATAGTGTATTCCTATAAAAAATAAAAAAAACCAGTAAAGTGGGTTTCTCAGGAAAACACCAACTTTAGCTTATTTTAGTCACCTTAGTGACAACGCTAGCAATCGATACAAATCAGCGTGTGAGAATTATATAATCTTTTATGATTAAATGCAAAGGTTATTCCAGGCTGACTCTTAAAGCTACTGCACTTACAAATGGTGCAGTTATAAGGCTAATAATAAGAATTGAGCCTAAAAAATAGAGCTGACCATTAATTGAAAGGTTGAATTGTGATTGAGAGACTGCGCTTGTTGCAAAAATTAAAATAGGTATGTAAAGAGGGAGTATTAATAAAGATAATAACATTCCAGAGTTTTTTATACTAACTACTAGTGAAGCACCTATAGAGCCTATTAGACTTAAACAAGGAGTGGCTAAACAGAGCGTTAACATTAAAATATAGATGCTATTAGAGTCTAAAAATAGGGCTATCCCAAGTAACGGCGAAAGTAATATGATTGGGAGACCACTAAGTATCCAATGCGCAGTAGTTTTAGCAAGGAGGATTAAGGGAAGTGGATGATGTGAAATAACTATTTGCTCAAGAACGCCATTATCATAGTCGGAGTGAAACAATGAGTTTAGTGATAAAAGTACTGAAAGCATTGTAATAACCCAAATAATACCAGGCGCTATATTCATTAATGTTTCAGCATTTGGGCTTATAGCAATCGGAAATAATGAAATAGAAATAACAAAAAACATTAGAGGGTTAAGAAAGCTAGATGGATTTCTAAATGCCATTTTTAAATCTCTTGTTAGTGTTGTTAAAAAGATATTCAAAGAGAAATCTCCTTAAGGCTTTTAATATTGCAATCTTGATGGGTTGTTAAGATGCATAGCCCGCCATTTGCACAATGTTTTTCAATTTGATTTTCAATTATCTTGATTCCATCTGAGTCTAGTGCAGTGAAAGGCTCATCAAGAAGCCAAAGTTTCGACTGACTAATAAAGAGAAGTGATAATGCTATCCTTCTTTTCTGTCCTGCAGAGAGGTTTCCAGCAGGCTCGTGTTCATAATTTTCTAATCCAATTTCTTTTAAAGCGTCATGAAAATTTGGCGATAAAATTTCTGTATTGAGTTTTGTTAAATATTCTAGGTTTTCGATGCAGCTAAGCTCTGAGCTTAAAGCAGCATAGTGACCAAGATAAAGAGTTTCTATTTGATATGTCTCGCTATTTGATTGATTTTGGTCGAATTCTATGGAGCCCAGCTCTGGAGTATTAAGCCCTGCAATTATCTTTAGAAGTGAGGTTTTTCCTGATCCATTTTGACCAGAGATTCTAAGGACTTCACCAGAATTTAATTCAAAAGATAAGTTTTCAAAGAGAAGGTTATAGCCTCTTTGGCAGCTTAATTTATTGACCGATAGCATTGACATATCATTATTTTAGTTGATAAGCTCAATAAAGGCGATAGATTCGAAGGAGCTTAGGACTTAATTTAAAGACACATTCTTTTATTAATCAGAGTTTAATAATTCCTCTAAGCCACTCTTGTCAATTTCAGATAACAGATTACCTGAAAATATAAGCCTTAAGCGGTATCTAATTTCAATCTCACCATCAATTGTTGAGTGATTAATGTAATCCCACTGATATTGATGAAAAGGATCAACAATGCTTGGCGAGCCAATCAAATTCATCACAGACTGCTTTGACATCCCTAATTGAAGCTGATTAACTTCTTTAATATCTAAAATTACTCCTTGCAGAATTGTTGGTTTATATACATCGATTGAGGGCATCTTAGGCTTAGCCCAGCTAGGCAGTGATAGCTTAGGCATTTTTGGTAAATCTGGCATAGTAAACTTGGGCAGTTTAGGAAGTTCAGGCGCCTTAGGAAGAGAATTAGTACACCCAGTCAATATAAGACAGCCAAGTAGAATAAAAGTTAATCTCTTCATCATTAGTTAAAACATATAAAATATAAATAAGATTTTACCTTAAGGATTTTTAAATGGATGCAGAAGATTTAAAAAGTGCTGGTCTTAAAGTTACTCTTCCAAGGCTAAAGATTTTAGAAGTTTTGGAGAAATCACCAAACCATCATTTGAGTGCTGAGGACATCTATAGAGTTCTGATTGAACAAAATGAAGAGGTTGGTGTTGCAACAATTTACCGCGTTTTATCTCAATTTGAAGAATCTGGAATTGTTCAGAAATTAAATTTTGAAAATAACCAGGCTGTCTATGAGTTATGCGGCTTAGAACATCACGACCATCTAGTGTGTGTGAAGTGCAGTAAGATTATCGAATTTCAAGATGATGTTATTGAACAACATCAGCTTCAAATTGCAAAAAAACATGGCTTTGAGTTGACTGATCATTCACTATACCTTTATGGCTTATGCAAGGACTGTCATTAAGTTTTTTTAGGGCTTTATAAATTATGGATGATTTTATTTATAGGGCGCTAATTGCGGCAATTGGCGTATCAATAATCGCAGGCTCTCTAGGTTGTTTTGTTATTTGGAAGCGCCTTTCATATTTTTCGGATTCTATTTCACATAGTGCGCTTTTAGGTGTTGCTCTTGGACTTGCAACTGGACTGGGTATTAATTTTGGTTTGGTTATTGTTGGAGGACTGTTTGCAACTCTGATTGTTTTTTTGCAGCAAAAAGACTTCTGGTCGAGTGATGCTGTGTTAGGTATCTTCTCTCATATTTCTCTGTCGCTAGGTATTGTTGTTCTAGGCTTTATTGGGGATCAAAATATAGATTATTTTTCTTATCTTTTTGGAGATATATTATCCATAACGTCTAAAGATATCTATTGGATATTTTCTGTTATGGTTGTTGTTATTTTTCTATTATTTATTAATTGGAAAAAACTGTTATTACTCACACTTAATGAAGAATTAGCCAAAGCTGAAGGCGTTAATAAAACTTTTTATGAGCTGCTTTTTATGTTTTTAATAGCACTGGCTGTGTCTGTTTCAGTCCAAATTGTAGGCGTTTTGTTGATTACCTCTTTACTAATTATTCCGCCTGCAATAGCTCGAGTTTTTTCAAACTCACCTATAGCAATGATTTTTAGCTCAATGATCATATCAATTGTTTCTGTTTTATTAGGGCTTTACACTTCAATTACATTTGATTTAGCAACTGGTCCTGCCATAGTTATTACTTTAGGAGTTTTCTTTTTTGTTGCCCAATTCCTCCCGAATAGACTCAGTTAAAGGGATTCATTAAGTGCGGTCAATTGGTTAGTTTGTTGCTCAATTACTAGCGGGTCTATAATTGCCTCTAATTCCCCCTCCATGACTTCGCTTAATTTGTAGAGCGTTAAATTAATCCGATGGTCAGTAACTCTTCCTTGGGGATAATTATAAGTCCTGATTCTTTGAGAGCGATCGCCACTTCCAACGAGTTCTTTTCTTTGAGAGGCCTGCTCCTTCTGTTGTTCTTGTTGTTGAGCATCCAAAATTCTGGATGCTAGAACTGATAAAGCTTGAGCTTTATTTTTATGTTGAGAGCGGCCATCTTGACATTCTACAACGGTCCCAGTAGGAATATGAGTTACGCGAACTGCAGAGTCAGTTTTGTTGACATGCTGACCTCCAGCTCCAGAAGCCCTAAAGGTATCAACCCTTACATCATTCATATTGATATTCACTTCTTCAATGCTAGAAACTTCTGGCATTACAGCAACGGTGCAAGCAGATGTATGAACTCTTCCTTGAGACTCAGTTTCTGGAACCCTTTGAACGCGATGAGCACCGGATTCAAATTTAAGTTTTGAGTAGACGTTGGTGCCACTTATTCGAGCAATAATTTCTTTAAAGCCACCATGCTCGCCTAAATTAGAGCTTAATATCTCAAGCTGCCATTTAGATTTTTCTACATATCGAGTGTACATTCTATAAAGATCACCTGAAAAAATACTTGCCTCATCTCCACCTGTTCCTGCTCTAATTTCAATAATAATATTACGTGAGTCGTTCGGATCTTTTGGAAGAAGTGATTTCTTAAGATCAAATTCTAGTTGCTCTAAAATCTTTCGACCTGAAACAATTTCTTCCTCAGCCATTTCTTTAATGTCTTGGTCATCTTCATGGAGAAGCACTTCTGCAGCATCAATATCAGCAAAGACTGATAAATATTCAATGTACTTGTCATTTATTGGGCTTAATTGAGAATGCTCTATGGAAAGCTCTCTAAATTTATTTTGATCAGAGGCAATAGACTGATCTGAGAGCATCGCGTTGATTTCTTCAAGGCGCATGGATAATTGCTCTAATTTAGTGAGGATTGATTGATTCATTAGTTGTCGATCTTAGAGGGGTTTGTTTTATCTTTTTCGACTATTTCATGAGAGTCAGTTTTAAGATTGCTAGGATTCTTTAAATTCTCTAAAGTTTTGTGAAGTAATTTATTAGTAAGTTTGTCAGCTAGCTCCTCTACCACTAGGTCAGGATTTGAACCTGATTTAAGTTTTCTTAAGGCAGTTTGTAATAACTCATCCTTAAGTAAATTTGCTTGCCTTCTATGATTTTTAATTATCTCTTCATTAGGAATATTGTTTGCCCATTCAATAAAATCAACACTTTTTGCATTAATTATCTTCTTAGCAATAACTTTTTCTTTTAGTCTTTCTTCTAAATTGCTATTAGCAATTTGCTGTAAATCGTCCACACTATATAGAAATACATCTTCTAATTGATTCGCTTCTGGTTCAATGTCTCTAGGAATAGCTAAATCAATAAGTAGCATTGGTTTATGTTTTCTTTGATGAAGAACTGTTTCAATTAAGCCTTTTCCAATAATTGGAATAGGCGCTGCTGTTGAGGAGATAACTATATCCGCCCTATGAAGATTTTCAGATAGGCTTTTTAATGAAATCGCCTCGGCATCATGCTTAATTGCAATTGGCTGGGCATTTTCTATAGTTCTATTTGCAAAAATCATTTTTCTTACACCTCTCTTACTAAGGTGCTGAGCACTTAGCTCAATCATCTCTCCAGCGCCTATAAGCAAAACAGTTTGACTTGATAGGTTTGTAAATATTTTTTCACTTAGCTTAACAGCGCAATAAGCAACTGAGACTGGTGAAGAACCTATATTTGTGTCAGTACGAACTTTTTTTGCGATTTTAAAGACATGTTGAAATAATTTTTCTAAAATTTTATCTAAAGCGCTTTCATTCTTAGAGAGCTGATAAGCATCTTTTAGTTGGCCAAAAATTTGAGGCTCGCCTAGAACTAAAGATTCCAGCCCACAAGCAACATTACATATATGTTGGACGGCTTCATTTTCTTCATAATAAGAAACATACTCAATCAAAGAGTGATAATCAATACCGTGACTGGATGCTAAAAACTTTATTAAAACATCACGAATATTCTTTGAGTCATGGGAGACATAAATTTCTGACCTGTTGCAGGTAGAAAAGATAACGCAGCCTTTAATTTCTTTGAGTGAGAGTAGAGAGGAAATAGCGGGCGCAAGCTCACCATGAGCAAAGGCTACTTTTTCCCTAATTGCTACTGGGGCTATCTGATGGTTTACACTCAATATTGCAATATTCGACATTTAAAAAAACGAAAATAATTGAATCCATTAATTATACATTGTCTATTCAATTTCATCAAAAGATAAAGCAGTTTAAGATAAAGCGATAGTTTTGTATAATTAATAAATATAGTTATCTATTGGTCTAAAATAAAGATCATAAAATTTAAAACAATTATTAAAGATGATTGAAGAGGACAGCCTAGTTGGCGGAGAAAATCAAAATAATGAGGATCTAAAGGTCACCTCAGTTAGGCCAAATTCATTTGCAGATTATATTGGCCAAGAAGATGTCAAATCACAAATGTCTTTATTTATTCAGGCAGCAAAGTCACGTTCAGATGTTCTTGATCATTGTCTAATTTATGGGCCTCCAGGATTAGGTAAGACGACTCTTGCCAATGTTATTGCCAATCAAATGGGTGCAGGTATTAAACAAACGTCTGGCCCTGTTCTGGAGCGCTCTGGAGATTTGGCTGCAATACTTACTAAGCTTGAACCATTTGACATTCTTTTTATAGACGAAATTCACAGGCTCAACCCAGTTGTTGAGGAAATTCTTTATCCCGCATTAGAGGATTTTAAACTCGATATTTTGGTAGGAGAGGGCGTTGCTGCTCACTCAGTCCAGCTAGAGCTGCCGCCGTTTACTTTAATTGGGGCAACTACTAGAGCAGGAATGCTTACATCACCTCTGAGAGATAGGTTTGGAATAGTGCATCGTTTGACTTTTTATAACGTTAAAGAGCTGCAAGAGATAGTAGAAAGGTCCGCTTCAATTTTAAATATTGAAATCGAGGGCCAGGGCTCCTTAGAAATTGCTAAGCGCTCAAGAGGAACCCCTAGAATCGCTAATCGCCTTTTAAGAAGAGTCCGAGATTTTGCAGATGTTAAAACAAATGGTGTAATAAATATACAAATTGCAAAAGAAGCTCTTGAAACGTTAAAAGTTGATGAGGCAGGCCTTGAACAGCTCGATCGAGATTATCTTAGCCTCATTATTACTAAGTTTTCAGCGGGACCAGTAGGACTTGATACTTTAGCTACTGCGCTTGGTGAAGAGCGATCAACCTTAGAGGATATGATAGAGCCTTACCTTCTGCAGCAGGGTTTTATAATGAGAACGCCACGCGGAAGAATTGCGACAGACCTTGCCTTCTCTCATATAGGAGAGGTTCGCCTTAGTCATACTCAAGACTTGTATGGTAAATGAGTAGATTAACTGTAAGAGTCTATTATGAAGACACAGATGCTGGCGGCGTTGTTTATTATGCTAATTATTTAAAGTATATTGAAAGGGGCAGGACTGAACATCTCCGTGAACTTGGTTTTGAACTAGCCACTATTGCAGAGGAGATTGGGCTAGTCTTTGTTGTGAAGTCTGTGAAGGCAGATTATTTATTACCCGCTTTTCTTGATGACACTATTGAGGTTCAAACTAGCATTGAATTAGTTAAACATGCGAGCTTAATTTTTGCTCAGAAAATAACGAATATAGAGAAAAATACGGTATTATTTAAGGCTGAAGTAAAGGTAGTTTCTGTATTAAAAAATAATTTAAAGCCTTGCGCTTTTCCGCAAGAAATCATGGAGAAACTAAATGGAAGAAAATAGCTTATCAATTGTTGGCCTAATATTTAGCGCTGGACTTGTTGTTCAGTTAGTTATGATTATATTGGTCTTGATGTCAATTTACTCTTGGACTGTAATTATGTCTAAGAAAAAGATTTTGATGGATGCATCCAGTGATATTGAAAATTTTCACCAAGAATTTGAAAGAGAAAGTGAGCTATCTGTTCTGTATAAAAATCTGCCTCCTTTAGCCTCTGACTGGACTGCAATGGAAGATATTTTTGGCTCTGGCTACAAAGAGTTTACTCATAGCAAGTCCACGTCTAGTCAATTACGCATTATGAATTCTGAAAGAGCGTATAGGTCAATGAATACCTCTGCGAGTAATGAGATTGATCGGCTTGATTCTAGCCTTTCTATTCTTGCGATGATTGCATCTTCAAGCCCTTATATTGGTCTTTTTGGTACAGTTTGGGGAATCATGCATTCATTTATTGGTCTTGCATCAGTTAAGCAGGCAACGATAGCAATTGTTGCTCCTGGTATTGCGGAAGCCCTTATCGCAACTGCCTTTGGACTTTTTGCGGCAATACCCGCAACTATCGCTTACAACAGATTGGTTTCGCATGTTGAGGAAATTGGTAATAAGTACACCGCATTTGTGGAAGAGATTTTTGTAATCCTTCAGAGACAAAAATGATAGAACTGCCTAGGCGCTCAAGGCCTGATATCCATGCAGATATCAATATCGTTCCATATATTGATGTAATGCTAGTCCTTTTAGTTATCTTTATGATGACTACCCCAATTATTGAGCAAGGCGTTGAGGTTGACTTGCCAAGCGCCCCTGCTGGAGTTGTTGATTACCAAGACCAGCAGCCTTCAATTATTTCAGTTGATGTAGATGGAAACTACTTTATAAATCCAATGACCAGTCCTGGAATGGATGCGATTGAAGATCTTGAACCAGTTTCATTAAATGTGGCTATAAATCAAGTGCTTGCTCGAAAAGAGATTTATCCAGATATGCAAGTTTTTGTTAGGGGCGATAAAAAAGTAGCTTACGAAAAAGTGATTGAAATTATTGCTGTATTAAAACAGTATGGCAAGATTGATAAGGTTGGTTTTATGACCGAAAACCCAAATTAGTTGAATTCTAATTATGAATTTTTTTAAAAAAATTACTCAGTTTTTTAGTAACTTATTACCTAAAAAAGAAGAATTAGACTCAGAAGAAAAAGATAAAGGGGGATCTTCAGATGTGCAAGAAGCTAAAACCTCTGGACTTAAAAATTTCATTATTAAGGCTTCAAGTGTTCTTTACAAGTACCTAAAAAAATTCGCCTTATTTATATTAGGCCTCATCAATACAATGATGCAGCCAATGGTTAAGATATCTAAAAAACATCCAATCGCTTTTTGGGCCGCAGTAATCCTACATGCATCTCTTCTATTTGGTTTACTGTATGCAAATGTTGAGCGCTGGAGTCCTCCAGAGCAAAACTCAAGTATCTTGCCTTCTGCGCCAGTTCAAGCAGTTATGATTGATATGGAGATAATTGAAGCAGAGCAACAGCGGTTAAAAGACGTAGAGAAACAAAAGCAACAAAAGATTAAAAGCGAAGAAAAGAGATCAGAGACTGCTCAAAAAGACCAGAAAGTTGCAGAGCAGGAAGCTTTAAAGGCAAAAGCTAAAAAAATTATGGCAGAACTTCAGCGTAAATCAGAAGAGGCCAAGACTAAAGAAGCTGAAATTCAAGCGAGTAAAGCTAATGAAATAATTGCTGATGCTGAGACAAAGACAAAAATTGAACAGGATAAAGCGAAAAAAGCTGAAGCGAAACGTATAGATGAAGAGGCTAAGACTAAAGAGGCTGAGATTCTTGTTGAGGCTGCGGCTAAAAAGATTGAGCTTGCTGAAGCAAAACGAAAGCAAGAAGAAGTTAAAACAAAACTTGCGGAAATAAAACGAAAAGCCGAAGAGGCTAAAACTCAAGAGGCAGAAATATTAGCAAAAGAAGCAACTGCATTAGTAAAAGAGGCTGAGGAAATACGCATAAATGAAGAGGCTAAAGCAAAGAATGCTGAAAAAGAATTTCGGGAGTCTGAAGCGAAACGAATTGCTGAAGAGCTGAAATTAAAATTAGCAGAAGCAAAGCGTGTCGCATTAGAAATAAAAATAAAAGCAGCTGAAGTCAAACAAGATACTGTTGAAGCCCAAACTAAAGAGGCCGAGTTACTCGTCAAAGAGGCATCCAAACAGTTAGAAGAAGATCAGCAGAATAAGGATCTATTGGAACTAGAAATAGCGGCTCTTAAAGAGGCTGAAGCTGAAATTCAATACAGACAGCTCCTTGCCAAAGAAGTTCAAGATGAGCAAGATACTGCAAGATCATTAATCATTGAGGATCAACTTAATACGCTTCAGAATGCTTATATAAATAATATAGCAGCTAGAGTTAAAACCTTTTGGAGGTACCAGTCAGCTGAAGATGATTGGACAGCTGAAGTTTATGTAGTTCAAGATAGAGATGGAAATGTTAAGGCGGTAGATGTTAAAAATGCTAATGTGGGTAATAGCTCTCTTGGTAAATCATTTAAGGACTCAATTGAAAGGGCTGTAAATAAAGCATCACCACTCCCTGGGGCTCCTGATGAGGCTGTCTTTGATAAAGAGCTCTATTTTATATTTAGTGTAAATTAACCTAAATATTACCTATGAAAACACATGACTTTTTATTGGAATTGGGAACTGAAGAGCTGCCTCCAAAGCTTTTATTAAAGCTTTCAGAGTCCCTTAAGAACAATATTGTTGATGAACTTAAAAAGGTTAATATTTCTTCATCAAGTATCATGTCTTTCGCTACCCCAAGGCGCTTAGCTGTATCTATTAAAGAGCTACAAAGCAATCAAAAAGACCAAGTTATAGAAAAAAAAGGCCCTTCAACAGAATCTCCAGAAATGGCGATTAAAGGCTTTGCTAAATCTTGTGGAGTTGATTTAAGTCAGCTTGAAAAAAAGCAATTAGGCGCTAAAGAGTATTACTTTTACTCAAAAGAAGAGACTGGTCAAAATATAAGTAACCTCTTACCAAAAATCATAGAAAGCTCAATTAAAAATATTCCAATTACAAGAGCAATGAAATGGGGCAGTGCAGACCATTCTTTTGTTAGGCCGGTCCACTGGCTAGTTGTAATGCTTGATAATGAGATCGTTCCAGCAAAAATCATGGGACTTGAAAGTGGAAGAGTTACGAGGGGTTTAAGATTTCAAAAAGATCTTACTATTGAACTTTCACACGCGAGCGAGTATGAGTCGGTAATGTCAAAAAGTGCTCAAATCATTGTTGATTTTAAAAAGCGCAAAGAGATTATCCGTGAGCAGGTTTTATTAGTAGCAAAGCAGAATAATGCTGAAGTAGTTATAGATGAATCTTTGCTGGATGAAGTTTGTGCCCTAGTTGAGTACCCTAGAGCTTTTGTTGGAAAGTTTGATGAAAAATTCCTATCTGTTCCGCATGAAGCTCTAATATCGGCGATGAAGTCACACCAAAAATACTTTCATTTAGTTGACAGTAAGGGGAGTCTGTTGCCATTATTTATTTCTGTTGCAAACAATGAATCGAGTAATTTAAATGTTGTTATTGAGGGCAATGAAAGGGTTATTCATCCTAGACTATCAGATTCTGAGTTTTTTTGGAATCAAGATAAGGCTGTCAGGCTTGATCAGAGAATAGATGGGCTGGATAATGTTTTGTTTATGAAGTCTCTTGGCTCCATGGCTCAAAAAGCGAAACGGATAGAACATCTAAGTTCTTATATTGCAGAGTTGGTTGGATTCGATCCTAAAGAATCTTCTCGAGCTGGTCTTTTATGCAAATCTGATCTTTTAAGTGAAATGGTTGGTGAATTTGCTGATTTACAAGGAATTATGGGTGGTTATTATGCCCTTAATGATGGAGAGTCAAAAGCTGTTTCAATAGCTATTAGAGAGCACTATCAACCTCGATTTTCAGGAGATACATTACCCTCTACAAGTGAAGGTCTTGTAGTTGCAATCGCCGATAAGCTAGATACTATTAGTGGTATTTATGGAATTGGGCAGGCTCCAACAGGCTCTAAAGATCCCTATGCACTTAGAAGGCTTGCTCTTGGACTGCTGCGAATACTGCTTGAGGCCAAAATAGAATTAAACCTTAAGTCATTGATTAAATTCTCTCTAGATTTACACTTAGAGGGAGTAGATAGAGGCACCTCTGACTCAATCTATAAATTTATGATGGAGCGGCTAAAGGCCTACTACAAAGATGCTAATATCGATAGCAACTTGTATGAAGCTGTTCTGGCAGTTAGTCCAGACTCACCGTTTGATTTTCATTTGAGAGTTGAAGCGCTTAATGAGTTTATTCAAAGTGCTGACGCCAAGAGCTTGATTGAGTCAAATAAAAGAATTGCAAATATTCTTAAAGATTCAACCAAACATCATAATGACCTTAATTCTGAGGCGTTAATTGAAGACTCGGAAAAAAATCTGTATAAAGCTACAGAGTTACTATCTAAAGAATTATCAGATAAAAAAGATTACAAGACGACCATGCGCTCTCTGCTTGAATTAAAAGAGGCGATCGATACATTTTTTGATAATGTTATGGTCAATACAGAGGATTTAAAAGTACGTGAGGCTCGACTTGCTCTGATTAGTCGAGTTAGAGCCCTGTTTTTATCTGTTGCTGATATTTCTCACCTCTCAGCATAACTAAATGAAAGCTTTGCTTCAGAGAGTAAGCTCTTCAAAGGTTGAAGTTGAAGGAAAAGTAGTGGGCCAAATTAGTAAAGGCCTGCTAGTCTTTATTGGTATTGAGAAGCAAGATGACATGATGTCCTCAGATAAGATGGTAAAAAAAATACTCTCATATCGAGTTTTTCCAGATTCGGATGAGAAGATGAATTTAAGTATTCGTGATATAAATGGAGAGCTTTTAATTGTATCTCAATTTACTCTTGCAGCAGACACCAAGAACGGAACAAGGGCAGGTTTTTCAACAGCAATGCTGCCAACTGAAGCAGAAAAACTATACAATAATTTTCTTGAAAAAACTCAATCTATGGGCATCATTACTGAAAGTGGTATTTTTGGAGCGGACATGCAGGTTTCACTTGTTAATGATGGGCCAGTAACCTTTCTTTTAGAAACTTAAGTAGTTTATGCTTTTATCTGTCTTCAATAAATTTTCCAATACTTATTATGAGTAGCGCTAATAAAATTTATGGTATCAAGAGCTGTGATACCGTCAAAAAAGCTCTTAAGTATTTATCTAATAATGATATAGCTTATGAATTTATAGACTTTAGAGTCGATCCAATTTCAAAAAATGAGTTTCAAAAAATGATTGAAAAAGTTGGATTTGAGGTGCTTATAAATAAGCGCTCAACTACCTATCGAACATTAACTGAAATTGAAAAAGATAATGTTGATTATGAATTAATTTTGAAATACCCAACTTTAATTAAGAGGCCAGTTATGATCGGAGATGAAAAAATAATGGTAGGTTTTAGTGAGCAGAAATATTTAGATTTTTTTAGCTAGTTTTATTTTTGATCTTTAAGCTCCTTTCTTACTTCATTCATGTCAATTGATTTAGCTTTTTCTAATAAGTCTTCTAAGTCTTTCCCAGACATAGACCCTGGCTGTGAAAAAATTCCAATTCCATCTCTAAAAATCATTAAAGTTGGGATTGATCTAATTTGAAATTGAGCGCCAAGTTCTTGTTCATCTTCAGTGTTGACTTTAGCAAAGGTCACTCCATCAACTTTCTCAGAGATTTCTTTAAAGGTTGGAGCAAACTGAATACATGGACCGCACCAAGGAGCCCAGAAATCAATAATAACAATTTCATTATTGTTAATAGTCTCATCTAAATTTGCTTGTGAAAGCTCAATTACTGACATAAATTTTCCTTTTAAAATTTTTTAAAAAACATTATAACTTTTTTACTAAAATACTGGTTAGTTTTTACATAGCTGATAAAATATCCCAATGAAAATACTTGGTATAGATCCTGGGTCTAGAATTACTGGTTTTGGTTTAATTGAGGCAAATAAACTAAAATTTACATATCTTAGTAGTGGTTGTATCAGAACTCAGGGTGATTTAAATGAGCGAATTATTACGATATATGAGGGCGTTAAAGAGGTTATTGCCAAGCATGAAATTGATATAGTCGTTATTGAAAGAGTATTTATGCGGCCTGATAGGCCAAATCCTGATGCTGCAATTAAACTTGGGCATGCTCGCGGTGCAATTATTTCTGCTACTGGAGGCCAAGGTATTCCAATTATAGATTACACAGCCAATCAAATTAAAAAGGCAGTTGTTGGAAGAGGTCACGCCTCGAAGGAGCAGGTTTCTTTTATGGTCCAGCAGCTCCTCAAATTAAATAAAGCGCCGCAAGAAGATGCTGGAGACGCTCTAGCAGGAGCAATTTGTCATGCATACCATGCGTTGTAAAAATTAACTAAAGTAAACTTTTACTTCACCAAATCCTGGCAGTTTTTTTATAATTTCGCTGAGCTCAAAATTGATTGTACTAATTTCATTATTATTTAAATAATCCACCGAAAGATAAAAGTCCACTAGTATTTCACCCTCTAGATAGTGCAGTTGGGTTCTTTCGATTTCATAAGAGCAGTTCTCAAGTTTGAGCGACTGACTAATAATCTTTAATGCTTGTGCTCTTTCTGGAAGGTTCTTATAAGGCGCATCTTCTTTTTCTTCATCATTTTCAGGATCAATATGAACAGTAACGTCATCAAGTTCCTCGATACATTCTTTCGCAACTCTCTCAACACTAACGCTTATTATATGGCCTTCACTAACGGATAAAAATGGATTGACCTGGACATGAACGTCAGCTGATTTTTTATGGCCAACTTTTCTGGTTCTTAGAGTATGAACGCTGTTCACTCCTTTAATTTCAGCAAGTGCTTTATGAAGATTTTTTATGTCTTCTGGATCAATTGAAGTATCTACTAATTCTTTAGTCGCTTCAAATCCAAGTTGCCAGCCAATATAAATAACCATTAAGCCAACTATAATTGCAGCAACGCTATCTAGGAAAAAATATCCATTGGCTGCACCTATAATTCCAATAACAACAACTATAGAGGAAAATGCATCAGTTCTATGATGCCAAGCATTCGCTTTAAGAAGGTCAGACTTAATATTTTTAGCAACTTTAACTGTATACCAATACAAAGCCTCTTTACTAAGGATTGATAATGCAGCAGCCGCAATTAACCAGTTTTCATGTTTTAGAGCAGCGGCATTGCTGAAACGTCCAAATCCATCAATAATAATAATGGTACCAACTATTGCTAAAAAGATACTTAATCCTAAAGTTGCAACCGTTTCAAATCTTTCATGACCATATGGGTGATCAGCATCTGGTGCTTCTCCAGAAAGTTTTGCGGCATACCATGTAACCCAGTCTGTGAGCAGATCTGAGAAAGAATGAATTCCATCTGCAATGAGAGCTCCTGATTGACCTATGATGCCTAGAGATACTTTTATAACAGAAAGTAAAAAATCAATAATTGCTCCTATAACGGTAGCTTTTTGACTTTCTTTAGAACGATTTATAGAGTGCATTGCTAACTTAATATTCTAATTATGTATCGACCTATTTTAAGTTAAATGCCTTTATTTTTCCATTAGTTTCTGATAAGGATCATAAAATTATGGAAAAGTATGACATTGTTAATCCTGAGGGAGCAGCCTTAAAAGCATCTATTTTAATTGACGAGAATTTTATTGTTCGTCATCAAGGTGTTAATGATCATCCTCTGGTTAGAAATTTAGATGAAATGCAAAGAATAGATGATGCGCTTAATTTTATAGTGATAATGGAGAGGTATGCTCAGCGCCATGGAATAAGGGTGAGGAGCGGATGGAGGGATCATCTGAAAGCTTGGAAGAGTATTTATTAAAAGTTCTGCTAATTTTTAATTTTATAAAAAATATAAAATTTATAATTAGTTTTTTTCTACAATAACATTAAAATTTGGAAGTGCTTTAATAAGATGTTTTCCATAAAACTTTGTTACTAGTCTGTTATCAAAAATAGTAATTTTACCGGTATCTGTCTCAGTTCTTATGAGTCTACCACAAGCTTGTATTAATCTTAATGAAGCGTCAGGCAGGGAAATTTCCATAAATGAATTTCGATTTAACGACTCAAGATACGATTGAGTCGTTTTTTCAATTGGCGATGTTGGAACGCTAAATCTTAACTTTGCAATAATCACATGGTTTAAATTATCACCTTTAAGATCAACGCCTTCAGCAAAACTATCAAGACCAAAAATTATGCTGCCTTTCCCATTTTTTCTATTTTCAACATGTCTTTCTAAAATGTTTTTCTTGCTATATTCACCTTGAATAAATAGATCACAATCTAATGATTTTTCTATTAAGTCGGCTACACTCTGCATTTGATAGTTTGATGCAAAAAGCACGAGTGTGGCTGCTGATGTATCAATACGTTTTTTTAACTCTAGCGCAATTTCTTGAGTGTGATCAAAAGACTGTGTTGGACTTGCTTTAATTTTAGCGATTATAAAGTCAACTGATTCATGATTAAACGGAGATGCCAGGCGAAGATACTGATTTTCTAATAACTTTAATCCAAGCTGCTGATTTAATCTATCAAAGCTTCCTAGAGCAGTCAATGTAGCCGATGTAAAAACAACTCCTGCTGCTTTAGACCATATTAATTTGTCTAAATAGTTAGAAACATCAATTTTTGCAGTATTTAGTTGATAGTTATTTTTTTTATTAGCAAGTTTTGATTGACTTATCCAATTACTTGTTGGAGCTTGCTCATTATTTAGGTTTTGATTAAATGTATTTAAAAGTGATAAGATTGAAGATAGATTTTGATTATTTTGACCAATTATATTATTTAAGTTGTCAGTTATAGCCTGGTCAATATTATGGCTTTTATAGTGCTCTTCCCAAATATCTTTATGCTCTGAAAAATCTTTATACGCTGAATTAAATAAGACCAATATTTGTTTGGTTAGGTTCAGTATTTCACTAGGCACGCCAGTTATGGGGAATAGATGAATGTCATCTTGGTATTCAAGATTTGAGATGACCTCAGTTAGCTCGCTTATAGCTTCGTCTGTTTTTTCAATATAACTAAGAGGGGGTGTAATTTTTATAATTTTTATAATCTGATCTATGGCGCTCTGATATTGACGGATAGATGTTTTCATGAACTCAGTACTTCCACCCAGTGAAAAATGAGAAAGCGCTTTTTGAGATAAGTGATGAGCCTCATCAAAAACAAAAATACAATCTTCAACTTCAGGAAGAACATTGTTACCATTAATAATATCAGCCAAAACTAGGTCATGATTTGCAATAATTACATCAGCATGTGAGGCTTTTTTTCTAGCTTTAAAAAAAGCACAATCATTATAAAATTCACAATTTTTAGAGTTGCAAGTAAATCGATTGCAGGCAATTTTTTGCCATAATTTATTTTCAGGTGGATTCTCAAGGTCATCAATCTCCCCACTCCACCTTGTGGCAGAATAGCTTTCAGTCATTTCACTTAAAACATCTAAGTCATTTTTACTTGGCTTTTCATCCCAAAGAAGAGCATCATCTAAAAGAGAAGGAGAGCTTGAATTGTCTTCTGTCAGGTTAATTAAGTTTCGAATACAAACATATCTTGACCTTCCTTTAGCTAAAGCATATTCAAAATCAACTGAGGAGTATTTCCTTGCCTCAACAATATCTTTATTTAGAATTTGTTCTTGAAGGGCTACATTTGCAGAAGCTATAACTAGCTTCTTTTTTGACTCTTTTGCAATTGGTAAGCAGCTCACTAGGTAAGCCATAGTTTTCCCAGTTCCAGTAGGAGCTTCAACACATATTATTGGGTTTGAATTGGCATACTCACCTGTCAATGTTTTTGAAATCTCAGCAATCATTTTATTTTGAGATGAGCGGTTACTAAAATCTGGTAATTGTTTTTTCGCATCTTCAAAGGAAGAACGTATTTGTTGTTTAAGTTTTGTTGTTAGCATTAAGTGGTTTAGGAGCTTCTATCTAGTGAAAGCTCACATAATAGTTCAAGTGCACAGCGATATTCAGAGTTAGGAATAACTTCCAGAAACTTCAGTGCTTTAGTGGATTCATTTTTTGCTACTTTGCGACTATATTCAAATGCATTAACACTAAGAAGAATATTTACAATATTATCTATGTTCGAAGAGTCAGCATTGATTATGGCATTAGAAAGAGTTACTTTTTCAATCCCTTTGGTATTTTCAAGGGCGTAAATCATTGGAAGTGTAACTTTTCCTTCAGATAAGTCATCGCCAACTTCTTTTCCAATAGCTGAAGGATCTGATTCATAATCAAGGGTGTCATCTATAATTTGAAAGGCATTACCTAAATGCATTCCAAAGCTACCAAGCCCATCAATTATGTTTTTATTGGATTCAGATAAGATTCCAGCTATCTGGCATGCAGCCTTAAAGAGACACGCTGTTTTTCTTTCAATTACTTCAAAATATTCTGACCGAGAAACGTTAGCATTTTTAATATTTAATAATTGAAGCACCTCTCCTTCTGAAATCTGATTGGTTGCTTTAGATAAGATCTTCATTATTTGCATCGAATTGGGTTCAACCATAATTTCAAATGCCCTTGAATACAAAAAGTCACCGACTAGAACGCTTGGGGCATTCCCCCATAATTCGTTTGCAGTTTCATGGCCTCGACGAGTGGATGAGTTATCTACGACGTCATCATGCAGAAGAGTTGCAGTATGAATGAGTTCAATTACAACTGCCATTGAGTGATGATAATCACCTTTATAATTCGTTGCTCTGGCACATAATAATAGAAGAAGTGGCCTTATTCGCTTTCCACCTGAGTTGATAATGTACTGGCTCATTTGACTAATGAGGTCCACATTTGAATCCAGTCGATTAACTAGAATTTCATCCGTCATCACTAGGTCGCTCTTCATGAGAGTATGAATTTCACTAAAATTTTGCATAAGGATTTATTTTAACTGACTTGCTAATAAATAAACTTCTTTAGATCTTGGACGAGATGCTTTTGGTTTGATGACAGAAACTTTTTTAAAAATATTTCTAGCATTTTTAACATAAGTATCAAAACCATCACCCTGAAATACCTTGACAATGAAGTTGCCATTTTTTGACAAGGTTTTAGTGGCCATATCTAGAGCTAGTTCAGCTAAATACATTGACTTAGGCTGATCAACAGATAGTTGGCCACTCATGTTTGGTGCCATATCAGACAAAACAGTATCAAACTTGTTGCCATTAGTCATTAATATTAAATCATCATATATGAACTGTTCTGTAAAGTCTCCTTGAAGAAAGCTGACTCCATTTATTTCTTCAATTGGCAAAATATCACTCGCAATTACCTGCCCAGATTTGCCTGTAAACTTTAATGCAACTTGAGACCATCCTCCAGGTGCAGCGCCTAAATCTAACACTTTATCACCATTTTTAATAAGTTGACCCTTTTCAATAATTTCAAGTAGCTTATAGACTGCTCTGCATCGATAGCCTTCTTTTTGTGCTTTTTTTACGTATTCATCACTTAAATGCTCCTGCACCCAGCGACGAGAGCTTCCTTTTTTGGCCACAGTTTCAAAAATAAATAGAATATTAGATGTATTTTATAAGAGAAGGGTATCCAGCAATACTAAATTGATTTTTGATTTAGCTTGGGTATTGTTAGGTTTTTACGGGATAATACGACATCGATTTTTTATGAGTAAATTATTAAATGGCAAACAATTTAAGAAATATAGCAATTATCGCCCACGTTGACCACGGAAAGACTACGTTAGTAGATAAATTACTTTCTCAATCACAAACATTTGATGATCGTTTTAAGGCGACTGACAGGATGATGGATTCTAACGATCTTGAAAAAGAAAGAGGAATCACGATCAGTTCAAAAAATACAGCTATTAAATGGGGAGATTATAGAATTAATATTGTTGATACTCCAGGCCACGCTGACTTTGGTGGTGAGGTTGAAAGGGTGCTTTCTATGGTCGATAGTGTATTGCTATTAGTTGATGCTAGCGATGGCCCGATGCCTCAAACTCGTTTTGTTACAAAGAAAGCTTTTGAGCAGGGCCTTAATCCAATTGTAGTGATTAACAAGATTGATCGCGATAGCTCCAGACCCGACTGGGTAATTGATCAGGTATTTGAGCTATTTGATCAGTTAGGCGCGACTGAAGAGCAATTAGATTTTCCAGTCATATATGCCTCAGCACTCGGCGGCTATGCATCTGAAGACGACACTGTTAGAGAGGGTGATATGACCCCAATGTTTGAATTAATTGTTGAAAAAGCACCCGCTCCTAAGGTGGATATTGATGGCCCATTTCAAATGCAGATAACGTCATTAGACTACTCTTCATTTGTAGGAGCAATTGGAATTGGAAGAATTGAAAGAGGTGTTGCTAAGAAAAATATGCAGAACATCTTAATTTCACCTGATGGAACCGAGCGTAAAGTTAAAATTGTTCAATTATTAGGTTTTAATGGTCTAGAGAGGCATGATGTTAGTTCTGCTAATGCAGGAGATATAGTTGGGGTAGTTGGTATTGAAAATATATCAATTTCAGATACGATCTGTGATGTAACTAAAGTTGAGGCGTTACCTCCTTTAAGTGTTGATGAGCCTACGGTTAGTATGGCATTCAGAGTTAATGATTCTCCATTTGCAGGCCTAGATGGAAAATATATTACATCTAGAAATATTAGAGAAAGGCTTGATAAAGAGCTTATTTATAATGTAGCTTTAAGAGTTGAAAATACTAAAGATTCCTCTGAGTTTGTGGTTTCAGGCAGAGGTGAGTTGCACCTTTCAATTTTGATTGAAACGATGCGAAGAGAGGGCTTTGAATTATCGGTAGGAAGGCCTCAAGTTATTCTTAAAGAAATTGACGGAGTTACCTGTGAGCCTTTTGAAGACTTAACGGTTGATGTGGAATCTGTTCATCAAGGCTCTGTGATGGAGAAATTAGGCGAAAGAAAAGCGGAGCTATCCAATATGACTCCAGATGGAAAAGGACGAGTAAAGCTTGATTTTAAAATTCCAGCTAGAGGTTTAATTGGATTTCGAACTGAGTTTTTAACGGCAACGACTGGAACTGGGCTAATGTACTCAACATTTGACTCTTATAAGCCTCAAAAGGATGGAAAGATTGGTCAAAGGACGAATGGATCTTTAATTTCGATGAATCAAGGCAAATCTGTTGCTTATGCGATATTTAATTTACAGAAAAGTGGTAAGTTTTTTGTAGGCCATGGCGAGGACATCTATGAAGGTATGGTCGTAGGAATTAACACAAGGGATAAAGATCTTGTAATTAATGTTATGAAAGGTAAGCAGTTAACTAATGTAAGGGCATCAGGTACTGATGAGGCAGTTGCATTAACTCCAAAGATTACCTTAGATTTAGAGCAAGCACTGGAATTTATTGATGATGACGAGTTAGTTGAAGTTACTCCTCATAACATCAGGATTCGTAAAAGACTGCTTACTGAAAACTTGAGAAAAAGGTCAAAGAGTTCATAAACTCTTCACTGTTTCTTCATTGTTCACCTATATAATCATCCGATTTGAGCTAAATTAAAAGTAAATTATGGATTCTTTTTTAAATTTTTTAGTTAGGCAAAAAAAGTTCGCCTTAGTTTTTTCTCTTGCCTTTATAGCAATAGGTACGCTAGCAGTTGTTGGAATGCAAAGAGATCAGTTTCCTGCAGTTGATTTTGAAATTCTTAGTGTTACAACGGCTTATCCTGGGGCATCTCCTGAAGACGTTGAAAAAGCAGTTACAAACGTAATTGAAAAAGAATTATCAAGCGTTGGTGGTATTAAAGAAATATCTTCGACCTCTCGTGAAGGTCTCTCATCTATTATTGTTACCTTAGAGGCAGACTTAAAGGATGTTCAGACCGTAAAAAATGATGTTCGAAATGCTGTAAATCAAGTCAAAAGTTTTCCTGAAGAGGTAACAGATCTTCCTCAGGTAGTTGATTTTAATGTTTCTGAATTCCCAATCATTACTATCAACATTGACGGCTCCTTGATAGATTATGACCAATCACGACAAATTACTGACGATTTAGAAACAGCTCTTCTTAAAGTCAAAGGTGTTTCTGCGATTGATAAAAGTGGCTATCTAGATAGTGAAATTCAAATTAAAGTTAACCCAGACAAGCTTGATAAATATAACATGTCAATTAATGAAGTTATCTCTGCAATTTCTTCTAGAAACGCTCGCTTTACGGTTGGAGATAATAACCAACAAGACTTAGAGAAAAATATTGTCATATTGTCTGAATTTGAAAGTGTTGATGACATTAAAAATGTTGTTATTAAATCTAGCTTTGATGGTCCTGTTATAAGGCTTATTGATATTGCTGAAGTATTTAGAGGTGAAGAAGAAGAAAAATCTATAACTCGAGTAAATGGAACTAAAGGCTTTATTCTTGAGATCAAAAAAACTAGTCAAGCGGATATCATTAGAACTGCAAAAAGAGTTAAAGAGCGAGTTTCAGAGCTGCAAGAATATTATCCAGATGAGATTAACATTTTTTTTACTGATGACTCTTCATTGGCAGTTGCTAACCGAATTGATATAATTCTTAAAAATGGCTATATTGGTCTAGCACTAGTTCTTGTCGTTTTAGGTGCATTTCTTTCCATAAAAACTGCTTTTTGGGTTGCTGTCAGTATCCCCGTAACTTTGTTAGGAACTGTCGCCTTTATGGGACTAACAGGCAACACAATTAACTTAATATCTCTTTCTGGTTTCATCATTGTGCTCGGAATTGTGGTGGATGATAGTATTGTTATTGCTGAAAGCATTCACCACTATAAGGCAAAGGGAGGAGATCTCTATAAAAATGTTGTTACAGGCCTAAAGCGGGTTATTCTGCCTGTGATAACGACCATAATATCGACCATGCTTGTGATGTCATCATTCTTTTTAATGTCCGGAACTTTAGGAAAGTTTATTTATGTGCTTCCCGTAGTTGTAATATTTGCTTTAGGGATTTCTTTTTTAGAGATTACCTTTGCGCTTCCAGCTCACCTTGCAACTCAAAAAGTGGAAAAGCAAAAGACTTGGTTTATCCCATTTGAAAACCTCTACAACAGGATGATGCACCATGCTTTAAGATGGCGCTATTTGATTGTTCCACTATTTATTGCTTTACTAATTTATTCGGCAATTTTTGCTGTCAAAAATATTCCATTTAATTTATTTCCTTCAAGAGGTGCAACAGTAATCTTTTCAAACATTGAAACTCCTAATGGAAGCTCTGCTGCCTATACTGAAAATATTGTTATACAGGTCGAGAATATCATTGCTAATGAGATAGGAAGTGACCTTGACTCTTTCACCAGCAAGATTGGAAGTTACTTTACAAATATTGCAAACATTAAAATTACTCTTACACCAACAAGTGACAGGGAAAGAACTGCAGAAGATATGGCAGATAAGCTTGAAGCACTAGTGGCAGATATTGAGGGTGCTGACAAAATTGATATAACTTTAATAGCACCTGGACCTCCAAGAGGCTCTGATATTGAGGTTACGCTCGTTTCTGAAAACGATTCTCAGAGAAACTTAGCTGCCAATAGATTCGAAGAAATTCTCAGCTCCATTGAAGGCGTTGATGATATAGACCGTAATGATGAGATTGGTAAACCTAGAATCGAAACAGTACTTGATTTTGATGAGATGGCTCGTCTAGGTGTTGATTATCAGTCAGTTTATAGACATCTTAGAACAGCATTTTCAGGCTCTTATGTAACTGACATTACTATTGCTGGAAACGAGGAAGATGTTCGAGTATATATAGGAGAAAATGATTACACTGAAAATTTCATTAAGAATACTTCTGTCAAAAATCGTCAAGGCAAGCTAATACCAATGGGTCAATTCTCAACGCTTCGAGAGATTGAGGGAGAGCCTGATTACAATCATTTTGATGGCGATAGGTCCATCAAACTTTCAGCAAGTATTGATGAGCGGGTAACAAATAAAACCAAAACTTTGAAAACCTCTTTAGAGGAATTAAATCTTGCAGTTGATTTTCCTCAAGTATCAATCATTACAGGCGGTGGTGCGCAAGAACAAATTGATTCATTACGAGATTTTCTTTACGCTTTTGTTGTAGCAATTGTTGGTATTTTCCTAATCCTTGCTATACTATTTAACTCATACTCTCAACCCCTTCTTGTTTTAGCAAGCTTTCCATTTGCACTGATTGGGGTAGTTTGGGCATTTCACTTCCATGGTTATTCCCTAAGTTTCTTTGCTCTAACAGGTGCTCTAGGTTTAATGGGAGTTATTGTGAACGACTCTTTGGTTATGGTAAGTCACTTAAACTATATTAAGCATAAAAGTGCCAAACTAGAAGACAAAATTGTTTGGATTGCAAAAGGCTCGAGGGATCGTTTAAGAGCGGTAGTTTTAACTACTCTAACAACAATGGCAGGGGTATTACCACTTGCGTATGGGATTGGCGGCAAAGATGAGTTTTTACAACCAATGGTTCTCGCACTCGGCTATGGACTAATGTTTGGTACACTTCTAACTTTAGTTCTTTTGCCTTGTATGTATCTAATGAACTATGATTTTATTAATATGCTTGGTAGAGTTAAAACAAAGTTTTCTAGAAAGAAGGTAGTTGTCTAATTACTTGTTTTGAAGTGCTAAGCGAATAAGCTGCTCGGTAGAAAGGTTTTGGTCAGAAATTTTTGAAACCATCTTATTGGCTTCCTTCATTTTAAAGCCTAGAGATTGAAGCGCCTCAACGGCTTGAATGCTATTCGGATTTCCACTCTGTTTAAATTCATGGGTACTTCCACCAGGACTTCCAACTAGTTCAAGCTTACTCAGCCTATCTTGAAGTTCTACAATTAGTTTAAGGGCAGTTTTCTTTCCAATCCCTGGAGTTTTTGATAAAAGGTCTGCGTCCTCATTTGAAATACATTCAATGAGAGCATTTACAGAAAGGTGTGACAAAATTGCAAGAGCAACTTTAGGGCCAACACCATTAACCCTTATTAACTCTCTAAAGATACTTTTTTCATCCTTAGTGATAAATCCAAATAACGTGTGTGCATCTTCTTTAATGCTTAAATGAGTGAATAATAATGTGTCTTCTGAGGTTTTATCAAGCTGATAAAACGTGGACATAGGGCACAGTATTTCATAGCCAATACCACCAACTTCTAGAAGTACTTCGGGTGGATTTTTGCTAATAATTTTACCTTTTAGATGACCAATCATAACCAGGGGTGCTTTTTAAAGTGTTCTGTTTCAAATAAACGTATTTGATCTTCATATTGCAATGTTAAACCAATATCATCAAGCCCATTGATCAGTCTGCGTTTTCTTTCGGGATCAACATTAAATTCAAAAGAATGAGTATCTGTCGTTACACTTTGGTCATGAAGGTTGATGACTATGTTTCCACTATATTCAAACAGACCATCCACAATTTCACTACTTAAAACAACTGGAAGAATGCCATTTTTAAAGCAGTTGTTATAGAAAATATCAGCAAAGCTAGGTGCAATAATTGCTCTAAATCCAAAGTCTTCTAATGCCCATGGAGCATGCTCTCGAGAGGAGCCACAACCAAAGTTCCTTCTGGTAAGTAGAATTTGAGCTTTTGAATATTTAGGATTATTTAATACAAAGTCAGGATTGATTGGTCGTTTTGAATTATCCATCCCAGGCTCACCATGATCTAAATAACGCCATTCATCAAATAAGTTAGGCCCAAATCCACTTTTTTTAATAGACTTTAAGAACTGTTTTGGAATGATTGCGTCTGTATCAATATTTGCTCGATCTAAAGGCGTAGCAATGGAGCTTAAAGAGGTGAATTTTTTCATGACTCTACTCCTGAAAAATGTCCTGCAATTGCACTCGCTGCTGCAATTGCTGGGCTTACAAGATGAGTAAAAGAGCCCTGTCCTTGCCTACCTTCAAAGTTCCTATTTGATGTGCTCGCACACCTCTCTCCAGCTTCTAGTTTATCTGCATTCATTGCAAGGCACATTGAACATCCTGGCTCTCTCCACTCAAAACCTGCATCTTTAAAAATTTTATCAAGTCCTTCATCTTCAGCTTGCTTTTTCACAAGTCCAGAGCCTGGAACTACAAGAGCTAGTTTTATGTTATGAGCAATTTTTTTACCCTTTGCAACAGAAGCAGCTATTCTTAAATCTTCAATTCTTGAGTTAGTGCAAGAGCCAATAAATACTTTATCTATTGCTACCGAACTCATTGAGGTATTGGGCTTTAAATGAATGTACTTTAAAGCATTTCGTATACTTTCAGCTTTAACCTCATCTTTCTCTAATTTTGGATCAGGTGTTGAGCCATTAATATCAACGACCATCTCTGGAGATGTTCCCCAAGTTACTTGAGGCTTAATAAGACTTGCATCGATTAAGATTGATTCATCAAAGTTCGAATCAGCATCACTATGCAGAGTGTTCCAATATTTTACAGCTGAATCCAAATTCTCACCTACCGGTGAAAAAGGCCTACCTTTAACGTAGTTAATAGTTTTATCATCAACTGCTACAATACCAACTTTTGCCCCTGCCTCAATTGACATATTACAAAGCGTCATTCGACCTTCTATGCTCATATCTTGAATTGTTGAGCCACAAAATTCAATTGCAAATCCAGTTCCACCTGCAGTACCAATTTTCCCAATCACATATAATGCGACGTCTTTAGCACTTACATTATTCGCTAATTGGCCTTTAACTTCAATCTTCATATTTTTAGCTTTGCTCTGCCATAAGCAGCCAGTTGCAAGCACATGCTCAACTTCAGAAGTTCCAATTCCAAAAGCCAGCGCTCCAAGAGCGCCATGAGTTGTTGTATGCGAATCTCCACAAACAATACTCATTCCAGGAAGTGTTGCACCCTGTTCGGGCCCAATAACGTGAACAATCCCTTGTCGGATATCATTCATTTGAATTTCATTTATTTCAAATGTTTCACAGTTTTTATCTAGCGTTTCTACCTGAAGCCTCGAGATTGGGTCGGTTATGCTACTAACACCACTTGATCTTTCTGTAGTTGGAACGTTATGATCAGGAACTGCAAGGTTAGATTTGTTACGCCAAATCTTTCTTCCAGCTAAAGTAAGTCCTTCAAATGCTTGTGGAGAAGTGACTTCATGAATAAGCTGACGATCTATATAAATAAGCGACGCTCCATCCTGGTCATGAACCATATGAGCGCTCATTAATTTATCGTAGAGTGTTTGAGACATTATTAGATAGTAATACTTGATAAAATGACTATTTTACATTTCTAAGTTAGCCTCAATTATAGAAATATATAACAACTGATTATATTTCTAGGTAACTCTGAGGTGTTGATTTTAAAGTTTAAAGGTTAAATTTATGTGCGGTATTTGCGGTCAATTTCGATTTGATGGGGAGATTGTTTCTACAAAATCTCTAGATGATATGATGAGTAAACTTGCCAAAAGGGGGCCTGATTCAAAAGGAAAATGGCTTGAAGGGAAGATTGGTTTTGGACATCAGCGCTTAAGTATTATTGACTTGTCGAATTTAGGTTCGCAACCAATGGTAGATGATTTTCTTAAATTAACATTAGTATTTAATGGAACGATATACAACTATAAGGCACTTCGTTCTCAATTAATAAGTAATGGTTATGTCTTTTTTTCAAACTCTGATACAGAAGTAATAATAAAGGCATATCATTTTTGGGGTGAAGATTGCGTTAATCACCTTGACGGAATGTTTGCTTTTGCTATTTGGGACCGATCTTCTCAGCAACTTTTTGTTGCAAGAGATAGAATGGGCATTAAACCTCTTTATTTCAATATTACTTCTAAAGCGTTTACTTTTGCATCAAATTCACAGGCTTTACTTACTCAAAAACTTGATAAAAGTATTAATCCTGTTGCTTTGCATCAACAGTTATCTCTTCATGGTGTTGTGCCAGCGCCAAATACTATTATTAATGGAATTCAGAAATTAAAGCCAGGTACTTTTTTTACATTAAGTCCTAATGGTAAATTACGCGAAAAAACATATTGGCAACCATGCGCAAAAAGGCTAGAGGAAAATATTTCAGATCAGGACTATATTGAAAGAACGCATGAGTTATTAACTTCTGCAGTTATGAAAAGAATGTCTGCATCTGACGTGCCAATAGGAGTTTTACTTTCTGGCGGATTAGACTCATCACTTATTGTTGCTCTTTTAAAGGAAGCGGGTCATGAAGATATTCGCACTTTTTCAATAGGATTTGAAGACATCGACGACGAAGTTGGGAGTGAATTTGAGTATTCAGATCAAATTGTCTCAAAATTTAAAACACAACATAAAAAGTATCAAGTGAGTAATAAAGAAGTACTTCCACGATTATCAGAGGCAGTTATGAATATGTCAGAGCCAATGGTTGGTCAAGACGCTGTGGCTTTTTATTTGCTCTCTGAGCAAGTTTCAAAGCATACTAAAGTTGTCTTATCTGGACAAGGGGCTGATGAAGCTTTCGCTGGGTATTTTTGGTATCCAAGAATGGCGAATGAACAAGGTAATGAAGTAGAACGCTTCTCAAAGCATTATGTTGATAGGCCGCATGATGAGTATTTACAAACAGTATCATCAATATATCAAGGTGAAAATCATACTCATAATTGGCTAAATAAAGAGTTTTTAAAGCCAGGCGCAGACTCTTTTATTGATAAAGTATTCCGCACTGATATGACAAGGTTAATTGTTGATGATCCTGTGAAACGGGTCGACAATATGACTATGGCATGGGGCCTTGAGGCTAGAGTGCCATTTATGGATACTGAATTAGTTGAATGGGCCCTAAGTATGCCACCTTCATTAAAAATGAGGGATGAGGGAAAGTACCCTCTTAAACAGATTTCAAGAGGACTCCTGCCAGATTCTGTAATAGATCGAAAAAAAGGTTATTTTCCAATGCCAGCTCTAAAGTACATTCAGGGTGATTTTTTGGAATTTATGTCTGATATACTTTTATCGAGTGCATGTCGTAATAGAGGTATATTTAATCAGCAATATATTGATAAAGTGATTAATTCTCCTAAAGATTATATGACAGCTTTGAATGGATCAAGACTATGGCACTTAGCTTTGCTTGAGTATTGGCTTCAACTTAATGTAAATAACTAGACCATGGAAAAAATTGTAATTTATACAGATGGTGGGTGCCGAGGTAATCCTGGGATTGGTGGATGGGGAGCATGGTTGAGGTACAAAGATCATGACAAGAAATTAAAAGGTTCTGAGTTAAATACTACAAACAATAAGATGGAGCTAACAGCATCAATTAAAGCACTACAAGCTCTCAAATCAAGTGATATTACTGTTGATTTATACACAGATTCCAAGTATGTTATTCAAGGTATAAATGATTGGATTGAAGGCTGGAAAGCAAAAGGCTGGAAGACCGCTAATAAAAAGCCAGTTAAAAATGTAGAGCTTTGGAAACAATTAGATGACCTTAATCAAGAGTTTTCAGTTAATTGGCACTGGGTTAAAGGACATAGTGACGACCCAGGTAATGATATGGCAGATCTTTTGGCAAATCAAGCCATGGATGAAATTAGTTAGTTTTTAGTAACTCAGGGTGCTCGAGATAATCTAATTCATTTTGACTAAAATTTGATAAAAGCCTTGCTTCAATATTAAATGGCCCACGCAAATTAGACCCAATGTGCTTTTTTATTAACAAATCAAATGTTTTAATTGGGTCAAGATCTCTTTTATGACATAAGTATTGATACCAATAGTTCCCAATCTTTACATGGCCGATTTCATCTTTAAAAATAATATCTAAAATTTCAACCATCTTATGAAGCTTTGCATCTTTAAATTTTTTTCTAATTCTTGGAGTTACATCTAAACCTCTAGCCTCTAGAACTCTTGGAACCAAAGCCATTCTTGATAAAACGTCATAATCTGTATCAACTGTCATTTGCCACAAACCATTATGGGCATCAAAATCACCATAACTATGGCCAACGGACTCAAGGTAATCTTTGATAAGTGAGAAGTGGGTTGTCTCTTCATTGGCTACCCGAATCCAGTCTGCATAATACTGATGTGGCATTTCCTGAAATCTATAGATTGCGTCTAGTGCTAAGTTAATGGAATTAAATTCGATATGACAAATTGCATGAATATTTTTTATCATGCCTGAATCAGATCGATCTCTTTTTGGAGCTCCTTTGAAATCAACTAAATTCGGCTTTAAAGGCCTTCCTGGAGAGGGTATTTTAATTACATTAACTTTAGATTTTTTGATATCAAATGGTATTTGATGTTTCTTTAAATCACCAATTAGTAGAATTTTTTTTTCAACACTATTGCATATGAGGGCTTCATATGCGAGCTTAAAGAGTGACATAAGATCCTGAGGTTATATCTCCTAAGTGCCACTTATCAATTTTAGTTCTAATTAGCCTGAGGGTTGGGAATCCTACGCTTGCTGTCATTCTTCTTATTTGACGATTTTTCCCCTCACTTATTGAAATTTCAATCCACGAAGTTGGAATATTTTTCCTTACTCTTATTGGAGGTGTTCTTGACCAAAGCCAGTTAGGCTCTTCAATTATTTTGACAATTGCAGGCTTAGTATTTCCATCCTTAAGTTTAATGCCTTTCTCTAGAGCAGAAGCTGCAATAGCGCTTAGCTCTCCTTCTACTTGAACAACATAGGTTTTGGTTTTATTGTATTTTGGGTTGGATATTAAGTTTTGTAACTTACCATTATCTGTAAGAATCACCAATCCTTCTGAGTCTTTATCAAGCCTACCGGCTGGATAGACATTCGGAATGTCAACGTAGTTTGATAAAGTATTATTATCTCCACTGAACTGGCAAATAACTCCAAATGGTTTGTTCAAAGCAATAAGTTTAGCCATAAATATATTTTGCTCTTGCAACAAACGAATCTAATTGAGAATTGGCTATATTTTTAAAAACAGGTGACAAAGCTATATCAATTAGCATTGATTTAAATTTAAATTGAAGATCCAAATGAATTTTTGCGGCATTTTCACCAAGTGGCTCAAAGCGCCATTCACCTGAAAGCTCATCAAATGGCCCATCAACTAGCTCCATTGCAATTGATTGAAAGGGTGTCAAAGTATTCAGTGTTGAAAACGTTTGTTTAATGCCACCTTTATTAATCTCGACTGACGCAGTGATTTGGTTGTCAGTTTGATTTAAAATAGAGGAGGAATCACACCAGTTTAAAAATTGAGAATAGTCATCAATATTGTTAACTAGCTCAAACATTTGTTGGGGTGTATATGGAACAATTGCGCTTTTTGAAATACGATGCATGGCAAAAAATAAAAAAGATAATTCAAATACTATTGCTTTAAATAAAAAAGCAAGGCATGACTATTTTATCGAACAAAGCCTTGAAGCAGGTTTAAGTTTACTTGGCTGGGAAGTTAAAAGCCTTAGAGATAGCAAAGTTCAAATTACTGAAAGCTATGTGATTTACAAAAATAATGAGCTGTTCCTTTTTGGTGCTCATATATCTCCACTAAATTCAGCCTCCAGCCATGTTGAGTGTGATCCAACAAGAACTCGAAAATTACTATTAAACAGACTTGAAATTAATAGACTTCGAGAAAAAATTACTCAAAAAGGAGCTACAGTCGTTCCATTAAAACTCTATTGGGCAAGAGGTAGGGTTAAGTTAGAAATTGGCGTTGCTAAAGGAAAAAAAGGTCATGATAAACGTCAAGATATTAAAGAAAGAGACTGGAAAATGGATAAAGCTAGAGCCCTAAAAGAAGGGAATCGCTAGAATAAAATATTTTTTTTACATTATTTTTCAAATAACTTTATTTTGATAGTACAATAACTTCTAGATACAGCGTTGGAGGCAGATGGTTTCTTGTGATTCTTTCCTCCTGAAATAGGTTTAAAGTTACCTCTTTCGCTTTGTCTTTTTTTATAACAAACTTTTATTGGAGAGAATTAAAATGAATAAATCAGAATTAATTGATGCAATCGCATCAGGCGCTAACTTATCTAAAGCTGATGCTGCAAGAGCGCTAAACGCAACAACAGGCGCTATTACTTCAGCAATGGCAAGTGGTGATGGTGTCCAACTTACTGGCTTTGGTAGTTTCGTAGTTAGAGCTCGTGCTGCTCGCAGTGGCCGTAATCCACAAACAGGTGCTACGATTCAAATTAAAGCTTCAAATGTCGCTGCATTTAAAGCTGGCAAGGCATTGAAAGACGCATGTAACTAGTATTTATTAATTAGTTATTAAAAAAAGGCGCTCTTGGGCGCCTTTTTTTTATTTGAAAAAAAATTATTTGGTTGATATACTATTTTAAAGGTTTTTAATTAATACCCTGAAATGACTAAATTCACTCCCTTTTGGTGGGACGGCCAGCCACAATTTGAAAATATTGAAGCACTTCCATTAAAGGCAGATATTGTCATTATTGGCGCTGGTTATACAGGATTAAGCGCAGCTTTAACATTGTCTAAATCTGGTAAAAATGTCATTGTTTTAGATTCAGAGATGATTGGATTTGGAGCAAGCACTAGGAATGGTGGAATGCTAGGTTCTGGTCATAAGGTTTCAACAGACCAGGCAAAGAAAAAATATGGCGAAGTTATTGCAGCAGAAATTCATAAAGAAGCTAATGCTTCGCTAGCTTTTACATCTAACTTGATTGAAGAAAATAATATTGATTGTGAGTTTAATGTTTGTGGAAGATTAAGAACTTCATGGCTTCCTAAAGATCAAGCCAGTATGTCAGATAACTTACAAAAATTAAAAGCTATCGATGACTTTAACTCTAAAATGATTGGTCCTGATATGCTGTCTAAATCAATAAAAACAGAGTTATATTTTGGAGGACAGTTTTATCAAGATCATGGCTCAGTCCACCCGCGTAAATTTCATTATGGCTTATTGAAGCTTGCATTAGAAGCAGGGGCAAAGGTTTTTGGTAACAAGCCTGTAGTTAAAGTTAATAAATTAAAACAAAATGGATTTGATGTTTTAACTTCAAATTCAAAAATTCACTGTAAGCAAGTTCTTATGGCTACTAATGGATATACAAGGCCAAGTCTTTCTAAGTATTTAGCAAGGCGGGTATTACCTGTACCAAGTTTTGTAATAACAACAGTGGATATTGGTAAAGATAAAGTTCAGACTCTTTTACCTGGCGGCCATTGTATGGTTGAAACCCGTAAGCGCTATTGTTACTATAGGCCAACTCCTTGCGGTACAAGAATAATGCTAGGAACGCGTGCAGCTATGCATTCGATTTCTGCTGAAGAGGCATTACCAACTCTGCGTAAAATGCTTATAGAAATTTTTCCTTCTTTAGAAGGTGTTGAAATTAGTCATTGTTGGACTGGATTTACAGGCTTTACTTTCAGTCAATTACCAAACCTTAGTGTTAATAAAGGGGTTTATTCTGCGCTAGGTTACTGTGGAAATGGAGTTGCAATGGCGCCATATTTGGGACATATGGCTGCATTGAAAATGTTAAATCCTGATCAAAAAGTAACTGTTTTTGAAGATACACCTCTGCAAACTAGACCTTACTATTATGGAAAGCCGTGGTTTCTTCCAATTGCGAGCGTTTATTTTAGGGTTTTTGATTTATTAGATTACTATCGTCGAACAAAATTAATTATGAAAAGTTAACCTAATAAAGAAGTTTTTTTAATAGATAAGCATATCTTCTTTTTTTATCTCTGAGCATAAGAAATACACAACTGCATGGTAAAATACCGGCTTTTTAATTAACTGGGGATTGTTCATGGAACAAACTTTATCAATAATTAAGCCAGATGCTGTGGCTAAAAACGTAATTGGACAAATTTACTCTCGTTTTGAAGATGCTGGTTTTAAAATTGTTGCATCAAAAATGATTCACTTAGATGAAGCAATGGCAGGTGGATTTTATGCTGTTCATCAAGATAGACCTTTTTATAAAGATCTTGTAGGCTTTATGACATCTGGGCCAGTTATGGTTCAAGTTCTTGAAGGCGAAAATGCAGTTGCAAAGCATCGTGAAATTATGGGTGCGACTAATCCAAAAGAAGCAGATGCCGGGACTATTAGGGCAGATTTTGCAGAGTCATTAGACGAAAATGCTGTTCATGGTTCAGACTCTCAAGAAAACGCCGCAATAGAAATTGCATATTTTTTTGGCGATGATAGCGTTTGTCCAAGAACTAGATAAATAACTTAAAAAGAGACTTAGTAATGTTAGAAAAACAAAACTTGTTAGGGCTTACTCAAGTTAAGCTTAAGAAGTTTTTTTCTGATTTAAACGAAAAACCATTTCGTACAAAACAAATTATGCAGTGGATCTTCCACCAAGGTGCTTCAGACTTTGGTGATATGCATAACTTCTCAAAAGACTTAAGACAAAAACTTCAGGCAATTGCTTCTATTGAATTGCCTGAAGTAACCTCTATCGATAATTCAAAAGATGGAGTTATTAAGTGGGTAATCAAGTTGAGTGAAGAAAATCATATTGAAACAGTTTATATACCTCAAAAAGATAGAGGAACGCTTTGTATATCTTCTCAAGTTGGCTGTTCATTGGCTTGTACTTTTTGCGCGACAGGCTATCAAGGATTTAATCGTAACCTTGAAAACCATGAAATTATTGCACAGGTATTAATTGCTCAAAACCATTTAAAGGACAAAGGTAGGCGAATTTCTAATGTAGTTTTTATGGGAATGGGCGAACCATTACTTAATGAATCCGCTGTTTATGATGCATGTGATATCCTTTTGGATGATTGGGCATTTGGACTTTCTAGGAGGCGGGTTACTGTTTCTTCATCAGGGATTGTTCCGGCACTAATGAGAATGTCAGACACAGTTCCAGTAAGTTTGGCCATCTCCTTGCATGCCCCTAATGATGAATTAAGAGATGTACTTGTCCCAATTAATAAAAAATATCCTATTAAAGAGCTTATGAAAGCTTGTCATTACTACTTGAATGCAGGAACTCAAGAGCGACATGTAATGTTCGAGTACGTTATGCTTAAGGGTGTAAATGATTCTATTGAGCAAGCTCAGGAGCTCTCAAAATTATTAAATTTTTGGTTTCAGGGTGAGTCAGCTAAGGTCAACCTAATACCTTTCAACCCTTTCCCTGAAACGAAATATACAACTTCAAATGACATTGCTATTGATAAGTTTCAAGATATTTTGTATCGATCAGGAATTCGAACTACTACGAGAAGAACGCGAGGTGATGATGTTGACGCGGCATGTGGCCAACTAGCTGGAAAAGTTGTAGATAAGAGTAGAAGAAGTGCTGGACGGGATTAATTATTATCCTAAAAAGAAAAAACCTTTAAAGAGGAGGCTGCTTTGGCTTTCTTTGTTTTTTTTAATTTTTGGCGCTATATGGTATTATTTTCAGGGGGAAGATAAAACTGAAAGTAAATCAAATTCAATCATAATTAGTCAGCCAAGTCTTGATGATGTGAGTGAGAATATAGTTGTTGAAAGTAGTAATAATTTAAATTCTCCAAAAGAAATTAAGGAAGTAACTGAAAATCTTGATGAAGTAATAAGCACTTATGAAGCAAGTACACAAAATTAAAAGAAGGGTTTCTAAGAAAATTTTTGTTGGCAATGTTGCCATTGGCGGAGATGCTCCAATTACTGTTCAGAGTATGACTAATACTGATACATGTGATGTCGACTCAACAGTTTCACAAATCTTATCTCTTGAAAAAGCTGGAGCTGATCTTGTTAGAGTTTCAATTCCAACGATGGACGCAGCTGAAGCCTTTAAAAAAATAAAGACACGTGTTAATATCCCTCTAATCACTGATATTCATTTTGATTATAAAATTGCTTTAAAAGTTGCAGGATATGGTGCGGACTGTTTACGAATTAATCCTGGGAATATTGGTAAAGAGGACCGAATAAGGGAGGTTGTTTCCGCTGCGAAAGATAATGGGATTCCTATTCGTATTGGTGTTAATGCTGGATCCCTTGAAAAAGATTTACAAAAAAAATACACTGAGCCGACTCCAGAGGCGATGGTTGAGTCTGCATTTAGACATATTGATATTTTAGATAGACTAAACTTTGATAACTTTAAAGTTTCACTTAAAGCTTCTGAGGTTTTTATGACTGTATTTGCTTATCGTCAATTAGCTTCTCAAATTGATAATCCACTGCACCTAGGTATTACAGAAGCTGGATCTTTTCGCTCTGGAACTGTTAAATCTTCAATTGGAATGGGTTTACTTTTAAGCGAAGGTATTGGTGATACTATTAGAGTCTCTCTTGCATCAGATCCTGTGGATGAGATAAAAGTTGGTTTTGATATTTTAAAGTCACTTCATTTAAGAAAGAAGGGCGTTAATTTGATTGCATGCCCATCATGCTCAAGACAAAAATTTGATGTAATCTCGGTTGTTAATGAACTTGAAGCTCGATTAGAAGATATCACTGAGCCAATTGATGTTGCTGTAATTGGTTGTGTTGTTAATGGGCCAGGTGAGGCGAAGGAGGTCAGTGTTGGCCTTACTGGTGGCTCTCCGAATCTACTATATATAGACGGAAAAACTCACAGCAAGGTTGAGAATGAGTCACTAGTTGACACTTTAGAAGCCAGCATTAGAAGGCGCATACCTATTTCAAACGTTTAACTCTTTGTAGTGCTTTATACCTATAAATTGAAATAATTGAAAAATACCCTAGTATTGATGCCACAATTGAGGTGATTATGCCTCCAACCCATAGAGCTAGTGTCGCCGACCAAAAGTTATCCATCAAATAGCCAAATGAAAATTCAAATCCAGGATCGATTTCAACTCCAATAATGGAGGCGCCTAATTTATAAGTAAAGTAGAAAATTGGCACAATAGTAATTGGGTTATTTACCCAAACAACTAGTAATGAAAGTAGAATATTCGCAGAAAAAGCAACCGCAAGGATTCCAGCAAGTAGCATATGAATTGGTACTGGAAGAAAAGCACAAAAAAGACCAACAGCAAATCCTTTAGCGATAGATCTCTTATTCCATTTCCATAGCTCTGGATCGGTTAGGTGTTTATTAAGCCATCCTAAATTAACATTTTCACGTTTTGGACTATATTTTTTGAGCGTTGCTTTCATTAATTTTTTGCCACATTAATAATGTTTTCTTCATGCAATCCATAAAGCAAATAAAGCTCGTCTTGAGATCCATGTTCGGTTACTAAGTCAGGTACACCAAGGATATGGAGCCGCGTTTTAATGTTTTTCGATTGAAGTAATTCATTAATAGAACTTCCAGCACCCCCGCTTGCAGTATTGTCTTCAATTGAGATTAATTTTTTATAACTGTTGGCAGTATCGATAATTAAATTTTCATCTAGCGGCTTAACAAACCGCATATCAATAACTGTTGCATTGATCTTTTCAGATGCTCTAAGGGCCGGTTCAAGCATATTACCAAATGCAAAAATAGCAATATCTTTACCAGTCCTGACGACTTTTCCTTTTCCAATTTCTAGTGATTGATCTGTTACAAACTCTTCAATAGCTGATTTTCCTCTTGGAAACCTTACACATACTGGCCCATCAAACTCAAGAGAAAAATTAAGGGCCTTGTACATTTCAATTGAGGAGCTTGGCGCCATAATAACAATATTTGGAATACATCTCAAAAAACTTAAGTCAAAAATACCAGCATGTGTTGCACCATCGGCTCCAACAAGACCTGCCCGATCAATAGCAAAAATAACATTTAAATTTTGTAACGCGATATCATGAATAAATTGGTCATAACCACGCTGTAAGAATGTTGAATAGATTGCCACAACTGGCTTTAATCCTTTAGTTGCCATTCCTCCAGCAAGAGTGACAGCATGTTGTTCTGCAATCGCGACATCTATGAAGCGTTCAGGAAAGTTTTTTTCAAAATTAACCATGCCTGACCCTTCCGACATTGCTGGAGTTATTCCAATTACTCTTTCATCATTCTGGGCGCTATTACACAACCATTCTCCAAAAACTTTGCTGTAGCTTGGAAAGTTGTTAGAAGAACTTGATGGCGGAGAAATTCCATGAAACTTTAATGGATTTTGCTCTGCAGCTTCTAGCCCATGACCTTTTTTAGTAATGATATGGAGAATTCGAGGATTTTCGATATTTTTTAAATTTTGTAAAGCTTTAATTAATGCGGGAATATCATGACCATCAATTGGCCCAAAATACTCTATCCCAAGCTCTTCAAATAACGTTCCTGGAAGAAACATTCCTTTTAGATGCTCCTCTGAGCGTTTAGCAAATTTTTGGACACGTGGTAATCTTTCTAAGAACTCAAGAGACTTTGACTTCATAGTTGAGTATATTTTTCCAGAAATAAGCCTAGTAAGGTATTTACTCAAAGCCCCAACATTCTGAGAAATCGACATGTCATTGTCATTAAGAATGATAAGCAGATTAACATTAGTATCACCTGCATGATTCATGGCCTCAAATGACATGCCCCCACTTAATGCTCCGTCTCCAATAACTGCTATTGAAGTGTCAGATTTTTGTTGTAATTTGTTAGCAATTGCAATACCAAGGGCCGCACTTATTGAGGTCGATGAATGACCAGCTCCAAAAGCATCGTGTTCACTTTCACTTCTTTTCGTAAAGCCAGATAAGCCATCTTTTTGACGCAGAGTTGACATTAAATCTCTTCTTCCAGTTAGGATCTTGTGAGTATATGCTTGATGACCAACATCCCAAACAAAGGTATCGTTAGGAGTGTCAAACACATAATGCATTGCAAGGGTTAATTCAATAGTTCCAAGATTTGAGCTTAGATGCCCGCCAGTTTGTTCAATACTCTCTATTAAGAATAATTTAATCTCCAAAGCAAGATCATTTAATTCTTCAATACTTAGTTTTTTTATGTCACTTGGCTTAAGAATATTATTTAGCATTATTGAGTTAAACTGAATTATCGATGCTCATCGAGCAAAAGAAAAATATTATACACTTTTCAGTATTAACAATAGTGGAGCCCTAATGTAGTTTTTATCTTTATTTAAAAGGTTAAATAGTAAAAAAAGAATACAACTGACTAGTAAAATTAACGCACTACTTTTTCATTTGTGAATTATGCTCACTATTTGCGCTTTATATAAGTTTACTCGTCTAGATGATTTTGAAGAAATTCAAGGTCCTCTTAAAATTTTTTTAGACTCGCTCAATATTAGAGGTACTTTATTATTAGCTAAAGAGGGGGTCAATGGAACGATTGCTGGTGATAATGATAGCATTATGAAATCTCTTGATTATCTTAAAAAAGATGAGAGACTAGTTGGCTTGGAGTATAAATTTTCTTATAGCGAGAAGCCTCCATTTAAAAGACTTAAGGTTAAGTTAAAAAAAGAGATAGTGACGTTAGGGATATCAAATATAGATCCTATATTTTCTTCTGGTACTTATGTTAAGCCAGCGGATTGGAATGAGCTTATTAATGATCCTGACGTTGTTTTAATTGATACTCGAAATAATTATGAATTTGAAATAGGCAGTTTTAAGGGTTCTATTAATCCAAATACTGAGACTTTTCGAGAGTTCCCAGCCTATACGAAAAATAATTTAGAAAAATATCGAGACAAAAAAATTGCCATGTTTTGTACTGGTGGTATACGCTGTGAAAAATCTACCGCATATTTAAAATCTAAAGGCTTTGAAAATGTTTTTCATCTTCAAGGTGGAATTTTAAAATATCTTGAAGAAGTTAAAGAAGATGAAAGTTTATGGGAAGGCGAGTGCTTTGTTTTTGATGATAGAGTTGCTGTGAAACATAATCTTGAGCTTGGAAAATATGACCAGTGCCATGCCTGTAGATTTCCGATTACTGATGAAGATAAAGAGCATCCTCATTATGAAAAAGGAGCATCCTGTCCAAGGTGTTATGGAAAAAAAAACTCGTCACAAGTTAGTCGTTACCGTGAAAGAGAAAAACAGGTGCAGCTTGCAAAGAGTCGCGGAGAATCACACATAGGTGATGATGCTAACAAAGTAATTGCAAAATACAATAAATACAATTAAATTAATGCTGATATTAGCATTACATCGATTTTTTATAGTTCTATATAATTACCACTTCTAATTAGGATTGACAAATGTTTGAGCGCAAAGACATTGCTAAATTAAAAAAAGATATAGTTCTTGATATAGAGTTATTTAATTCAAATCTAAAACTGCACACTCGATGGGGCACTTTTAGTCCTCGAGCCCTTGATGATGGTACTAAGCTTTTGATGAAGTACTTTAGTGCTGATATTGATGATGTTTGTTTAGATTTAGGGTGTGGTTATGGCCCTATTGGCCTAGCGCTAGCAAAACACTGTACTAGGGGAGAAGTTCACATGGTTGATAAAGACTTTGTTGCAGTGGATCTTGCAAACTACAATGCAAAACTTAATAACATTGTTAATGCAAAAGCGTACCTTTCAGATGCTTTTTTGCAAGTCCCTAGTGATATCAAATTTAATCAAATCATTTCAAATATCCCAGCTAAAGTTGGACGTGAGCAACTCTCAATAATTCTTTATGATGCTCTGGACGCTCTCAAACCTGGCGGCGTGATTACTGTCGTTACAATCAATGGACTTAAAGACTTTATAAAAAATAACTTTAAATCGGTTTTTGGCAATTATAAAAAAATTAAACAAGGGCAAAAGTATGTAATCTCACAGGCAATTAAGCAATAATTGTTTTACAAATCTTTGTAGATTTGTAAATACTATACTAAAATAGTAAAAAAAACTTTTGGAGTATTAAATTGGACGTATTAGAAAAAATTCAAAAACAAGTTGATAGTGCTGCGATAGTTATCTACATGAAAGGAACGCCTCAGTTTCCTCAGTGTGGTTTCTCAGCTCGTGCATCTCAAACATTAGCTTCAACGGGCGTTGAGTTTGCGTTTGTTAACATCTTTGAAGACCAAGAGGTTTTTCAAAGCCTACCTGACTTTGCTGACTGGCCAACATTTCCCCAAATATATTTCAATTCTGAATTAGTTGGTGGTGGTGATATTATTCTTGAAATGGCAGAGCAAGATACATTGAAAGAGGCTATGGAAGAGGCTGTAGAAAAGTATAACGGCTAAAAAAATAATTAGCTATAAGGTTCTTAACCTGTAACCATTTTCTTTAAGCCAATGCTTAGCTTCTTTATAGTTAGGCATAATTTCTTCAACTGCACTCCAAAAATTTGCTGAATGGTTTTTATGAGTGGTGTGTACTAATTCATGAATAATGACATAGTCAATTACTTTTAATGGTGCCATAATGAGAAGAAAATTTAGGTTGATATTGTTTCTGGAAGAGCAAGATCCCCAGAGCGTTCTCTGCTCTTTAATCCTCACTTGATTGACCTGTAAATTATGTTTTTCGGCAAAATAAAATAGTCGTGGAACTGCAACTTCTTTAAACTTATTTTTGTACCAAGTTTTTAAAGATTTATTGGTTTTTTCCTTATTTTGAAGATCAGCTACAAATTCCTTGCCATTAAAGGAAATCTTTTTAGCGTAATTATCATTTTTTACTGGAAAAAGTGCCCCAAGATATAGAAGCATATTCTTATCTTTTCCTGCTTCTTCAACGCGGGCCATTATTGCTGACTGATTTCTTGTAATCCAACTCTCTTTTTCATTAATAAAATTTTGAATTTTTTGATCCGATATTCGATTTGGTGCGCGCACAATTAATTCAGCACTTTCATTAATTGAAATGCTTAATGTTTTTCTGTTGCTTCTAATAATTTTGTCAGGCAGCATAGAGGCAATGAGTATTCATATCTATCAATCAACCCACTTTCTGGCATTTTCAAACATCCTCATCCAGGGCGACCTTTCTTGCCATCCATCAGGATGCCATGAGTTTTGAATCGCTCTAAAAACTCTTTCAGGATGTGGCATCATAATTGTTATTCTTCCTGAGTCATCACACATACTTGCAATACCATCTTCAGATCCATTTGGGTTGTGTGGGTAGGTTTGGGTTTTATTGCCTGAGTAATCAACGTAATGCATAGAAATATTACTCTTACTTTGCTTAGAGGTAAATTTTACCCTTCCTTCTCCATGGGCAATTGCTATTGGCATAATAGAGCCTTCCATTCCATTAAAAAGTATGGAGTTAGTTGGTTCAATTTTAACGCTTGTAAAGCGCGCTTCAAATTGCTCTGAAGTGTTTTTTTCAAATAAAGGCCAACTCTGTGAGCCAGGAATAATTTCTTTTAAATTGGAAACCATTTGGCAGCCGTTACAAACTCCAAGAGTAAAGCTATCAGTTCTGGAAAAATATTCTGAAAACTCATCTTTTGCCCTACTATTTAGAAGAATAGAGTTTGCCCAGCCCCTTCCTGCACCTAAAACATCGCCATAGGAAAAGCCACCACATGCCGCTAAACCTTGGAATTTTTTTAATGCTATCTTTCCAGAAAGGATTTCACTCATATGGACATCATAAGCATCAAAGCCAGCCTGTGTAAAAGCAGCAGCCATTTCAACATGACCATTGATGCCTTGCTCTCTTAAAATAGCAATTTTTGGCTTTACTTTAGTATTTAAATATGGCGCACTTATCGATTCATTTATATCAAAAGTCGTCTTAACTTTTAAGCCATCAGAAATTTTTAGTAACTCCTTATTTTCTGACTCTGAGCATATTGGATTATCTCGAAGCTTAGAAATTTCAAAAGAGGTTGATGACCATTCTTTATGAAGATTCTTTCTCAGTTCGCGAAATACTAACCTCTTTTCTTGATAGATTAAAATTTCATCAGTATTATTTACCTTAGCAATAGGCCTAGTGAAATTTTTAAGGCCAATGTCTTCAAGGTCTTTGAGAACTATAGATTTATTTATAATTGGGATTTGAATAATACAGCCCAACTCTTCATTAAAGAGTTCATTTATAGTATTGGTGCCAATGATCTCCATACCACAATGAGATGCAAATGCCATTTCAAATAAAGTTGTAATAACGCCTCCATCAGAGCGATCATGATAAGCGCTAATTAACTTTTCTTTATTAAACTTATTTATTAATGAAAAGAATTTGGCAAATAAAATTGGATCATCAAGATCTGGAGAGGTTTTTCCAACCTGGTTGTAAACTTGTGCTAAACAAGATCCACCCATTCTATTTCTTCCTAGTCCTAGGTCAATTAAAAAAAGCTCTGAATCAATTTTGGTATCAAGTAAGGGTGTGATTTGTAGTCTTGCATCAGGTATTTTTGAGAATGCACTAATTATTAAGGATAGGGGAGCTGTAACTGATTTTTCATCTCCATTTTCATTCCATGTGCTTTTCATAGACATTGAATCTTTGCCAACGGGTATTGTTAGTCCTAATTTGGGACAAAGCTCAATGCCAATTGCTTTAACAGCTTCATAAAGCTTTGCATCTTCACCTGGAAATCCACTTGCACACATCCAGTTAGCCGAGAGATTGATGTGACTTATGTCTTCAATATAGGCGCTGAGTAGGTTAGTCAATGCTTCTCCAATACTCATTCTTGCCGCTGCCGCTGCATTAATAAGGGACAAAGGCGTTTTTTCACCAATTGACATGGCTTCGCCTTGGTATCCAGAATAGTCTGCTAATGAAATAGCACAATCTGCTACAGGCACTTGCCATGGTCCAATCATTTGATCTCTGGCAATGAGTCCAGTAACTGAGCGATCAGCAATAGTTATTAGGAAATTTTTGCTTGCAACTGTAGGAAGTTTTAAAAGGCGACTAATAGCTTCATTAAGATTTATTGTACTGTTATTAAATTCCTTCTCATTATTTGGAAGTGATGACACATTTTTGAAAGTTTTTGGTGTTGATCCAAAGAGTAAAGACATTTCAAGGTCAATTGGATTATTCTTAAAGTGAGAGTCTTCAAGAGTTAAATGTTGATTATCGGTTGCATTTCCTAAGACAGCAAAAGGCGCCCTTTCTTTGATACATATTTGACGAAATAAATCAACGCTCTCTTCCTTAATCGCAAGAACATATCTTTCTTGAGACTCATTGCACCATATCTCAAGTGGAGACATTTTTGTTTCGTCATTTGGTATTGATCTTAGTTGAAGATTAGCACCTTTTTGAGAGTCATTGACTAGTTCAGGGATGCCATTTGAAAGCCCGCCCGCACCAATGTCATGGATTGAAACAATTGGATTTTTGTTACCTAAGTGAATGCAAGAATTAATAACTTCTTGGGCGCGTCTTTGCATCTCTGGGTTTGCTCTTTGAACTGAAGCAAAGTCAAGCTCTTGGCTCTGATCTCCACTACCCACACTTGATGCAGCGCCACCACCTAAGCCAATTAACATAGCAGGACCACCAAGAACTATGAGAACATCTCCATCAGAAATTGAGCCTTTTTCGACATGGTCTTCTCTTATATTTCCAAGGCCACCAGCGAGCATAATTGGTTTGTGATAGCCTCTAATTTCATTATTTTCAGTTTTTTGCTCATATGTCCTAAAATATCCACAAGTATTTGGCCTGCCAAATTCATTATTAAATGAAGCAGCACCAAGAGGCCCATCAATCATAATTTCAAGAGCAGATGCAATTTGACTTGGCTTGCCGTAATCTTTTTCCCAGGGGTTGATTGAATTTGGTATTTTTAAGTTTGAAACTGAAAATCCACTAAGACCTACTTTTGGTTTTGACCCTCTTCCTGTTGCACCTTCATCCCTAATTTCTCCTCCCGATCCGGTTGCAGCTCCGGGCTCCGGAGCAATTGCCGTAGGGTGGTTGTGAGTTTCTACTTTAATTAATATCGCTTTTTCTGCACTTGATGTTGTATAAAGACCTTCATGGTTGGGCTCAAAAAAACTTGATTTATAGCCACTCATAACAGCTGAATTATCACTATAGACTGATAGAAGACCTTTTGGACTTTTATGATAAGTATTCTTAATCATGTCAAATAGTGAGATTGCTTGTTTTTCTGAATCGATGGTCCAGTCTGCATTAAAAATTTTATGTCTACAATGCTCTGAATTAGCTTGAGCAAACATCATTAGCTCAATGTCTCTGGGATTTCTTTCTAGCTTATAAAAGTTATCAAACAAATAATTCATTTCACCATCGCTAAGGGCAAGACCTAATTCAACATTTGCACTAATGATTGCAGATTTTCCATCTTTAAGGATGTCTATACTTTTGTATGAATTTGGCTTTAATTTGTCAAATAATAAGCTTGAATCATCAATATTTTTAAGATGAGATTCAGTCATCCTATCCATTACAAAGTTAAGAATATCCTCTAATTCTTCAGATTTAATTTTTTGGCTAAAATGATAAATAATTCCTCGTTCAATTCTTTTGATTTCATGAAGACTGCAAAGCTGACAAATATCAGTTGCCTTTGAGGACCATGGCGATATGGTTCCAATCCTAGGAATTATTATAATTTTTTGAAGTGAGTTAGAAGTGTTTGATTGAGGAGAATAACTTAATAGTTTCTCAAGAATTAATTGACTTTTATTGTTAAGCTTAGAGCCTGTTTCAATAAAATGAATGTATTCCGAAGATAATAGTTTTATATGTGGAAAAGTGGAATTTATTTTTTCATTGAGATCCCTGACTTTAAAATTTCGAAGTGCTTGAATTCCCGAATGAAATGAAATCATAGTTCAGACATTAATTCGTCTGAAATTTCAGCGTTATGATAGACCTCCTGGGTGTCATCAAGGTCTTCAAGCCAGTCTATGAGTTTAATAAATTTCTCAGCATCTTCCATATTAAGCTCAATACGGCTTGCTGGCTCCATAGTAATTTGAGAGTGATTGGGTGTTAAGTTACTCGCAATGAGTGCATCTTTAACAGGAAAAAAACTATCTGGACTAGTTACTACGTCAATAGAGCCATCATCATTGACAATAATATCTTCAGCTCCAGATTCTAAAGCAACCTCCATAATTTCATCCTCATCTCCTGAGGCGAAGCTTATAAAGCCTTGTTTTGTGAACATGTATGCGACTGACCCATCAGTTCCTAAATTACCTCCATGCTTTGAAAAAGCATGCCTAACATCTGAGACAGTGCGATTTTTATTATCAGTGAGGCAATCGACCATGATGGCAGTTCCTCCTAATCCATAGCCCTCATAACGTATTTCTTCATAATTATCACCCTCTAAATCACCTGAGCCTCTCTTAACCGCATTTTCTATCGTGTCACGCTTCATATTTGCTGCTAGAGATTTATCAATAATAGCGCGCAGAGAAGGATTATTTTCTAGAACACCACCACCTTTTTTTGCCGCAATAACAATCTCTTTAATGAGCTTAGTGAATACTTTTCCGCGCTTAGCATCCTGCGCTCCTTTCCTGTGCTGAATGTTGTGCCATTTACTATGTCCTGCCATATCTGTTTAATTTCTCCAAAAAATTACTTAGTAAATTCTAGTAAGCGATGAATTGAGTGTTGTGCTTTTTCTATGATTTGAGTACTGATACGAATTTCATTTTTACCTGTACTTAAAGTATCAAGACATTTTTCAAGTGTATTCATTGCCATCCAATTGCAATGAGCACACGATTCACAGTCCGCACCTTCGCCCATAGTTGGAGCCTCAATAAATTTTTTATTTGGCGCTATTTCCTTCATTTTATGAAAAATACCATTATCAGTAGCAACGATAAACATATTTTCAGGCCTTGAGGCTGCAGCATTAATTAGTTGAGTTGTCGAGCCAACAACATCTGCAAGTGCGATAACATCCTTTGGCGATTCAGGATGCACCAGAACTCCAGCCTCTGGGTGGAGTTGCATTAACCTTTTAAGGCCTTCAGCTTTAAACTCTTCATGAACAATACATGCCCCATCCCACATAAGCATTTCAATTCCAGTTTTGGACTGCACATAATGGCCTAGGTGTTTGTCTGGAGCCCAAAGAACTTTTTTTCCTTCGCTGTGAAGTTTCTCAACGACTTTTAGTGCACTTCCTGAAGTAACAACCCAGTCAGCTCGTGCTTTAACCTCAGCTGAAGTGTTTGCATAAACAACAACAACATGATCAGGGTTCTGGTCACAAAATTCTGAAAATTCATTAATTGGGCACGATAAGTCAAGAGAGCATGTGGCTTGGTCATCTAGAACAAGCACTCTTTTTTCAGGGGATAGTATTTTCGCAGTTTCACCCATAAATTTAACACCAGCTACGATAATTGTCTCAGCATCACTATTTTGTCCAAATCTAGCCATTTCTAGAGAGTCTGAAACTATGCCGCCTGATTCTTCAGCTAATATTTGTAAATCTGAGCTGACATAATAATGAGCAACAAGAGTGGCATTGTTTTGCTTTAAGGCTTCCTTAATTAAATTTTCTATTGGTCGATCAATTACTATATCTTGCATTTTTAAGACTTAGCTGGAAGGCTAACTTTAATATTTAATTCTTTAAGTTGAGATTTAGAAACACTTGAGGGAGCATCAGTTAAAAGACATGCCGCGGTTTGAGTTTTAGGAAAAGCTATCACGTCTCTTATAGAGTCTGTCTTACTAAGAGTCATAACTAATCTGTCAAGACCAAAAGCAATTCCGCCATGAGGAGGGCAACCATAATCAAGTGCATCGAGTAGGAATCCAAACTTTTCTCTTGCTTCTTCATCTTCTATTCCAAGAAGTTTTAAGACAGTTTTTTGCATCTCACTTTTATGAATTCGAATTGAGCCACCACCTACTTCAGAGCCGTTAATTACTAAATCATATGCACGTGAAAGTGCCTTCTCAGGGTTCTCTAAAAGTGTTTTACTGTCAACACTAGGAGCTGTAAATGGATGATGAATTGCATTGAGTGACCCATCATCTGATACATCAAACATTGGAAAGTCAATCACCCAGATTGGAGCCCACTCTTTATCGAAAAGATTTAAATCCTTACCTAGTTTTTCTCTGAGACTTCCAAGGGCTTCATTTACAATTTTGGATTTATCTGCCCCAAAGAAGATAATGTCTCCTCTCTTAGCCTCTGTTAAATCAATAACTTGTTGCGTTACATCATCACCAAGAAATTTAATAATTGGCGAGGAAGGCCCATCATCATTTATCTTTATGTATGCTAATCCTTTTGCGCCATAAATACTGACAAATTTTGTATAATCGTCAATCTGCTTACGACTAATTGTTGCTCCTCCTGGAACTTTGAGGGCAGCTACCCTTCCTTTATTACTATTAGCTGGACCAGAAAAGACTTTAAATTCAACATCTTTCATAATCTCATTAACGTCAACTATCTGTAAGGGGATTCTTAAGTCAGGTCTATCAACACCATAAAGACTAATGGCATCATGGTAAGTAATAGTGGGAAATTTTTTAGGTAAATCAATACTCCCTACTTCTTTAAATAAGCCTCTTACCATTTCTTCCATTAGCGATGTTATTTCCTCCTCATTCATAAAAGAAGTTTCAACATCCAGCTGCGTAAATTCTGGTTGACGGTCGGCTCTTAAGTCTTCATCTCTGAAGCATTTAACTATTTGATAATACCTTTCAAAGCCTGACATCATTAAAAGCTGCTTAAAGAGCTGTGGGGATTGAGGTAATGCAAAAAAACTTCCTTCATGAGTTCTTGATGGCACAAGGTAATCCCTTGCACCTTCTGGAGTTGCTTTAGTTAAAAAAGGGGTTTCAATGTCTAAGAAATCATTCTTATCCATAAAATCGCGCATGAAATGCGTGACCTTGGATCTTAACCTTAATCTTTGCTGCATTTCATCTCTTCGAAGATCCAGATAGCGATATTTAAGTCTGACTTCTTCAGAAGTTTCCATCGAGTCGAGCTGAAATGGAATAGGCTTAGATGCATTTAATATTTCAATTTTATCTGCAAGCACCTCAATTTCACCAGTTGGAATCTTTTTATTGATCATTTCGCTGTCTCTAGCCAGAACCTTTCCAGTAACCTTAATGACAAATTCATTGCGAATTGTTTCGGCTAACTTAAATGTATCTGCAGTTTCTGGATTGATTACTATTTGTGCAAGCCCCTTCTTATCCCTCAAGTCTAAAAAAATAACGCCACCATGATCGCGCCTTCTATTGACCCATCCGCAGAGAATAACCTCTTCATTGAGATTGGCTTTATTCAGTGCACCGCAGAAATTTGATCTCATTTATTTTCCTTAATTTTTATAGTGTCTGGCGTTACTACGCCAGCAGATATAACTAGTTTAAAGGCCTCTTCAACAGACATTTTTAATTCTATTGCGTCTTTTTTTGGAATTATTACAAAAAATCCTGAAGTTGGATTAGGCGTTGTTGGCACAAATAGATTAATAACATCCTCTCCAATAATTTCCTCAATCTCTCCTTTGTAATTTCCAGATTGAAATGCGACTACCCAGATACCCTTACTGGGGTATTGGATTAAAAATGCCCTTCTAAAACTTTCACTTGATGTGTTTAGTACTGTTGAAGATATTTTTTTAAGCGCATTATAAATATTCCTAAAGCCTGGAATTTTGTTAAGAGCCCTTTCCCACAAATCTAAAAGTTTTCGCCCTAAAATATTTGTTAGCAAAGCTCCAGTTACAAGGAGAATTAGGACAACAAAAACAAAGCCTGAGCCAGGAATAGAAGTATTTAAGTTAAGAAGAGCCTCTGGTAAAAATCTTGCAGGGACGAGGTTATTAACAACCTCTAAAAAGAATTTGATAACTAAAACAGTTAATGCAAGCGGTATCCAAAATAAAAGTCCGGATATTAGATAGTTTGTTAAGCGCTTCACAGGCCCAATAAGTAAGTCTAAAAAAAAGGATATTTTAACACAAGCTTAATTAGCAGTTTGAGCCTAGAAGTCTTAATCTAGTTAAGTTATGAATTTTCTTCTTCTCGGAGCGTTAAGATCTCATACCCACTTTCAGTAACTAATATTGTATGTTCCCATTGAGCCGAGAGAGAGCGATCTTTGGTTGTCACCGTCCAGCCATCAAGTCTTGATGTAATAACTTCATAACCACCAAGATTAATCATAGGTTCAACAGTAAAAGTCATTCCAGGTTCCAATATAGGGCTTCGATCAATCTTCCCATCATTGTAATGAATAACCTGAGGGAGCTCATGAAACACCTCACCAATACCATGGCCGCAGTAATCCTTAACAACAGAGCAGTTCTTGCTGTGCGCATAGGCTCCAATAACTCTTCCAATTTCGCCTAAATGAATCCCAGGTTTTACTTGTTTGATTCCAAGCATCATGCAATCTTGAGCAACTTGGCAAATTTTTGCCGCCTTCACACTAGGCTTGCCAACAATAAACATTTTAGATGTGTCACCATGAAATCCATCCCTAATGACTGTAACATCAATATTGATTATGTCGCCTTTTTTTAATTTCTTATTGCCCGGTATCCCGTGGCAAACAACACTGTTGACCGAAGTACAAATAGATTTAGGAAAGCCGTTATAGTTCAGTGGCGCTGGAATACACTCTAAGTCATTGACTATGAAACTATGACAAATTTGATCAAGCTCTTCTGTGGTTACGCCAGCCTTTACATGAACACCAATCATCTCTAATACACTGGACGCAAGTTTCCCAGCAACACGCATTTTATTAATTTGCTCAGAGCTTTTTATAGATATTGACATTTAGATCTTATTAAGATGTTTTTGCTCTTTGCTCTAACGCTTTGATTCTATCTTCCAAAGGAGGGTGTGAAGACCAAAGCTCGCGCCATCCAGTTTTCGGTTTTTCGCCAATACCAAAAGCAGCCAGCTGCTCAGGAAGAGCTTCAGGTTCTTTTTGGCCAAGACGCTTCAAGGCATTTATCATATTTTGATGGCCCGCAAGATCAGCGCCTCCAGTGTCAGCTACATATTCTCTCTTTCTAGAAAAATACATAACAATTACGCTCGCTAAAATAGAGAGTACTATTTGCGCAAAAATTGTAGTAACAAAGTAACCAATGCCGTGGCCGCGCTGATTTTTTAGAATAACCCTGTCTACAACATGACCAATGACCCTTGAAAAGAAGATAACAAACGTATTAACTACCCCTTGGATCAGCGTAAGGGTAACCATGTCGCCGTTAGCAACATGACTCATTTCATGTCCAATTACAGCCTCAATTTCACCTTGAGTCATACTGTCAAGCAGACCTTGAGATACTGCAACTAGGGCTTTATTTTTACTTGCTCCCGTTGCAAATGCATTCATTTGAGGAGAAGGGAAGATGGCAACTTCTGGCATCTTAATACCAACAATTTTGGATTGTTTTTTTACTGTTTCTAAAAGCCACTTTTCAACATTATTAGAAGGATTTTCAATAACTTTTGCACCAGTCATTCTTTTGGCCATCCACTTGGAAATTGCCAATGAAATAAATGCACCTCCAAAACCAAAAATTCCAGAAAAAATAACTAAAGCATTTAAATTTAGATCACTTCCATTTTGAGCTAGAAGGCTTTCTACGCCTAAAATTCTGAGAGTAACGCTTAAGATTACCATGATGGCAATATTCGTTAACAGAAAGAGAAATATTCTTTGCATTTTGTATTCCTTGACTTAAGTTAAGGTTATATTATAGAAAGAATAGTATAAGACGATTAAGAAATTCTAGGATTTAATTGTAAGCTATATTTGATTCAGGAAGAGTTATCTCCCAGGCCAAACCATTCGAGTTTCTGTCATGGAGCAGCTAGTCTCACCTTGAGTAGTTAGAATTATTTGATAGCTATTATCTTTTGGCGTAATAATAGTGAAATCTCCCTCGGCATAGCTGGAAACTTGCAGTTCTGGGTTTACCCCAAGTTTAAGTTGAGATATTTCACTACAAGATTGATTATTCACAGATGTAACTAGAACAGTTGAAAGATAGCAGTAATCGCCATCAGGAGTCAGAGTGGCTGAAAAAATTGAAGACCCGTTGTTATATTTTTGAGAAGATATATGAAGTGAAGGAAGTAAAGATGGGTTCTCAGGATGAGCAAATGTTATATTTAAACCATTTAAATTATAAGATTTCTCAATTTGACTTAAGTATGAACTGCAAGTTTCATTTATGCCGCGCTGAATTGCATCATCGGACAGGGCTGATGCATAGGTATTTAGAGAGAGCAATAGAAATAAAGTTGCTATGATTTTATGAATATACTTTTCCATGATATTTTTATTTATAGTTATACAAAACAATATACCCTTTACAAGAAAGATTAAAATCATTTTCTAAATTTGGAATAAATGTAGAATTTCATTAAATAATTAATTTAAAGTACTTTATAATGAAATTTCAATTAATTTAGGAGTTCTAAAATGAAGTTAAGATTCTTATTTGTTGCTATGATGGCATTGTTAGTCAGTGGCTGTATGGATACTATTATGGCCGTTCCAGCAGCAGCAGTTAGTGGTGTAGGTACGGTAGTAGGCGGAATATGGAGTGCTGTAACAAGTATTTTTTAAAAAACCCATACTAAAATAAAATTTCCCGCAAATGAGTATGTACTTATTTAGTGGGATTTTTTTTGATTAAAAACTAATTTTCCTGCAATAAGTCAAACTTTAGTTTATTTGCCATCAAGTCATTGACTTCATTAATCTTTTACTAGACTGATGGTTTAGTGGCCAATATAAGAGCTTCATTTTTGTTTTTAGCCTCTATTGAGCAATCAAATATGTAGCCATTTTTTTGCAAATTTTTTGCAGTCCACTCGTTGCCTTTAAAACCAGGAGAGGCAAATATAACAATTTGAACAATCAAAAAGATCCATTGCAAGTTATTAGCATTTGTAATATCTATAAAATCCTCAAGTCCATATATCTGAACATCAATACTAGCTAAAACGAGAATGAAAAATATATAGGTCATGAATAACATCCATAGTCCTCTAAATAAAGGCCAAACAGGATTAAAAGGGGCAAGCCATGCAAAACCAGATTTAACAGCTTCAAAGCCTTTCTCAGGATGCTTAAATACTTTGTAAGAGCTCATAACTAAATAATAATTTATCTTATTTATAACTTAGTATACCCATTTGAAAAGTTGGATTATTGTCGGATTATAAAATCTAAGTAGAAAAAAATGCAGACATCAGCCATTAAAATTTCGGTTCCTGAGCTTCATGATTAAGTTTAAGGGAGTTACTAGCTTTTGCCTCTCGACGGCTTATGTATATTGTTGATAGGAATATTATAGAGCCACCAATCCAAGTCCAGGTGCCAGGAATTTCTGAAAAAATCATCCACCCAAAAAGAGCCATAATTGGCAGTTTTATAAATTCAATTGACTCCAGGCTGGTAATTTCGGCCATTGTGTAGGATTTAGTCCATGAAAAATGCGCGAGCGTGCCTACAATTGCAATTCCCCACAAGTAAAGCCAGGTTTCCAAGCTTGGCCACTGCCAAACCGCAACGGCTGGAATAAAAGTAATTGGAATAAGAATTATTACCATCCACGTAACAATTGCTTGAGGGCTGTCTGTAAGAGTAAGTTTTTTTACAATTAATGCATTAACTGAGTGAGCTAATGCCGCAATAATTGCAAGCATTATTCCAAATGAAAGACTATTGACACCGGGCTGAACAATTACGAGCATGCCAATAATGCCAATAATAATTGCAGCAATTCTTCGAGCCTTAATGATTTCACCTAAAAAAATAGCCGCGCCAATTGTTATAAATATTGGTTTTGAGAAGCTAATTGCTGTGGCTTGAGCAAGCGGTATTAACGTTAAGCAGGTAAATCCAGCGAGCATTCCAATAGCACCAAAAAAACCTCTCATAAGAAACAACTTAGTATTATTCATTTTTATTGCAGCTAGGCCAGTAGATGTTAATAATGGCAGCATTACAATAAAAGCTAACAGGTTTCGAAAAAAAACAACTTCCAGAATATGTAAATTTTCTGATGCTTTTCTGATAAAAATAACCATTATTGAAAAAAATACTATTGATAAGATATTAAAAATTATCGCTTTAGTTTGAAAGCTTTGCAATTTAAAAAATTGAATTATCCAGAGGTCATTAAGTAGTATTTTTATCAATTTAATGAGATTCATTATTTATTAAATATTAGACTGAAACCCTTATAGGAAGTGGGGCGAGAAACGGGGTTCGAGCCCGCGACAACCGGAATCACTATCCATCCACAACTACGTTGCTTGCATCCAGTTAAAGCTGGACGGGGGCGACTCTTGTTATCTTTTCAATTTGAGTTACACCAGGGTTACTCAATCCAAGGTTAATTATAATGTTTTTAAATTGGTTAATCGGAGAAACTGGATTAGATATGAATTGCACCAATTTAAAGACCTTAGGGGGGAGATTCCAAATATTCCTATAGAATTGATATTATTCCATCACTCGCATATCAGAAGTGATTGTGTAACTAATTATTTGGGGCAACTGAGGTAGATTTATTGTTTAATTAAATTAGTAAAATAATTATTTTAATATAGTTCATAATAAACTATTTATTTAATTTTTAAGGTTTAGATCAAATGCTATTTCACCCTCAAAAAGATTTATTTCATAATGATGCTCATCAGGCACTAAGAGCTCTATTTATTAAAAAAAGAAAAAAATTAGGAGTGACTAAAGAGGCTCTTGCAAAAAAAATGAAGTGCAAAACTTCATTTATTAATGAAGTTGAATCTGGCTCTGGACCGATAGCTTTCTCAGATATAGAGCGATTATGTGACTCTTTAAGTATTTCACTAACTGAGATGGAGGCTATATTTAAACCAAATTCTTTTTTTCGTTAAAAATACTCTCAAGTGCACGCAAAAAGGCAGGTTTTTTTGTACCAACAATATGACTATAGAGAAGGGGAATATGGCATCCCTTTTGAATGACTAGATTATCGAGAAAACCAAGTTAGATGTGAAATTCGTATTTTTTATTATTGTTAGATTAGAATAGTGTTTCAATAAAAACTTTTAATTAGTAATATTTTTCTTAATCTAAAATCATAAAAATGAAGCATATATTTTTCAATAAAAGGGGTAATAGTTATTTTAGTTTAGGTCAATTTGATAAGGCAATTAGCCTCTATGAGAAAGCTATTTTAATAAAACCCAACTATGTTGAAGCTCATTATAATCTAGGTCAATCAAATCACAAGCTTGGTCAGTTAGATACGGCAGTAAGAAGTTATAAAAAAGTAGTAGATATTAATCCAGAGTTTGCTGTTAACCACACTAACAAAATTCTTAATGTTATTTATTTTTTTTCCAAAGGTCAAATTCTAGATGCATTAGACTTACTAGAAATATTAATAAAGAATAGCCCTAAAGATGGGCTTCTATTTAATATGATTGGCGGTTGCTATGCAGCTCTCGGAAAGGTTGATATGTCCATTCAGAATTATGAGAAAGCACTTGCATTGAAGCCGAACTATGCTATACCTCAACATATGATCAATTCGCTTACCGGAAATACAAGTAAAGAGCCTCCAAAAGAATATGTAAAAAATTTATTTGATGATTATGCTCAAAAATTTAATGATTCATTAGTAGAAAAACTTCAATACAAGCTTCCCTTTATTATTAAAGAAATTATTTATAAGTTAAATAATGCGAAGTCTACATTTAAAAAAGTAGTTGATTTGGGATGTGGGACTGGACTAGCGGGCCCTGATTTGAGGGAAATTAGTGATAATTTAACAGGAATTGACCTCTCTTCAAATATGATAGACAAAGCGAGGAAGTTAGATATTTATGATAATTTGATAGTTGGTGATATTGTTGAACAGCTAGGATTATTAGAGGAAAAATATGACCTATTTGTTGCTCTAGATGTATTTATATATATTGGCGAGCCAACGAATTTTTTTAATGCAGTAAAGAAGTGTTGTAATAAAAATTCTTTGTTTATATTTTCAATTGAAACTCAAGAAGATGAAGGTTATTCTCTTTTAAAAAGTTCGCGCTATGCTCACTCAGATAGCTATATTTTAGATGTTGCTTCTAATGGCTTTAGATTAGTTGATTCCCATAATGTGAGATTGAGGAAAGAGGGAAATAACTGGATTGATGGAAAAATTTATATTTTCAAAGCCTCTTGAAAGGCAGGGCGAGAAACGGTGTTAGATTTGAAATTTAGAAGTTTCTTTTGATGTGTGAGGCAGTTACACTATAATTAATTTTCTTTAAAAACAATACTAGGAGTAGTAATGTCAGTAGCAAGAATTACAACAGTAACCTTTGAATCAAATGAAGCGGCAGATATTGCTGCTGCAGCCTACGTTCCAAATGCACCAAGTGACTTTC